>Ga0105047_10004544_pt1 | contig 24088 bp, 21 predicted proteins | sample MAT04_FD_78384 | JGI IMG/M metagenome (GOLD analysis project Ga0105047, IMG submission 78384) | Freshwater microbial communities from Lake Fryxell liftoff mats and glacier meltwater in Antarctica - MAT-04 (megahit assembly) | ecosystem: Environmental > Aquatic > Freshwater > Ice > Liftoff... | reverse complement strand
GCTTGTCCTCAGGAACCAACGCTTCCAGCAAGTTCACGGGACACTCGTCCAGGAGACGCCGGGACTTAGCGATCGACAAGATCCCCGCGGCCATCGCCTCACAGGATTGCGGGAAACCCCGTTCGAGGCGCTCAGCACGAGTCATCGCGGCAGCGATCGTGCGATGGGACACCCGTAGCTCGGTGGCGATCTCTGACACGACCATGCGATCGATGCGGCCACCACCGAACTCAATCGGTTCGGTGTCCAAGTCAGCAATCGCGGCATACGTTGTCAGCTTCACTGACTCTAACCAGGCAGCGTGGGCCTCCACAGCCACCACCCGAGCCACACGCTCATCAGCAGTGAGATCGTGCGCGTCACCTGCAGCCAGGACGTCATCGACAAACCCCCGCGCCACGGGCCCCGGAAGCTCAGCAGCACGTCCTTCATCACCACCGTCACCGGCGGAATTGGACTCCTTCAGCTCTTCGAACATATGTACAGTATATGGTCCGAAACCGACACCACAGCCCCAAAATTGGACTTACCCACAACCCTTTATCAAGATTCTTGCAGATCGTCTACTTTTATGACAAGAAGATCATGCTTCTTGTGCCGCGTTGCTCGTTTCAATCTCCTCGCGCGTAATGCCGAGGAGGAACAGCACAGTGTCCAAGTAGGGGACATTCACGGCGGTGTCGGCTTGCGCGCGGACTAGCGGCTTGGCGTTGAAGGCGACGCCAAGTCCGGCGGCTGCCAGCATGTCGAGATCGTTGGCGCCGTCGCCAATCGCGACGGTTCTATCTAGTGGCACTCCGAATTGTTCAGCGAAGTCACGTAAGGCCGCTGCCTTGCCAGCGCGATCGACGACAGTGCCGAGCGTACGCCCGGTCAGTTTGCCGTCTTGGATTTCAAGACGGTTCGCCCGAACACTCACTACCCCTAGCTCGGCGGCGATGGGGTCGACGACCTCGTGGAAGCCGCCGCTGACCAACGCGACGTGGAATCCCATTGAGATCAGGGTTGTGCACAGCGTTCGAGCCCCAGGCGTGAGGCGCACTTTCGCACGGACATCGTCAAGTGCGCTGACAGGTAAGCCGGCCAGCAGCGCAACCCGCGCTTGCAGGGATTCGGCAAAATCGAGTTCCCCACGCATCGCTTGTTGCGTCACTTGCGTCACGGCTTCACCGCAACCAGCTTGGTCGGCTATCAGTTCGATCACTTCGTCTTGAATGAGGGTGGAGTCGACATCCATGACGACAAGACGAGATCCACGTCTGTATAGCCCTTGTCGCTGCACAGCCAGGTCTACTCCCGCAGCTGCAGACACCTGTGCCAAACTGGCGCGCAACAACGCCTGATCCGCACCCGAGACTTCAAGTTCCAACGCCGTGACGGGCCGGGAAGCGACTCGGATGATCCGGTCGATGTTGGCTCCGAGTTCGGTGATGGCATCTGCAACTGCTGCCAAACCTGCCGGACACAACGGATTACCGATGATGGTGACCAGTAGTCGACCGTGTCGGCGGCTATCGTCCCCGAGGTCGCCAGCTTGAATATCGCACTCCAGCCCCAGATGCGTGGCCGTGGCACCGGCCGCAGCGCGCGCCGTCTCGACTTCTGCTTCTGAGGCCTCGGCGGTGGACAGCAGTAGTCCCAAGACGAGTCGCCCGCGGATGACGACCTGCTCGATATCCAATAGCGGAAATCCCGTGGGGGCAAGAGCATCTAGGAGTGCCCGAGTGACCCCGGGGCGATCATTCCCAGTGACGCTAATGAGCAGTGTTGTGGTCATTAGGTCTGAGGTTACCGGCTGCTGCATGCTGCGGCTAAGCAGCGTCGAGCCGTGACTCCAAGTTCGTTGAGCACTAAGGCCACCTTTGGGTCTGGTAATCCGACTGCCAACGCGGCAGTTGTTGCAATCGTGACGATTCCCAACACTCGTGCTGAACTCAAAGCCGTGTGGCGATCAACACCGGCCAATGTTGGGGGCAAGACCACTGTGCTGAGGCGCTTATCCAGTGACTCCAGACTGTCGCGGACGAGTTCACGTCCGGTGCCAAGATCCAACGCGGCCAAGGTTGCCGTTGCAGTATGCACCGCACCCCGGATTGCTGTTGAGGCTTGTTCAGGGCGGATGGGTATGTCGACGGTGCGGGGTTCGTGGCTGTGGACCACCGTCCACGTGGTCAGGCCCTCACGAATTGTGGGTACCAGCATGACGGCAGTGGCTGCATCTGCGCGGTGAGTTCCGGATGGTCCCGCGGCGTATGTTGGGGCTTTTGGGGGATCCAACACGATGGCTTGTCCGGCGTCGATCGCGTTCATATTCAGTTGGGGGGGACCTGGCAGACCCGTAGGGTCCCCGGGAACAGGCAGCACAACTCTGGCTCCGAGTTCTGGGTCTCGACCACGCCGAACGTCACTCAGACCGATGATGAGTCCGACCTGCTCACCACCGAACGTTGTCACTTGATGGGTCCCAAAAAGGGCCATGGCGTCGAGGAGATCGTCAGGTGCGCAACGGCCAGCTGCCAACTGATTCCACCAAGCAGTCAGGATCGCTGCGCGGGGGATCGGCTCGGCTATCACAGCGGCGACGGCAGCGGTAGACATTGGCAGTTCGGCCATTGGAAAAGGATACGTCGCCAACTCGAATGAGGCGCAGGTGAGCCGAGAGGGAGATAGGGCAATACCCTTGTTCATGTGTTGGCGTTGAGTGTGGATCAAGTGGCGCTACTAATTGTCACAGGCACCGCAGCTGGCGCTATCAATGCAGCTGTGGGTTCAGGGTCGCTACTTACTTACCCCGCGCTGTTAAGCATAGGAATACCGCCCGTAATTGCTAACGGGACCAACACAGTCGGCGTTGTTCCAGGAGCAGTCTCAGGTGCATGGGTCTACCGTGGATACCTGCGCGAACGCCATCTCGACTTTCGCCGATGGCTAGTCGCCATTTCTATCGGTTCCCTCGTGGGCACGATGCTCGTTGTCGTATTTCCGGCCAAAGTGTTCGCCGCGATTGTTCCCTGGCTCATCCTGGCCGCGTGTGTGAGCATCCTGGTCCAACCACTGATTCTGAAGTGGGCGAAATCTAGCAAGCACTCTGAGCGCGCATTAACGCCCGCGATCGGTGGTGTTGGGATCTATGCCGGGTATTTCGGAGCAGCACTAGGTATTGCCTTACTCGCAGTTCTGGGATCGCTCGAAGGTGGAGACGTCCACCGATCGAACGCCATGAAGAATGCGTTGGCAGTGGCCGCAAACGGCGTGTCAGGGGCCGTGTTCATCCTCGCGGGCAAAGTCCTCATCATCCCTGCGCTCATCATCGGAGTATCGGCAATGGTGGGCGGACTGGTTGGTGGTGGGTTGGCCAAGCGAATGCCTCCCGCCGTTCTGAAAGCAATCATCCTGGCCGTGGGCTTGTACGCCGTGGTCTTGTCGTTTAGTCGGGTGTGACGTCATGAAAATTGTAGAGATCGGTGACGCGGGCGACCCTCGCGTCCAGGAGTACACCAAGCTGACCGATGTTGAGTTGCGCATAGCGATTGAACCGTCCCAGGGGCTGTTCCTCGCCGAGAGTGAAAAAGTAATCCTGCGCGCACTGAATGCCGGGTTCACTCCTCGTAGTGTCCTGACCGAACCTCGTTGGCTCGATTCCCTAACTCCGGCTCTGCGTGACCTGGACGTCGACGTCTATCTCGCAGACGCCGCGGTGCTCAAAGATGTCACCGGCTACCGCCTCCATAGGGGAGCGTTGGCCGCTTTCAACCGCAAGCCTTTGCCAAGCGTTTCAGACATTCTCACATGCGCGAAGTTGGTGGTCGTGCTTGAGGACTTGGTCGACCACACCAACGTTGGCCTCATCTTTCGGAGCGCCGCTGCCTTGGGTGCGGACGCGATTCTGGTCTCACCGCGGTGCGCGGACCCCATGTATCGGCGAAGCGTGAAGGTCTCTATGGGTGCAGTCTTTGCTATCCCGTGGACGGTGGCCGAGCCGTGGCCGTGGCTACTAGACGATCTAGCTGATCTCGGATTCACTCGGCTGGCACTCACGCCCGCAGCCGACGCGTTGGATCTTCGCCAATGGGATCCCGCCGGTGCCGACCGGGTTGCGCTGCTGCTCGGCACGGAGGGCCCGGGTCTGTCCGATGAAGCATTCGCCAGGGTCGATCAGAAGATCCGGATCCCCATGTCACATGGAGTGGATTCACTGAATGTGGCAGCCACTGCTGCAGTCGCGTGCTTTGTACTGGCAACTCCTGCCATCTAACTGACAGGCTAGGCCCATGGCTGAAATCGTGCTCGTCCGTCACGGCGAAACTGAGTGGAGCAAGTCCGGGCAACATACCGGGCTCACTGATATTCCCCTGACGCGTAATGGGCGCAAAGGCGCTGCCCAACTCGAACCGTTGTTGCGCCACCGTGCGTTCGGACTGGTCCTGACCAGTCCCCTTGAGCGTGCGCGTGACACAGCCAAGCTGGCTGGTCTGACTGCAGATGACACAACCGAGGACCTGTTGGAGTGGGACTACGGTGCGTGGGAAGGGCGGACGACCGCCGACATTCGAGTTGAGCTCCATGACCCTGACTGGGTCATTTGGGATCACCCAGTGCCGGCTGGGAATACGCCGGGGGAGAGCACCGACCACGTTGCGGTGCGCTGCCAACGGGTACTCGATCGTTGTGAACCGATCCTCGAACAGGGCCGTGACTGTTGCCTGGTTGCCCATGGACACGTACTGCGTATCCTCACGGCACAGTGGCTAGGGCTGCCATCCCCGAGTGGACGACTATTCCAACTCGAAGCCGGCGGCGTGAGTTCGCTGGGGTTCGAGCGGGAACAGCATGTCCTGACGGGTTGGAACGTGCTCCCCGACGAGTTGTCCAACTAGACGCAGTTGGTGTAGGCCGTGGTGTGCCTAGTGCACGGAGTGCATAAGGCGGGCGATCTTGCGTGAGAAGACCAGCAGGACCACACCAATTGCGCAGGTGATGGCGGCGCACACCACGAAAGTCTCCGACGGGTTGTCGGCGGTTAGCGCACCGATTTGCCCACCGACGCTTGTTCCGACGGACGTTGCGAGGAACCACAACGCCAGCATCTGCCCGCTGGCCCCTTCGGGAGCGAGTTTTGTGGTTGCCGAAAGGCCAGTCGGTGATAGCAGCAGCTCGGCCCACGTCTGCAAGAGATAGGTCGCCAGCAACCATCCGATCGCAGCTGAGGCACCGCTACTCCGGAACGCATTCATCGGAATGATCAAGATGGCAAACGAGAAACCCACACCGATCAGGGCGACGCCAAATTTGACAGGTGTTCGTGGCGCTCTATCGGCCAACTTGGTCCAGAGTGCAGCGAAGATCGGTGCGAAAATGATGATGAATGCCGGTCCAACGGACTGCAGCCACCCTGCTGGTATATCGAAAGAGCCGACGGTCAGATTAGTGACATCCTCGGCGAACAATGTGAGCGTCGACCCGGACTGCTCGAACACCATCCAGAATGCGGCAGCGCCAAGGAATACCCAGATGAAGGCCTTGACGTGGTCACGTTCAACCGGCGAGTAGTCCTTGCGGCGGAACAGTTGGCCGAAGTAGAAGAACGGAACGATGAGGATGAAGATGGTGATCGCGCTGGCTATACGACTGGTCAGGCTACTGTCGGAAACCAAGCCCAACGCCCACGACAAGACGGCGACGAACGCCACGCAGCCAATGATGATCCCAGCGAAACGCTGCTTGTCAGCCTGATGCGCAGGATCAGGCGCCGTTTCACCGATCCCGTTCAGATGCTTGCTCCCAATCATGTATTGAATGACGGCGAACGTCATCCCAATCCCGGCGAGGGCGAATCCCCAGTGGTAGCCGTGGCGTGCCGCCGCGTAGCCGGTGACCAGTGGAGCGGCGAGCGCCCCAATGTTGATTCCCATATAGAAGATCGAGAAACCAGCATCGCGGCGCGTATCTGCCTCGGAGTACAGGTCGCCGACCATGGCGGAAATATTTGGCTTGAGAAGGCCGGTGCCCAATGCGATCAGCAGCAAGCCAAACCAGAAGAACAGCTCGATGGGTGCAGCCATGCAGTAGTGACCCAGCGCGATCACGATCCCGCCATAGAGAACGGTTCGACGCGGACCGATGATGCGGTCTGAAATCCAGCCGCCAGCAATCGGCGTCAAATAGACCAAGCCTGTGTAGGCGCCGTAGATCGCAATCGCTGAGCCTTTATCGATACCTAGGCCAGGACCCGAGGCGGAGTCGTTGGTGATAGCCGTCGTCAAGTACAGCACCAGGATCGCGCGCATACCGTAGTAGGAGAAGCGCTCCCACATTTCGGTGAAGAACAGCGTGCTCAGAGCACGTGGCTGTCCCATGAATCCACGTTCGGCCTTCGGCGTGGGCAAGGTCATCTCAGTTGCCATGCGCGCAAACCTAGCTGTTGGCAGTGGGGCGAGGGGTGCTCAAACTGCGAGGGTTACAGGCCGTGATCATCGTGGCTCGGGGTCTGTGATACTTCGAGGGCAAGTAGATAGGGCATTCTTTCCTCATGAGCACATGGCTATCGGACGCTATTTCCCACCGTGATCTTGCCGCGAAAACCGCCGCGTTCTCCGCGGCCGCGACGATTGGATCGAGCTTCGCGCCCAACTTGTTGCCCCGAGGCCCCGTCGATCAAGCCATTGCCACAGGGGTGTCGGCGAGCCTGGCATATGGCGTCACGTCGATGACCCAGTCGTTCATCGACGGGCTGTCTTGGCGCCTAGCACCCGGGCGTGACCGGCCACGGGAAGAGAGTCGCAAATATCTCAACGCCATTGCTGGTGCGACCGCAGTTGCCTCCGGCGTGAGTCTTCAAAGGTTGTTCCGGCCTGCTAGATCCGAGCCTGTTAAGCGCGCGGCGGTACGCACAGTTGGCTGGGAATTGACAGTTGCCGGTGCAGCGAGTCTGGGCATCACCGCGTTTTTGGGGTTGGCTGAAGAGATTGCTCGGCGTCGGGGCGGAACACTGCCTTCCGTAGTAGTCCCCATCGGGTTCTTTGCCGGCTCGGTTGTGTCGGCGGCGGAAATCTCCTGGTACCGCAGGCACCAATCGGATGCACCACCGCTGGTTAATTCGCTGGCGCAGGGCACCTTGGTCATGGCGGCAGTGTCTGGGATTGGATTTGCTGAGACCAGATTCGCGCGATTCGTCGCCGATATCGTGCGCAAGAATGTGCCAGGACTGTCGCTGCTTGCCGAGCCGGTCGGTCACGGTGTTGGTCTTGGATTACTCGGAGCGGGCCTCGGCTTCGGAATGGAGTACGCCTACCGCCAGGCCGAACAAGGCGGTTCAGCTGTGGAAGCTGCGTATGACGAGCCGCCCGAGCTCGCCGGAGTTTCTGGTGGGCCTCAGTCGCTAGTCAAATGGGACAGCCTGAGCCGGGAGGGTCGCCGGTTTGTCAACATGGCCTTAAGCCCCGAAGATATCAACGGTGTCACGGGCTCACCAGCGATCCATCCGATTCGCGCTTTCGTTGGACTCTCTTCTGCCCCCACAGTCGATGCCCGGGTGGCCCTTGCGATGCAGGAGCTAGAGCATCTTGGGGCATTCGAGCGCTCGATCCTCTGCCTGTGCTCACCGACGGGTACGGGCTACCTGAACTACGTCATGGCCGAGTCGTTGGAGTACGCAACAAACGGCGACTGCGCGATTATCGGGCTGCAGTACTCGTTACGCCCATCGTTCTTGTCCTTGGATCGGGTCAAGCTGGGCCGAGAGCAGAACCGAGCTTTGTTGCACGCCATCAATGGTCGGCTCATGGGGATCCCGCAAGATCGGCGTCCGAAGCTTGTGGCATTCGGAGAGAGTCTCGGTGCCCACACGATGCAGGACTCCTTCATTCACGAAGGCACCGGCGGGTTGGCACGCGCTGGAGTGGAACGCGCGTTGTTCATCGGAACTCCCGCTGAGAGCAAGTGGGCTGAACAGGTTCGTCAGGACCCGCAATTTCACGATCCCAACGGCGAGGTCGTTGAGGTTGCTTCCTATAGCGAGTGGTTGGCGCGCACCGACGGCCAGCGTGAACTTGCGCGATTCTTCTTGTTGACTCACCACGAGGACCCCATTACGAAATTTTCGCCAGCGCTAGCTGTGCAGGCGCCACCGTGGCTGAGTAAGGGCCCACAGCGTTCGCCGGCCATCCCGGAGGGGGTTGGTTGGGAACCGTTCACCAACTTCGTGATGACAGCTGTCGATCTGAAGAATGCCACGAACGTGATTCCTGGAACCTTTGAGGCCAAGGGGCATGACTACCGCGCAGACCTCGCGCGGTTCACTGTTATCGCGTTTGGTTTGACTGTTAGCGAGGACCAACTCTCACTGATGGAATTGGCGCTGCGCGAACGGGAGCTCGTGTGGGCGCAGCGGCGAGTCATCGCAGAGCAGTTCGCGCAGGCGCGCGAGTCGGTCAGTCGTCAGGTGAAGTCCTGGAACGTACCCAGCGCGAACTAGTTTCGGCGACCTACGGCTAGTACTTCTTCCAAGGACTCGATGATGCAGTCGGTCAGCTCTTCGGGGTTTTCGACAGCTGCACGGTCGATATTGATCCCTAGGAATACCGTGCCGTCGTAGGTCATTAGACCAATATTGGCCGATGCGCCAGCTTTGGGAGCGAACGGAATCATCGACAGTAGCTTCGCCCCTGCGAAATAGACCGGAATCGGCGGGCCGGGGACATTGGTGGCGGCGAAGTCGGTCCCCTTCATGAGCCCGCCAGCGATGCTGGTGGTGATCGGGCGAGGTAATACCGACATCAACTTGTAGACGACATCGGACATAGCCAGCGCGGGTTCAAAACGCGCCTGTTGCAAGATTGGGTGCAATTGGCGCATCCGCCCGCCGGCATCTTTGACATTGGTCGGAATGCCAAGGCGAGCGGGAACCCACTTGTTACCGCCCGCAGCCGAGTCCGCAGGTTGGCGAACGTTGATCGGCATATTCACCCGCAGCTCCTCGGGCGACTCACCATGGAGCTGGTGGTACTTCAACAGGCCACCGGCAACCGTCGCCATGAAGGCATCGTTGAGGGTGCCATCGACTGCCTTGCCAGCGGCTTTGAGGTCATCTAGACGGCATTCGGCAACCGAGAATGCGACCTTGAGTGACCTTTTCTTCCAGATCGGGGACATTGGTTCAGATGCCGGTGCGAGAAGGCGACCCGCTGAAGCCGCCCATTGCTGAGTGTCCAGCGCTGTGGTCATTGGATCGCTCAAAGCGCGCTTCATGAAAGAAGTTGCTAGTCCGACTGTCGACTTGACGTCGGATGCGACATCGCGACTCTCAATGCGCACGCCCTGTTTCAATCGCGAGCCCAAACCAAGGACCCCGCCTTGGGGAATCTCAGGCATCGGGCCGAGGTCGTAGTCAGGCTCACGAGCGATATCCAGGATCGCAGCCGCCATCTGCATACCGCCCACGCCGTCGGTGATTGCATGGTGGATCTTGAAGATGAAAGCCGCTTGATCATCCTCAAGGTCAGTGACTATGTGCATCTCCCACAAGGGCCGCGCACCATCGAAGTCCTGCTCACTGATTACCTGCGCAAGCTCGAGGACTTCACCTAGACCCGCATCGGGAACCGCTATTCGCGTCCAACGCAGGTGGTAGGACATGTCGAAATTGGGGTCGATCTCCCAGCGCGGGGGCAGTAGGGACAACGGGTTTCCGACAGCGCGTTGGCGCAATTTCGGGGTGGCCCGCGTCATTCGATCGATGCGCTGTTCGACAATCTGGGCATCAGGTGCCTGATCAAGCTGTGCTACTAGGGTGATCACGGATCGTAAAAGTGGGTCTTCTTCTACTCCGTACATCACAGCGTCGAATGCACCCATGCGTGGATCGATGGTAGTCACGCTGTCCATATTGCGCGATCAGACCGGCATAACGCGACCGCTGGGTGTCAAGATGCGGCTGTGTCAGCTAACGAATTGGGCGCCCAGCGCCTTCCCGAACCATTGGTACGCCATATTGTGCTCGGTGGACTGAAGTCCTGGGACGCGCCTCCGGTACGTATTCCCCTTGCGCCAATGACCCTGATCTTCGGTCAGAACTCGGCAGGCAAGTCCTCGATGATCTCCGCGTTGACTCTGTTACGCCAGACAATCATGTCGGAGCGTCCCTTCGAATTGACTTCTCGCGGCGAATTGGTGGATGTCGGTTCGTTCCGGTTGGCGGTGCATGACCACGACCTCGACAGCGCGATCACCCTTGGCCTTGGATTTACTTCCCCGAACCCCAAGGCCAACACGTTGTTGTCAGCAGACACCTTGCGGGAACTGTCCTTCGCCTACACCTGGGACAGCGAGGATGAATGGGCAGGGCGAACTCGTTTCAACGTCGACCTAGGCGGTTATGCGACGAGCTTCGAACTCGACTCTGAGGGTCACTACCTGCCTGAGGATGAGGACGCTCAGTGGCGCAATTTCTTGGAGAGTCTGGCTGTCGCTCGAGAGGTCATGCCCCCGTTGTCCCCCCTGGGAGGGCGATCCATCATCACCAGGTCCGACTACGACGACCCCGCAGGTGGGCTATCAGAGGCTGATCCATTGGCAGCAATCCGGCTAGGGCTATCGGTTCAGCTGAGTAACGAACTATCAGAGGTACTGTCTCGAATTGCGTATTTGGGTCCGATTCGCGCAAGGCCCGATCGCACCGACTCGCTCACCACGTCGGGCTACAAGTACGTCGGTCCCGAAGGGGAGCACACAACAGACGTTCTTTACAGCGACCCAGCTTTGCTTGCCGAAGTTAACGAATGGTTTGACAAACTCGGGCTCGGGTACCGAATCAAGATCGTCACACCGGTATCTGAGGAGGTGAAGATGACGGCTGGGGACTTTGCCGTGCTCGGCCTGATCGACACCAGGGACGAAACGCCCAATCTGGTTTCGCCGCGCGCGGTCGGCTACGGCATCAGCCAGATTACGCCCATCGTCGTGCAGTCGCTGATGAGTGAACGCGGTGTCGTCATCATCGAACAGCCTGAGGTACACATCCACCCACGACTACAGGCAAGCGTCGGAGATCTCCTGATACACAGCGTCAAGGAGCGCGGGAATCAGATGATTGTTGAGACACACTCCGAGCATCTGGTCCTGCGACTCTTGCGGCGGATTCGTGAAGGTGTCATCGCTCCCGAGGACGTGTCAATCTTGTATGTGGATGTTGATAGCCATGGCTGCGCGTACGTGCGTCGTCTCGATGTCGACTCTGACGGGGACCTGATCGAGGGATGGCCGGGCGGATTCTTCGACGAACGGCTCGAAGAAGTGCTAGGGACCCGCTGGTGAGCGTCGAAACGACAGGCGTCGTCGTCGGGATCAGCATCGACCCGTCGGCAATCATCGATCCGATCTCGCTGCTGGACCCCGCCCTTGCCCGCTCCGTTCACGAGGAATTGTTGGAAGTCCTGACAATCCACGGGCGACTGCTTTTCCTGTCTGGGGAGGATCGGACAGATTTCATTAAGCAACTCGGCAAGCTCCCGAGCGGCGTAGGCAAGATGTGGGAGGCGTTGCTCTCCAGCGGTCGGATCAAACTCGAAGTGCTTGATCCGCCGATCAGTCCGGGCCTCGCGCAGGCCTTGGACCCCAAAGAGTTAGCTGCGGCCATTGGGGAAAAAGTCGACCTAGTGCTGCTCGAGCGCGATCACGCTGAACTACTCGGAGTCCCAGCAGATCAATTCAGTTCACCAGCACCAGGTGGCCGACCAGAGATGGGTCGGTTGTCCACAGCAACCAGGACGGACGCGCTGGCCAGGGCGCGAGACCTGGTCGAAGCGCCGATTCGTAAAGGGGACAACCGCGAGGACATCTGGCGCGAGCGCCTCGCTCCGTTTGTCGCTGTGTCAAAGACAATCATCATCTACGACAGGTATGCCGGCGTGGCGGCAGCGCGTCGCTACGTTTACAACATGCGCAGTCGCGATGCGCTGACTTGGCTGCTCGGCAAGATCGCAATGTACCCCGGGCGGCGCGTGCGATTGATCACAGCCGTCATGGACAACGATGGCGGCAAGCCCATGGACGAGAACATCGTGGCCGAGGGGTTGCAGCGACTTAGATTCGCCATGGGGGAGCGCAACGTGCGCCTCGATGTCGTACTTGTGCCTGACGGCGCCCGACGATTTGGCCACGATCGTCACGTGCGATTCGGCGATCGGATTGCGCTGGCGTTAGGTCCAGGTATTCAGGTCTTTGCCGATTCTCGCTGCGACGAGACGGTGACTGTAGCTCGGCTGCCGGTTGCCGATGCCAAGGATCGTGAGCGAGGCAGTGAACGGCAGCAAATTCGTCCACCGGTCGAGGGCTGGATTACCAACGGGTCCGGTGCTCGCTGAGCTCAACGAATCGGACGCAGATCCTCCGGTAGCGCTGCTAACACCGAGTCGTAGCCGCGGTGATAGGTCGGGAATGCCCAACCTGTGGTGATCAAATTCTCAAGTGGAACTGCCCCAGCGACGGCGACTGTGAGTCCAGAGAGCACCTCACCTGCGTGCGGTCCCGCCACTGTCGCTCCGATGATGCACTTGGAAGCCCGATCGACGACAATCTTGAGGATCCCCTCGTTGCCCGCACCATGGATGAATGCGCGAGAGACTGACTCCATCGGGTAGGTAGCGACGACTACGTCGTAGCCCTGTTCGCGAGCACTGGCCTCACTCAACCCCACCGAGCCAATTTCTGGGTCTGTGAAGGTCACGTGCCCAGTGACACGTTTGCTCCAGCCGATGGTTTCTCGACCCAGGATTTGATCTGCCACCATCCGGCCCTGCAGCGTGGCAACGTGGGTGAACGCGCCCTTACCGGCAACGTCACCAACGGCGAATACGCCCTCGATTGGCTCGCCCTCCACAGTCACGCGCATGAAGTCGTTGGTGGGCAGAAACCGCGTATGTCCATTGTCAGGTCCGGCGCCAATGGAATCGGCACCGAGCTCGGCGAGGACAATTTTGCGACCGGTGGCAATCAGAAGTTGGGATGCGCTGATGCTCGATCCGTCGGACAACTCCACATTGATCTGCTTGGACCCCGACACCTTTGTGGCGCCGACACCTGTGAGCACTTTGATGCCATCTGCCTCGAAGACGTTCTTCAGTATCTCGCCAACCTCGGGTTCTTCAAGTGCAAGCAGACGGGGAGCAAATTCTACGATCGTCACCTCAGCCCCAAATCGTGCGAATACCTGCGCAAGTTCGCAGCCGATCGCTCCTCCTCCCAGGACAATTAGCGAGTCAGGGACCGTCTCGGTGTGCAGAGCGCCACGGTTAGTCCAGAAGTCGATATCGGCAAGTCCCTCGACAGGCGGCAGGGCTGCAACGGTTCCGGTCGCGATTACCAGGGCGCGCGTCGCTGTGTATTGAGTGCCCATAACTTCAACCGTGCGTGAACCGGTGATCACGCCGCGGCCCTTGACCACTATCCCGCCACCCTCAAGGATCCGATCCACTGCCACCTTGTCGTTCCAGTAATCGGTGGCTTTCTCTCGAATTCGTTTCGCGACTGGTGCCCAGTTAGGGGCGACTTCGGCCTTTCCAGCTAGTTCATTCACGTGGGCTGCTTCGGTGAGGGTCGTTGCCGCCCTCAAGGCCATCTTGCTCGGGATGCATCCCCAATAGGGACATTCGCCGCCAACCATCTGCGCCTCGATCCCGATCACATCGACGCCTTCGCGAACGAGGTCGAGGATCACCTGTTCACCGCCGGGCCCAAGACCAACAACGATGACTTCTGCGGTCGTCACATCTGATTGGCAGACGGGTACATCGTCGTAATCGCTCATTGCGGCAATCTATCGCTGAATCGCCGTGAGTCGCTGCTTCTTGAGGCCGGACTAATTCAGCCCATACCGTGCGGCTTTTGCTTTGCTGATCTTTGCCATGATGCGCAGTTGGGCTTTTGAACCGTAGAAGACATTCAAATCGATTGCCGATGAGCCCGATCCAGAGACTTTTCCGCTGCTTGTGAACTGCCAGATAACTGGAACCACCGGCCAGCCCAGCACATGCTGCGGCTGTGTTGAACCCTTGCGATACTCGGCAAGCCACAAGGGGTACGACGTCAATGTTGCAGTCGGGTTGAGTCGGTGGGAGAGGAAATATCCGTAGGAGTAGAGGAACGGCTTGCGCCCAGTGAGCTGCTTGAACGTGCCAAGCCACGTTGTCGTCCACAGGGTGAGTCGTGCCTTAGTTATCGAGGCAGGTGCTGACTCCAGGTCCAATGCTGTTGGCAAATACCCGCTCTTAAACTGCCCGGTCCGACTCGCAGCTAGTCGAGCACCCGCTTTGGCATCGGCGATAATCTTGGCGTTGCTTTTGGCCGTGGTTGGTTGGGCGAAGTGGTAGGAGCCAACAACAAGTCCAGCGGCGTGGGCGGCAGGACGGTCAATGGACCACCACTTGGCCGCAGAGATATCTCCTCGCCTGAGTCCGTCTGAGGACTTGATGAAGACGAACTGAACGCCCGCCGCCCGCATCTTGACGAAATTGGGCTCGGTCGCGCCGCCGTGTTGCCAAAGCGACATGTCGACCCCGCGAATCTGGGTCGTAAAGCCCTGTTCCCGCCAAGACCGCGAATTGCCAGCGGTCGCTGACTGAACACCTAAGCCGACGACGAGCCCAGCAACGGAAAGGGGCAGAACTGCGAAAGTGAGGAATCGGCGCATCAACGCACTATATGCATCGAGCTAGACATTAACGGTCAATTCGCTGCCGCCCGTGTCGGTTGGGCGGACACAGATTCGATCGCTGATGCGTTGTTTCAATTCTTCTACGTGGCTGACTAGGCCCACGACGCGTCCAGCATCGCGAAGGCGAGATATCTCGGTGAGGACGCTGTCCAGAGTCTGGGTGTCCAGCGAGCCGAATCCCTCGTCGATGAACAGGGTGCCAAGGCTGACACCACCTGCCTCGCTGGTCACGACGTCGGCCAGGCCAAGTGCTAGTGCCAGCGCGCAGTAGAACCGCTCGCCACCGGAGAGGTCACCGGGAACACGGCATCGCTCGGTCTGGTAGTCCATGACTTCTAGCCCCAGGCCGGATTTTCGCCCCCTAGATTCGCGCACTTGTGAGTGCGCTAGGGCGTATCGACCATCTGACATTGTGGCGAGTCGATCGTTGGCTGCCGCAATGACGTCTGCGAACTTCTCCATCAATACGAACGTAGGCAGGGGTATGCGTTTGAGGTTATCCGGAGAGGAAGCGGTGACGATTCCGGCAATGCGGATCACCTCCGCAGTTTGCTCGTACGTTACAACTCGTTCGTTGAAGCCCCGTTTGATTGCTGCTCGGTGGGCGAGACCCTGCTCGAGTAGGTGGTTCGCCTGATTCAGATCTTGCGACGCGCAGCGCTGGACGAGTTGTGCGCTAGTGACTTCATTCTTGAGCGCATCGAGATCGCAATCAGGTAGATCATCGACGCCTACCAAATCCGGTGACGCGAGTCCATCTGTGACCAGCGCTGATTCTCTGGCAAATTCATCGATGGTGCGTGACAAAGAATCCAGAGTCGAAAGCCCAGCTGCAGCGCCGATGTATTCCTGTTCATCGGCGAATCCCAATGTCGCAATTGTCGCTGTCCACTCCACCTCACGTGCTCGGAGGTCGGAGTCGGCATGGTCGCGTTCTCGTAACGCTATCGCTAGTCCGTCAATGCTCTCCGCACGCTTTCGTAGGTAGGAGATGCGAGCAGAGATCGATGAGAAGTCGCCGCGACTTAAAGTAACTCTTGCGACGTCTTCGGTGAGACCTGTGGTCTGCGCCTCATGCCTGTTGGTGAGCTGAGTGACAAGCTGTAGGAGCTGGGTGCTAATGGCTTCTTCCTGCTCGAACCGACGCTCAAGCTCAAGGATTTCAGCCTCAGCCTGGGATTCTGATTCGCGAGCTGCGCGCGACTCGTTGTGGCTAACGAGCGCCTGATCTACCAACATTTGCGCCTGGTCACGTTCTAGCAAGCCGCTCATTGTAGTGGCCGCAGTTAGCTGCCTGTCGACCTCGTCATGCTCTGTCTTCGCTGATGCGAGCTCGGCGAGTGCCCTGTCGGCAATCGTTTGCGCAGCATCGATGTCAGCAGGGGCGACGGCGTTGGGAGCCGGCGTTGCCGGACGCGGGTGATCGACCGAACCGCAGACTGGACAGTCCACGCCTGGATCTAGTTGAGTTGCCAACTCCGCAGCGATGCCCTCAATGCGTGCGGTTCTCAAGGCTGCCAAGTGGTGTTCTGAATTCTTCGCTTCCTGTTGGAGGATCCCGACAGTCTCGGCGGCCGTCGCTAGCCTGGAGATGAGTTGATCGCGCAATGTCGCGGCGCCAAGAGAACTCTTGGCGGCCGTAAGCGCGAGTTCGCGAGCATCGAAGAGCACTGCGCGATCTCGCAGAATGCTTCGCGCTTCGCGCTTTGACTGGATTTGTGGGGGCAGGTCAGCAAGTCGTGCCTGTTTGGTGGTGAGGTCCCGTTGTGCTGAGGCCAGATCTTGTTCCAGCTTGTCCAGCGATTGCGTTCGCCCCGGCAGCGCTTGTTCGATTGGGTTGAGGTGAACGAGCTGGTCAGCGTCGGTGCGAAGCTTGCGTGCAAGTGCCGCGAAATCGGTGTCAGCGTCGAATGTGTTCTGTTCGAATGGGTCGCAATCCCCGACCTTCTCGCGCAGCGACTTTACGCGCATTTGACATTTGAGATGCTCACTGCGGATCGCGGTCAAGGATTCGAAGATGGGTGCGACGGTTGCCAGTTTCGCTAGGCGATCTCGGGTTGCCAGATGGGCTTGGTGCTGCGAGGCACCCTCGGACAATGCGGAATCGCGAGTCTGCAGAGATGCCAGTCTTGCTTTCTTCGATTGGGTCTGACCGGCCGCGTCCGCAACATCTGTGGCTTCATTGAGCGCTCGGGTCGCAACTTCGTCGATGCTCGCGTACGTGGATTTGGCTAGTGCCAGCTTGCCAACGAACTCATCGAGTTTCTCAAAGAATGTCGATCCTTCGTTGGAAGGGCTTGGGTCCTCGATAGTCGACAGGTCCCAGGCCGTAGTGAGCTCGCCGCATTCGGTCGGAGTGAGGTTGGTGGCGGCACCGAAGGCAGTGATCCGATGACTGACGTCCTCGTCGGAGGCTTTGCGCTGCGCGTTGGCTACGCGGCGCGATTGCTCGAGTCGATCAGCTGCTTGGTGGTACAACTGCGTTCCGAAGAGACGCTGCAGTAATTCTTGTCGGTCCTGTGGTGTCGCGCGCAGGAAGGCCGCGAACTCGCCTTGGGGCAACACCATTGTTTGGACGAACTGCTCGCGGTTGAGTCCGATGATCCGCAAGACCTCGCTCTCAGCTTCGCCAACTCGACTGCTCAGCAATTCACCATCGTTGGATTGAGGGTCTGCAAGGCGGTAAAGCAGGACCTTCGGTTGCTCAACAGTCTGACCCTGCCCCTGCTTCTTAGCTCGCGAATAGCTCGGAGAACGAGTGATTCGAAAGATGCCGGCGGCGGTCTCGAAGACCAGTTCTACCTCAGACCTGTCGGCCGGACTGGCGAGTTCTGCACGCATGCGCGCCACTGAGCTTTCAGAGCTGGCCATCTGGCCATAGAGCGCGAACACGATCGCATCAATGATCGTCGACTTGCCAGCACCGGTTGGGCCCTCAAGCAGGAAGAGCCCAGCTTGACTAAGCGACGCGAAGTCGACCTCGTTGATGCCGCAGAACGGTCCGACGTTTTCAAGACGTAGATGATGCAGGAACATCAGAGCACAACCTCGCTTCCGGCAGCCTCGAGTGCATCTCGCAAAATGGTCAGCTCGGCTGCGGATGGCGCCGCGTTGGTGACATGCTCGATAAATGCCGCGCTGAGTTGGAGTGGATCGGTTTGGCTTGTGCCGCCTTTCGTGCGTAGGTCGATCACTGCGAGGTCGCTGGCTGGACGGTGCTGGATGGACAAGATGTGTTCGAAAGAACAGCGGAGTCGTTGTTGTAGATCGCGTGGTCGCGCTTGATCGGTCACAATCGCCCGAACCCACTTGTCGGCGTGCTGTTCTACTACATCGGCGCTGAGCAGATCGTCGAGGGTTCCCAAGAGGTCGGCCATCTCGCGGGGTTGGTCAATTGCAAGCTCGGTGACTGTGGGAGTTCTATCAGCGCTGAAGTCAATCAAGGTCACGCTCTTGAGTTGGCGAACCTCGGAAAATGAGAATCGGATAGGGGAGCCGCTGTAGCGGATGATCTGTCGCTCTTGACTAGTCCGAACCTGCTGCGGACCGTGCAAATGCCCGAGCGCAACGTAGTCGACACCCTTGAACACTCCGGCGGCAATGGTGTCGATCCCTCCCACGCGAATGTCGCGCTCGCTTTCCGACGGTTCTCCGCCGACGACAAATGCGTGTGCAACCACGATTGCCGGGGAGTCCTGATCCTGATTGAGAAGGTCCGACCGAACCAAGTCCATCGCTGCACCCATCACCGCCTCATGGGTTCTTGCAAGCGGTTCCTCACCTGGGGTGAGGAACCGACGGGCATGATCGGGATCGAGGTAGGGGATGGGGTAGATGAGCGTGCCCAAGACGTTGATTGGTGTCCCGATGGAATGCAGTTCGCTGACGATATCGATGCCTTCGCGGTGAAGGGCAGCGCCGTAACTGAGCCGAATCGCTGAGTCATGATTGCCCGGAATCACCACCACGTGTGCATATTCGCCGAGCCTGGATAATGCTTCAGTGAAGAGTCCTACTGACTCCACAGGCGGGATCGCTCGATCAAATACATCGCCAGCGATGACAACGCAGTCAATGTTGTGTTTGGCCACCGCAACAACAATCTGGTCGATGAAAGACTCTGCCGCGCTGTGGAGATCAACGCCGTGCAGGCTGCGCCCGAGGTGCCAGTCGCTGGTATGCAAAAGCTTCATGTCTTGAAGTTAGGCGCAGTGTCTGACAATGCCCTATTGCCACGCGCAACCACGCCTAAAGTCCTACGTTTAAGGCGATCGGGCAGCTATTCCCAGACTCGCCGGGCCAACTTGTGTCCTGAGATGGCTTTGAACGACCGTCACGCTACATAATCGCGCCATGACTCACGGTGCAGCGTTTGTCGCCGGCGCAGTTTCCACAGGCGCCCGTATCATCCCAGCTCCATTCCACCCGAGCGTACGCACGATCGCTCGGGAGAATGCGTCCGTTTTGACTTCTCGGGGTACAAAGAAGAGTCGTCGTGAGCACTTGGCAAACGGTCCTGATGGGGACCGACAACCGGTGATGCTCATCCCGGGTTTCCTCACCGGGGACTGGTCGATGACCACGATGGCCAAGATCTTGAAGCAATGGAACTTTGCCCCGGCTCGGTCGGGAATCACGTTGAACGTGGACTGCACAAACACCTTGCTCGATCGGCTTGAGGCTCGTCTGGCACATGTTGCTAATCGCCACGGTCGAGGCGTTTCATTGGTCGGATGGAGCAGGGGAGGAACGCTGGGGAAGCTTCTAGCCATGCGTCGGCCTGATCTTGTGTCGGGTTTGATCACATTGGCCAGCCCAAACGTGAATCCGTTGGCAATCAACTCCGTTGTCGCCAAGCAAATCTCCTTACTGGTGAAAGTCAACTCAATTGGCATTCCCCGGGTCTTGAGCAGTTCGTGTATCCATGGAGAATGTGCCGACAGCGTCGCTTCTGCCCTGGACCAGCCATACCCCGAGCAGGTGCCCTATGTATCCATCTACACAGAGCAGGACGGTGTGGTGGATTGGAAGGCATGTCTGGATCCCGACGCTCGACTGGTGTCGGTTCGATCAACCCACTTAGGTATCGGCAATGACCCTCGCATTCTGCGACTAGTCGGCAATGAGCTAGCGTCATTCAGCTCGCCTAACTCTGTGCGTCTGCCCAAACAGCGCAGCGCGGGAACCAAGAACAGCTCGGCCTGACGAGGCGTTCGGTCATCACAGAATCGATGCACGAATTAATTCAGTCGATCAGCATCCAAGCGAATGAGCTGACGTTCCATGCACTTGCCGCTGGCCCTGATGGTGGCCCGCTAGTCGTTCTCCTTCATGGATTCCCGGAGCTGGCATTGTCGTGGCGCCACCAACTTCGAGCTCTTGGAAATGCGGGTTATCGGGCAGTCGCACCCGACCAGCGCGGTTATGGCCGCACGACTCGCAGGGGGCCGTATGACACCTTCACCTTGTCCGATGACATAGCGGCACTGATAGCCGCGCTGGGACGACAGACTGCGATCATCGTCGGGCACGACTGGGGTGGTGGAGTCGCTTGGACGCTCGCCCAACGCCATCCCGAAGTCGTTGAAAAGCTCGTCGTTGCCAATTGTCCACCGCCTAGCGTGATGGCGAGATCATTCTTGAAGAACCCTGCCCAACTCCGTAAGAGTTGGTACATGTTCTTCTTCCAGATCCCGTTCCTACCCGAGTGGTGGCTGAGTAGAAATGGCGCTGCCGCTGTAGCGAAGTCGCTCATTGCTGGCACCAACTCTCCGACGGCCTTCTCAGCCATGGATCTTGCTCAATATCAAGATGCGTTCAGTGATCGCCGTGCGGCTCGGGCGGCCGTTGACTGGTATCGACAGGCGATGCGTCATCCGTTGCGGGCCCGTGAGTTGGAACGGGTGAAGGTTAGCGCGCCGACTCTGGTGCTGTGGGGTCAGAAGGATCGATTCATCGGACAAGAACTTATTGAAGGCAAGGATTTTGTCGATGTGTTCTCAACGGGCAACACGGCGCGGATCGAGTACTTAGCCAATGCCGGGCATTTCGTTCAAAATGAGAGTCCGAAACAATTCAACGCCCTCCTTCTGGATTGGTTGGCGGAGAAGTAATGCGTTGAACGCGCTTCGGTTGGGAAAATCTTGAGCTTGCCTAGTACACCGGAGCTTTTGAGGGGTCCGCCAAGATGAACATCCCAGCAGCCACGAGGCAACCGATGATGGGTCCGAGGGTGGGAACCCACGCGTAGGCCCAATTGGAAGGACCCTTGCCCTTGAGCGGAAGGAAGGTATAGGCCAGCCGTGGTCCGAGGTCTCGAGCTGGGTTGATCGCGTAACCCGTTGCACCACCAAGAGAAGCGCCGATCGCGACGATTACGAACGCGACACCTGCATATCCAAGTGCGGAGTTGCCAAATTGTGGTGCGCTATCTCCGGTTCCTGGGATGAATGGCGAGCTCTCCAGAACCCAGTAGACCAACACAAATGTACCGATGGCTTCTGACACCAAGTTCCACCCATTGCTGGGAACCGAGGCTGACGTGTAGAACAGGCCACCGGTGTTCGCTGGATCGTCGTGCGTGTCGAATTGCTTCTTGTACAGCGCGTAGGCCAGGAACGCTCCGGTGAACGCGCCAAGTAGTTGCGCTGCAATATAGACAGGAACCATCGCCCAAGACGTCGAGCCGGTAGCAGCAAGTGCGATAGTCACGGCTGGATTGAGTTGGGCACCGCTGCGCCAAGAGACGCTGGCCGCGACGAATACGCCGAAGCCCCAGCCGAAGGCAGTGAGAAGCCAGCTGGGTCCAAAGCCAAAAGACTTCTTAAGCGTTTGGTTGCAGCCAACACCTATACCCATCAAGAGAAGGATTGCTGTGCCGATGAATTCGGAGACGAAGATAGCTTCTGATGAGAAAGTCACAAGTGAGAAAATAGCGATTTGAAGATCACGTTTCCTGCTGAGAGCGTAGCGTCACTATCAGTAGTGGCGATTGCCTTCATTTGAAAGCCGAACACGTAAGCTTCGGCGAGTGGCACCGGAAACTCAGATTCGTCCAGCAGGTACACGACGTGTCGCCGGAGCCCTCGGCGTCGTCGCGGTGGTTGCCGGACTGACGGCGGCATGCACGTCCTCCAGTGATTCCGGACCCGGACCCACGACGTCTGCCAGCGCGAGTGCAAGCACGGCCTCACCGAGTGCCAGTAGCACGACGAGCGGACCTATCGCACCCTCATACACGTTGAACTCGAATTCAAATGTCGGCCTGACAGGGGGTATCGGCAAGCTGGCGGCTGAGGGTGGGCACATGACTCTCACCGCTTCACCTGATGGCTCGACACGAGTGGTTGTCGACCAGGTTCAGACCAAAGGTGCACCCTGGACGCTCGATCTGACCCTCGGCTCGAACGCTCGAGCCATCTCGGGAACCATTCAGGTCGCCGGGATCAACTGGAATGTTGTGCCGACGACTGGGGTGGTCTCCAGCGTCGTGTCATCGAAGGCCGCCGAGATCACTACAGTCCAAGCCGTTACCGTCAATAGTGGCGACTCCTCCACGAACCGCCCCATGGTCCTTGCGCTAGCTGGCAAGGCCAACTAACGCATTGCTACGGCTTCGAGTGGCCTGTGCCGAGGCCGTTGTCGGTCTAGGGCCCAGAGCGGTCCCTCCACACAAGTAAGATCGCATCTCGTTGTTGGTTGTCTAACGGTTTGAGGGCCTCGCGGATTGTGACCCCGGATGCCCTTTGGGCGCGCTGCGCGAGCCAGTCGAAAACCAGTTGCGGACGCTTTCGCCCAAGCTCGCGAAGTTCCCACCCGATCGCTTTGCGGATGAAGAACTCCTTCTCGTGAAGCATCATGTCGGCGTATTCGAAGAACAACGACGGATCTCCGTCGCAGCTACGAAGTGTGGGAAGTTGAGATAGCAGCGCGGTGCGGCGCAGCCAGAAGTCAGGGTCGCGCGACCATGTGTTCGTCACTTCTGCGCACTGCTCGGGGTGTTTCACAACGGTGTTCCCAACGATGTTGATCGCCAGCGGGTCAATAAGGGCCCACGTGTTCGCGGTATCCAAGAAGGGCCGAAGGGCTATCAGGTCATCTACACCAAGCACAGCTCGGCGATAGTCGAGAAGCTCAACTGCGGCCGCTCGGTACTCGTACACGAGCACTGCATATGTTGGGCTCGCTGGCTCGTTCCACAGAAGTCGCGCAACGCCCATGACGCTGTCATGTTCGCTGACTTCAAGCGCCCTCGACCACGCCCTGACGACTTTTCGCACCTGCGGAACCGGCACGCCTAGGTGGACGAGATCGCTCTTCAAATAGGCTTTGGCATGCGGTGTTTTGTCGGGATCGCCAGCCTCTTGAAGGGCGGATGTGAGTGATGAAATGTCGATCTTTTGCGGATCGGGCACTCAGATATCTCCCTACACAGACACAGCGAAACGACACGCTTTTGTGAAAAATCCCATCCTAGTGACAAACCGAGGTGAGTTAGTGGCAGACTGTCGTATGGCAACTTGCCGCATATAAGGAGAATTAAGCAAAATGGCACAAGGCACAGTTAAGTGGTTCAACTCCGAAAAAGGTTTCGGATTCATCGAGCAAGACGGCGGCGGCGCGGACGTTTTCGTCCACTACTCCGCGATCGCGACTGACGGCTTCCGTACCCTCGATGAGGGCCAGCGCGTCGAGTTTGAGATCACCCAGGGCCAGAAGGGCCCGCAGGCAGACCAGGTTCGCCCGGTCTAACTGAAGTCAGGCACAATCCGTGCCGACTCCTGCCGAGTAGATCTCGCGAGATGTCGACCAAGGATTTGTGAAGACAAGAAGCGCCCCCACTTCAGCCATAAGCTGCATGTGGGGGCGCTTCTTGTCTCACAACGGACCCGGTGTGACGATGGCGAACCGCATTGCTCCAATTGACTCAGTGACTTGGCCCAACTGCCTGCGACTACGCACAACTGTTGTTGAGGGCGGGCCACACTTGCTACGGTCAACGGCGGGACGGCAAAACACCGCAGCTTGATCCGTGGCCCAGAGTAGGTTTGCACCTGTGGAGGGGGCCCGAGATGTCGACACCATATTCAAATGAGCAACTCCAGGTTGTCCGATTGCATGGGCATAACCGAGCCTTCGTGAAGATGGGCAGCGGTCCGGTGATCTTGTTAATTCATGGGATCGGTTCCCAGCACAAGACGTGGCTGCCGGTTATGCGAATTCTCGCTGAAAATTACACAGTCTTGGCCCCGGACCTGCTCGGACATGGCGCCTCGGACAAGCCTCGGGCCGATTACAGCATCGGTGGCTACGCGAATGGGATACGTGATCTGCTCGCGGTTCTCGGTATTGACAAAGTGACAGTCGTTGGGCATTCGCTCG
>Ga0105047_10004543_pt1 | contig 24098 bp, 18 predicted proteins | sample MAT04_FD_78384 | JGI IMG/M metagenome (GOLD analysis project Ga0105047, IMG submission 78384) | Freshwater microbial communities from Lake Fryxell liftoff mats and glacier meltwater in Antarctica - MAT-04 (megahit assembly) | ecosystem: Environmental > Aquatic > Freshwater > Ice > Liftoff... | reverse complement strand
TCTCATCCGCAAATCGACTCGCGAACAACAGCTCAATCTCTAGCCGCAATTAAATGGTAACGAATTAATGACTTCTTTCCAAATGCATGGATTTCACAACGTTTCTCGCCCACAGTCTATCGCGTTTAGAACGAGTGCGGCAAGCATCGAACGTGTGTTACGATCATCCAGTTCGGTCGGAAGACTCGGCAGGCTGACGCCGTGCCACTCTCACTGTAGGACGGGCACGTTTGCCCGTCCCGAACGTCGGCCGACTCCCGGCGAGTGGCACGGTGAGTCGGGATTGCGATATGGTTCACGCTCGGCGAAGGCTTCGGATGTCTGGCACGCGAGTCAACGCGGCTCCGTGCTCCGCTTCGCAGGGCCTGCGCGTCGCGGCTAAACGGGCGCGGCGCTCATTGCCATCGATCAACTCTCATCGCTTAGAGCGGTTTGATTCTTCACCTTTGCGCTTCTGGCTCTCTCGGCTGGGAGGGCGAAGCTCCTGCTGAGCCGCTGGTGCCGGAGAGCGTCCACTCCGGTTGCGGCTCAGCAGGAGCTTCGCCCTCCCAAGTCTCATGATCTCAAGTGTCAAGACGACTGGTCAAACCGCTCTAACTCTCCACTCTCAACGATCCCCCCCATGACTGACGCCAAATTGACTCCGATGATGCAGCGGTATCTGGAGGTCAAGGCGGAGACACCGGGAGCGATACTCCTCTTTCGGATGGGGGACTTTTATGAGCTGTTTTATGAGGACGCGGAGACGGCAGCTAAGATTCTCGGCCTGACGCTCACGAGTCGCGACAAGGGATCGACCAACCCGGTGCCGATGGCGGGGTTTCCGTATCATGCACTCGAGGGGTATCTCAATAAACTGATCCATGCCGGGCAGCGGGTTGCGGTGTGCGAGCAGGTCGAGGACCCCAAGCTGGCCAAGGGGATGGTCCGCCGCGAGGTGACCCGCATCGTCACTCCCGGCACGCTCACCGATGACGCGCTGCTCGACCCCAAGGAAAGCAATTTTCTCGCAGCGGTCTTCCCCTCGCGCGACCGCGTCGGCATCGCCTGGCTGGAGCTATCGACCGGTCGGTTTCAGTGCGCCGACCTCGCGCTTGGAGAAGCTCGCAAGGGGGCCGGGCGGTCACCCGGTGACCGCATGAGCTTGAGCTTTTCGGTGGCCAGTCAACAGCCGTCCGCACTCCTTGATGAACTCGCTCGCATCCGTCCGGCAGAGTGCTTGATCCCCGAGACGCACCGCGCCGACCCGGCGCTGCTGCGGCTGAATGAGCTGCCGGACATGGTGCTGACCACGCGAGCCCCGTGGTGTTTTGTGCCCGACCATGCGCGCGATGTGCTGCTGCGGCATTTCCAAACGAGCACGCTCGACGGGTTCGATCTCGATGCCGACTCGCTCGGAATCACTGCCGCTGGGGCGTTGATGGAGTATGTGGAGGAGACGCAGAAGTCGTCTCTGGGCCACATCGTGCGGCTCGAACAATACCGCCGGGGATCGAGCCTGCTGATTGATGAGGCCACCCGTCGCAGCCTCGAACTGACACGGACAATGCGCGAGGGACGCCGCGAGGGGAGCCTGCTGTCGGTGCTCGATGAGACCGCGACGCCAATGGGGGCGCGGATGCTGGCCGAGTGGCTCTCGAACCCGCTGACTGACCCGATCGCAATCGGTCGGCGGCTTGATGCGGTGGAAGAGTTGATGCGCGACGCACGGCTGGGTCGCGAGCTGCAAGAGCTGCTCAAGCAGGCCTACGACATGCAGCGGCTGTGCGCCCGCGTGGCGACGATGCGGGCGTCGGCGCGAGATCTGGTGTCACTCGGGCGGACGTTGGCGCTCTTGCCCCGAGTGAAGGCGAAGCTGGCGGGGCGGCTCACCGATCTGCTGCAAACGCTGGAGTCGCGGCTCGAGCTGTGCAGCGAAGTTCGAACGCAAATCGAAGCGACGCTGGTCGACGACCCACCGCTGCAACAGAACGACGGCGGCCTGGTGCGAGATGGATTTCATGCCGGGCTCGATGAGCTGCGCGATCTCGCGCGGGGTGGGAAGCGGTGGATCGCGGAGTACCAGGCGCAGGAGATCGAGCGGACGGGCATCTCGAACCTCAAGGTCGGCTTCAACAAGGTGTTCGGGTACTACCTCGAAATCACCGCGTCGCAGTTCCACAAAGTCCCCGCCGACTATATTCGCAAGCAGACATTGAAGAACCAGGAGCGATACATCACGCCGCCGCTGAAAGAGTACGAGGACAAGGTTCTGCGGGCTGAGGAGCGGGCGATCGCGCTGGAGAACGAGCTGTTCCAGAAGCTGCGCGACTCCGTCAATGCGGAGTGTCGCCGCCTGCAACAGACCGCCGAAGTTCTGGCTCAACTTGACGTGCTGGTCGGGCTGGCCAAGCTCGCCGTCAGCCTGCGTTACTGCCGCCCCGAGATCACCACCGACCCCGTCCTCGACATCCGCGACGGCCGCCACCCCGTGCTGGACAAGCTCCGCCCGACGGGGGAGTTTGTGCCGAATGATGTGGTGTTGGGGGGAGAGAGCCATCAGCTGTCAGCCGTCAGCAGTCAGCCAGAAGGAAGTGACAAGGGACAAGTAACAAGTGACAAGGCAGAGCCAGTCGATCCTTCTTCCTTGCCACTTGAACACTTGCCACTTGACACTTCCATCCCCTCCTCTCACTCACCGCTCGCCACTCTCCCCTCCCCTTTCATCCAACTCATTACCGGCCCGAACATGGCGGGGAAGAGTACGTATATTCGGCAGGCAGCGCTGCTGACGATCATGGCTCAGATCGGGTCGTTCATTCCGGCTCGCTCTGCGCGGATTGGGATCGCGGATCGCATCTTTGCCCGTGTCGGGGCCAGCGATGAACTGGGGCGCGGGCAGAGTACGTTCATGGTCGAGATGACCGAAACCGCTCGCATCCTCAATGCCGCCACCGAGCACAGCTTGGTCATCCTCGACGAGATCGGTCGCGGGACCAGCACCTATGACGGCATCTCGCTGGCCTGGGCGATCACCGAGTTCATCCACGACGATTTGCACTGCCGTACGCTGTTCGCGACGCACTACCATGAGCTGACCGCGCTGGCCGAATCGCTGGTCGGGACGGCCAATTGGAACGTGGCGGTGCATGAACGCAACGGAGAGCTGATCTTCCTGCACAAGATCGTGCCGGGGGCGGCTGACAAGAGTTACGGCATCCAGGTGGCGAAGCTCGCCGGTGTGCCGCGCGAGGTGATCGAACGCTCCGAGGTCATCCTGCAAACCCTCGAAGCCGACCACCAGGACTCGACCGGCAAGACCACCATCCCCCAGCGGAAACGCCGCTCCAAGCACAAACAGCTGACCCTCTTCGGCCCCGAGTACCACCCCCTGCTCGACGAACTCCGCGCCCTCGACACCGACCACATGACCCCCGCCGCCGCCCTCGATGCGCTGCAGAAACTGCGAAGCCGTTTGGGAGCGAGATAGTTTCCCCACTGCTCGCACGAGCCGGAAGCGTCAGCGCCCGGAGAATTCGTCACGCGGCGCTCGCTCCGGGCGCTGACGCTTCCGGCTCGTTTGAGCCTCGTTCCCAATCGCCCTCTCCCCTTTGAACAGGAAACGAACCATGAGTGAAATTGCCATTCTTGCAGGCGGATGTTTTTGGGGCATGCAGGATCTGATCCGCAAGCTGCCGGGAGTTGTGACAACCCGTGTGGGCTATTCGGGCGGAGACGTGCCGCAGGCGACCTATCGGAATCATGGCACTCATGCGGAAGCGATCGAGATTACTTTTGATCCACGGGTGATCTCTTATCGGCGGCTGCTGGAATTCTTCTTTCAGATTCACGATCCGACGACCGCGAATCGCCAAGGCAACGACCGTGGCACCGCCTATCGCTCGGCCATCTTCACCACGAGCGACGAACAACAGCGAATCGCACTTGATACGATCGAAGACGTTAACGCGTCAAAAATCTGGCCTGGCCCAGTGGTGACCCAGGTGGCGCCCGCGAGCGATTTCTGGGAAGGCGAACCCGAACACCAGGACTATTTGGAAAGGGTTCCCCACGGTTACACCTGCCACTTCCTGCGGGACGATTGGGTGTTGCCAAATGCGAAATGAGCCGGAAGCGTCAGCGTTCGGAGATTTCATCGCTCGTCATTCGCTCCGGGCGCTGACGCTTCCGGCTCGTGTGACAATACGTCTCGCGGCGGCTGGGCGGCCGGGTCTGAGGCTTTGCGAAGGCCCGGAAGAGTGGGCGTGTCACTGGGGTTCGCGCTCGGGGCATTCGCTGCGCTGCGGCCCCGTCCAATCGGCCCCGATCAGAACGGGGTTAGGGAAGGGTCCGATCGGCGTGCGGGCGTTCTGATCGCGGAGCGATCAGCGACTTTGGGTTCGATCAGCGCTGAGCATTGAGGGCGTGTTTGTCTGGTCGGGCCTTGGCAGACTGACGCCGTGCCGCTCTGGTGGGGCGGTGATGAGCGGTGGAATGCTTTCGAATTCTGGTACGATCGCCCGCGCCGTGTTCTGGGAACGATTCCGGATCGGGACTGGCTCATTCATTTCCTCTGGGAACCTCTGCTCATGCGACGACTGACTCTCTGCTTTTCAGTATTGTTGGCGACGCTGGCCCTATCTGTTGGCACTCCATCGGCGACTTGGGCTGAGGACGCGAAGCCGGGGTGGGTGTACCGGGCAGAGCTGATGCGGCCGTTCTGGCGAGGGGACGTGGTCGAGGGAGAGTCGGTGTTGTTCATCAAGGACGCGCAGACCGGCGAGGCGCGGGCGTCGGTGCTCTTCCCGATTACAGAGGTGCTGGCGGTTCGTAACCCGGCGAGTGATGTGACATATGAGAGTGGAAAGGATTTTGTGTGGCAGGCAGATTCTCGCGAGATCGTCTTACCCGCTGGGTCACGCATCACTTCGCACACACCGGACGAAATGCGGCGACCCGCGAAGTCGCAGGCGTACCAGCTGACGCATCGCGATGGGAACGGAGAAATCTTCTTTGCGGGCGGTTTAGAGTACGCGGTGATGCAGACCTGCATCACCTATCGGCATGCTCCCGATCAGTGGAAGGGGGACGTGCCGACGTTCGATGAGGCCGCACTGCCACGCTCGATCGGCAAGCTGCGAGAGAAAGAGCCGCTGTCGATCGTAGTGCTGGGAGACAGCATCTCGACGGGGGCGAACGCGTCGGGCGTGTACAACGCCGCACCATATCAGCCGGGGTATCCGGAGTTGTTGCGGGAGCACTTGGAGAACGCCTCGGGAGCGAAGGTCACGCTGGCGAATCCGTCGGTGGGCGGGATGTCCGCTCCGTGGGGATTGACGCAGGTGGACACCGTCCTGATGTCAAAGCCCGACCTCGTGGTGATCGCGTTCGGCATGAACGACTCAGCCGGCCGGCCCGCTGCGGAGTACCAGGACTTCATCCAGCAGACGATGGCCAAGATTCGCGAGAAGCAGCCGGAGTGCGAGTTCATTCTAGTGGCGACGATGCTGGGGAACCGCGACTGGACGACGCTCAAGCACGAGCTGTTTCCTCAGTTCCGCGACTCGCTGAAGGAGTTGGCCGGGCCGGGTGTGGCACTGGCCGACGTGACGGCGATCTGGACGGGATTTCTGGAGTTGAAGCAGGATTGGGACCAGACGGGGAACGGGGTGAATCATCCGAATGACTTCGGCCACCGCGTGTATGCGCAGGTGATCTCGGCGCTGTTGATCCCGGCTGAGGCGACTCGGGCCCGATGAGTGAACTCACCGCCTATCATGAAGCCGGTCACGCTCTCGTGGCGTTCCTGCTGGGGGGGCGTGTTTCACAGGTCACGATCGATCCGGACAGCGCTGATGGGCCGTCGCGGCACGGCGATACGCAAGTCTTGTGGAGGCCCGCGGGGATCAGTGACAAAGAGTTCGCCAAGATTACCGTGAAGGTCAGCTTGGCAGGGCCGGTCGCGGAGATGATTTATTCCGGCGATCCGTTCCACCCCGGCACAGTCCCCGAATGGGCTGCCGACTGGCGGGATGCCTGGCAAGCGGCCATGTTACTGAAACCTAGTGAACGACAGCGGATGGAGTACCTGGAGCAGGTCTCCATCCAGCTGCATCACCGATTGCAAGAGGGAGCCACGTGGGAGGCTCTCGCATCGCTGGCCGACAACCTGCTGGCTCATGAGACGCTCGACGCGGAGCAAGTCGAGGAGATCGTCCGGGAGTGGATATGACAGTGGGCGAGGGCAGTGTCGTGCGTTGACGTTCGCCTTCGCGGACGCAGCGGGTGGGTGACAGGTCGGAGCGTGACTCCGGACGCGTTACTTCAGAGAGCGGGCCAAGTCGGAGACCTGATTCGCGGACAGTGCTCCGCGATAGAGCCGCAGGTCGGAGATCGCGCCGTGGAAGTGGTCCTGGGCTCCGAAGCCGATCTCGAGCGGTTGATCGCTCATTAGGTCGAACTTCTGGTCGAGGGCGAACAGGGCTGACTCCGCGACCTGCTGGCCATCGACATACAGCGTCAAACCGTTCTCGCCTCGTGCAGCTGCGATGTGGTGCCAGTCGGACGGGAACTCCTCATCGTGGGTGGCGTTGCGTCCGGCCTCAATCGAGAGCACCCGGCCCGAGGGGAGGGCACCGACGAACAGGCGACCGTCCTTGACGGCCATTGACCACGCCCGGCGGAACTTCACATCAGGGGTGTGGTCAACTCGGCCAATCCGGGTCCAATCCGTCCCGCCGTCATAGCGATAGACCTCAGCCAGCGGGAGCGATCCACAATACATCTTGCCGTTGTAGACCAGCAGCGGCATTGCTTCGAGTTCGCCGCCCAGCTTGCCGGTGTCTTCCCACTCGGTTCCACCGAGATAGCGGTAGACGTGGGCTTTGGGCCATTCACTCACGTGGAGCTGTCCGCGATGGACAGCCAGTCCATAGGTCTGCGTCGCCTCGGGAATGGTGCCGACACGTGTCCATTCCTTTCCATCGAAACGGAAGACGGCTCCCTCGTCATAACAAGTGGCATAGATGGCGTTGTTGAAGACTGTGGTCGCTTCGACTCGCTTGCTTTCGGGAGTGGCGAGCGGGGTCCACTGCTCACCGCCTTCGTATTTGAAGAACCCAGCTGGCTTATACAGTGAGGCTGCATACAGCTGCCCTTGAAATGGGATCAAGCTGGAGATGCCCTCGGTTTCGGGGGACAGCGTTCCGCAGGGCATCCACCGATCGTCAGCACCCAGTCGATAGACCTTGCCGCCGAGGTTCTTGTTCTCGGACTCGCCCAGCGCGGACCCGGCCAGTCGGTACTTGCTGGTCGCGACGTACAGTTCACCGTTAAAGGCAGCCATCGCGGAGACTGCGTTGGCACGATCGGGGCTGCCGAGGTCGGTCCACTGCGTGCCACTCTCATACCGGAATACGCGACCCGCTTCGCCTTCACCCGCATGACAGGTCGATGCGTACAGCTTCCCCTTGTGGGTACAGAGCGAGAAGACATACACCGCATTCCCCAGCTGCCCGTGGTCGGTGAACTCTGGTTCCAGTATCCCCTGGTCGATGCCAAAGTGCAGTTGTCGGCTGTTGGATTGAGAGTTGGTCACGCCACCATGTGTGTAGATGCCGAGATGAAACCCGGTGCGGGTGGCGGGGTCGTACTGGCTGAGGATGTCTCCGGGGACATCGGTTGTTGTGCCATCCGTATGGACCCACGCCGAGATCGTAAACGGGTCAGCTCCGAGCTTCAGCGCGGGCGAATTCGGGATGCGAATGATCGACCGCTCTCCGTCGAATCGAGCGGCCTTCCGCTGCGAGCCAGCGGGGCCGATGGACTCGAACGTGATTGCGGTGGTCTCGGGCTTGGAGGTTCGCCCCGTGGCGTCTTCGGCATTCTCACGCAGCGGCCAATGAGCGATGAGCTCGGGTTCAGCTGAGTAGGCGAATGAGGTGATGGCCAGTCCGACGCACACCAAAAGCAATGGATGTCTCAACATGGTTTGCTCCCAGATGATGATGTAAAGTCTTCGAGCGTTGTAACATAAGAGGTTGGTGATGCGACAGCGAGTTGAGGCCCCACTGAATGTTCACAACTCATGTTCCGCTAGAGCGCTATTGGGACGGTGAAACTCGTGCTCCCTCGCCCCCACGATCGACGTAGCGATCAAGGTGGGCCTCATTGCAGAGGAGGGGCAGCAGAATTCAACGAGTACCGACGCTGGGGAGGCACACACTGGGCATGCCGATGTCCTGGAATCAACCCGGGCTCGGCACAGCTGCAGTAATCACCATCTCGACGAGATACCCCTTCCCGAGACCCACTTGGACGCAGGCTCGCGCGGGGGCGTGGCCTTCCGGAACCCACTCGTCCCACAGTTGGTTGAGGATTGGAGCGGTGGCTAGATCGGTGACGTAAATCAATACCTGGAGCAGTCGCGTGCGGTCGCTGCCGACGAGGGCCAGGCGAGTGTCGATCTGTACGAGGAGCTGCCGAACCTGTCCGAGCATGTCCGCAGAAGCGTCATCGGCGATCTCGACAAAGTGAACCACGCCGTTGTGGACCACTGCGTCGGACCAGCGGCGGGTGACTCCGTGACGTTGAATCTCGGACATGTTGCATCACTTTCATCGTGTGAGAATTCACCTTGGGTTGTGATCATTCTCGTTGCTCAGTATTCGTTTGGGAATGCCACGGCCCAGCGATGCTTCGCCTCTCGATGGATGAGAGACATGTCGGACATCCTGGCCCTGGCAGATGTGCCCGTCCTACGACGGATTTCCAGCAGGTTCTTCCGGCCCCTCTTGGCCAACGGTCTGGGATCAAGCTAGACTTACGCGTATCTGTTTTCTGGACGAGGAGTCACGCGATGCAGCCAGCGAATTGGACCACTACCCGGCGGGGGTGTTTGACGGCGGGGGCGCTCGGGGCGGCGGGGTTGTCGTTGCCTCGGTGGTTGGCGGCGCGGGAGGCGGCTCCGGGAGCCTTGGCTCCGAGGGCCGATGCGTGCATCTTGCTGTTTCTCGATGGCGGCCCGAGTCATCTCGATATGTGGGACATGAAGCCCGAGGCGGCTGTCGAAGTCCGCGGTGAATTCAAATCGATCGAGACCTCGCTGCCCGGCTACCGCATGTGTGAGCTGCTGCCGGGGCTGGCAAAGCATGCTCATCGATCGACAATCGTGCGCTCGATGCATCACAGCGTCAACAATGCCCATGCAGCTGCGGTCTACTGTGCGTTGACGGGGCATGATCGCGGGGAGAACGGGGGCGGAACTCGTCCGACCGATAACCCGTCGCCAGGGAGTGTTCTCGGTAAGGTGCGGCCTCCGACGCAGCCGGTGGTGCCGTTTGTGCATCTGCCGTACATCACCAAAGAGGGGGCGGGCGGGCCGCCGCAGCCGGGGTTCTTTGGCGGATATCTGGGACGGGGGACCGACCCGCTGTTCATCACGCGCGACCCGAATGCGGCGGACTTTACGATTCCGGAGCTGTCGCTGACCGGTGATATCAGCGCGGCGCGACTCGCCGGGCGGGAGCAACTCTTCGCTTCACTGGAGCGGCCTCCGTTGACGAATTCGCTCACCCCCTCGGCGCAGATGAGTCGGTTCCAGGAGCGGGCGTTCGACCTGCTGAACTCGACGCAGACGCAGCGGGCTTTCCGCCTGCAAGAGGAAGCCGATGCGGTGCGAGATCGCTACGGGCGGAACATCTATGGGCAGAGCACGCTGCTCGCGCGGCGGCTGATCGAGGCGGGGACGCGGCTGGTCACGGTGTCATGGGCTCCCGATGCGAATGCGACCTGGGACACGCACGGCGGGAACTTTACGAAGCTGCGCGGGGAGCTGTTGCCGCAGCTGGATCTCGCGGCGTCGAGTTTGGTTCAAGACTTGGCGGATCGCGGGATGCTGGAGCGAACCGTGGTGGCGATCCTGGGTGACTTCGGGCGTTCTCCGAAGATCAACGGCGGGGCAGGGCGGGACCATTGGAATTGGTGCTACTCGCTCCAGCTGATCGGCGGCGGATTTCAGCCGGGCCTGATCTACGGAGCCAGCGACAACATCGGGGCCTACCCCGCCGAAAGCCCGCTGATTCCCGGCGACATCATCGCGACCCTCTACACCGCCCTCGGCATCCCCCCCGACACCGAACTCCGCGACAACCAAGGCCGACCCCACCGCTTAGTGCCAATCGGGGATGTCGTGCCAGAGTTGCTGGTGTGACGCGATTCATGATGGGGTGCCGTGTCCACAAGTAGCGATCATGATCGATGTTCGTGGGGAGACGACTCCAGACTCCTGCTGGACTTGAAATCTCTGTTCCGGGCAGAGCAGGGCCACGTCATTCGGAAATCGCTGCTATGGCCACGATGCGACATGCATTACTGTTCCTCCTTGTTCAATTGCCCAGCTGGGCTCTTGCTGGGGAAATGATTTCCAACACAGCGGCACTCGTGACTGCGGTGCGTGACGGGGGCGAGGGAGCGACTCTCGAACTGGCTGCGGGGGTATTCGAGCTGCATGCTCCGCTGGAATTGAAGAGCGGGATGAGCTTGCGCGGGGCGGGGATCGGCCAGACGATCATTACGAATCATGCCGAATGGAAGCCCTCATCCAAGTCGCTCCCCGATCCGGAAATGACCCTGGACGGTCTGGATGTCGACGCCTATTTGATTCGAATCAAACGTGACACCTCGGGCGTGACGATCTCGGACATGACCCTGCACGGTCCGCAAGTGCATGGGGCGATCTTCAGTTGGTTTCATACGGGTATGCATTTGCACCATTTGCAGATCAAGGAGACGCAGTGGAGCGGGCTGCGCACGTTTGGAATGCAGCAGGCCAAAATTCATGATTGCCAGTTTATTGATGCGGGCGGTCGCTGGGACAAGGGCGAACCGGGCGCGCAGGGGGGCAACACCGGCGGTGGGATATTCGCTTGCTGGATGAGTGATTGCGAGATCTTCAACAATCGATTTACTCGCCTTCGCACGGGCCCCGCCGAAGAGTTCTACGGCATCAAAGTGCGGCAAGGGACACGTTGTCGGGTCCATCACAACACAATCGAAACGAACTTCTCGATGGAGTTCCCGTTTGAGAATGACGAGGACAACGAACTCGACCACAACGTCTGTTCCGGCACAATTTCCATTCCGAAGTACGCTGGCGGAGCCGTGCCCAAAAGCGGCCGGACATTCCACATCCACCACAACTGGCTCAAGGACAGCTACGCCATCGAATTCGTTCGCAACGGAGTCGAGATCGACCACAACTTGTTCGACTTCGATGTGCAGGCCGACCACGGAAACCTGATCGCTGCGTTCGGCGATGCCCCTGCACCGGGGCCCGTGAGTTTCCACAATAACCTAGTCAGCAATCCGGGCCGAGGAGTGATCTGGATCAACGAGGTCTTCAACAACGTGGAGGTCCGCAACAACCACATCATCACGCGGACCACCGTCACTCCGCGCGATGAGGGCTTGTTCGGCTTCAACCCCGCCTGCGATTTCAAAACGATGATGATCAAAGACAATCTCATCGAGTGCGAAGGACAACCGCGTCCGCTGCTGCGCTGTGCCGAGAGCTACAGCTCCTTGATTCAGAACAACACGCTCACTCAAGTCTCCGACATCGGACGGTACAAGAACCCACGAACCGACAAACCCGTCGGTCTCGAAAAGCCACTCCAGTTCGAGTGCGGCGTCCACGGCGAGTTCACCATCGACGGGTGGAAAGCGAAGCGAGCGGGTGAATAGAGCGGTTTCCTCCGGTGTCTTTAAGCCTACTGCTCCCCCGCTCCCTGTGGGAGAGGGGCTGGGGATGAGGGCGACCGTCAAGACGACGATGCAAACCGCTCTGTGTAAGGGGGCCTGTTGCTGCCGAATTGATCAGGAATCACCACATATCGCGGGCTAAACAAACAGGGTGCCAGACGATAGGAGGTCTTCTTCGTAAGTTGACGTAAGTCGCCATTGTAAGGCACCGTGCGACCGTGAATCTCATCCTGGTCGCCTTCCGTGATCGCATCTCGAATTTAAGCGGCCTCGATCCGTGGCTTCTCTTCGCGAAGCAGATCTCGGACGAACTCTCTGAAGGTGGCGTAAAGAGTTCCATCACCAGAGTGTTTGTCGACAAACTCGCGAAGTTCGTTGGTCAGAGACAGATTCAGAGTCGCGCTCGTGGAAGTTCTCTTATCCGTTGTCCGCTTCTGAGCTCATCCGATCAATGCCATCGTTTTATGTCACTTTTTGCCATCGACTCCCCGGCACTCCTCAGTGCTGCCTCAACTTCCCGTGACGCGCCCCCCGCAAATCGGTATTCTGCGGTCTCCCGGTCGGGCCGGGGGTGCTGAGGGTCTGTCTGGATTTCTTGCTCATGTCGCTGCTTACGCCACTTCCGTTCGAACGTCCGATTCATGATCTGGAGCGCCAGCTGGAAACGCTGGAGTCGCAGCCGGGTCCGTCGGATGTGACCAAGGATGCGATCCGCAAAATGCGGGTTGAGATTCAGCGGTTGAAGCGCGAGATCTACGAGAACCTGAATCCGTGGGAAACGGTCCAGGTCTCCCGACACGAAGCGCGACCGAAGGCGCTGGATTACATCGAGCTGGTGTGCGACGAGTTCGTCGAGCTGCACGGCGACAAGGCCTATGGGGACGATCCAGCGCTGCTGACGGGTTTGGCCCGGATTGATGGGCGGAAGGTGCTGTTGGTGGCCCAGCAAAAAGGCCGGAACCTCGAAGAGCGGCTGAAGCACAATTACGGGATGGCGCATCCCGAGGGTTACCGGAAGGCGCTGTCGAAAATGGCGATGGCGACCAAGTTCGGTTTGCCGATCGTGTGCCTGATCGACACTGCGGGAGCCTATCCGGGGATCGGAGCCGAGGAACGCGGCCAGGCGTACCAGATCGCACTGAACCTGCGCGAGATGTCGCGGATCGATACGCCGATCGTGTGCATCGTGATCGGCGAAGGTGGTTCGGGCGGCGCGCTGGGAATCGGGATCGGCGATCATGTCGCGATGCTCCAGTTTTCGTACTACTCGGTGATCAGCCCCGAAGGCTGTGCCGGGATTTTGTGGAAGCATCCCAAGCACGCGGAAAAGGCGGCTCATGCGCTGCGGTTCACGTCGCAGGATCTGCTCGGGTTTGGGATCATCGACGAGATCATTCAGGAGCCCCTGGGCGGAGCGCATCGCGACCACCGGAAGATGGCGACCGCGCTGAAGGCATCGATCCTCAGCGCGTTCAAGACGTTGACTGCGCTCCCCGCGGGGACGCTCCTCAATCGGCGGTACGACAAGTTTCGGCGGATCGGTCGGTTCGAAGAAGGCTCGGTGTCTAGTTCGAGCGAGGCTGGGAATCTGCCGTCCCCGAACGGTGCCGCGCACTGAGGTGTCGAGCGCTCGTGACCGAAGTGTGACGGCGCGGTCGGTCGTGCTCATCTCGTCTTGAGAGGACGGCTTCCTGGGGGCGATCGCGTGCTGCTGGCCGCCCACGTTCTGGCGAACGTCGCTACGAAGAAGTTGGTCGGTTGCTGAGTGATGGAGTCGCAAATCTGGTTGGTGGGTTGGGGATCTCGCCGCACTACCAACGTCCGATAATGTCCGTTATGTTCAATTGAGCCGTATTTTCGCTAGGGAAAACACAGACTCTGCATCGGCGGCCCGAAATGCGGACGGAGGACCTGTGGGCCACGGTTCGCGGCGCGATGGCGTCTAACGGCATTCTGGGAGGTCGGTTTTGGGGAGCGGCTCTGGAAGCGGGATGCGCGCTCTGTTGCCGGTGCCGTGCGCCCAAAAGCGACCGCGATAGCAACTGACAGCGCGCAGCTGGCACGACAGCTGGAAGTTCTCTGGAGGTGGCACGCCGCGCGTCCAGCGCGAGGCAGACTCGGTGGGCTGACCCACTCCGCTCGACGGTGGGAGCGGCTCGCTCAGATCACGTCGGGAAGATCACTCATTTCCATCAGCGGGATCTCCTCGACGGGCTTCGGTGCAGGAGGGATCGGAACTGGAGCGCGCGCCGCCGGTCCGGCGACGGGCGCGGGAGCGAGCGGACGCGGGGGTTGAGGGGCTGCCATCGGCTGCTGAGCGGGAGGCATCGCTCCGGGCATCGGCATTCCCGGCATCTGCTGACCGGGGTACATTCCGGGCAGGGGGGCCTGCCCCGGCATCATGCCGGGGAACTGTCCGGGGAACTGCATTCCAGGCATCATCCCGGGCATGCCGGGATAACCTCCTTGCGGTGGGTAGCCCATCGGCATCCCCATCTGTTGCGGGTACGGCATTTGAGGCATCATCGGCGGCTGCATCATCGGCATCTGCATGGGCTGGGCGGGAGCAGCCTGGGCGGGCGCCGCTTTGGCGGGAGTGGGCTTGGCGGGTTCTTTGATGGTCGATTGAGGACGCTTACCTCGCAGAGCGGCTTTAGTCTTAGCGGCTTCGATGCGGGCCTTTTCACGTTCCTCGGGAGTCCGTTCGGCATCCGCGCGGCTGTCGAGTGTGGCCGCCATCGAGTCCTGAAAATCGGCCTCGTCTTTGGTGGCCTTATTCCGCAGATAGTTCTCGGGCTCCTCGACGAACACCTTGACGTTCTTGAGGGCCGCGTAGGCTTCGTGCATCGTCGCGAAGCGTTCCTTGGGCTTCTTGGCGATCATCTTGAAGATGAACTGATCGAGTTCCGGCGTCAGATTGCTGTTGTATCCGGAAGGCCGCTCGGCCTTCTCCCGCACATGGGCCATCAGTAAATCGTTGGGGTTGCTCATGATGAAGGGAGCACGCCCGGTCAACATCTCGTAGAACAGGATTCCCAGGCTGTAGATGTCCGCCGAGAATGTCAGTGGCAACCGTTGAATCAGTTCTGGGGCGAGATAGGTGCGTGTGCCCTGGATGACGATATTGCTTTTGCGGGTCAACATCGCCGAGAGCAGACCCGTCGGTTTGGCCGCCAGTGAGAAGTCGATGATTCGCACATCGCCCGACTTGGTGATGAGAATATTGTCCGGCTTGATGTCCTTGTGGACCCAGCCTTTGTCATGGATGAAGGCAAACGCCTGAGTGAGAGACTCCATCATCTTCTTCGCGCGGCCTTGGACGGAGGCATGATCTCCACGGATCGAGTTCTTCAGGTTGCCGCCCCGAAAGAACTCCATGATAAAGTACGCGTTGTCTCGTCCGATCGAGACATCCATGATCTTAATGATGTTGGGATGTTCCAACTGCTTGGCAATCTCGGCTTCGAGCTTGAGTTCGGCCTTCTTCTCTTTGTCTTTGAGATGCTCGGGCAGCAGCAGTTTCATGGCGAATTGCTGTTGATTCGCGATGTGTTTGACCTCCCAGATCTGGGAGATGCCGCCCGTGGAGATACAGTTCACCAGCTGGTACTGGTCGACCTGGTTTTGGTTTGGATTTTCATTCTCCGCCATCAAACCGTCCCCGCAGCAAGGCAACCACGACCGTCTTCCCGGGTCACCTCTGGAGGGGAGACCGACCTCCTCTCGATGCCGACACGGGACGCGACTCTAACAGTATAACTGCGTCGTTCAGGTCGTCGCATCCCGAAAACGTGGGTTCTCCAGAAACATCCGCGTTTTTAGACTGCCCGCCGCCATGAAACCAGACGCCGCAGGCCGCAGCCTCTCGGGCCACCAAACGCAACCGGGTCCCGCGATTGGCATTTAGAAACTGTTGCCGCTCGCGGCCGGCTGCGCAGGCTTGGGAGTATTCGCGGGCGTTCCCGCTGCCTTCGGATCGCGGGAGGTGACTCGTGCTCCATCGAGCAGGGTCTCCGAGGTTTTTGCGATTAGCTCATCGGTGACTCCAAAGCGTCCACTCACAAACAGATGATCCGCTCCCACTTGCCCCAACATCTGGACCGGGATATCTCGCACAAACCCTTCACGAATGACCTGCACCTTGCGACCGCCCTGCTCTGCGTTGACGATCGCAGCTGAGGGCACTTCCGCGACGGGAAATCGAGGAATCATGGGCGAGTACACCGTTTGTCCGGCTCTCCATTTTCCACTTGTGTTCTGTAGGACGACGCGGCCCGTGGCGGGTGACTGAAAAAGATCGCGAAGCGGGTCGAATTGCAAAGAGAGTGGCAACACCGCCGCAAGTTTGGCTGGGACGTTTGCTTCCTCGATTTTGACTTCGATCGATTCGCCGGCCTTTTGAGTCTTCCCGTCAATCGGGATTTCGACGAAGAACTCGCTTGGGTCGATCACTGTCGCCAGTGGCTGGCCAGCGTGAACAAACTCGCCCTCGATGACCAGGATCGAGGTGACGAGACCTTTAAGCGGTGAGCGGATCACGGTCCGCGTCTGGGCCAGTTCAGCGATCTCCAGATCCGTCTCTGCGACCTGCACGCGGGCTTCTGCCGCGGGCTTTTCCTTGGCGGCATCCAGATCGGCTTTGGCCGCTTTCAAAGCGGCCTGTGCGCGCTGCAATTTCAACTGGGAGTCTCGTCCATCGAGCCGCACTGCCTCCGCTTGTGGCTCGATCTCATCACCCACTTGGGTCAGCACGCTGGCGACGACGCCATCGACTGTCGCCGCCAATGTCAGCTTACGGACCGGTTCTAGATGCAGGTTGACCTGGTATTTGGCCGGATCCCGAAAGATCACCGGCGAGCGTTCAATGACGACGGCTCGCCCGGCTGCCGTCGCCTCCGTAGCGGGAGCCTTGGCGGGAGTTCGTGTGGTCGGAGGAGCGGACTGCGCGCAGATCGTACCGCTCCCGTAACCGAGGACGCCTAATGACAGAACAAAGCAGCTCGCAGAGTGCAAACGGGAATGCCGCACGATCATCTCTCCTGTTCAGTGTCACTGCCGCGATGAAGTCGGGGCGGATGTCCCCATGCCGGGATTCCTTGTCGAGCTTACAGCCGACCGAGACGATGCGTCAAACCGGTGGGGACGCCGGGGTAGGGGGCGATTCGTTTTCCCGTTTGACATTCTCCGAGATGAAGACCGCCTTCGGCACCGGCTTCGTGATCGATATCGGGACTTTGATCGTGGAGGTCAGCTGAGTTCCCAGTGAGCACAGGCGAGCTAAATCCTCGGTACTGGCTCGAATCGAAATGACCGCTTGCGCGAAGTTCGTGTGAGTCGAGGCGTGGGGCGCATCGATCGCAAACTTCTCCACCGCGCGGCGCAGTTCCGGCAGCTTCTTGTCGAGCATCCTGAAGTACTCGGCGGGGTCGCCCACTCGAGTCTCGACGGCTCGCGAGAGATCAAACACCGCCCGCACAATTCCCATCAGCTCGGGGAAGTCCTCGACCTCGGTCGAATGCTTGACGAACGTGCGGACCATCCACGCATGGGCGAGGACGGTCTGGCATTGACTCAGGAGTTCGTCAGGGGGAGCAGGCATAATTGGTCAGCATAACGGAAAGCCGCAACTGAGAGGAGCCGTGTCCCCGAGTGCGAGTCGCCCTTTGCAAAGTCGCCGGACTCTCCGAGTCCGGTGCATCGACCCTCGCACCACGACCATCCTCATGAGTCCTGAGTCTCATATTTTCAAGTGATTCCTCCCTCGCAACCCGATACAGGGGGATGCGCGAGGACACTGGACTCGGAGAGTCCGGCGACAATCACAGAGTGCGTCTCGCACTCCGTGTCCCCTCATACTTCCTCGCAGTGTCAGCCAGGGCGACCGGAAAGACGACGCGCACTTGGTGATCCTGACTTTGAAGGGGCGACACATCGCGTATGAGTTGTGTGGCCCTTTCAGGACTGGGGTTCTTGTTGGTCACCAGCGCCAGGGCGGCGCTGCACGCTGCCCCGGGCGGATTTTGGGGCTGCCCCTTCAGGGCGAAGAAGGGCATGAAGCGATACCGTGAATCTGGTCGGGTGTCGCGAGGTGACGACTCATTCAAGAATGCACTCCGCAGCGGATACGTGAACTCGAAGTCCTCAACTGATTCAGAAAAACTTCTTCATGAGTTTTTGCTTAGAATGCACGCCCCCTCCCCTGCGGTTCTCCCTGTCTCGTGGTTTAGAATGGCGAAGTGCTAGCACTGACCTCGGGCGACGCGGAACCTTTCATGGCAACTTTGTTGATTGTCGAAGATCATCGATCTCTCCTCAATAGCCTGAAGGCGGGGTTGGAAGAGGAAGGATACCGCGTCTTCACAGCCATGAGCGGGGTTGAGGGGCACGTCATCACCAAGCGTGAACCGCTCGATGCCATCTTGCTCGATCTCCAATTGCCGGATGGAGATGGTTTGCAAATGCTGAAGGACATTCGCAGCCAGGGATTGGCGCTGCCGGTGTTGATTATGTCGGCTCGCGATTCCCTGGAAGACCGGGTCCTGGGACTCGACTCGGGAGCGGATGACTACTTGGTCAAGCCGGTGGCGTTTGCGGAATTGCTCGCAAGATTGAGATCCCTGCTCCGCCGGAATGTCGTGGCTGAGACAGTCCTCCGCTGTGACTCTTTGCAGATGGACTTGCTGGCTCGCAAAGTCACACGGAATGGAGAAACGCTGGAGCTGACTCGCCGGGAGTTTGAGCTGGTGGAATACTTCCTGCGCCATAAGAATGAGGTCGTCACCCGCGAGATGCTCGCGCGGGATGTCTGGAAAGCCTCGACAGCCACCTGGACCAACGTGATCGAAGTGCAGGTCAAGTCGCTGCGCAATAAGATTGAGCGACCGGGCTGGGACAAGCTGCTCTTTACGATCCGTGGTGAGGGCTATCTGCTCGGGCAAAAATCCGGAATGCCGGCCAAATTCCCCACCCCACTCAACTCCTGAAACGGGTGCCACTCACTTGAAGCTCTGGACTGTTCGCTGGCAACTGACGATCTGGAACACCGTGGTCTTGGCCACGTTGCTGAGCGTGCTGTGCGTCGCAATGCTGTCCGCCGTGCATTTGCACCTGCTGCACCAATCCGATCAGTTCCTCATGGAAGAACTCGATGAACTAGTCGAAGACTTGAATATCTCCACTGACCCCTCCACTCTCTCCGCTCAGCTCACTCCCCGCTATTCCGTCCACTCTCACTTTCACTTTCAAGTCCTGGATGCCCAAAAGCAGCCGCTCTTTCGTAGCCGCTTTCTCTCTGAATTCCAGTTGCCAACTCCGCCTAAGATCGAGGAGATGCGAGGGTCGAAGTTCGAGGATATCGAACTCCCCTTGGCCGGTGAGTTTCGACTGTTGAGCATGTCCGTCCGGAATAGTCGCTCCGAACCGCTGCTGCTGCAGGTCGTGGCCGCCCGTTCCCCGCTGCGAATGGAACTGGGATGGTATCTTACGACATTGTTGACGGCCCTGCCCTTCGCCCTGTTGGTCTCGCTGATCGCGGGCTATCTGCTCGCTCGTCGAGCGCTCCGACCACTCGATCAAATGGCGTTCATCGCGAATCGCATCTCGGTGGAGAGTCTCAATCAACGACTGGAGGTGCGGAATCCTCATGATGAGTTGGGGCGGCTGGCGACCACGCTGAATGGAATGTTTGATCGGCTGCGTGCGTCGGTGGTTCAGATTCGGCAGTTCACCTCGGACGCCGCCCATGAACTGCGATCGCCCATCGCCGCTCTGCGCACCCAGGCCGAGGTGACTCTGCGTTCGGACCGATCCTCCGACGAGTACCGCCGCGTGGTCCAGTTGACGCTCGAAGAGTCGACGCACATGAGTGAACTGGTCGACCAGTTGCTGCTCCTGTCCCGGCATGACTCCGGGCAGCAGTCGGTGATGTTCGAGGATCTGCGAGTCGACCAACTTCTGCTCGATGTCGTTGACCGCTTTCGTCCGTTGGCGGAGGAGCGGGGACTGTTGCTGGAACTCAGCGGCGGGACGCCGTGGATGCTGGCGGGTGACGATATTTGGCTGAGTCAGCTGTTTTGGAACCTGTTGGACAATGCGGGCAAGTACACACCCCGCGGGGGGGCGATTCGAGTGAGTTCCCAAGTCGCGGACGGCCAATGGTGCTGTTCTATCCAGGACACGGGCCCGGGTATTGTGGAGCAACACTTACCGTTTCTCTTTAATCGGTTTTATCGGGTCGATGCGTCACGCACCCGGGACGCGGGTGGAACGGGGCTGGGGCTCGCCATCTGCAAATCGATTGCGGAAGCGCATGCCGGCCGAATCTCGGTAACGAGCCAAGTCGGCCGGGGATCGGAGTTCACAGTCACTCTTCCAGGGCGTGTGGCGGTCATCGATGTGGAAGAGAGTTCCGAAGTCGACTACTCTATCTCCTGACGGAGGAGGTCATGGAATGGTGCGGCATCGAAAGGGATTCACGCTGATCGAACTGCTGGTGGTCATGGCCATTCTCAGCCTGTTGATCGCCCTGCTCCTCCCCGCAGTGCAGCAGGCCCGCGAGGCGGCCCGGCGCACACAGTGCCGTAACCATCTCAAACAGATCGTGTTGGCACTACACAATTACGAGTATTCGTATCAGTGTTATCCACCGGGGTCGATTGTCTCGCATCGGGAGTCGTGGTCGGTGCAGGCCCGCTTGCTTCCGTTTCTTGAGCAAGTCAACGCTTACAGTAGAGTGCGATTGGATCTCGAATGGAGCGACCCGATCAATCTGGCCTCGGGAGTCCAGAAACTTGTGATTCCGGTTTTCTCCTGCCCCACGGACCCGCACTCTGACGAGTTCTGTGATGAAGGTCCTTTCGAGGGGGTCGTGAAGCCGAACAACTACGGTTTCAATTTTGGAACCTGGTTCGTCTATGACCCACGCACGGGCCGGGGAGGCGATGGTTGCTTCTTTCCCAATAGTTCAGTCGGTCCCAAATCCGTGACCGATGGGATGTCTCAAACTCTCGCCTGTACGGAGGTCCGGACTTTTCAATCGGCGTTCTTGAACACTGTCAACCCGGGCTCCGCGGTCCCCACGTCTCCCTCGGTGTTTTCTCAGTGGGCTGGGGCGGCGGAATTTGAGTTGGGGCCCGCGCTCGATGATAACAATGGGCATACCGAATGGTGCGAGGGGCAGGTGCTGGACACCGGCTTTACGACGGTCTTTACTCCGAACACGAAAGTGTCCTACCTGCACTCTGATGGCCGCGCGTATGACATCGACTACAACTCCCGAGAAGAGGGCACCAGCTTGACTCAGCCGACGTACGCCGCCGTCACGGCCCGGAGTTATCATGTGGGTATCGTGCAAGCGGCACTGCTCGATGGCTCCGTTCGCAGCGTGTCCGATGCGGTGAACCTCCAAGTTTGGAGAGCCCTCGGAACCCGAGCGGGAAGCGAGATCGTCAGTGAGTTCTAGAGTTATCGGATGGGGGACACGTTTCTTACGTGCCCGAACTCAACCAGAACCGGGTACTTGGCCCTGCCCCGCGACGACTCGAATCGTCGCCCCCTGATTCCGGGGAGAGGCGACAGTGACCATCCATTCGTCCGGGGTGATTTGCGGGAAAAGTTCACGTTGGAACTCCTCTGCCGCAGCCTCCGACGGAGCAAACGCCACGACCGACGGCCCCCAGGACGACTGGACCAGTTGCCGTCCGAGAGCAGGCCGTTGATCGATCAGTTCACGAACTCGCGCGTCGGCGAATACACCGCCTTGCACGGGCTCAAAATAGTCTCCAATGGCCCGGCCGTACTCGGCGACCGCAGAGCCGAACGCCTGGCAATCGCTCGCTTGTAACGCCGGGAGGATCTTCATCAGTGTCAGGCGGCACAGGCGACCCGTCAGCGACGAAGCCATCGGAGCGAGGGCTTCAAATGCCGCCAGCTCTTGGGTCCCCGAGAGTCCCGGATCGGAGTGCCGAGGACGCAGGATAACGATGCGCCACGCCTCGGGAACCGGCAGACGTACCGCCAGTTCCCCGAGTGCCGCCTGCCCCGCCTGCCCCGCATCGACGAGGAAGCCACCGTGCGCGAACCCGTGCAGGCCGATCGCCGATCGCCGACCTCGCCCGGAGCGTTGGGCGATCTCGGAGAGGGGAAGCTGTGATCCGTCGTCTCGGAGTGTCAGCACTGAAGCGACCGCCAGACTCAACTGAGTCCCGGTGCCGAACCCCGCATGTTCGACCGGAGGAGTTTCAAACTCCCACGAGAGCGGGACCTGCTTCGTGGGGCACGTTTTCAACCTGCCCGGGCTGATCGGTGGGGCGACGGGCACGTAGGAATCGTGCCCCACATCCCAGGCCTCGCGCAGCCGTCGAATTCGCTCGCTCGTCTCGGGCGAGCAGCCAATAAAACGCTCGACATCGTGCTCCACCGCCCGAAACGCAATCGCCGGGGCGTCGACCATCATCCCGATTCCGCCAAAGCAGCGGCCCTCTGTGGCTCCACTGGCCAGTGGGCCGAAGTGCAGGCGGGCACCCGTTCGAACTTCAATCACGCGCGGCATCCCGGCTATTTCTCCATTGGAATGCGGACAGCTGCGGGCGGGGGCGGCGGGGTCGTCGATGCGGCGGGTAAGGCCTTCGCCTGCCGCAAGTGTTGCCCCAACTCCATCGTCATACGAGCCGGACCGAGGCGGATCGCAATTCCATCCGAGTTGATCGAGTCGATCGTGAACTCCAGCTCCGAGGCTTTCACCGTGTCCCCCACATGAACTTCCGTTTTGGTATTCGCCAGCCGATCAAACAGCCAGGCAATCCGGCTGTCCCCCTTGTCCACACTCGCGACCAGGTAAGTGTACTGGGCGTGATCATCTTCGAGTTGCCCCGCGATCTCCAGTGTACTGACCAATGGGGGCGTCCCGTTGTCGGTGGCGGTGACTTGAAACGCGACCGGGGCGGCTTCAACGGTTTCTGTCGGGGTCCAACTGAGGGTGCCGGTGTTGGCGTTGATCGTCATTCCTGCCGGAATGGTCCCGGCCAGAGCAAAGGTCAACTTCGTCTCCGGGTCGACATCTTTCGCCACCACCGGAAAGGTCAGCGGACGACCGACAAAGGCCTGCAGCTTGCCCACCGGGTCAAACGTCGGCGGGCTGTTCTTCTCGCGTAGGGTCAGTTGCATCTCGGATTCGACCTTAGCGATCTCCCCGGCCTTGGCGGTAACATTGAACTTGAAGTCTCCGGCTTTGGTGTCGGTGGGGACTTCCCACTCCAGCTTACCAGTCGGGCCGACTTTTAATCCGGTCGGAGGCGTGACGAGTTCATAGACCGGTGCGGGCCACCGCGGATTCCAGCCTTCGACCTTAAGTTCCGCCGTCCAAGGCTCTCCGCGTGTCAGGATCGGCAACTTGGTCGCCGCCAGCTTCGGCTTGTATTCCAGCAGCGGTGCCGGCTTCACGAAACCTGACTTCTCCAAGAGGTTTTTGTATCTGGCGATCCCTGCTTCGCTGCCCGGCTCCGCCGCCCGAAACGGAGAATGCTCCACGCTGCTGTTTCCGACATGAGCCAAGGCGGGGGTGCTGTCGACGCCGCGCTGGATGGTCCAGTTCATCCCGTCGAGGGCGGTGACGGTGGAGAACTCATTTCCGATCCGGACTCGAAACGGGGGCGTTTGGGGAAAGCCCTCGCTGTCGGCGACTTGTATTCGTGTGGCCTTCGAATCGATCGCTGAGGCGAGTTCCGTCTCGGCGTACAATCGCTTGCGCGGCGTCGCCGATGCCAGCGATACCCCCTCCAGAGTGATGACCGCAGTCAACTCGGGATCGCCATCGGCGGATGGGCTGGTCAATTGCAGCGACGACACACGCTGCAACAAATCCGCTCGTTCAAAGTGCCACAAGAACGTCGCCACATCGCTCAAGCGGGCCTTGGCGGTCAGGGTGACGGGTACGCGGACCCCGATCTTGCCCAGTTGCGTGCGGGCATCAAGGTTCTTGTTGGGGGTGGTCTCTTTCCAGCGGCTCAGCTCCGCCAGCTCCAGCACCCATTTCAAATAGACCCGCTGCGCGTCGAGGCCCTCGGGCGGCAGGCTGTCATCTACCGAATCTCGGACCAGCTTCTGCGAGCGAATGAGAGCCTTCCACGCATCCAGGCTGTCGCGGGAGTCTTGCTGTGTCTGGACCAGCTGGGACTCTTTGTCCTTGAGCGGAGCCGCGATGTTATTGTCATAGAACCCCAGCCCGCCCCACAGCAGGACAGCCGACCCGAGTCCCCCAGCAAGAAGTTTTTCGCGACGTTCCATGCGAGGTCTCCGGCTTAGTTGAGGGTGGGGGCGGGGGAAGATTGGGCCATCGGCTTTACGGTGGCGGTGGCGGTGGC
>Ga0105047_10004540_pt1 | contig 24110 bp, 22 predicted proteins | sample MAT04_FD_78384 | JGI IMG/M metagenome (GOLD analysis project Ga0105047, IMG submission 78384) | Freshwater microbial communities from Lake Fryxell liftoff mats and glacier meltwater in Antarctica - MAT-04 (megahit assembly) | ecosystem: Environmental > Aquatic > Freshwater > Ice > Liftoff... | reverse complement strand
CGTCCGGCGTCGCGTCTGCCGGGGCGCAGTCAGTCAGCGCCGGCTGGGGCGGGCCAGCCGTTGGGGGCGTTGCCGCCGTGTCGAGTTCGTGTTGGTCCATGACGTCAAATCCCTTCTCATGCGCACTCCACAGGGGTGCGCGTCGCGAGCGGGTGCGTCGGGATGAAAACCCTCCGCACACCGTCGCGCTCGATCCATTGATGTGTGCGAAGCGCCCGAGCGACCGCAGGGGCCGGGCCGGGTGCGGGAAACAGTGCGGGAGAACGTCTCGGCAGGCGAGGCACCTTCCCGCTCGAGGCCGGCACCGCGCACGGGTGCGACCGGCTGTCGTCGGTCGCCGCGCCGAGAGGCGCTATGGCTGACAGAAAGTGTGCGGCACGAGCGCTGCCTCGAAGGCGCGCTCGTTCGCCGGGCGACGGCATCGTCGCTGTCGTTCGAAATGTCGTGAAGGATCGGCAGCCCCTGGCCGAGCAAGCCGATCTCGTCGGTATCGGGGTGTGGCAGTAGCCCGGAAACCGTTCCCGGTGCATACCGGGGGGTTGCCATGCCACCTTCGCACCCGAGGTAACGGGCAGGCTTTTGCGCCCGAGCCAGGAACGGGGTGATCCGCGCCCAGAGGGAGGTCATGCTGCGGGGAGTCTACCGTCCCGCGGGAACTCGCAAGGGGATCCGGCCGGGTGAGGCGCGGCCATCCGCAACCGGCTGCTCAGCGGTAGCGGCGCATGTGCACGTTCTGCACCAGGCCGATGAGAGCGAAAAAGGTGACGATGCCCGAGCCACCGTACGAGATGAACGGCAAGGGCAGACCCGTGATCGGCATGATACCGATGGTCATCGCGATGTTCTGGAACACCTGCCACAGCAGCATCGAGAACACGCCCACGCACAGGTAGGTACCGAGCAGGTCGCGTGAGAGGTGCGCGATTCGCCAGATACGCAGCAGAACCAGGGCGTAGAGCGCGATGACGACCGCACAACCGATCAGCCCGAACTCCTCCCCCACTGCAGAGAACGGCAGGTCGGCCCACTGCACCGGGATGTCGCTCTTGGCCATCGTGATCGGGCCCTGCAACCAACCCTTGCCGGTGATGCCGCCGGTGGCGAGCGCGCGGATGGCGTTGCGTCCCTGGTAGACGTAGTCGCGCAGCTCGGGTGCGTTGCTGTTCTGGTTGAAGAAAGCAGTGAAGCGGCGCAGTTGGTACTCGTTGACCAGCCCGGTGAGCACAGCTGCGCCGACGGTGGCCGCCGACAGCACGGTGATCATGAAGATGTAGCGGGCCTTGGCGCCCGCCACGAGCATGACGCCCATCGCCATTGCAATCAGCACCGAGGCCGAGCCGAGGTCCGGCTGAATGATGATCAGCGTCACGGGCAGGCCGACCAGCATCAGGCCGATGATGAACCGGTGGTACGGCAGGTCGTCGCTGCGATCGTCACCGAGGTACGCGGCAAGCACCAGCAGCACGGTGAACTTGCCGAACTCGGCGGGTTGCAGGTTCAGCGGGCCGAGGTCGAAGCTGAGGTTGGCACCGCCGCTGACGGCGCCGACCATGATCACCATCACCAGCAGCATGATCGTGACGCCGTAGAGGAACCGCGAATGGTCTTTCCACCACTCATAGTCAACGCTCATCACGATGACCATGCCGATCACCGCCGCGATCAGGAAGATCTCCTGACGGGTGACGAACGTGAAGCCATACGGCGAGAGCGCACCGGGGGCGAACTTGGTACGTGATGCCGTGTAGATCACCGCCAGACCGATCACCGACAGCGCGGCGACAGCGAGCATCAGCACCCAGTCGACGTTGCGGCTGGGTGCGCTGGGGCTGGACCTGATGTTGCCCAGCCCGGAATCGGGCTTGCGGTGCAGAAGGCTGGTGGGCACGTCAGTCCTTGATGCCCGAGGTGCCGGTGAGGCAGCTGGTGTCGGCCAACTGCTGCGCGGGCGCTGCCTCGGTGGAGTTCAGGTCGAGTTGATCACTGGGGAGCACGGGGTCCGGCACGATCTCGCCGGCGAGCGCCAGGAAGATGCACTTCGTCACCGGCGCCGCGGCCTTCGAGCCGTAACCGCTCTTCTCCAGGTATGCGAACACCGTGTACGGCAAGGCGCCGTCGAGGCTGAACGCTCCGAACGCGGACGAGTCGTTCCAGGGCAGGTTGGCGGCACCCTGTGCGGTGCCGGTCTTGCCGGCGATCTTCAGGGGGAACCCCTGGAAGAGCGTCTCGCCGGTGGTCGCGTGGTAGAAGTTGCTGGGGTACGTGACGCCGCGCCCCTCGATCACGCGGGTGAGCCCGGCGATGATCGGGTTGAAGATCTCTGGCGGCATCTCCAATTGGTCGCGCACCACCGGTAGCGCGTAGCTCTTGACGATGGTGCCCTTCGCCAGGTCTGCAACCGCCGCGCTCAGGTCGGGGGTGAGCGGGGCGTAGATGTTCTTGACAATGCTCGGCTGCAACAGCAGGCCGCCGTTACCCAGCGTCGCGTAAGCGTTGGCGATCTGCAGCGGCGTCGCGGCCATCAGTCCTTGTCCGATGGCCACCTGCACCTCGTCACCGACGAGCAGACGAGGTGTCTCGCCGGGCAGGAGCACGTTGTCCTCCACCAATTGCCGCTTCACCTCGTCGTCGGGGATGCGGCCGCGCCACTCGAACGGCAACTGCACACCCGACTTGAGACCGAACCCGAACCGCATCAGGTTCGTCTTGAGCAGGTTCTCGGGGTTCTCTGCGGTTTCCTGCCCGGGGATCTGCTCGCTGGCCTCCCAGAAGTCCTCGCCGATCTTGTAGAAGAACGCGTCGCTGGAGACTGCGAGTGCGTCGGCGACGGTGACGGGGCCGTACGAGCTGGGGCGGCCGGACCGTCCGGTCGCGTTCTTGAAGATGCAACGCACCTCGCCGCCGTTGTTCTGACAGAGGTCGGAGGGGATGGTGCGCAGCTCGTAGGTGCCCTCGTCGAGGAAGCTGGTGTTCGCCGTGATGATGCCGGCGTGCATCGCCGACCAGGCGATGAACGGCTTGATGGTCGAGCCCAGGTTGTAGTTGCCCTGCACAGCCCGGTTGACGAGGATCGATTGGTCGGGGTCGATCGGGGTGCCGTCAGGCTTCGTGCTGGGGAACAGTTCCTTGTACTTGTCGCCGGTGATACCGGCTTCCATCCACCGGTTGTCGAACGTGGGGTAGCTGGCCATCGCGATGACCTGACCGTTGGTATGGTCCAGCACCACCACCGACCCGGCCGGCGCCTTGTGCTGCACCCACTGCGGGTAGTCGGCCAAGGTGCCGTCGGGCATCTTCTGGCGATAGATGCGGGTCTTGAAGTTGGTCTTCGGATCGAGGCCGTTGTACGGCGCCCGGTCCGTGGCCAGTTCTTCCTCTGGCAGCGCCCGGCGGCTGCGCAGCTCGGTCTCCAATGCCTGCTCCGCGTACTGCTGGATGTCGAGATCGACGCTGAGCTGCACGTCGAAACCGGCGACAGGCTCGACCCGCTCCTCGAAGATCTCACGCACGATGCTGCCCGATGCATCGACCTCGAAGACGCGCTTACCCCACCGGCCGTGCAACTCGCGCTCCAGGCTGAGTTCGACGCCGAACTGGCCGACACGTTCGTTGCGCTTGTAGCCCTGCGCCAGGTACGTGTCGAGGTTGCCCTTGCCAATGGCCCCCATGAACCCGACCACGTGCGACGCGAGCGGCGCGTACGGATAAACCCGCTTGTACTGCTCGGCAACGTCGACGCCCGGGTAGTCCTCGCCACGCTCCTTGAGGAAGTTGACCACTTCCTCCGACACGTCTTCCTTCAACGGCAACGGCAGCAGTCGGTCGAACTGCTGCACCTTCGTGCACGGTGCCGGCACCTTGTAGCAGGGGTCGAAACGACGCATCAGGTCATCGACATGAGTGTCGAGCGGGCCCGACAGGCGCTCGAACAACTCGGTGCGGTTCTTCAGCTTGCGGATCACCGACCACTCGACAGTGACCGCGATGATGCGCTTGTTGTCCGCCAGCACACGACCGTCGGAGTCGAAAATGCGGCCGCGTTCGGGAGCGATGTACACCGTGGCGCGCTTCGCAGCCGTCACCTTCGCCTGGTACGCCTCGCTCTGCACACCCTGCAGGAACCACAGCCGTGCGCCGAGCAAACCGATCAGCAGCAGCGACACCGTGGCCAGCACGCCGAGCCTGGCGGTGCGTTTGTCAACAGCCATTGGGGCAGTCTTGTCGGTCCGGCGGCGCAATGGGCGGCGCGCCTGCTTGCACGTACTTGCTCACTCGGTCATCGCCTTCCACTTCTTGCGCTTGACGCCCATCATCCACCGGCCGACCGGCATCAGCAGCGGGCACACCAGGCCGCAGGAAATGGCGACGATAGGGATCGTCCAGTACAGGTCGCTGGACTCCCAACCGCGCCCGCCGGTGATCAGTTCGACGACCGGAATGGTCGCCTCGCCGACCGCGGCGCCAGCCGTGGCGAACAGCGCTGCCAACCACCATTGCGGGTCCTGCGTGAAGCGGTGCAAAGAGCCAGCCGTCATACCGGCGACGCCGTAGGCCAAGGCCATCACGCCCAGCGGCGTGTCGCCGAGGGCGTCGTACAACGTGCCCAGCACGAACCCGGCCACAGCACCACGATCGGTGCCCCCGGCGGCGCCGGCAGCCACGACGAGCGCCAGCACCAGTTGCAGCTTCACGTCGTGCACTGGATGGTTGGCGAACACCTCCCGCTGCAACGACATCGCCAGCATCCCCACGGGCGCGAGACGAAGGAAGGGACCGTAGAAGAACCCGCGCACGAGTCAGCGACCGACCGCGTCCTCGTTCGGCATGAACAGCACCACGGTCACGAAGTTGAGCCGGCGCAGGCTTGCGTTCGGAGTGACCTCGACCAACGCGCTGCTGCTGCCGCTTTGTGCTACCACGCGGGTGATGATGCCGATCGGGATGCCCTGCGGCGCCAGGCTGGCATTTCCGCCGGCGGTGTCGACAATGGCGCCGACCTTGACACTGGTGACCGAGGACGTGCTGTCGGTGAAGCGCAGGAGCAACGGCCGACCGCCACCCTGGCCCTCCAACGTGCCGGTCTCGCGCACGACGTCGGCAACCGTAGTGGTGGTGATGTTGGCGGTCGTGGTCGGTGCGGCGGTGACGACGGGCTGCCCGGTCGCCGGATCGGTGACCACGGTGGGCGGGCTGGTCGTGGTCGTGGTCGTGCTCGATGAGGTGGTCGTGGACGAGCCACCGGTGGTGCTGCCGCCGGGGACCGAACTGTTCGGCGGGTTGTCCGGGTCATCGAGCGCGGTGAGCACCTGCGCGCTGACGGCGTACTCGGGGTCGGTGATCAGGCGCACGATGCTGCGGTCCGGGAACACTTGTGTGATCTTGCCGATCAGGCCGGCACCGTCGGTGACCGGCATGCCCACCCGTACACCACGCAACGAACCGACGTTGATCTCAACGGTGTTCTGGAAGTTGCTGGGCGATTCACCCACCACCTGCGCAGCCACGGTGTCGAAGGTGAACTTGGAGGTCAACTGCAGCACCTTGAGCAACTCGCGGTACTCGAGGATGGCTGACCGAGCTTCGACGTCGTTGCCCTTCAACTGCTCGATCTGGTCACGCAGTGCGGCGTTCTCGTTCTCCAATTCGTCGAAGTTGGTGATGCCGTACCATGCGCGCTCGATGGGCAATGCGATCGCGCGTGTGGCCGTGTCGATAGGGCTCATTGCCGTGGCCAGCACCCCACGCACGCGATCGATGACGGGGTTACCGTTGCGATCGAGCGTGATCAGGAGCAGGCAGGTGAGCACCACGAGGGCGATCACCCGACGGCGACTCAGCGACGAGAACATGAGGCTGCCGAACGGCTAGTCGTCGCCACCGAGCGACATCAGCCCTCGCATCGCGTCGATGTTCTCCAGCGCCCGGCCAGAACCGATGACGACACTGAACAGTGGGTTGTGAGCGATTTTGATGGGCATGCCGGTCTCGTGCGAGAGGCGACGATCGAGGCCGGCCAGCAATGCCCCACCGCCGGTGATCATGATGCCTTGCTCCATGATGTCGGCCGCAAGTTCGGGCGGCGTGCGGTCGAGCGTGGTCTTCACGGCATCGATGATGGCAGAGACGGGCTCGGCGAGGGCTTCGCGCACCTGTTCGGTCGTCATCGGGATAGTGCGCGGCAGGCCGCTGATGAGGTCGCGGCCACGAATGTCGGCGGTGAGTTCTTCGTCGAGCGGCCAGGCCGAGCCCATGTGGATCTTGATCTCCTCGGCGGTGCGGTCGCCGATGGCCAGGGAGAACTCCTTCTTCACGTACTGCATGACCGCGTCGTCGAGTTCGTCGCCAGCGACGCGCACCGACTGTGCCGTCACGATGCCGCCGAGCGAAATGACTGCCACCTCGGTGGTGCCACCGCCGATATCGACGATCATGTTGCCGCTGGGCTCGTGCACCGGCATGTCGGCACCGATGGCAGCAGCCATCGGTTCCTCGATGATGTGCACGGGCTTTCGAGCACCGGCGTATTCGGCTGCGTCCTGTACGGCGCGCTGCTCGACACCGGTGATGCCCGACGGCACGCAGATCACCATGCGCGGCTTGCTCCAGCGACTGGCGTGCACCTTCTGGATGAAGAAACGCAGCATCTTCTCGCACACCTCGAAGTCGGCGATGACGCCGTCCTTGAGCGGGCGGATCGTCTTGATGCGGCCGGGGGTACGGCCCATCATGCGCTTGGCCTCCATACCAACTGCGACCGGGCGACCGTCGGTGATGTCGATTGCCACGACGGAGGGTTCGTTGAGCACGATGCCCTGCCCGCGGGCGTAGATGAGCGTGTTCGCCGTGCCCAGGTCGATGGCGAGATCACGACCGAGCGCGAGCGGGTTGCCTCTCGCCATCACCAACCTCCTTGAGCGCGTCGTCTACCGACATCGGACGAGCGCGCCGATTGGCGGGCTCATGTTCCCCGCAGTGTAGCGGGTGTGCGGTTTGTTACAGATTCGGGAAGAAAATGCCGATTTCGCGCTCCGCCGAGACGAGCGAATCGCTGCCATGGACCAGGTTCTCGGTGAACAGGATGCCGAGGTCGCCACGGACAGTGCCGGGGGCGGCCTTGCGCGGGTTGGTGGCGCCCATCATGCCGCGCACGACTTCCCAGGTGTCTTCCGGGCCTTCGACGACGAGCGCCACGACCGGGCCTCGGCTCATGAACTGCACCAGTTCGGCATAGAAGCCTTTGCCGACGTGCTCTTCATAGTGACGGGCAAGCGTGTCGGCATCGAGCGTACGCAGGTCGAGGGCAGCGATCTTGAGGTGTTTGGCCTCGAAGCGGCCAAGAATTTCGCCGACGAGGCCACGCTCGACGGCATCGGGCTTGAGGAGAACGAGAGTGCGATCAGACATGGCCACCAACGCTACCCACCATCCCCCTCCTTTACGTAAACGCTGCCGGGCCGCAGCCAGCGGTAGTCGTCCGCAGTTCTTGACACAAAGCCGAATGTGTTGCCAATTTCGGCAAGCGCCGATAGCACGGGACAGCATGACCAATGAGCACGGCCTGTCGGCCATCGCACGAGGTCAGCACGGAGCCTTCCTCTTGGATCAGGCTCGCCAGGCCGGCGTACCGGCCCACGTGCTTCGAGGCTGGGTATCGAGCGGCCTCCTCGAGCGGTTCGGCGTACGAACCCTCCGAAGTGCAACCAACCCCGTCACCGAGACAGACCATGCCGCAGCCCACCTGCTCGACATCAAGCCGAGAGCGTGGCTCTCCCACGGAAGTGCAGCGTCGTCCCACGCCTTCGACACCTATCGCGACCTTGCACCGCCATTCCATGTCACCCTTCAGCGCGGCACCTACGTCACACGCCCCGGCGTCATCGTCCACACGACCGCTCATCTTCCCCTCGGTGACCGGGTGTTCGTCAACGCGATCCCGATGACGAACCCCACCCGCACCATCATCGATCTCTCTTCCTCAGAGTCCGCATCCCGGCTGACCGCAGTGTTCGACGGAGCGCTCCGTGACCGATTGATCACCGAGGAAGGCGTGCTGACGCGGATCGCCGAGCTGCGAACACAGGGCCGTTACGGCATCCCCAAGCTCTTGGGCGTCATTGAAGGGTCCGAGGCTGCACGCGGTGGCCACTCCTGGCTGGAGCGGCGATACCTGGAACTCACCGCCGCGGCGGGGCTGCCAGCACCAGACACGCAACGTCACCTCGGCCGGGTCGATGGGCGACTGATCCGGGTCGACTGCTACTACCGCGACGTGGACCTGGTCGTGGAGTTACTCGGCTACCGATGGCACCGCAGCAAGGCCCAGATGCAGCGCGACGCCGCACGCGTCAACCGGTTGACCCTCGACGGGCGGATGGTGCTCCAGTTCACCTACGAGCAGGTCACCCTCGGCCCACAGGTCGTGGTGGGCACAGTCGCCGAGGGTCGAGCCCTCCGTCTGCGTCAAGCCTCCGCTTGACTGACCCCTGCTCCCTGCCCCACGGCCTTTACGTAAAGGCATGGGACAGGCCGAGCACCGGTTTGTGTCAAGACTCGAAGCACCGAGCCCCTGCCACTCACCCCACAGCCTTTACGTAAACGAGGGGGTTGGTTGGGGGGTAGAGGGGGTTAGAGAACTTTGCGGAGGTATGGGCGGGCGCCACCGACGACGTAGAGCGAGCCGGTGATCAGGATCGCGTCGTCGCTCTCGGCGAGGGCCAGGGCCTTGTCGATCGCCTGCTCGATGGTGGCCACCTGTAGCACTCGCTCGCAGCCCATTGCCTGGGCGGCGGCGGTGAGCTCGGAAGCGTCCATGCCGCGGGCCGACGGGGCGGTGCAGGTGAGCACCACATCGAACTCATCGGCACGCAGCGCAGACAGCATCTCTCTTGGGTCGCGGCCCTGCAGGCAACCGACCACGAGGATTCGGTGGCCCGCTGGGTCGAAGTCATCGAAGAACACTGCGGCACACGTATCGGCACCGGCCGGGTTGTGCGCCCCGTCGATGATGACGAGCGGCTGGTGGCCGAGCACCTCGAAGCGACCGGGCATGACGACCTGAGCGAAGCCCTCGGTGACCAGGTCACCTGGCACGGGCGCGGCGAAGAATGCCTCGACCGAGGCGAGCGCGACCGAAGCGTTGTCGCCCTGATGACGACCGTGCAGCGGCAAGAACACATCGGGGTAGACGGTGGTTGGCGTGCGCAGGTCGAGCATGCGGCCACCCAGCGCCAACTGGTTCTCGACGACATCGAAATCCGGGCCGCGCAGGAAGTAGGTGGCTCCACCGGCGGCCACGAACGCATGCGCGAGCTCGGGGTCGGTCTCGCCAATCACGACCGCGCTGCCCGACTTGACGATGCCGGCCTTCTCGGTGGCGATGTGCAGCTTGGTGGGACCCGCGTACTCGGTGTGATCGACGCCGATGTTGGTGACGACAGCGACCTGCGAATCGCACACGTTGGTGGCGTCCCAACGGCCGAGCAAACCGACCTCCACGACAGCGACGTCGATTGCGACATCGGCGAACCAGCGGAAGGCAGCCGCGCTGACCGCTTCGAAGTAGCTGGGGTGCACCCCTGTGATGGCCTCCAGGTCGGCGACGGCGGCGATCTGCTCAGCGAAGTCGTCGTCACTGATCGGCTCGCAGTTGCGGCTGATGCGCTCGTTGAGGCGTTCCAAGTGCGGACTGGTGTAGGTGCCCACGGTCAGCCCGTGCGCCATGAGCAGGCGCGTGACCATCTGCGTGGTGGAACCCTTACCGTTCGTGCCAGTGATGTGGATCACCGGGTAGCTCAGCTGCGGATCGCCCATCGCAGCCATCAGCGTGCGCATGCGGTCCAGGGTGGGCGACGTGATTCGGCCCGTCGTGTCGTAGTTGGAGTGCGTATCCAGGTACGCGAGGGCGTCGGCGTAGCTCATCGGATCATCATCTCAGTAGGGACCGCTCAGCTGGCTTGGCGACGCGGACGCTTGGTGACCGGCTCGCGTGGCACCAGGGTGGGGTTCACCTTCGTCAGCACCGTGTCGGCGTCGATGACCACGCTGCCGACGTCGCTGCGGCCGGGCAGCTCGTACATCGTGTTGAGCAGCACCTCTTCGAGGATGGCACGCAGGCCACGCGCACCGGTGCCACGCAGGAGCGCCTGATCGGCGATGGCTTCCATCGCCTCGCGAGTGAAGTCCAGCTCGACCTCTTCGAACTCGAACATCTTGCGGTACTGCTTGATCAGCGAGTTCTTCGGCTCGACGAGAATCTTCATCAGCGCCTCACGGTCCAGGCTGCGCACGGCACCCACCATCGGTAGGCGACCGATGAACTCGGGGATCATGCCGAACTTGAGCAGGTCTTCGGGCTGCACCTGGGCGAACAGCTCACCGGGGTCGCGCTGCGACTTGCTCTTGACGGTGCCGGTGAAACCCATACCGCGCTGCCCGATGCGGTTCTCGATGATCGTGTCGAGGCCGGCGAACGCACCACCGCAGATGAACAACACGTTGGTGGTGTCGATCTGGATGAACTCCTGATGCGGATGCTTGCGGCCGCCCTGCGGCGGCACCGAGGCCACCGTGCCTTCGAGGATCTTCAATAGCGCCTGCTGCACACCCTCGCCGGACACGTCGCGGGTGATGGAGGGGTTCTCGCTCTTGCGGGCGATCTTGTCGATCTCGTCGATGTAAATGATGCCGGTCTCGGCCTTCTTGACATCGAAGTCGGCGGCCTGGATCAGTTTCAGGAGGATGTTCTCGACGTCTTCGCCGACGTACCCGGCCTCGGTGAGCGCGGTGGCGTCTGCGACCGCGAACGGCACGTTGAGCAGGCGCGCGAGCGTCTGCGCGAGGTGGGTCTTACCGCAGCCAGTGGGGCCGAGCATCAGGATGTTGCTCTTCTGCAGCTCGATCTCGTCGCGGCGGCCGACGCCAGCGTTCTGCTGGTACTGGATGCGCCGGTAGTGGTTGTACACGGCTACCGAGAGGATCTTCTTGGCCTCGTCCTGCCCGACGACGTAGTCGTCGAGGAACGTGCGGATCTCGCGAGGCGTGGGCAGCTGATCGAAATGCAGCTCACCGGTCTCGGTGAGTTCTTCTTCGATGATCTCGTTGCACAGGTCGATGCACTCGTCGCAGATGTACACGCCCGGGCCCGCGATGAGCTTCTTGACCTGCTTCTGCGACTTGCCGCAGAACGAGCACTTCAGCAACTCACCGGTGTCACCGAATTTCGCCACAGCAGCATCCCTCTCTCATGAACGTCATCATCTCACCAACGACGGGTCGGCGCGTGTCGTCGCGACGTGATCAGCGGATGGGACCGGTGCGGTCCACCACATCACGCGACGTGATGACATCGTCGATGATGCCATACGCAAGGGCCTCGTTGGCTTCCATCACGAAATCTCGGTCGGTGTCGGTGTGGATGCGCTCGAGCGACTGGCCGGTGTGCTGGGCCAACATTTCTTCCAGCAGATCGCGCATGCGCAGGATCTCCTTGGCAGCCAGCTCGAGGTCGGTGACCTGGCCGTAGCCCACCTGGCCGTAGGGCTGGTGCAGCAGAATGCGGCTGTGCGGCAGCGCCATGCGCTTGCCCTTGGTGCCCGCCGCCAGCAACACGGCAGCAGCCGAGGCAGCCTGGCCGAGGCAGATGGTGGCGACGTCGTTCTTGATGAACTGCATCGTGTCGTAGATGGCGAACAGCGCGGTGATGTCGCCACCGGGGCTGTTGATGTAGATGCTGATGTCCTTGTCGGGGTTCTCGCTCTCGAGGTACACCAACTTCGCGCAGGTCAGGCTGGCCGAGCTGTCGTCGATGGGCGTGTCGAGCCAGATGATGTTGTCGCGCAACAGCCGGCTGTACAGGTCGTACCCGCGCTCACCGCGACTGGTCTGCTCGACCACGCTTGGAATCGTGTAACCCGACATCAGAAAGCGGTCATTCATGCTCAGTGCCCCTCGTGGTCGTGCTCATGGTCGTGATCATCATGATCGTGATCGTGATCGTGCGTCTTGCCCAGCAGCAGATCGGTGTCGATGGCGTTGCCGCCTTCATCGACCACCTCTGCGTGTTCGAGTAGCCAGTCCAGCGCCTTCGACTTGCGCATCTGCGCCTTCAGGTCGGTGACCGCGTCGTTCTTTTCGTACGCCTTACGAACCTCGCTGGCCTTCTGGCGAACCTGCATCGCGATGCGGGCGTACTCGGCGTTGAGATCGTCGTCGTCGGCCTCGATGGCTTCGGCTGTGGCCACTGCACGCAATGCGAGGTCGACCTTGACGGCCTTGACCGACTGCTCCTTGAGCGCCTCGATGAACGAGTCGGCCGACTGCCCGGTGGCCGACAGCCATTGGTCGATGCTGATGCCCTGCGACTGGAACTGCTGGACCGTGTTCTGTACACGGGCCTGCAGGTCGCCACTGACCATGCTGTCAGGGGCCGGTACGTCGACCAGCTCGGCGAGGGCAGTGGTGGCCCGCTCGATGAGCAGGTTGCGAGCCTGATTGAGCTTCTGGGTGCCGAGGCGCTCGGCGATGGAGCCACGCCATGCATCGATGGTATCGAACTCACCCAGGTTCTCGGAGACCCATTCGTCGGTGATCTTGGGGAGCACGAGCTCTTGCACCGTGGTGATGGTGACCTCGAAGTCGGCCGGCTCGGACATGCCCGACGGGTTGGCGCTGAACGACAGCTCGTCGCCGGCCGTGGAGCCGATGAGACGGTCGTCGAAGCCTTCGGCCACCCAGCCCTTGCCGACCTCGTACAGCCAATCCTCGGTGTTGAGCCCGGGGACCGGCTCACCGTCGCGGGTGCCCGCGAGGGTGAGGGTGACGTGGTCGCCCGAGGCGATGGGGCGCTCGGCTTCGACCAGCGCGCCCTGGCGGCGACGCTCGGTGTCGACCGCTTCGTCGATCTCTGTGTCGGACGCTGCCGGGCTGGGCAGCTCGACGCGCAGCCCGCCGTAGCCGGGGACCGTGATGACCGGACGAACCTCGCACACGGCCTCGAACGAGACCGGGCCTTCGTCGGCACCACCGGTGATCTCGACCTCGGGGGTAGCGATCAGGTCGATGTCGTGCTCGCGCACGGCCTGGGCGAGATAGCTGGGGACTGCGTCGCGCAGGGCTTCGTCGCGGGCGGCGGCGATGCCGATGCGGGCCTCGAGCACCTTGCGCGGCACCTTGCCGGCACGGAAGCCGGGAAGGGTGGCCTCACGGCCGATCTTGCGGAAGGCCTGGTCGATATCGCGGTCGAAGTCGGCCTCGTCGATCGAGACGGCCAGCTTCACCAACTGACGCGGTGTGGGGGCTGCGCCAGCACCCTCGCCATCAGCGGCGGGTACGGCTTCGCGAGTGTCTTCGGCGTGTTCGATCGTACTTTTCACAGGGCGACGACTCTACCGTGGCGGCTTGGTTTCTTCCCGATTGCCACCTCACGGGTGCGCGTCGGGCATAATTTCGGGCATGACGTTCTGGAAGCCGCACGCCCTCGCCAAGCCCCATGCCAACCAGCTGGACCTTCGCATCGGCGATCGCGTGCTCAGCACCGTCGAACTGCAGGGCGTTCCCGTCGGCACCGAGGGCAAGGTCATCCTCGCCAACGGCTTCAACTGGCAGCGGTACAGGGTGCTGTTCACCAACGGTGCCGAACTGGGCGACCTCGATCAGCGCAACATCGAGCCCACCGGACGTACCTCGAAGCGGCTGGCCAAGGCCGCCAAGCGCGGCTGATCCGGCCCGTCGCCGGAACCGATGCGGCCTTGTCCGCTGACGCTGTGCCAATCTCTGCGCATGAGTCTCCCATCGCTTCGTCATCGTTTTCCAGGCGTTTCCAACGGATGGGCCCGCTTCGACGGGCCAGCCGGCACACAGGTCGTCGACACCGCTATTTCCGCGATGACCAGCTGGTTGACCGACGGCTCCAACGGCTGCGGCGGGGGCTACTTCGAGTCGGCCAAGCAGGCTGACGCACTGCTAGAACGGGCGCGCGTCACCGTTGGGCAGTTGTTCGGCGCCGATCCCGCCGGCATCGCTTTCGGCGCCAACATGACCACCATCACGTTCGCGATCTCACGGGCCATCGGGGCCACGCTGCAACCGGGAGACCGCATCGTGGGTACACGTATGGACCACGACGCGAACATCACGCCGTGGCGTCGGGCCGCCGACCAGGCGGGCGCCCAACACATGCTTGCCTCGTTCGACCCGGTCACTGGCACCCTTCCGCCGGAGAACGTCATCGCACTCATCGACGAGCGCACCAAGTGGGTCACCCTGCCCGGCGCCAGCAACCTGCTGGGCACCGCCCCCGACCTGAAGCCCATCATCGACGCCGCCCACGCTGTCGGTGCGCGCGTGTTCGTGGATGCCGTGGCGCTCGCGCCGCACCAGCCGCTGAACATCGCCGAGCTGGGGTGCGACGCGTTGGTGAGCTCGCCCTACAAGTGGTATGGGCCGCACTCAGGCATGTTGTGGATGGACCCACAGTTGCTGAACACGCTGCCGGTGTTCAAAGTACGACCGTCGCACAACGAAGGGCCGAGCCGTTTCGAGACCGGCATGCCCAACTTCGAGTGCATCGCCGGCGTCGAGGCCACGGCCCGTTTCCTGCTCGAAGAGGGTATGGCCATCCTGCAGGCGGCCGAGCACGAACTGTTCGCTCCCCTGCTCGAAGGGCTGCTCGCGATCGGCGGCGTCACCGTCTACGGCGTGCACGGGATGGAAGGGCGCACGCCGACTGCAGCGTTCACCATCGCCGGCCACACGCCAGCCGAGGTGAGCCGGGCCATGGCTGCCGCGCGCATCGCTGTCTGGGACGGCCACAACTACGCGGTCGAGGTTGTCGACCAGTTGGGCCTGACAGAGTCCGGCGGAGTGGTCCGCGCCGGCATCTCGCGCTACCTGGAGCTGGATGACGTGCACCGTCTGCTCACCGTCGTCGACCAACTCGCTACCGCGTAGCCGCAGACCCTGACCGGGACTTTGGTCCCTAGCCCGGTGTGCTTCATGCCCTACTGGGCACCGCGGTCCGCAACCACGATGGCGGGCATGAGCAAGGATGACCGGTCAATAGTCAGTTGGTTCGCGTTTGCGGCCGCGATCGCAGCGCTCGTCGTGGCGATCGTCGGGGTCCGCAGCAGCGATTCCTCGGAGAGTGCTGCAGGGGGTGAGACCAGCAGTGGCCCAACCGAGCTCACCGTCTCGATGTACGACAACTTCAGCTTCTCGCCCACCACGGTGACGATCTCCACCGAAGGAGCGTCGATCACACTGGTCAACACCGGCTCCTCGCCCCACAACATGGAGATCACCGAGCTCGGCCTCACCAGCCCGGTCGTCCAGGGTGGCGACGAGTTGGTCTGGGAGATCGGCCCGTTGGCTGCAGGCTCGTACGCCTTCATTTGCCCGCAGGCCGGCCACGCCGACAACGGCATGAAGGGCACGCTGGTCGTCAGCGGTTCCGGTGGCGGCACGGGCGAGTCTGACCCGATGGCCGGAGAGGGCAACCGCGAGATGACCGCCTCGGAGATGGACTCGCTGATGCTGCAGGTCGCCCAGAAATTCCCGGCCGCCACGGTCGGCAAGGGCGGCACCATGATGGAACCCACCATCCTCGACGACGGCACCAAAGAGTTCATCCTCATCGCCGAAGTGGTGGACTGGGAAGTCGAGCCGGGCAAGATCGTCAAGGCCTGGACGTACAACGGCGTCGTGCCGGCCCCCGAGATCCACGTCACCAGTGGCGACAAGGTGCGCGTCGTCCTCAAGAACAACTTGCCGCAAAGTACCTCGCTGCACTTCCACGGCATCCAGGTGCCCAACGTGATGGACGGTGTCGACCCCTACACCGAGCGCCCCACCAAGCCCGGCGAGGAGCACATCTACGAATGGGTGGCCAAGGGCCCCTCGGTCGGCATCTACCACTCGCACCACAATGCGCAGGAACAGATCCCCGATGGCATGTTCGGCGCCTTCACGATCGACAACATGCCGATCCCGCAGAAGCTGATCGACAAGGGCTACACCAAGGTCGACAAGCGAGTGAACATGGTACTCAACGACGCCGGCGTGATCGGCCTCAGCCTCAACGGCAAAAGCTTCCCCGCCACCGAGCCCTACACCCTGCGAGTAGGCCAAGTGATGGAAGTCAATTACATGAACGAAGGCCTGCTCGGTCACCCGATGCACCTCCACCAGCCGATGGGCTGGGTGACCGCCAAGGACGGCATACCACTTGACGAGCCGACCCCGACCGACACCATCTGGGTGACCCCTGGTGAGCGCTACACGGTGCTCTACATGGGCATGGAGCCCGGCGTGTGGGCATGGCACTGCCACATCCTCACCCACGCCGAGACGCCCACCGGCATGAAGTACATGGTCACGGCACTGATCGTGACGAGGTGACCCAATGACTGATCGGCAGCAGCGGGTGATCGTCGGGGTCGATGGCTCCGAAGGATCGGTCGAGGCACTGCGGTGGGCTGCACATGCTGCAGCCCGCCGCGTGTGGCCCCTCCACGTGATGACGTGCGCGCAACTGCCGATCAGCATCGAGGCGGGCATGGTGGGGGCCGGCGCGTTTGCCGGCTCCTCGATGGAAGTCATCGTCAAGGAACAGGAAGACATCAACCAGCGTGCCGTCGACCTCGCCCGCTCCTTCGGGCTCGGGCTGACGGTCAGCGGCGAGACCGTGCTGGGTGCGCCCGGCTACGCCCTGGTCAGTGCCTCGCACGACAAGGACCTGATCGTCGTCGGCGCCACCAGTCACCCTGGCCGCCTCACCGACGTGCTCGGTTCGGTCCCCACCGTGATCGCCCATCGTGCCCGCTGCCCAGTCGTCGTCGTCCACGGCAGCGATCGTCGCGACGAGGACCTCGGCCGCATCGTGGTCGGTATCGACGGCTCTGGCGGCAGCATCGCTGCGCTGTCGTGGGCCGTTGAAGAGTCGCTGAGGAGCGACGCCGAACTGGTGCTGGTGCACGGCTGGATCTACCCGTACGCGGGCAGTCGGGCGGGCATCACCGAACCCCGCGACGAGATGCGGCTCGATGCGATGCGCACCCTCGAAGCGGCGGCGCTCACGGTGCACGAACTGGCCCCGGCGGTGCGGTGCCACTCGATCATCACCGAGGAGAGCCCCGCGAAGGCCATCATCGATGCTGCCGCCGATGCCGATCTAGTCGTTGTTGGCTCACGCGGTCACGGCGGGTTCGCTGCGCTGCTGCTCGGTTCGGTCAGCCGTACCGTGCTGCAACATTCGCCGCGCCCTGTCGTGGTGATCCGCCCCATCGACTGAGTCGCTCGCTACCGGGCCCAGATTGCGTGCCGACACCATCGGTTGGGCCCGCCCGGGGCCGGTAGCATCGTGGGACGCCGGGGAGTAGCGCAGTTGGTAGCGCACCTGCTTTGGGAGCAGGAGGTCGGGAGTTCGAGTCTCCTCTCCCCGACCAGTCTGACCATTCACCATGAGGTCTCGAACTCAATGGCCGAGGCGGCGGAAACTATCGGCGCGGAAACACGCCGCTGGCGACGATGGTGGCCGACAGTTCCTTGCCGAGCTCGCCCAGCCAGTCGGTCTGTAGCTGGCGGAGGCGACGCCACAGCGCTGCCGCCAACTCGTCGGTGTACTGCTCCACGCGGTTGCGGTGCTGTTGGCCGGCAGCGGTGAGCGTGCCATCATCCGCCAACCACCCACGGGCGTGTAGACGATCGACGGCAGCAGCCCACGCCTCGTCGTTCCATCCACGAGTTGCTTGCAGCACAGAAGCAGGCACCGCACCGGTGGCCCCGTGGATCACCAACGCCTCGACCCCCGACACGGCCTCGACCGTCAACGCTGCGATGTGCCCGTCGCCGCGGTACTCGCGCAGCAGCGTGATCGCGAACCACAGCGCCAGGTGTGGTTCCGTTGGCCACACCTGCGCGAGGTGGCCGGCGAACAGCGGCCGGCCTTCCACACCGCATTCGCCGATGACGTCCCGAAGGACCTTCGCCGCCTCCGCAATGTCGGGTTGGCTCAAGCGCTCTCCCAGCAACCGGGTGAGGGCCGCGTCGGCCGCCTGCAGCCGTGCCTGCCAGAGCGCCGGCGCAGTGGTGCGTTCCCACGCCTGCGGCACCAACGCGTGTACCCGCGACGGCTCGAAGTTGTAGAACGTGGCCACAACCACTTCCGCCGGCACAGCGCCCATTGCCGACGCCCGCGAGGCGAAGTAGCCCATCATGCCGGGGTCGAGCCCGAGCACGGTGTAGTGCTGGTCGGCTTCGGGAACAAAGTAGATCAGCCCGTGGTAGCTCTCCAGCCGTTGCCAGAGGTAACGAGCCGTATTGGCCACGCTCAGCTGACCGCGCCGACAGCGTCGCGGACCATGTTGTGGAACACCGCCAGCGGGTACTCCCATCGAGGGCTGAGTACGCCGGTGTCGTAGTTGCCGGCATCGAGGTTGCGCTGTACGTGCTCGCACATGCGGGCATCCTCGTCGGCGACCTCTTCGCTGAACTTGACGATCTCCTCCGCGGCCTCCGCCTCGTCGGCGAAGAAATACTCGAAGATCAGGTCGATGTGCGTGTGCCCACGCGGCAGCCAACGCTCGACGGCAAAGCCGCCTGGGAACACGTCGAAGCCGAACGTGGGCCAGAAGTAACCGAACACGCCGAACGTGCTACCGGGTCGCGGCGGCATCGTGTGGATGTTCCAGCGCGGGTCGTCCTTGTAGATGACCTGATAATTGAGGGCGTCGGCGTCGCGACTCATCGCCGGGTGTGTGGTGGGCAAGTGGTAGCCCTCCAGGAAGTTGTCGCCGTAGGTCTTCCAGTTGCAGGCGACGCGTCGGACGCTCTTGCTGTGGAAACGATAGGACTCGAGCGGCACATCGGCCACTTCCGCGGGGAAGCCACCGAGCCACTCGTGCAACGGCGCGACCGACGGGTCCAGACAAACGAACACCATGCCACGCCATGAGCCAACCTGAACCTTACTGAGGTCCATGTCGTCGGGGGCCGGTGCGCCAAAGTCGCGGGCGCTGAGCAGCTTGCCATCGGCACTGAAGGCCCAACCGTGGTACTTGCAGACCATGTTCTTCGAGCAGCCCTCGCCTTCGAACACCAAGGGGCCGGCGCGGTGCGGGCACAGGTTGTAGAACGCGCTGAGGCTGCCATCGTCCTTGCGGCGGATGAAAATGGGCCAGCCGGCGACATTCTCGGTGACGTAGTCGCCGGAGTTGCGTAGCTGGTGGTCGTAGGCCACGTGCACCCAGTTGGAGCCGAAGATGGGCCAGCGCTCGCGTTGCCAGATCTCAGGGTCGTGGTACCAGCGGGCGGGCAGGGTCTCGCCCAGCTCGAGCGTGCGATCCGAAGCCATTACCGCCTCGGTGGATGGGCGCGGCCGAACAGTGACGGGGCGCGAGTGCAAGCTGGTCATTGCTTCGGATCGCCCTGCACGACATTGAGTTGCTGCAATGCGATCAGATCTTTCATCTGCTTCTGCATGCCCTCTGGGGAACCATCGAGGAACAAGACGTTGCCCCTGCCGTTCTCGGCCATGTGGCGGATGCTCTCCGTCCACATCGAGAACAGGATGAGCGAGGAGTCGACGCTGTTCGCGTCCATCTCTCGCGCTGCTTGTGCGAGGCCGCGCGCCACTTCCTCACGGAAGAGTGCAACACCCTGGCCGCGGAGCTGCGCCGCGGTACGTTCGGCCTCCGCCTCGATGCGCACGGCGGTGCCGAGCGCTTCGGCTTCCTTGGTCTTGCGGATGAGTAGCGCGTCGCCCTCGTTGGTGGCGGCCGCCTTTAGGTTGTTGCTGGCCACGACCTGCGCCATCGATGTGGTGATGGCTTGATCGAAGGTGATGTCGTTGAGCTGCAGGTCGATGAGGTGGTAACCCCATGTCTCGATCACGTGGTCGAGGTTGTCCTTGACCTCGGCGACGATCTCGGCGCGTAGCACGAGGATTTCGGCCTGCTTCTTGGTGGCCACGAAACCGCGCGTACTGCCTTCGACGCTTCGTACCAGCGCGGTGAGGAAGTCCTTCTCGCTGACGAACTTGAACGCGATGTTCTTGACCGTGTCTTCGGTCTCACTGATGGCGCCGTAGACCATCATCGCCGTGAAGTAGACGTTGGCCTGGTCGAACGTGATGGCCTGGAACTGCAGCTCGACGGCGCGGTTCTGCACGCTGATGCGGCGGAAGATCTTCTCGATGAACGGCACGACCACGTTGAGGCCCGGACGAAGCGTGCGCCGGTACTTCCCGAAGATGGTGGTGACGGCGACCGTTCCCTGGTTGACAGCCCGAAGACCGGTGAGGACGGTGAGTACGACGACGACGGCAATGACAATGCCGACGATTGTTGCGGAGCCCATAGGTGTGAACCTCCCGATCGGGTCGGGGGGAAGTCTATGCCGCCTCAACGATGGACGATTGTGTACGCCTTTCGAATCGTCTCGTGCACGACCCACCGCCCGGTGAGGCCGGCGGGGGTCAGTAGCACGCTGCCGGGACGCAGGTCGAACGACTGACCCGGCCCCTCGGTGCCATCGAGGTGGACCGTCGCATGGCCGGCCAATACGCAGAACACCTCGTCGTACCCGTCGCGACGGAACGGGAACTCGCCTGGCGTGCACTGCCATACGCCCGTCTCCAGACGGTTGTGCGCCCACAGCGTGGAGCTGCTCTCGTGCGGGTCGCCGGCGAGCACGACGGGCCGACGAGCCGGCTCGCCGAGCACCGCGCTGTACGCATTGGGCAGATGCGTGGCCGGGCCAGGCTCACCTGGCCGCTGGTCGATCACGTACAGCTTGCGGACCGCCTGGTGGACCCGCCAGTCGCTGCCCCAGTGACGCGGCGTGGTCCACAGTGTGCCCGGCGCCAGGTCGTAGGTGCCGTCCGGGCGATGCACGTCGGCGCGCCCGGCGACCATGAACATCGTCTCGTCGAAGTCGCCGCCCAACTCGTCGTGCAGCTGCCCTTTCGCGCACTCCCAGATACCGATCTGCACCGACCCGTCGTCGAGCAGCGGGTAGTCCGAGGTCTGCTCGTCAGTGCGACGCAAGGGGACGGTAAGGATGTCGGGCACGTACATGACGACAGTCTTGCCGTTGAGGTGGCGGTGTGCATGATGCGGCTCAGCCCAGCAGGAACCCGTGCGGGAACGGGTCGCGGTCGTCGAGGAACTGCTGCGAGGTACCGGTGACCCATGCGCGGCCGGTGATGGTTGGTACCACCGCAGCAACGCCGGCGACCTCAGTGGTTGCCACCACACGGCCAAGGAAGTGGGTGCCCAGCAACGACTCGTTGACGAAGTCGGTGCCCATCGGCAGCAGCCCGCGTGCGTGCAACTGCGCCAAGCGCGCGCTGGTGCCGGTGCCGCATGGCGAACGGTCGAAGTACCCCGGTGCGATGACCATCGCGTGCCGCGACTTCGCCGCGTCGCTGCCCGGCGCGACCAACTGCACGTGGTGGCAGCCGTGGATGCCCGGCTCGGTCGGATGGACCGGCGGCGCGACCGCGTCGATCGCGCGAAGGATGGCCATGCCGGTGTCGAGCAGCGTGCGGGCGTGTTCTTGGCCGTACGGCACACCGATCTCGGCAAGTTCGACAATGGCATAGAAGTTGCCGCCGAACGCCATGTCGTAGCGCACCTCGCCAAGCCCAGGCACGTGCACTCGCTGGTCGAGCGCCGTCACGAAGGACGGCACGTTGCGAATGGTGACGGCCATCGCCCGGCCGTCGACGACCGCGACCTCGGCGACCACCAACCCGGCAGGAGTGTCCAGCCGGACGGAGGTGATCGGCTCGGTGACCTCGACCATGCCGGTCTCGACCAGCACCGTAGCCACGCCGATGGTGCCGTGTCCGCACATCGGCAGGCAGCCAGTGACCTCGATGTACAGCACGCCCCAATCGGCGTCGGGTCGGGTGGGTGGCTGCAGGATCACGCCGCTCATCGCCGAATGCCCGCGGGGCTCGTGCATCAGCAACGTTCGCAGCGAGTCGGTGTTGGCCATGAACCACTGCCGCCGCGCCTCCATCGAGTCGCCGGGAATCGGCGCAACTCCGCCGACCACCACACGGGTGGGCATTCCCTCTGTGTGCGATTCCACGCAGTGCAGCACCTTGCGTGTTCTCATCGGCTACTCCCCTTCCTGGTGAAACGACCCGGCGACACGACACTCTGGTCGAACGGTGTGGCCTCGCCCAGCAGCAGCGCGGCGACAATCTCTCCCGTACCGAGACCGGTGCTCGAGCCGAGCATGCCATGGCCGGCGGCGACGAGGACAGCCGGCTGGCCCGGCAACGCGCCGATGATCGGCAACCCGTCAGGCGTGGCCGGTCGCAGGCCGGTCCAGTCGTCGGCCCGTTCCGTGGCCGCTGGCAGGTCGAGCGCAACGCGAGCCCGCTGCACCAACTCGCGTGACCGCTTCAGCACGATCTCGCGATCGTCGGGTCGGGTGAGCCGAAAGCCACCGGTGATGCGCAGGCCGCAGCCCAACGGGCTGAGCGCGAGGCGCTGATCGACGAGGAGCATCGGGCCATTCGGCTTGGGTGCGGCGGCCAGCGTGATGCTGTTGCCACGTGCCGGCACGATCGGCAGCCGAACACCGAGCGGAAGGCACAAGGCGCGTGACCACACCCCGGCCGCGACAACCACGCGGCCGGCATCGAGCACCCCCACGGATGTGTGCACCCGGGCAGCGCGATCGCCGCGAGGCTCGATCCGAGCGACACGGGCCACGTACGTCTCGGCCCCGTGCCGGTGGCCGTCCTCGGTGACCGCGGCCAGCAGCAGCGCTGGGTCGATGCGAGCATCGTCGACGAGGCGCACCGCCCCCACCACGCGCTCGCTACTCATCGGCTCGACCGCGCGCACTGCCGCGGCATCGAGATGCTCGGTGCGAACGCCCCACCGCGCCCACCCGTCGGCCTCGTGACGAACGCTGCCCAACCCGGCCGCGCTGGTGCACACCTGCAGGATTCCCCCCGAGCGATGGTCGAGGCCGAACCCTGCGTCGTGTAGGCGGCTCACCTCGCCGACCGTGGCATCGAGCAGGAAATGCAACGCTGGCACACCACGTTCCACGTTGGCCCGCGTGCTGGAGCGGGCGAAACGCCACAGCCACGGCACCAGGCCGGCGACAGCGCGGGGAGCAACCGCGAACGCTCCATCGCGAACCATCAGACTGCGCAGGCCGGCGCGCACCATACCGGGCGAGGCGAACGGAACTACGTGGCTGGGCACCAGGTGCCCGGCGTTGGCCGACGACGTTCCGAAGGTTCGGCCCGCCGGCTCGACGACGACGACGGACAGGCCACGCCGTGCTGCCGACAGCGCAACCGACCGGCCGATGATGCCGCCACCGACGACCACCACGTCGGCCTTGGTCACCGACGAGTTCATGAAGTGCACGGCCTCACGAACGCTCGCCGTGCCCGAGCGCGGCGAGGTGCTGGCGCATGGCTGCCACATCGGCGGCAGCAAGCTCTTGCAGCGGCGCACGCGGCGAGCCGACGGTCACCCCTCGAACAATGAGCGCACAACGGGTGCGGGCGATGTAGTGGTCGTTCTCGACATCGGTAAGGATGGGGCGCAGGCGTTCCTGCATCGCCCACCCTGCAGCCATGTCGCCTCGCCGGGCAGCGGCCAGCAACTCGACGTGCTCCGCGGGCAGCGCGTTCGCGAGGCCGGCGATCCAGGAATCGCTGCCGGCCTCAAAGTAGTGCATCGCCAAGGTGTCGCTGCCGGACACGAGCGATAGCGCATCGCCGTAGCGCTCTTGCAGCAGCCGGATGCGCGACAGGTCGCCGCTGGCCTCCTTGATCCCCACGATCAGCGGATGAGCGGCGATCAGGTCGAGTGCCTCGACACCGAACTGTACGCCCGTACGCGCCGGGTAGTCGTAGAGCACCACCGGCAAAGGAGTGGCCTCCAGCACCGTCAGCACGTGATGACCCAGTTCGGTACCAGTCGGCAGGCAGTAGGCCGGCGCCGCCAGCATCAGGCCGTGCACCCCAGCTTCGGCAGCGGCCCGAGCCTGGCCCAATGCTTCACGCGTGGACGTGCCACCAACGCCCGCCAGCACCGGCACGCGCGAGCCGACCACTGCCAGCACCTCGCGCAACAACT
>Ga0105047_10004539_pt1 | contig 24110 bp, 25 predicted proteins | sample MAT04_FD_78384 | JGI IMG/M metagenome (GOLD analysis project Ga0105047, IMG submission 78384) | Freshwater microbial communities from Lake Fryxell liftoff mats and glacier meltwater in Antarctica - MAT-04 (megahit assembly) | ecosystem: Environmental > Aquatic > Freshwater > Ice > Liftoff... | reverse complement strand
TTTTGCATTGCTTATTTTTATGAATTACCTGCCTTACAGCAAGCATATGCACATCATGACAGCTATCCCGAACTGCTACCTGCGAAGTGTCGGAAGCCCGAATACCCAGCCTAGAGAAGATTTCGTAAAAGGTAACACTTTTGGTGTTGATCGTATCGACCATTTCAGCTGGAAAGATCTTCTTGATTCATTTTCATGTACCGAGTGTGGTCGTTGCCAGAAAGTCTGTCCGGCCAGCCTGACAGGCAAGCATCTCAATCCACGTGGTATTATTCATGAGATGAAGATCAATCTGCTTGAGAACGGTCCTCTTCTGAAAAATGGCGAAAAACCTGTTATTCCACTAATTGGCGATGGCGGAGAAGGCAGCTGTTCCGAAGCAGCCATTTGGGATTGTACAACTTGCGGTGCCTGTATGGAAGCCTGCCCAGTTTTTATTGAGCAGATGCCTAAAATCATTCAGATGCGTCGTCACCTTGTAGAAACTGAAGCCAAATTCCCTGAAGAACTGCTCAATCTGTTCGAAAACATGGAAGGCCGTAGCAATCCTTGGGGTATCGCTCCTTCAGAGCGTACCAAGTGGATTGGCAATATGGATGTCAAGACATTTGAACAAGGTAAAACAGAATACCTCTTTTATGTTGGCTGTGCCGGTGCCTTTGACTCCCGTCAGAAACATGTAACCGTTGCTTTGACTCAATTGCTCGACAAGGCTGGTATCAGCTGGGGTGTTCTTGGTAAGGATGAAAAGTGCTGCGGCGACAGTGCACGTCGTCTTGGTAACGAGTATGTGTTCGATAATATGGCTAAAGAGAACGTTGCCATGTTCATTGATCGTGGCGTCAAGAAGATTATTACCCAGTGTCCGCACTGTTTCACTACACTTAAGAACGACTACCGCCAGTATGGTATAGAACTTGAGGTTATTCACCACGCTGAACTGCTTCAGCAGCTTGTTAAGAACGGCAAGCTCAAAGTTGGAGCTAAGGCTGATTTTGGAAAAACTCTTTTCCATGACTCATGTTACCTGGGGCGTCACAATGATGTTTATGACGCTCCTCGTGAGGTGATTGAATCTGCTACTGGTAGTGCTCCTGCTGAAATGGAACGTAACCGCAACAAAGGTTTCTGCTGCGGTGCCGGTGGTGGTAGAATGTGGATGGAAGAGCATGACGGCGATCGTATTAACCTGACTCGTGTCAAGGAAGCTCTTGTAGAAAAACCTGATACAATCTGTGTGTCCTGCCCATACTGTCTGACAATGTTTGAAGACGGTTTGAAGGATGTTGGCTCAGATAAAGTAATCGTTAAGGATGTTGCCGAGGTTCTGGCAGAAGCAATCTTGAAGAAGTAAACAAAATAATAATAGTTTGTACTGAAAGGGCCCAAGATAACCGGGCCCTTTTTGTTTTGTATGAATTATATTGACTGACTTATTATATACGAGTAGTAAACACTCATTATGTCTTGCATTTGCTGGTCTACTCTGCTAATTTTTAGCACTTATTTAATTTGTAACTGAAAGGAATGCATAAAAATGCTAAAAATATTTGATTACCTTTTTGGGATGTTTTCCAATGATTTGGCAATCGACCTTGGAACAGCCAACACACTTGTATATCTAAAAGGCAAGGGTATTGTCGTACGTGAACCGTCCGTTGTTGCTGTCCAGCGGATGCCGAACGGCCGCCAGATGGTTCTTAAAGTAGGTATGGAGGCCAAGATGATGCTTGGCCGTACACCAGGTAGCATTACCGCCATTCGACCAATGAAAGATGGTGTAATAGCAGATTTTGATATTACAGAAGAAATGCTGCGATACTTTATTCATAAAGTTCATAATCGCAAAACGCTTGTCCGTCCACGAGTTGTAATCTGTGTCCCTTCTGGAATTACACAAGTTGAAAAACGCGCCGTAAAAGAATCCGCAGAGTCAGCTGGAGCGCGCGAAGTATACCTTATCGAAGAGCCTATGGCAGCAGCCATTGGAGCCGGTCTACCTATCACGGAAGCGTCCGGTAATATGATTGTTGACATTGGCGGAGGTACAACAGAGGTTGCAGTAATTTCGCTTGCCGGTATAGTATTTGCTCAATCGACCCGTATGGGTGGCGATAAAATGGATGAAGCGATAGTTCAGTATATTCGTAAAAAATATAATCTTCAGATCGGCGAGCGTATGGCCGAGTCGATAAAAATTGAAATCGGTGAAGCATACCCTGGTCCTGAATTATTAATCAAACAAGTTAAGGGACGAGATCTGGTATCTGGTATTCCCAAAACCATCGATGTGAATTCAGATGAGATTCGTGAAGCACTGAAAGAGTCCGTAAATTCAATTGTTGATACAGTCCGTATTTGTCTCGAGAAAACCCCTCCTGAGCTTGCGGCAGATATTGTAGATAAAGGTATTTTCCTTGCCGGTGGTGGAGCTCTTTTACGTAATCTTGATATGCTGCTGCGTGAAGTGACTAAAGTTCCTGTTTTAATTGCAGAGAATCCGCTCGACTGTGTTGTTTTGGGTTCTGGTAAGGTGCTTGATGAACTTAATCTCTTGAGGCGTGTTGCTATATCATCTTAACGAAACACCAATGCGATGGGCTTTTTTACGTGCACATTGTTTAGTAGATTACCGAAATAACCTTCTTTTTTGCGGGCGCCATTCCGGACCTGACCCGGATGGTGCCCGTTTTTTTGATACCTTCTTTAATTGCAGTAATTAGATTGATATAAAAAGAGCTATATGAGAACACCCACCGTTGACATAATAATCCCCGTTTGGAACAATCCATTTGAAACACGTAATTGCCTTGCTGCCATCCGTAATTATTCACCGGATGCGCGTCTGATTGTTGTGGATAATGCAAGTAATCGCGAAACTGAGTTGATGCTGGAAGAATTTTCAGAACCCCTTGATGAAGCCGCTCTTTTTATGAAATCTGAAAGGAATGTTGGGCTAGTCAAATCTATTAATATGGGTTTGGCACTTTCAGACAGTGATTTTGCAGTTATAGTAAGGCCTCATGTACTTGTAACTCCAAATTGGCTTGATGAGCTGATTGATGCAGCAAAATTTGGGATGTCCTGCCCAATCTATATTGGAAACAATTCAAATGGTACTCCAAAACCACTAAAGGGAATTTCCAGGATGGAAACCAGCGGTATTTCTTTTTCAGTTTTGGTCATTAGTAAAAATATGCGAAATAAAATTGGTGCCTTTGATGAAGATATGGATGGAGGCGTATGGTGCCTTGCAGACTATGTTAAAAGGGCAGCAAGTCAAGGATATAAGGTATTTGTAAGCTCAGAATCTAAAGTGTCAGTTGGTCAGGCAACAGTCTATGGCTCAGATGAAAGAATTGCGGAGATAACTAAAAATAGTCTTTTGACGTTTCAAAATCGCTGGGGAACCAGGAAACATTTTGCTGTTTATTTTGGGCGGATTGTTGATATTGACGCATTGCAGAAGTGTCTTGATATTCTTCTTATTGCGGCAAGGCATGGTCATTCTTTTACACTGTTACTTCACAGGAAGCAAAATAGTGTTTTCATCAGGTCAGGTTGGAATTTTCTACACACATCTATTCAGTTGTGCCCAATTTCCCGTATATTCGCAAAACGTGATTTACATAAAAAATTGACTGCACTTAAAATCAAATATCCAGAAATAGTTACTGTTAATGGTTCTTATGGCGCACTAAAAAATATTGATGAAAATGCTGTTTTATTTGACGAAATCGCTACACTTCTTCCAAAGCAACCATGAATTTGATACTAATTATGTCAAAGGGGCTTATATGATTAAGGATGTAAAGTTGCAATTGCAATCACAGCGCGCAGTGTGCGAGTTAATAGAACGTGACATGGCTACGCAGATTGTTGAATTCGCAAATATGTTAACGGAATTATTTAAAAATGGCGGTAAGCTATTAGTCATGGGAAACGGTGGTTCCGCTGCAGATGCACAACATTTTGTTGCGGAAATTGTCGGTCGCTTCAAGCTTGAAAGACGAGCTTTACCTGCTGTTGCATTGACAACTGATACGTCCATATTGACTGCTATTGGAAATGACTACGGGTATGAGTCGGTTTTCAGTCGTCAAGTGGAAGCACTGGCAAATGACGGTGATCTGGTTGTTGGCATATCAACAAGCGGAAACTCACCCAACATCTTTAAGGCACTTCAGGAGGCGAGGCTGAAAGGGTGCCGTACAGTAGGCCTTCTCGGTAAATCCGGTGGAAGTATCAAGGATCTTTGTGATCTTGTTTTGATAATCCCTTCAGATGATACTCCTCGTATTCAGGAGGGGCATATCACAATCATACATATAGTTTGTGACCTGATGGAAAAGGCCATGTTTCATTAACTGACTTGAACTTTGCGGGGGTTAGTGTGGATAGAAAATCAATTGAATCTTTATTCAGTAATATTGGCCAGTTGAAATGTCTAGTTATAGGCGATCTGATGCTGGACGAATACCTTTGGGGCAAGACAGATAGAATTTCTCCAGAAGCACCGGTTCAGGTTGTTGATGTTGTCCGCGAGGAGATGAGGCTCGGTGGGGCTGGAAATGTTGTGAATAACTTGGTGGCCCTGGGCGCCCAGGTTTCTGTCTGCTCAGTAATCGGGCAGGACCAGAACGGCCAGACGTTGTTGAATGCTTTCAGGGACAGAAGTGTATCCGTTGATGCAATACTACTGGATCCACAACGACATACCAGTAAAAAAACAAGGGTAGTTGCGTCAAATCAGCAGATTGTCAGAATTGACAGGGAGTCTCGCGAAACGCTCTCGGAAAAATTTGAGCAACAGCTTTGTAACTGGATTAAAGAGAATGTGCATAACTTTAATGTGGTTTTACTGTCAGATTATCTTAAAGGTGTGCTGACAAATAAAGTGATTGAAGCAATTATTTCTACTGCAAGTCAGATAAACATCCCGGTACTTGTAGACCCGAAGGGTTCAGATTATAGCCGTTATAAAGGAGCGACCATTCTTACACCTAATCGTAAGGAAGCGGAAGCTGCTTCAGGTATAGCTATAGTTGATAAAGACTCTCTCTCTGCAGCTGCATCAATAATTATAGAAAAAGCCGGATTAAAATATTTGCTGATAACAAGAAGCGAAGAGGGTATGTCTCTCTTTTCGCTTGATAAGGATCCAGTTCATATCCCGACAGTTGCCAGGGAGGTTTTTGACGTGTCAGGTGCAGGTGACACTGTGCTTGCTTCTATTGCAATTGGAATTGCTGCCGGCATGGAGATTACAGAAGCGGCAGGACTTGCTAATGTTGCTGCTGGAATTGCCGTAAGCAAGCTGGGTACCTCAATTGTAACACCAGCTGAAATAATCAATGCGGTTGCGCTGACCCACAGCGACAGCGACTCAAAAATTAAAAACCGAGATGTTTTGGCCGCTATTGTGGGAACTGAAAAAGCCAAAGGTAAAACTATTGTATTTACAAATGGCTGTTTTGATCTTCTGCATGCTGGTCATGTTAAATACCTGCAGAAGGCACGCTGTCTGGGTGATATGCTGATTCTCGGTTTAAATAGTGATGCTTCAGTAAGACGTCTAAAAGGTGACAGTCGTCCATTGATTGACGAGGATGAACGGGCGCACATTCTGGCCGCTTTGAATTGTATCGATTATGTCGTAATTTTTGAAGGAGATACGCCGCTTGACATTATTACTCAGCTGAAGCCACATATCCTGGTCAAAGGTGGTGACTATACTGCTGAAGATGTTGTTGGCAAAGATATTGTGGAGTCTTACGGTGGCCGAGTAGAACTGGTAAATTTTGTTGACGGTAAATCTACGACAAACATCATTGAGCGGATCCTTGAACGATATTCCTAGATGGACTTGTTTTTCAATTATATCTGGTGTTTATCAAATAATTCTGATATGAGTTCATCAATGAATCAAGTCTATAGGAGTTGTTATGGCACCTGAACTCGAAAAAAAACGTGAATTGTGGGTGTTGGGAGTTAAGCCTGGAGACAGCAGAGAGGAACAGCTTTGTTCGTATCTGGTGGCCGGCGGATACAATATTCGAGTTGAACAATATGGTAATCTTGCTACAGGTAAGCCACTGGGCATAGTGTTGGATATTTCTCCCTATTCAGATGATGGGTGGGGCATTTTGCTAAAAATAAAGAAAAATCCTGCTACTCGTAACATACCCGTTCTTTTGGTCTTTTTGAGCGAGAAGGGAAAGGTTGGCGGTGTTTTTCCCGTTGCCGGATTCTTTACACAGCCTGTTGAACAGGAATATATGCTGGAAAGGCTGGCTGTTTACGGCTTAACTGAAGAGGCAGAAACCTGGGATTTACAGGCGCTTGTTGTTACGCGGGCGGGTGACGAAAAACTCTCAAAAGTCCTTGAAACGGTAGGCTTCGAAGTCGTGAATGCCTATAATGGCAAAGAGTCTCTGGCATTGACATCAATTCACCCGAAATATATGGCCTTTGTGAGTCTGATGTTATCTGATATGTCTGCTTTTGAGTTAATGGATAAATTCAAGCATTATCCATATAGCGGAAATACGCCTGTTTTTGTAATGCTGAAAGAGGAAATGAAGGAAGGTGAAAAGGCGGCCATGAGCAGAGAGGTTGCACATCTGGTTTCCAAAAGACAACTCACCTGTGAGGAGTTCCTCCGTTATCTGCGAAAACGCGGTTAAGGAAAAATAGCAAGTAAATATAAGGATTAAATTATAAAACACAAAGCCATTTAGCTGTTAAAGTTGAATGGCTTTGTGTTTTTATAAAGATGCAAAAATGGACCTATTCTAAATCAAACCCTTCAGGTCTTTGATTTCAATGCTGGATTTGGTGCGCAGTTCTGAAGACCAGCGCGTAAATCGCTCCTCGGATTTTTTGCGGTAAAGTGTTTCCTGGATTTCGTTCTTTACAGAATCCAATGGCTTAAGTTTGCCTTTGGATCTTTCTTCTAGTTTAATAATATGCAAGCCAAGCGGGGTATAAACCAGCTCGCTAATGTCACCTGGTTTTAAGGCTGAGATGGTGTTTTCAAGCTCAGATTGCATATCTCCTTTTTTAAAGCTCCCCATATCACCACCATCTTTCTGGGCGGCCGGGTCCTGAGAATACTTTTTTGCCAACTCAATAAAGTCTTTGCCACTTTTTGCCTCAGCCAGAACAAGAAGGGCACTGGTCATGGTACGTTTGATATCTTCTGCCGGGGCCGTTTCGCTGGTACGGAAAAAAATGTGTCTGGCTCTGAAGAGATCTTCTTCGCTGTATTTAATCTGGTTTGCTTCATAATAAGCGAGAATCTCGGATTCGCTAACATGAATATTGGATCTGACTTCAAGGCTGACCAGTTTAAGTCTTTCCAGTTGTTCAATCAGCTGTGCCTTGTATAGATCATAAGGAATGCCTTGAGCAGCAAGTGCTGCAACCAGAGCCTCCTGAGTCATATTATTCTGCTTTTTAACATCGTCAATTGATTGCCGAACTTCATCGTCCGACACCTTGATATTTAATTCTTTAATTTTCTGTTTGAAAAGAGTTTTATCAATCAAAGTATCAAGGGCAGTTTTATTAATTTGACTGCGCATCTTGTCATCAATGGTTGCAGTCTTCTGCTTTTCATTGATCATTAATTGTGCTTCACGTTGGACATCATAAAAAGTAATCAGGTCGTTATTAACAATGGCAGCCAAAGCATTTATTACTTTTTCGGATTTCAGTGGCTTTTCTGGGGCAGCTACTTGTCTGACAGCTTGTGTTGTTGCAGCGGGCTCTCTTTTTACGACAGTTTCGTTGCTGCTGCATCCTGGCAGAGCAGAAAAACAGGAACAGGTGAGCAATAATATCAGGAGTCTTTTTGTCATACTTTACCCATTTCTTCCGGAGGTCAAAAATCGAAGGGTGGACAGAAGCCCACCCTTCAATTTTTTAATTAGCGTTTAAGCAGCGGCAGATAGGCCACTGTTATTTCTTTTCTGGTGCAGCAGGTTTTGCTGTTTCTGCTGGTTTTGCTGGTTCGGCAGGTTTAGCAGCGTCACCTTTGACTTCAGGTTTTTTGGCTTCACCGCCGTTAAGAGCCTCTTCTTTTATGTTGATCTTGGCATTTTTCTTGAGATCTTCTTTGATCTTCTGGAAAATTTCCTGCTGCTTTGAAGGCATCAGCGCACCCTTGATCTGCTCTTTAACTTCCTCAAACGGGCGTGTGCCTGCAGCGCGTTTGCCGGTTAGCTTAATGATGTGAAAACCGAAATCGGACTTAACGATACCAGACACCTGACCTTCTTTCAGGGCCAAAGCTGCTTTTTCAAAGGGAGGTACCATGGCACCTTTACCAAACCAGCCCAGGTCTCCACCTTTTGCAGATGAAGAGTCGACAGAGTGCTTCTTGGCAAGATCTTCGAAGTTACCACCAGCCTTAATCTTAGCCATAATTTCAGAAGCTTCTTTTTCTGTTTTTACAAGGATGTGGCTTGCCTTAACCTGCTCACCGGACTTGAATTTATCAATGTTCTGCTCATAAAACTTTTTCATGTCAGCGTCAGATAGCTGGGAATCGGTTTCGACTTTCTTCTTGAGGAATGCTTCCACAATCAGACGCTTCTTAAGATCCTGCAGTTTTTCTTCAATATCTTTGCCTTTGTCTATTCCGTCCTTGGTAGCTTGCTGTAGAATCAGCTCACGAATAACCATTGTATCAAGCATTTCTTTGCGGCCTTGTGGTGTTTCTGCCATTGCTTTCAGGTAATCGGGAAGGTTTTTAACTTCGCGTGCAAAATCAGTACTGGTGATGTTTTTGCCGTTTACTTCTGCAAGTGTTTTTACTTCCTTGCCTGCTTCCGGCTTGGTCGTTGAATCCTGTTTGGATTGGCAAGCGAAGAGCGCTGTTGCGCAGATAGCAAGTGCGAGAACTTTTGTTGTAGTAATTACTTTCACGATAACTCCTTTAAATAGTTGATTACCCATTTTAAAATACTCTAAAATTTATCATAAAGATATGTGCCTTATCAAGAGATTTCTGACTATAGGCTGCATTGCAAGCCTTGTAGAATCTATGCCGCTAGGGTGTGATAGTTGATTCTATAATACTGGCTTTAATGGCAGGAAGTTCGTGTTTTTCAAAAACACGTATCTGTCCAAACTCACCATCGTACCCGGCTAGCCTGATTACCTGGTGGTTGCGAATTCGTCCGATAGCTGTGGCAAGGGCATAAGAATACTGGCTAATCTGATCAATGTCGCTATTCAGCATCAGATTGAATTCTGAACCGAATGTTTTAATAGCAAGAGCATAGTGCTGTGTCACGCGCTTCGAGGTTGGTCCGACTCCAAGTATTTCACCAAGTATTTCAGGTAGAGGGACAAGGCTGAAGACATCAGGTGAATTCGGTTTGTATTGCGGGGTTGTTCTGTCGGCCAGTTCTGTGACTCGATGCTGTACACCAATTGTGAGCGGTTTGTTGCAAACAGGGCATAGCAGGCCTTTTAGCAGTCGGCTGTCTTTCGGGTCGAGGCAAACTTGGCAATCCCTGTGGCCGTCAAAATGATATTTGCCTTCTTCCGGGAAAAACTCGATTGTCCCGCGAAACACCTCACGTGAATTATTCTTCAGGGCGTCTCGCAGTGAATAGTAATCAAAACCGGTGGAGAAGAGATTTGCTTCTCGACCAAGTTTGGAAGGAGAATGACAGTCAGAGTTGGAAATCAGGGCAAAGCGGTCCAGCTTACTGATAAGCCGGTTCATATCCGGATCTGATGACAGGCCGGTTTCAAGTGCAAATACTTGGTCAGTAAGATCTCCAAAACACTCTTCGATGTCGTCAAATCCGGAGCGGGAGCCAAATAGTGAAAACCATGGTGTCCAGATGTGCGCTGGGACAAGAAAGCCATCGGGAGAATGCTTAAGAAGGATTTCAAGCAGGTTGCGGCTGTCCAGTCCCAAAATAGGGCGTCCGTCTGACTTGAGATTACCGATTCCGGCCAGTTCGACATTTATTTTTCGGGCTGATTCAATGTCAGGCACATACAGCAGATTGTGTACTTTTCTGACTTTACTATGTCTTTTGTAAATGCAGCTAATCTCAGCCGAAAGAATAAAGCGTACGATGCCTTCTGGAACAGCCGCATCGGCAAGTGGAGAATGAATGGAAGATTCATTTTTTAGTTTGAAAAAACCGGGTTCGGCTGGTTCAAGCTCATTGTTTATCCGTTCCATCCATCCGGGGTGGGTAAAGTCGCCAGTACCGATAACCTGAATGCCTTTGATTCGGGCCCAGGCGGCCAGGCATGACAAAGAACTTTCAGGGCTGGTTGCGCGAGAGTAGGGTGAATGTATGTGAAGATCTGCAATGTAATCCATGGTTGCGGCATATTAGCAGAGCTTGGTCATGGCGGAAAGAAATATTGGTTGAGTCGGTACCATATAGTCGTAGTCTGACACGTTCCCAGTTTGTATTCCGTTGACAAACAATCGCCCAGAACCTAAACTTGCAGAACTGAGGGGTAATATAGATGATCAGCAAAGATAAAATTAAACAGCAGATCAAGGCAGTTTTGTCTTTGGACAGTCATCCCGGGCACATTTCAGCCGGTTTTGCCGCAGGCGTGTTTATCAGTTTTACTCCACCTATTCCAGGATTGCATACCGGTCTGGCTCTACTCGTCGCTTTTTTGTTTCGTCTCAATAAATTGACCTGTGTCGCTGGTAGTTGGATAAATTCACCGATTACAGTCGTTCCATCCATGATTTTTGCTTATATGCTGGGAGCCAAACTGCTGGGTTGCCAAGCTGTTGCCCTGAGTATTAACTCATTGGATTGGGAAAGTATGAAGGGGTTGCTGGTAAATCACTCCAAGCCATTGTTGCTTGGTTGTTCAATAATTGGTTTTGTGGCTGCTGTTATTGCTTATTTTTCCTGTTACTGGGCGGTTGTTTTCTTTAGAAGGAAGGACGCGGCACTTGAAGAGAAAACCCGTGAGATGGAAGTTACTGGAGAGGATATAGGTTAAAATGGGCGGCACTAATGCCGCCCATTTTTATTTTCCAAGCAGAGGGGTCAATGCCTGATACGTCAGGTAGGAGACAAATGCGGAGGCCGGTATAGTGAGTACCCATGCCGTCAAAATCCGTTGTGCAACCATCCAGTTTACCGATGAAAGGCTTTTGGATAGACCGACTCCAAGGATTGAAGAAGTTACAACATGGGTTGTACTGGTCGGAAGACCAAGCATTGCTGCTCCTGTAATAACGCAACTTGCTGAAAGATCGACAGAAAAACCGGTCATAGGCTGAAGTTTGACAAAGTCGCTGCCAACGGTCTTGATAATGCGCCAGCCGCCAGCTGCTGTGCCGAGAGCCATCACAAGTGCGCAGGAGAACTTGACCCACATTGGGACTTCGAAGGCAGAGATGGAGCCGTAACTCAAAAGGGCCATGGTAATAACACCCATTGATTTCTGGGCGTCGGCTGTACCGTGAGAGAACGCCATCGATGCCGCAGAGAAAATCTGAGCCCGCCTGAATCCGCGATTGACTCCTGTTGGGGTCTTGTTTGCAAAAATCCGTGAAAAAATAACTACAAAAATGAAGCCAGCCAGAGAACCAAGTATTGGTGACAGTATTAATGCCAAAACAATTTTCTTAATACCTGCAGCAACCAGTCCTGACGTGCCGACATGTGCAATCATGGCGCCCATCAGGCCGCCAATAATGGCATGTGACGAAGAGGATGGCATTCCATAGTACCAGGTGATCAGGTTCCAGATGATAGCGCCGATGACACCAGCTAAAACTACCATCTGAGTCAGGTCAGCAATATTGACAATGCCGGTTCCAATGGTCTTGGCAACCTTTGTAAAAGCCATGGCGCCAACAAAGTTGAGCACTGCTGCCATCGTGATGGCGGTTTTTACGGAAAGGGCTCTGGTGGATACGCAGGTAGCAATGGCGTTTGCAGTGTCATGAAAACCGTTGATATAGTCAAAAAGAAGTGCTGCCACAATAACCAGGCAGAGCATCAAAAAAGCTAAATCAAGCATTTTTTACCACCACGCTTTCAAGGGTGTTGGCTGCGTCTTCGCATTTGTCGGTGGCGGTCTCAAGGAATTCGTAGATTTCTTTCCATTTGATCAGCTGAATTGGATCTTTCTCGTCATCAAACAGTCTGCGGATCGCTTCACGGGAAACTCGGTCAGCCTCATTCTCCATTGAATTGATTTCCACGCAGAGTTTGAATATCTGGTCATTGGATTTTTGACCCAGCAGTGCAACGGCTTTATCCACCAGGTAGCAGGTCTGTAGAATGATAAAGCCCAGTGATTTTGCTTCAGGTGTAATCGCTTTGACGTTGTACATAACAATTCTCTGAGCCGAAGCATCAATCAGGTCGAGGATGTCGTCAAGCTGTGACGCCAGGGAGTGAATGTCTTCCCGGTCAAGAGGGGTAATGAAGGTCTTGTTAAGTTTTTTCAGGATCTCATGGGTTATTGAATCGCCTTTGTGTTCCAGATCCTTTATTTTGCGCTGGCTTTCCACCGGATTTTCAAAGTTATCCAGCATATCTTTAAGCAGTTTAGCGCCTTCAATAATATTTTCCGTCATGGCTTTGAACAGCTTAAAAAACTGCTCATCCTTGGGGATAAATCCGAACATGTGTGCCTCCTGTATTGCCATTTCATGCTTTAATATAAAATCCATTTTTAATAGCATGGTTTTTTGTAGATGCCCACTAAAATGTAACAACACTGTGGCAAAGCTGTAACATCAAAATAGGTAATTTGGGTCATGCTAATAAAACATGTTTAATTATTGAATTTGATCAGGTGTTGCGGTATTTTGCCATCAGTATATAACCTGATTGTATCAGTCCTAAATAAAACAGCGAGTTATGGAGTAAAAAATGGCTGGAGGCATAAAGGAGTGGCCGGAAGACGAGCGGCCTCGCGAAAAGATGCTCAGACGTGGGGCGAATTCTTTGACGGAAGCAGAGTTGCTGGCCCTGATAATTCGCACCGGGGATACCGCTACAAAAAAGAGTGCAATTGATCTGGGCAGGGAGATTATTGCTCATTTTAACGGCAATTTGCGCGAGCTGGCCAGTGCGGACATTTCTGAAATTACCGTCATCAAGGGAATCGGATTGGCAAAGGCCGCAGGTGTCAAAGCAGCGTTTTCCCTGGCGACCCGTTTTCAGTCACGCAAGCTGGAACACCTGGACCGTTTCACTTCTCCGCGTCAGGTCTTCGATTATTTTCATCATGAATTCAGGGATTGTCGAAAAGAATATTTTCTGGTGCTGCTGCTGGATGGTAAGAACCGCATCATCCGCCGTGTTCAGATATCGGAAGGGAGTTTGAATCAAAGCATAGTTCATCCAAGAGAGGTTTTTGCTCCGGCTGTCAAGGAGTCGGCAGCAGCAATAATTCTGGTGCACAATCATCCCACCGGTGATCCGGCTCCAAGTTCGGAGGATATTGCCATTACTCGCCGATTGAAAGAGTCCGGAGATATAATGGGAATTAAGGTGCTGGATCATATAATCGTTGGTGACGGAGATTATGTCAGTTTTGTAGAGCGGGGCCTCATGTAATAATATTCTGTTGTCAAATAAACAAATAAAGTATATTTTTAAACATACGAAGTGATTATTCCCGAGGTTTGAAATCATGGAATGTGTGAAGATTAAAAGCGATGAAGTTTCTCTGGATACTGTAGATTCCCGCAAGGCTCTTACTGCTCTTGTCATCAAGCTGTTTAATCTTTGGGGATTGAATACCTCTGACCAACTGGAACTGCTTGGACTTAGCCCGAAGAGTCGTGCCATGCTGTCCAAATATGCCAAGGGCGAGGCGCTGTCGGCAACCCGTGACATGAATGACCGTATTGGTTGGCTGCTCTCCATACACAAGGCGCTGCGCCTTTTATATCCCCGTAATGAAGACATCCGCTATTCCTGGGTAAACAGGCGTAACACGGCTTTCCATAATCTTGCACCCCTGGATGTCATGAAGGAGCAAGGTATTATCGGGCTTGCCCGTGTTTCCCGCTATCTTGACTTCTATCGTGGGCAGTGATGGCGATTCACTCTCTGTACGACAAAACCCGTGACTTTGATGGTGATGCATACCGCAATATCGTATCTCTTCGGGAGTCAGAAGACCTTTTTTCAGATCTCTCGGATGGCAATGAATATCTGAGCGCTGTTGCGGCTGCAGCAGAAATGAAGGTCAAGTACGGTATCCCTTCGGGTGTTATAGAGAGGGGATTTCATTATACAACCTCCATCACCTACCCATTCGAAAATGAACCATATCTGAGAACCCGTTATGGCAATGGCACGTTTGGTGTCTGGTATGGGGCGCTTGAGCTACGTACAACGATATATGAAACCGCTTACCACATGGTGCAGGAAGAAGGCAGGATCGAAGGGAATGTCGGACAAATCATCAGGGAACGGGCTGTATACCTGGTTCACTGCCGGGCGTTACTGACTGATCTGTCCGGAAAGAAAAAGGCTTTTCCCAAGCTGGTTGCTGACGATTACGGTCTTACACATCAAATCGGTGAACGGCTTCATGATGAAGGGCATTCAGGCCTGCTGGCACCTTCTGCCCGGCATGACACCGGAACCACACTGGTCTCATTCACGCCGACAGTACTAAATAATCCTCGATCATTATGCTATCTGACCTATCTGTTCGATACTGTGAAACGGACAGTTAAGGTAGAACGGCAGCCGGGCGAAATCCTTACTACCATATCGTTTTGAACAAAAAGGCATTAGGGCATTTATGAAATCGGTAATTCAAAGAGTTAGTTCGGCAAGTGTTACAGTTGATGGTGCTGTTGTCGGTGAAATCGGTTGCGGTCTCATGGTCCTGTTGGGTGTGGAAAAAGGAGATACGGAACAGAAGGCCGAATGGCTGGCGGAGAAGATTGTCAATCTGCGCATCTTTGAAGACGCTGGTGGCAAAATGAACCTGTCGGTTATGGATGTGTGCGGCAGCCTGCTGGTAGTTTCCCAGTTTACTCTGGCCGGTAACTGTGAAAAAGGGCGGCGCCCTTCCTTTGATTCAGCGGCCGTGCCGGATGAGGGGAAGCGGCTGTATGAGTACTTTGTGGAAGCTGTAAAACGGTTGGGGGTGGCGGTGGCAACAGGGATTTTTCAGGCTGATATGAAGGTGGCGCTTGTCAATGACGGCCCGGTGACATTTGTTATGGAAAGGTGACAGGAGTCAGTCGCTGGAAAATTTTATCTATAACCATAAGCAAAATGCCGGAGGTAAAATGAAACTAATATTCCCGTATTTAATTGCCCTGTCTGTGTTGATTGTGTCGGTTCCTGTTTGGGCGGCTTCTTGCGAGGAGGTTGTGCAGGTGTTAAATGGACGCCTGGCACCCAAAATAGTTTCAGTTAGTTGCCAGTTTGATCAGCCGCGACAGCTGTTCAATACTCTGGCTCAGGAAAACCGGGCAGCCAAGCTGTTCCGGCAGTCGCAGGTCCACACCGTAGCGGTCACCGACAAAAAGAACTTCTGACGGCTGGTAGCCTGAGAGCTTGATGATCTGGCCAAGCTTTTCCTCGTCAGGTTTTGGCCGCCAGTTGTCTTCAATTGTAAAAATATGGCTGAACAGGTTACTTAAACCGAGATAGTCGATAATGCGGGCGGCTAGAACGCGGTTGTTATTGGTATAAATATACAAATCAAAATGTTTCTGCAGTTTTTTCAATAAGTCGATGACCCGGTTGTCGCGCAGCAGATATGATTCCGGGTTAAGCTGCCTCTCAAAATGTGCGTGCATTCCTGGTAAGCTGCCACCCAAGGTACAACAAACAATCGACAGTGTTGGTTCGGATTCTCCCTGTTCAGTAAGGCGACTACGGACCTCATTCATCCGGATGCCAGCTTCTGTGACGCTGACCGACAACAGTCCTGCCATATAAACTGTAGCTTCATACTTGATAGAAGCTGCAAATTCATCACAAACATACAGGGTACCGTCCAAGTCAAAAACAATGGCGCGTATGTCAGTAGTTTTCAGGGGCTGCATTGGATCTTTCCTTGTCCGTTATAGATGAGTCACGCTGATAGAGTGAAGTCTGAAAGGTGAAAACTGTATGTTCAAACGCGCTTGACCGCTTATCTGAATAACTTTCAACCTGATTACCTGGCTTTTAGTTATCCTTGCCGCGATAAAATTCCCGCATCTCACGAACCTGACGTTTCACTTCGCGCCTGAGATCCGGTGGATCCAAAACCTCGGCGTGGGCGCCATATGACAGTATCCAGGAGACCAGTTCCAACTCTCCGGCCGCTTCGAATTCAATTATGACCCGACCATCACTGTCCGTAGTCAACAGTTGCCCTGGCATCCAGCAGCGTTCCTGTACTGTATGGGCTATTTTGTGGGAAAAGCGGACACGTACATGCATGGGGTTATCATTGACGATACCGAAAGCGGAATTGAAATGTTTTTCCGGGTCATAATCGGGTGCGATTTCGAAACGCTGCCTGGTCAGCTCCAGCCCGCGAATCCGCTCCAGTGCAAACAGCCGGATCGCCTTGCGGTTGTGAGCATAGCCGAGCAGGTAGATACCGCCTTTGTAAAATACCAGAGTGTAGGGATCCAATTCATACTCGTTGCTGTTTTTAAGCCCCTTCTTGGCATATGTCAGGCGGATGCGGTACTGCTGCAACAGCGCCTTTTGGAGTTCAGTGATGAAGGCCGAGGCGGCTGAGTAATCTCTGGCACCGTGCAGGATCGGCAGGGAAACCCTGGCGATGCGTTCCAGGTGTGCGGCATAGCGGTCCGGCAGTACGGAATTGATGCTCCTGAACAGCTCTTCAATCTCGGCCTGAAATGGTGTGCCGTCCAGATGGACACCCAGCGAGCGAAGCAGATAAAGCGACAGAAGCTGGTTGAGAGTAAAGGTGATCGGCGGAATATTGCGGGATTTGGTCAGGAAGTGGTAGACTTTTTTGCCATCCTCCCAGTCGCTGGTCAATGGGTAGCCGGCTTCTTCCACGGCCCGCAGATCGCGGTGAATGGTGCGTCGATCAACGTCGCATTCCTCGGACAGATCGTCCAGAGTCATATTTCGACGGGTTTCTAACAGGCGGATGATGGTATGCAGCCTGGAAGCTTGGGAATATTTCTTGTTCGGTTTTCCCTTCTGCATAATCACTCCTTGCTGAAAATTTATTTAACGCTACAATACGATGGTTTTAATTATTCAAACCTGCAGGGGTATTTTAGTCCATTGGAACATTTTGACAACACATTTCTGACATATACTGTCCTGTTGCATGACTGGCTTAATCAGCCCGGTTACGGATCCCTGTTTACACTGAGTCTGCTGGCTTCCTCCCTGATTCCGCTCGGCTCCGAGTGGCTGCTGGTGATGATGATGGCCAAGGGGTATCCGCCGGTGGCTACGGTTTTGACAGCGACAGCCGGAAACTTTCTTGGCGCATTAAGTACCTATGTAATCGGAATTTATGGCGGTCGCTGGCTGATAGAAAAAGTTTTACGGATTTCAACAGAACAGCAGGAACGGGCAATCGGTTATTACCGCAAATACGGATCGATTTCCCTGTTTTTTTCCTGGCTGCCGATTGTGGGCGATCCGCTCTGCCTTGTTGGCGGGATGTTGAAGACGCCGCTCTGGTTGTTTACTGTGCTTGTGCTGAGCGGAAAATTGCTGCGCTATGCGGTTGTTGCCTGGATTACAATTGGATAAAAGGCCTCTTTCATGAACGGCACCATTCAACTTAACTCGCTGGACCATTATTTCGCCGAATTCATCAAAGGGCAGGATTCTGTCCCATCTGATGAACTGTGGCTGGCTGCCGCACTGGTAAGTGCAGAGAGCGGGCAGGGCCATATCTGTCTTGATCTGGCGTCCGTATCCGGCAGGGAGATAGTGCCGTTTCTGCCATCCAGCACCCAGTTGCGTGTGCCGGAAACAGTTGCATGGATCAAGGCGTTATCATTCTGTAACACTGTTGGTAAGCCGGGTGAATACAAACCGCTGATCCTTGATGACTCCGGTAGACTGTATCTTTATCGCTCATGGAATTATGAAAGGTCTGTTGCCGACAGTCTGATATCAAAGGCGACCGGTATTGTCGAAACAGCTGACCTGCCTTTGAATTTGCTGGAAAAGTTTTTTCAGACTGTTTCGGGAATAGAGGATAAACAGAGGGCTGCGGCCGTTGCTGCTCTTTCGGGGCGACTGACAGTGATCAGCGGTGGCCCGGGTACAGGAAAGACCTCAACGGTGGCACGCATACTGGCACTGCTGCTTGAACAGGGAGCAGACCGTAATCTGCAGATCTCACTGGCTGCACCCACCGGCAAGGCAGCCAGCAGGCTGCGGCAGTCGATTCTGCAGTCAATCCAGCAGTTGCCGCTGGATGAGACAATGCGGGCACAAATGCCACACGATGTTAAAACCATTCATCGTCTGCTGGGAGTGGTGTCCGGCTCATCAAATTTCAGATATAACAAGGCCAATCCGCTGGCTTGCGATGTGCTGGTTGTGGACGAAGTATCCATGGTGGATCTGCCTTTGATGTCAAAACTTCTCGATGCGCTGCGCCATGACTGCCGGGTAATTCTGCTTGGTGATCAGGACCAGTTGGCATCGGTTGAAGCCGGAGCGGTGCTGGCCGACATCTGCAACTCAGGGACAGAGAGACGTTTGGATAGCCAGTCCGGTGCGGAGAATACCAGGCTGAGCGGACCGATTGCAGGGGCAGTTGTTAATCTGACCAAAAGTTACCGATTTGGCGATGAGAGCGGCATCGGCAATTTGAGCAGGCTTGTTAATACTGGTGCCGGTGATGCCGCATTTGAGATGCTGGCTGGTGGTCTGAAGCCGGATCTGGTTTGGAAACCGCTTCCACCGCCGCAACAGTTTGAAGCTGAATTCAGCACTGCTGTCAAGACAGGATACGGAGAGTATGTCGCAGCAGCTACGGCAGAGCGCGCACTGGAAATACTGGATGAATTCCGGATTGTTTCGCCTTACCGTGAAGGTGTTTATGGTGTTGAAAGTCTGAACAGGCTGGTGCTTTTGGCCTTGGGGATGCGAAAGCCGGAGGGGCAGACTGCCTGTAACCGGATGCCGATTATGGTTTCCGGAAACAATTACGAACTGGGGCTGTTTAACGGTGATACCGCTGTTTTGATGCAAAATGAAACGGACAAGCGGTTGATGGCCTGTTTTGCAGAGCCGGCAAGTGGTATCAGGCATGTTTCCGCACTGCGCCTGCCACCTTTTGAGCCGGCCTTTGCGCTGACCGTGCACAAAAGTCAGGGATCGGAGTTTGACAAGGTTCTGTTGATTATTCCGGAAATGGACTCGGAAATTCTGACAAGGGAACTAATCTATACCGCGGTAACAAGGGCTAAAAAACAGGTTGAAATCTGGTGCAGCCGGGAGATGTTCTGTCGCGCAGTTGATCGGCGGATTATCAGAAGCTCGGGGTTGCGGGAAAGGTTGTGGGGAGTGTAGGTGCTGTAATTTGTTGTTGATATAAAAGGGGCAGACCGGAAAGCCGGTCTGCCTTTTTGTATCCACTGTGAATTAGCAGTTTTATCAGTACTTCAGGTATAGATCCTGGATTTTCTTCACGTCGGTTGTTTTGGTCAGGCCCAGCATCAGCAGAATACGAGCTTTCTGAGGGTTGAGGTTATCGGAAACGATGAAACCGTATTTGTCGTCGTCTGCTTCGCCGTTACGTGAAACATTGCCATTGGCGATGCGTGAGCTGCGGACAACTACAACACCTTTTTTTAGAGCAGCTTCAATGGCAGGATATTCAGCCTTGCCGATGCTGCCATCGCCTGTGCCGGCATGGACAAGTCCTTTTGCGCCAGCGGCTGTTGCGGCCTCAATCATTGTTCCGCCATTTCCGGCATAGTGATAAACGATATCAACCCGTGGCAGTTCAGTCATATTGCTGACATCAAATTCTGTGTCAGCTGTGTGCTTGCGTAGTGACTGGCGATAGAAGAACGGCTGGTCGCCGACAAAGAAACCGAGCGGGCCGATTTCAGCTGCTTTGAATGTATCCAGGCGGTTGGTAATGGTTTTGGTGACGTCGCGACCGGCATGGATTGTGTCATTCAACATGACCATAACACCCTTGCCGATGGCATCTTTGTTGCCGGCAAGAATTACGGAGCGGTACAGGTTCAGCGGGCCGTCGGCACTCATGGCTGTGCCGGGACGCATGGCGCCGACCACGATAACCGGTTTTTTGCTCTTGACTACCAGATTGAGGAAATATGCTGTTTCTTCCAGAGTGTCTGTACCATGTGTGATAACGACGCCGTCAACATCATCGCTGGCAAGCAGCAGATTAACGCGTTTGGCCAGTTTGAGCCAGATTTCCATGGTCATACTTTCGCTGGCGATCTGGCTGATCTGCTCGCCGCTGACATTGGCAATCTTGGCCAGTTCCGGTACGTTGGAGATCAGTTTGTCAACCGCAGTAACAGCGGCTGTATAGCCAACGGTTGTAGTGCTTGTTACACCAGCACCGGCAATGGTTCCACCAGTGGCAAGGATCTTTACGTTGGGAAGTTTGCCTGCGGCATAGGCCAATGGACTGCAGAAAACCACCACACATACAGCGACGAACAGAACTTGAATCCTTTTGGTCATAGGTGTTCTCCTTCTTCTTTTATTGATGCTGCAAAATTAAAATTCCGGTCAAAAAATCCAGCAACCTCAAGTCTGTGTTTGCAAAACAATTGCCAAATATTTAGAGAGGATGTAAGCCGCACCAATCGGCTCTATTAAAGATACTTAGACACAGTTTCGCGATAAGCAGGGGGTATAACTAACCATGAAAATTTATGTAGTTCATAAATAACTGTTAATAATAACTGTATGTTGGGAAGGGGCTGCAGGTTATGGATATGTAGCAGGTTATAGTGGTTTGATGTTCTTGTTTGACAGGATGCATGTATTTGATATGCTGAGTCAGCAGTCAATGCTGAAAAATGAGAAGCTGAGCCAGTGATCTGGTTATTTTATCGAGACATTATGGAGTCAACCATGAAAATATTTATCGCAGGCGGAACAGGTTTTGTGGGTGGTCATGTTGTTTGCGAGTTGTTGTCAAGGGGACATAATGTGCGCCTGCTGGCCCATCGGCGCAGTGAATCTGCCAACCCTGGAATAGAAACGGTTGAGGGTGATGTGACCCGCATGGATAGTTTTGTCCAGGCAGTGTCAGGCTGTGACGCCGTGATCAACCTGGTGGGTATTATCCGTGAATTTCCTTCCAAAGGGATTACCTTTGAACACCTGCATGTGCAGGCAACGGACAACATGCTGGCCGCTGCGGCAAAAGCGGGTGTCAGGCGCTATCTGCAGATGTCCGCCCTAGGGACCAGGCCCAATGCGGTGTCTAACTACCACAAAACCAAATTTATTTCAGAAGAGCTGGTCAGGGGCAGTGGCCTGGATTGGACTATTCTGCGGCCATCACTGATCTTCGGACCGAAAGATGCCTTTATCAATATGCTGGCTGATCAGTTGCGCATGGTGCCGGTGATGCCGGTCATCGGTGATGGGCTCTACCGTCTGCAGCCGATTCATGCCGATGATGTGGCGCGCTGTTTTGCCATGGCGCTGGACATGCCGGAGACCATCGGCCAGACTTACGAACTGTGCGGCAATGACCGTTTCAGTTACATGGAACTGCTGGATATGGTAGCCGCCGCAATCGGCAAGAATCCTCCCTATGAACCGCACCTGCCGCTCGGCCTGATGGAGCATGTTATTCCGGTCATGCAGAACATCCCCCAGTTTCCCATTACCATGGATCAGTTGCAGATGCTGATTGAGGAGAATATCTGTGATTGCCAGTGGAAAGAGATATTCCGGTTTGAGCCGAAAGGTTTTAAAGAGGGGATCGGGGAATATCTGAAAAAGTAATTTCGCGTTTTTGAAATAGACATATAATCCTATCAGACCTCCGAGGTTTCAAAAAACTCGGAGGTCTGTTGTTTCAGTAGTTCCTTAATGCCGCTTTAAAATAAAAATGAAAATATAGAAAGCAAACATGGCGACTGCGACGATTATGGCAATCGGGCCTCCCTGTGTGGCTGAGGCAGACAACTTGCCGCTTTCCGTCAGTGAAACGGCACGGCCTGACTGGGGTGGCTTGTCAAAGAAAGTATCCCGGTCTCTGATGATCGCCTGTGGAATTAAATTCTCTGTACGGGTTGTAATGCCCTCCATCTTTTTAACAGCTGTCCCGATCGCCAGGAATTCAATCAGACCACCGCCAAGTTCGTAGACATGGATCTTAACGCCGACTACCTCATCGGTGCCGTGGCGCTTGGCATCAAGCTGAATTTTGTCCAGGGCTTTTTCTCTGGCCTCATACAGCAGGGAGGTCAGCACATTCACTTCACCCCGCACCATGGACTTGAACAGGGATTTGATACCACCCACAAGGCCCAGTGAATAAACCGAAACCCCCATCACCAGACGGATCGGCATGTAGCCGATATTAATCATGTTCCACATTTCTTCGTTGGTCATATCCGAGGTGATCGGGTCGGCCACCACTGGCCTTGGCCTCTACCATCATCCGCTCGATAGCATTGATCCGGCCATCATGGATCAGGCTGGTTACCTGGGGGATTTCGCCGCCAACTAGTATATTCAGTCCGGCTGTCAGGCTGCCCAGAATACCCAGCGCAAAGACGCTGTTGCCGATGCAGATATTGCCGGGGGTGAAGGACAGTTTGTTCAGGCAATAGATCTCATTGCCGGAGAGGTTTGTAACGTGACTGTGGGTGCTTACGCTGGACATGAATTCCCCTTTTGTAACTTTAATATTCAATTTGAGGTCACTGGAAACAAATCTGTCTTTATAAATTCAAAAAGTGTGGGCCATTAATTGTGACATAAAAGCAAGTCTGCGATTACAGGGCGATGAGCTGATGCTTCTTCAGTGCCTGTCCAGCATCGCCGGGTTTGAAAATGGGAACTTGTCATGATGTGGTCAATCCTCATCCAGGAAAAATTAAAGTTTGGAACCCGGTTTTTAAGAAGAAAATGGCCGTAGGTGTAACCGTAACCCTTCCCACCTTCGGTAAAGGCGTCGTAAAATCCCGCTGAACGGAGAGTTTTACAGACCAACGAGGAGTCAGGTGAACTCAGGTCTCCGGCAATATGAACTGTGTGGCATGGTGTCAGGGCTACACATTTACTTTATGCTGAATTTTACCACTTTTGTCATTTGTGTAGCCCTGACACCGTATGCTCGCAATATTATCATTAAACACACGGCAAAATATTATTTGATTTATGTATACAATCTGTTGTATATTTTCGCTCAACTGAAATGGTCAGAACATATATTTCCACAAATTGGTACGCGGTTTGCGGAGCTGCTTGAGTGATAAAAAATATTGAAAAAACCTGCAAAACCGCACAGATAATGTTTGACACCGCCAGCCCGCCGGGCAAATTCTCACGCCTCACGCCTCACGCCTCACGCCTCACGCCTCACGCCTCGCCTCACGCCTCACCCTTCGGCTTACTTCGGCTCCGCTCAGTACGAGTCACTCAGGGCAGGCAACTCACAATGTCGTAATCCCATTTGTTCAGACCTGCGAGGTTTTCAAAACCTCGCAGGTCTTGGTTTCACTTATTAAAAGCCGTTTTTCCGGTCTGTTACCGGAGAAGCGGCTTTTTTCGTTTCAGTTCCATCAACTGTTTTCATAAACCAGTCAAATATAAGGAGGATTCACCAATGCTGAAAAAAACCATGCTGTTGCTGTCATGCTTCACACTTCTCACTTCACTGTTCACCCTTCAGGCCCATGCTGCCACCGTCCAGCTGCCCCAAACCGGCCAGACCAAGTGTTATAACACTGCCGGAACTGAAATCACTTGCGCCAGTACCGGGCAGGATGGCGACATCAAGGCTGGCACAGCCTGGCCGAGCCCGCGCTTTACCGACAACAGCAACGGCACGATTACCGATAACCTGACCGGGTTGATCTGGCTGAAGGACGCCGGTTGCTTCGCTACCGTGGGTGGAATAACCAAAGGAACCGATGCTGCAACTAGTGATCTCAC
>Ga0105047_10004537_pt1 | contig 24112 bp, 15 predicted proteins | sample MAT04_FD_78384 | JGI IMG/M metagenome (GOLD analysis project Ga0105047, IMG submission 78384) | Freshwater microbial communities from Lake Fryxell liftoff mats and glacier meltwater in Antarctica - MAT-04 (megahit assembly) | ecosystem: Environmental > Aquatic > Freshwater > Ice > Liftoff... | reverse complement strand
TAGTGATGTGCCATAGCCTTACCTCAGTGCTTATTAAAAAAGGTTGTAGTGCGTCAGCTACAAGGCGACGAAGTGCTGCTTTATTCTTATAAAGCAAGCTGAAGTCAACGCTGTAGATGATGTACTACAACTTTTTTTTACACTTGGAAGACGCCGACATTCATGGGCCTTTCTATCGGCGCATGATTCGCTGCATTAATCCCTTCTGAAATCACACTACGTGTTTCAATCGGATCAATAATCGCATCAATCCATAATCGGGAGGCGGCATAATAAGCAGTAGTTTGTTTTGAATATTGGTCAATAATTTTATCGAGCATGATTTTCTCATCCTCCGGCGTAATCGTTTCACCTTTGCTTTTTAAGGAAGCGACTTGTATTTGCAATAACACTTTCGCTGCCTGTTCGCCACCCATTACTGCAATCTTGGCATTTGGCCAGGCATAGATAAACCGCGGATCATAGGCTTTTCCGCACATTGCATAGTTGCCTGCGCCATAACTATTTCCTACAATAATTGTGATTTTTGGAACCACAGAATTTGAAACTGCATTGACCAATTTGGCGCCATCTTTAATAATACCGCTATGCTCGCTACGGCTTCCAACCATAAAGCCGGTTACATCCTGAAGAAACACCAAAGGAATCTTTTTCTGGTTGCAATTCATAATAAATCGTGCCGCTTTATCGGCACTATCATTATAGATGACACCGCCTAACTGCATTTCTTTTTTACCGCTTTTTACAATCGTGCGTTGGTTGGCAACGATACCCACAGCCCATCCATCCACACGGCCGTATCCGCATACGATCGTCTTTCCATAATCTTTCTTAAACTGATCAAACTCTGAATTATCTACAAGATGTTCTATCAGATTAACCACATCATATTGTTTATTGTTTTCTGCTGAAAGAATACCATAGATCTCTTTCATATCTTTCAAGGGTAAAAGTGGTTTAACCCTGTCGAATCCTGCAATTTCCTGGCTCCCGAATTTGTCAACAATTCGTTTTACCTGATCAAGACATTCTTTTTCTGTTTTGAATTTATAATCAGCGATTCCGCTAATCTCCGTGTGTGTCACTGCCCCGCCAAGTGTCTGGATATCCACATCTTCACCAATAGCGGCTTTTGCCAAATAAGGTCCGGCTAGAAAGATCGAACCATTTTCTTCAACCATTAAAGTCTCATCACTCATAATTGGCAAGTAGGCACCACCTGCTACACAACTTCCCATAACGGCAGCAATCTGAGGAATTCCCATACTACTCATACGGGCATTATTCCTAAAAATTCGTCCAAAATGTTCTTTATCTGGAAAAATTTCGTCCTGCATAGGTAGATAAACACCTGCACTATCAACCAGATAAATGATCGGTAATTTATTCTCCATCGACATCTCCTGCATTCTCAGATTCTTTTTACCAGTAATTGGAAACCAGGCTCCGGCTTTCACCGTTTGGTCGTTCGCGACAATAATACATTGACGACCGCTGATATAACCGATACCCGAGACGGTTCCTCCGGCCGGACAACCACCATGCTCCTCATACATTTCATAACCTGCAAAGGCCATCATTTCGGTAAAAACAGAATTTTTATCGATCAGGTAATTGATCCGCTCACGTGGCGTCATTTTTCCCTTTTCTTTTTGCTTCGCAATGGCTTTGTCTCCGCCGCCTTTTTCAATGACTGCCAGTTTTTTTCTCATTGCGCTGACTGCCAGTTTCATGCCGTCCTCATTCTTGTTGAATTCTAAATCTATTTTTTTTGCCATTTCGTGTGATATTAATTGCTACGGCCACAAATATAGACAAGAAAATAGATTGGCGAAGAATTCGGCCAAACACCTGAATTCGATGGATTGTAAGTAGTGTTGCACTAGGTGAATGATTGAGTTTCAAAAAAACACTTCGAAGAATTATGTAAATAATAATTAATTCAGTTATTTTATCACAATTCAACAGATATGAGCGCACTTTCACATTTAGCAGTCACCCTGATACCTTCCGAGATTATTAAACTTGGGAACGATATTACCGAACGTATCAGAAACGGACAGACGATTTATAATTTTACGATCGGCGATTTTGATCCTTCGGTTTTTCCTATTCCACAAGGATTAGAAGATGAAATTGTCAATGCCTACCGGAATAAGAAAACAAACTATCCTGCAGCGAATGGGATTTTAGAATGTAGACAAGCTGTAGCCGATTATATCAAACGAAAACAAGGTCTGGATTATGACCCTGGAAGTTTTCTAATCTCAGGTGGTGGCCGTCCGCTGATCTATGCAGCCTACCGAACTATCTGCGATAAAGGAGAAAAGGTCATTTACCCTGTTCCTTCCTGGAATAATAACCATTATACACACTTTGTAGATGGCGAGCATGTATGTGTGGAGACAAGTGCTGAAAATAATTTCCTGCCTACTGCGGAGGAACTTATTCCTCATTTCAAGGATGCATGTTTACTTGCTTTGTGTTCGCCCCTGAATCCAACGGGCACTGTTTTTTCTAAAGAACAACTCACAGCTATCTGCGCAGCAGTGCTCAACGAAAACAAGCAACGTGAGACCGGGCAAAAGCCATTGTATATTCTTTTCGACCAGATCTACTGGACACTCACCTTCGGCGAAGCGGTTCACTATGACCCGGTAAGTCTTTTTCCTGAGCTAAGAGATTATACCATCTATATTGATGGAATAAGTAAAGCATTTTGTGCTACCGGAGTACGTGTTGGCTGGGCTTTTGGTCCTGTCGCTGTGATCGATAAGATGAGGGGAATTTTGAGTCATATAGGTGCCTGGAGTCCTATGGCCGAACAAGTGGCCACATCTAATTATCTGAATAAGAAAGAGGATGTCGAAGCTTTTCTGACGACAATGAAGGCCTCTATACATGACCGACTGACCAAATTATATGATGGGATTCAACAGCTAAAAAAGGAAGGATATCCTGTGGATGCGATAGCCCCCATGGCGGCCATGTACCTGACGATCAGGTTTTCCCTGAAAGGAAAAAAATACGGGGATCATGAAATCAAATCCACACCTGATACCACAGCTTATTTGTTAGAGCATGCATCATTGGCGATCGTGCCATTTGCTGCTTTTGGTGCAGATAAGGAAAGTGAATGGTATCGTTTAAGTGTGGGAACGTGCCATTTGGATAGCATTCCTGAAATGTTCTCCAATCTGAGGAAGGCATTGGATGAACTGAAGTAAGGGTTGGTTCAACAAGTATAGTTTTTTTCATAATGGTAAACAGCTATTTAAAAGGAGAGTTTCGTTAACGAAAGTTCCGAATAATGATCACAGTTTCCCCTTTGTACGAACAAGGCTTGTTTTTCTTATGGGCCCTAAAAGCTTCTTATTATATTTGTAGCAATTAGAATTGAATGAAAGTTTTTAAATTTGGAGGAGCTTCTATTGAAAGTGTTGAGAGGGCAAGAAATATCGCTGCCTTATTGAACGATTATAGGCAGGAAAAAGTGCTTGTTGTTATTTCTGCAAAGGGCAAAACAACCAATGCCTTGGAGAAGATAACAGAAGCGTATTATAAGAAGGATCTAGGCGAAGCTCATCGTTTGTTTTCATTGTTGATTGCAGATCATCAAAAGTATGCTACTGAACTTCTGGGCAAGATACCGGAAACTTTATTAGCTAAAATGGATGAACTCTTTACGGAAGTGGAGTGGGTGTTTTCTGAAGAAGGCGGTAAACCGTATGATTATTACTATGATCAGATAGTGAGTGTTGGAGAGTTATTATCGACTTCTATCATTGCCACTTATTTGAATCAAACAGGAATATTTGTTACATGGATTGATGTACGTGATATCATGAAAACAGATGATACCTATCGGGATGCAGGCATACAATGGGGAAAAACTGAAGAACTTGTCAGGAACTGTTTTGAAAAGGCATTTCAGCAAACAAATCTAGTTATCACACAAGGATATATTGGAAGTACGAATGATAATGCGACAGTGACATTGGGTAGAGAAGGCAGTGATTATAGTGCGGCTGTGTTTGCGAACATGATGGATGCGGAAAGTGCTACGATCTGGAAAGATGTACCAAGTCTCCTGAACGCTGATCCTAAAATATTTCCCAATACTGTTCCTATTGAAGAGATCAGTTTTAGGGAGGTGATTGAAATGGCGTATTACGGCGCACAGGTTATCCATCCAAAGACCATCAAACCTCTTCACAATAAAAATATTCCTTTATACGTAAGATGTTTTTTAGATAAAACACTGAAAGGCACTTTGATTCATAACACGACCGGACGAATTGAGTATCCGCCAATCATGGTTTTAAAAACAGAACAGACTATTTTGCAGGTAAAGACCAAAGATTATTCCTTTATAACGGAGGATAATCTCAGCAGGATTTATACGTTGTTTCATGATTGTAAGATCAAGATCAATATGATACAGAATGCGGCGATCAGTTTTATTGCCTGTATCGATAGCGAACCGTTAAAGCTCGAAAGGATTCTTGAGGCATTAAAAGCTGATTATGATGTTCGAAGGAATGAAAAATTGTTCCTGTTTACAGTCCGCCATTATACTCAAAATATTCTTGATGAGGAGTTGAAAGGAAGGACTGTATTGCTTGAACAAAAGACACGGCAAACTATACAGATGGTGGTTAGATAATCCAACGTACAATATAAAAATCGCGTCCTGAACAGGAAGATAGCTATCTTTAATGTTTGCAAAAAATACGGTATGAAAAGGATCAGTCTAATAATAGCCACGGGTTGGTTATTTTTTCTAATTGATAGCCAGACGGCGAATGCGCAATTTCAGGGTAAAGTGTATGAACCCTTCCAGGATGCTCAGGTTCTAGTTGCCGGTGTACCTATACTTTCAGCATGGTGTGGCGGGATTAATTCCGTACAGATTAATCATGTAGACCTCAATCAGGATACTAAAAATGATCTGATTCTGTACGATCATAATAGTTATGTGATCAGGACGTTTATAAATATCGGAACCGCTGGTGAGAGTAAATATGCCTATGATCCAAAATATGAAAAGAACTTTCCGCTGATTTCGAATTATTTAATTCTGAAGGATTACAATTGCGATAATATTCCGGATCTATTTCATAAAGGCTTTCCGGGCGTTTCGGTGTACAAAGGCTATTACCAGAATAGCGAATTAAAGTTCACATATTATAGAGATTTGTATTTTCCGGGAGCGTTTGGTCCGGTGAATGTATATGTTCAACCTGATGATATACCCGCCATTATTGATGTAGATGGAGATGGCGATCTGGATGTAGTTGCCTATGGGGTGTTTGGCACATACCTTGAGCTTACGAAGAATATGCAGGTCGAAGAAGGCCTTCCATGTGATAGTATGAAGATGGAATTAGTTGATAATTGTTATGGTAAATTCTACCAGGGTGTTTATAGGGCAGTAAATACAGGAGTCTCCTGTAAAGGAATTAGCACCGGAAGTGAAAAAAAGAAACGTCATACCGGAAATTGTATTGTGATGCTTGATATTGAAGGCGACAACGATCTGGATATACTGGGAGGAAATATTTCATATAGTGATGCGCAGTTGCTGGTCAATACCGGTTCAAGCACTTCCTGCGTTGTCACACAACAGGATACGATGTATAATTCAGCAGATCATAGTCTATGGATGCCATCCTGGCCCGCGCCCTTTCATGTAGATATTGATAATGATGGGGATAAGGATATTCTATTTACGACACACAACGAAAATGTAAATTCGGCTAACTATCATGTGGCGGCCTATTATAAAAATACAGGAACTGATCTTAGTCCGACTTTCGTGTTTCAGCATGATTCTTTATTTACTCCCGATATGATCGATGTTGGATCATTCAGCTATCCCACTTTTTTTGATTATGATAAGGATGGAAAGCAGGATCTTTTTATTGGAAGCGAAGGCTATCTTGACAATGTATCCGTGCAAAGGCATAGTATGTTATCTTATTATAAAAATACCAGCGTTGGCAGCATTATTTCCTTCGATCTTGTTACCAAGGATTTTCTTGGATTAAGTGGCTTTAATTATCATGGAATTTTCCCGACTTTCGGCGATCTGACCGGGGATGGTATTTATGATCTTGTTATGGGAAATATCAGTGGGTATATAACCCTGTATAAAAATTATGCAAGCTCCAATACTGTTACACCTAACTTTTTATTGTCAACAGATAGTCTCCCGGGTATTACCGTAGGAAGTTTGAGCGCTCCTCTTGTTTTTGATTTTAATCAGGATGGACGCACAGATCTTCTCATTGGGAATCGAAGTGGTTATATTACCTATTATGAAGATACCAGCTCTACCGCAGTGAAGAAGCTTTCTCTCCAAACGATTTCTTTGGGTGGTATAAAGGCAGGAGATGTCAATAACATTTATGGTTTTTGTGTTCCTTTTATTGGTAAAATGGATAATACCAACAAAGACTATCTGATGATCGGGAATGTCGATGGAACGATTGCCCGCTATGATAACTTTATCAATAATATGGGCACCTTTACACGCATCGATTCAAATTATTCTGAGATACAAACCCTTGCCAGAAGCGTTCCAGCCATTGCCGATTTGAATGGAGATGGAAATTATGAGATGGTGGTTGGAAGCAAACTTGGAGGCCTTAATTATTTCAAACAAGTAAAGAATGTATTATTGAATATTGATCAGCAGGAATTTTCCAATGCTTCTATAGAATTGTATCCAAACCCTTCCAACGGGATGATCTACTTCTTATGTAAATCAAAAGTAGGCGAATTGAAGGTAAGAATTCTTGACATTTCTGGAAAGGAACTTTTGAAGACATTACTTGATACTGATGTCAGCCAAGCAATTGATATCAGTTCATTATGTGATGGTATGTATCTTGTTGAAATGACGTGCGGTAAAAATAAAGTCGTCAGAAAAATAATAAAAAGCGACAAATAAAACTTCTTCCATGACAAATGTCGTAAATTTGGGGAAAGATGATGTTATGAAGAGCGAAAAGTATAAATCAATTCCTGATCCTGAAGATGATATTGTGAGTGATGTGTTGGTTGGCTACACAAATATTTCAGCCAGCCAACAATATCTTTTAATAGAAAGAATACAAAAAGGAATTTCCTATAAGTCTTTTGCAAATCTTATTAGGCAAAGCCCTTTTACTATCACAGAATGGTCTTCATTTCTTCACCTTACAGACAGAACCCTCCTCCGATATAAAGCAGGCAATAAAACCTTTGAAGGAATCTACGCCGAAAAGGTTATTGAGCTAACCATGTTCATAAAAAAAGGGATTGATACATTTCAAACCAAAGATCGTTTCTCGGAGTGGTTACATGGAGGCAATGTCGCTCTCGGTGGCTACAAACCTATAGATCTACTTGTTACTTCGGTTGGTATAGAACTCGTTACCAGAGAATTGATAAGAATTGATTACGGCATTTTAGCATGATAGTATACAGACTTGCAAGAGAGCGATATAGTCTTGATCTTTCTGGTAAAGGTTCGGAACTGGCAGGAGGAAGATGGAATTCTGTTGGTACAAAAATGATCTATACCTGTTCGTCAAAAGCACTTTGTCTGCTTGAAGTGCTGGTTCATGTGAATGCAACGATTATTCCTCTTGATTATAGGATGATCAGTATTGAAATCCCTGATTCAGTGCCGGTTATTCCTCTAAACATTTCCGACTTGCCTTCCTTATGGAGACAAATGCCGTGGATTTCGGAGACACAAAAATCAGGAGACGATTTCATAACAGCTCAGTTTGGAGTGGTTCTTAAAGTCCCAAACGCGGTGGTTGACGGCGACCATAATTTCCTATTGAATCCAGCACATAATGATTTCTCCAAAATAAAAATCGTGTCAAGCGAACCTTTTGAATTTGACAGTCGATTATTTCGAAAAAGAGATCAGTAAATTTATCTATTCCGACGTTATACCCGAATCTGTTTTGACATCTTTGTTGACTCTTTTCACTTCAAATTCTCTTGGCCCTTTTTCCACATCCCCGTTGATCATGATAACGCCCTGAAGAACCAATTCACGTAAACGCCATTCCAGAAAAAGATTGCTGAGGGTTTGGGTGATCTTTTTCATGGCTTCAATAATCACCTTACTTCCTTTCTGAAAGTCGTCACTTAACGAGGCTTTAATTTGACCGTCGAACCAGGTCAAATCCTTGGACGTTATTTTTTTTCCACCTTCATAAACCCTTACCCATTCATTTTCTGTTTGCAATCTGGCCCATTCCTCACCTTCCACTTCATATTCTGCAGGTGTTACTTTTTTGAGTAAGCGTTTCGTTTTGCCAAATTCTTTTGGAATCACTTCTGAAAAATTCTTCGGGTAAAAAAGTTGTCCTTTTTCATTCAAGAATGGAAGGCCAATAATATTAATAGTATGGAGAACATCAGGATAGTTTTTAAAATATGGAAGTAACCAATAATAGGCACAGACATCACTGACACAAGGTGACAACCAAAAACAAACCGGTTCCTCTTCTGAAATAGCTTTGTCAACTATTTCAACAATATTTTTATCATCTTCCACTTCCTTCTGGAAGGAAGGAATAACCGTTTTCCAGAATTCAGTTCGTGTTGTATCATGTCCGTTTTCTTCCGTAGTCGAAACCGGGCCTATTCCTAATGTATCTCGAAGAACAAGGATTTCTCCTCTCAGGTTCTCGTCCAGTTCAAATGCAGCTTCCAGATTTTTAGCGGCTTCGTCGCCTACCAATATATGTATCATGTTATTATCTTAATTAAGTATTTCATCTGCTGCGTCGATCTCTATCCGCAGATTATTAATTATAAATTCCTGTCGTTGCATCGTGTTCTTACCCATATAATATTCCAGCAACTTCTGAATATGTGCTTCACCAGCCATCATTACCGGTTCCTTTTTAATATTTTCTCCGATAAACGCTGCGAATTCATTAGGTGATATTTCTCCAAGACCTTTGAATCGTGTGATTTCAGGTCTTCCTGTTAGTTTTTTAACGGCAGCCTGTTTTTCTTTTTCATCGTAACAATAAATGGTCTCCTTTTTATCTCTTACCCTGAACAATGGCGTTTCAAGAATGTAGACATGACCGTTTCGCACAAGATCTGGAAAAAATTGAAGAAAGAAGGTCATGATAAGCAGACGGATATGCATGCCGTCCACATCGGCATCGGTTGCGATCACAATATTATTATACCGTAGGTCTTCAATACCCTGTTCGATATTAAGGGCATGTTGCAATAAATTAAGTTCCTCATTTTCGTAGACTATTTTTTTGCTGAGGCCATAACAGTTCAATGGTTTTCCCCGTAAGCTAAAGACAGCTTGTGTTTCTACATTTCTTGATTTCGTAATTGAACCACTGGCACTATCACCTTCGGTAATGAAGATCGTGGATTCCAGCTTCTTTGTTTCCATAGCAAGTTTCGATTTGCCTTCAAAAACATCATCCAAGTGATACTTGCAATCGCGTAATTTCTTATTGTGAAGATTGGCTTTTTTTGCACGTTCGTTTGCTATTTTTTTGATGCCACTCAGTTCCTTACGCTCATGTTCACTTTGCTCGATCCGTTTCTTCATTGCCTCAGCAATCGCTGGGTTCCGGTGTAAGAAATTATTCAATTCCTTCGCAAGGAAATCCATCATGAAACTTTTTACTGAAGGCCCTTTCTCATCCATGTTAATACTGCCCAGTTTGGTTTTTGTCTGGCTTTCAAACACGGGCTCAACCACACGGATACTGATGGCGGCCACGATACTCTGACGGATATCACTGGCATCATAATCCTTTTTATAAAAATCGCGTATGGTCTTTACAAAAGCTTCACGAAATGCCTGCTGATGGGTTCCGCCTTGTGTTGTATGCTGACCGTTTACAAATGAATAGATCTCTTCTCCGTAGTCGCCGCTATGGGTCAGGGCAATTTCGATATCCATTCCTTTAATATGAATGATCGGATATTTGATCTCATCCGCATTGGTCTTTCGTTCTAAAAGATCAAGCAAACCGTTCTTTGAAACAAAACGTTTGTTGTTGTAATTCATTACCAGCCCGGCATTCAAATAGCAATAATTCCAGACCTGGTTCTCAATATATTCATCAATATATTTATAATGCTTGAAGACCGTCTCGTCTGGAATGAAATTGATTTCTGTTCCATTTTCTTCCTTGGTTGCTATTTCTTTATACTCTTGAGTCAGTTCGCCACGTTCAAACTCGGCCACTTTCTCCTTCCCATCCCTAAAACTCCTTACCTTGAAACTCGAACTAAGTGCATTTACGGCTTTGGTTCCCACACCATTCAACCCTACAGATTTCTGGAAAACCTTACTATCATATTTGGCTCCGGTATTAATTTTACTCACCACATCAACCACTTTCCCGAGGGGAATTCCCCGTCCGTAATCGCGAATCAACACTTGTCCGTTCTTCACTGTGATGTCTACATATTTACCAAACCCCATGGTATGTTCGTCAATACAATTGTCAACCACCTCTTTTAATAATACATAGATCCCATCATCGACACTACTTCCATCACCCAGTTTGCCGATATACATTCCCGGACGTAAGCGGATATGCTCTTTCCAATCCAGGGACCTGATGGAGTCTTCGTCGTACTTATGTTCTGCCATGTTTTTTTGAATTATTTGTCAAGGCCACAAATATATTTAGGAGGGTGGTAAGGTGGTTGATTTTCTTATTCACAAAAGCGTGGATATGTTCGTGTCAGCGTGACTAGTTTTAAGCTAAATGTATTGGGGCGTGCCCTTCGTCTCGTTTTGAAGAACGAGACCTTAGGTCGGGCCTGTCTGAATGGCTTCAGCCAGACAGGCTCATATCTTTGCATCTCACAAAAACAATAAGCTGCCGGACACTTCCTTTATTCGGGCAAAGTACAAATTTATTTGATACTCACGTGATAGACATACTCCGGCAGTTCTCGCTACTATCCCTCACGCGGTCGTCAGTTTATAATGAACATAGCATTAGTTTGTGGCATTTTACTTGTAAAAGATTGAAAATTGGCTACACTAGATTCGTCATGAGACGACAATTTTCTTCTGACTATCCGTAAAGTCACTCAAGATTTCAATCCGACCTCACCCCCGGCCCCTCTCCTCGAAGAGAGGAGAGCCTAAACGCTTACTGGCAGCGACTTTGATAAAGGTCTTATATTTATAACTTTTGTTACAACATTCGTTTCGGTACTATTACGGATAGTCATTAATTTTCTTTATTGCGAGCACTGCGGAAAGGATTGAATTGGACCTGCCATGCGGCAGACTTGAATCCTTTTCCATTGATTTGGTCTGATCAGCGTGCGAAGCTTGAAGGCAAGGATTGGAACGAACTTGATTGTTGACAAACAGGAAGCCCGTCTGAATGGCGCAGCCTGACAGGCCTGTCCGCCGCCCAAATCATCTTTATTAAAAGTTTTGTTTGCCAAAAAATGAACAAAAAAACCCTGAAATCAATATTGAAATTTCTGGCTTTTCACCAACAATTTCATGACTTTTATTTGTGCACTACTATTGTGGATTACGTTTCATTCGGTGGAACAACTACTTTGTTTTGGGCATAAGCATCCATTTTCGTGCCTTTTCTTGTGGATTTCTCTGTGGAAAAAAGCTGAATAAGGCTTAACAAAAATTTTAACGAAACGGAACGTGGGAAAAAGCATTTACCGACTACATTCGTTCCCTTTCCCAAAAAATTAATATAAACGTAAAATGGCTGTTGCAAATAAATTCAATACGAGAACAAAAAAACCTGATCTGTCGCCACTGTTATATGGCAAAATGCCACCACAGGCTTCGGATCTGGAAGGAGCGGTTCTTGGAGCCATTATGTTGGAGCCACAGAAGCTGGCTGAAGTACTTGAGATCATCCAAGCTGAAGAATGTTTTTATGCCGATGCCAATCAACGTATTTATGCGGCCATCAGACGATTATTTGATAAAGGTTCAAGGATCGATTTCATGACCGTGTGCGAAGATTTGAGAAAGAACAATGAACTGGAGATGGCCGGAGGCAGTTATTACGTAACCAGCCTGACCCGGGATATTGTGAGTAGTGCGAATATTGAAGAGCATGCACGTATTGTAATGCAGAAATATATCATGCGGGAACTGATTCGTATGAGTGGCGAAGTGATCGGTGAAGCCTATGAAGATACAACTGATGTCTTTGATCTGTTGGATAAAGCAGAAACCAACTTGTATGAAATTACGGATAAGCATTTACGTAAAAACTTTTTAGGGATTAATGCCATCCTTGCAAAAACGATTCATGAAATAGAAGCTCAGAATAATAAGAAAGATGATTTGACGGGCGTTCCTTCAGGATTTAAGGAGCTGGATAAAGTCACTTCAGGATGGCAGCGAACAGATCTGATTATTCTTGCGGCTCGTCCGGCGGTTGGTAAAACAGCCTTCGCCTTGAACCTGATTATGAACGCGGCGTTTAGCAAAAACCAACCTACTGGTGTGGCTTTCTTCTCCCTGGAGATGAGTGCAGGACAACTCGTAAAAAGGATGCTCTCGGCTGTGACGGAAGTGCCATTAAGTAAGATCACAAAAGGTCAACTCGCAGATCATGAGATCGTTCAGATTCATCAGCGAATGAGCAAACTTGCATCAGCGAATATTTTTATTGATGACCAAGCCGCCCTAAACATTTTTGAATTGCGTGCAAAATGCCGCCGTCTAAAACAGAAGCATAATATTGGGATGGTGATCATCGATTACCTTCAGTTGATGCAGGGCTCTACGGCGAATGGCGGTAACCGTGAACAAGAGATATCTAAAATTTCAAGAGATCTGAAAGGCCTTGCTAAGGAACTTGAGATCCCCATCATTGCGCTATCGCAATTGAACAGGGGCGTGGAAACTCGGAAGGAATCCAAGATGCCGATGCTGAGTGATCTTCGTGAATCGGGAGCGATTGAGCAGGATGCGGATATGGTCATGTTCCTGTATCGGCCTGAATATTACGGTCTCGATAAAAACCCTGATGGAGAGGTGATACCGGGCGAAACATGGATCAATATTGCGAAGCATAGAAATGGCAAAACAGATATCGTCAAAGTAAAAGCAAATCTTGACTACCAGAAGTTTGAGGATATGCCGGAATCGAACGATTTTGCTATTTTGCCACCGCACATGCAAGACCCGAAAGCAGGGATACGCGGTGAATTTGGTGAAGGCCCGAAACTGTCGATACAGGAAGGGTTTGAAAGACGATCCTCAAAGGCGAATGAATTCAATGTGGATGATAATGATGAATTCAATATGCCTCGTCCTGATAATGATGATTCTGGAGATGTGCCGTTTTAGAAATTATTCTGCCGCCAGAACATGCCTATTGTTTTTTCAGGATTGATTATTTGGAATATGTGAACAGAATGAAAATGAGAAACTCCAATATTCATTCTCATTTCCCTACTGATTCTCATTCTTATTAAAGATCTCGTAACTATTCTATTTCTCTTCGGAGTCGTGAGAAAGAATAAGGGCTAAAAGAATCTGAAACAGAATGAGAAAGAGAAACTGAAAGAGAATGAATTGGGCGAACAGAATGAGAATGAATAGGATTTAACAGAATGAGAATCTGAAAGAGAATGAGAATGAATTGCATTTGACAGAATGAGAAAGAGAACGGAAAGAGAATGAATAGGGCGAACAGAAAGAGAATGAATAGGATTTAACAGAATGAGAATCTGAAAGAGAATGAGAATGAATTGCATTTGACAGAATGAGAATGAGAAACTGAATGAGAATGAATTGGGCGAACAGAATGAGAATGAATAGGATTTAACAGAGTGAGAAACGGAACGAGCATGAATTGGGCGAACAGAATGAGAAGGAGTAGGGTTTAACAGAAAAAGAATCATAAACAAAATAGTGTAAAGGATTTTAGTATCTTACTCCTTTTTTATATATACTATTCAAGATGAAGAAAAGTACAATTCTATTAGCCATGCTGCTATGTTGTTTTGTTGGGAAGGCAAAAGATCCAAACAAAATTATCCAAACATTTAATGAACTGGATAGCAAGATCAGGGATTCTGCCGAAAATAATCCGGTGAAGACACTTGAATTTTGCCGTCAACAGGAACTACTTGCTTACACCTCTTCGAATGATAGTCTGAAAATGCATGCTGCCTATAATAAGGGCAAGGTTTTAGGAATATTAGGTATCTATGATCTCAGCCAGGAAGAATATTATAAGAGTCTGAAAATTGCAGAAAGGATCCGGCATCACGCTATGGAATCTGAGATATTGACGGATATCGCCACCAATTTTCAATCTCTTTCTGATTATAAACAAAGTAGTATTTATTTTAAAAAAGCCAAAAAGAAAGATTATGAAATAAATGAATTCGCAGATACGACACAAATCAATTATGAAATTGCCTTTAATGCCATCGCTCTTGGAGATACGGCCTGGGGAATGGAATGGATGCGACATAATCTGTCGATTGCAAAACAAGTGAAAGACACGCAGTCTATTATTTTTGGGCTCGATAATCTCTCCAATGTATCGGCAGAAATGGAAGAAAATCAAAAGGCATTGGCGTATGAGCTTGAATTGTTTTTATACCGTGATAACTGGCAGAATAATCTTTTCAGAACCGGGATCTATGAGCATTTATCAGAAATTTATTTTAAGTTGAAGCAATATGATTTGTCACAGATCTACCTTGATTCGACCTTTAAGTATGCGACGCTATTGAATTCAAACGACTGGCTGATTGAATGTTATAAAGTAAGATCGATGCTAGCTGAAGTAAGGGGTGATTATAAAAATGCTTTAAAGGATCATCAAGTTTATCTGCAACTGAAAGACTCGGTTTACAAAGAAAACTATGCTATTAAAATATCTGCGATGAGTTCTTTGTATGAGTTGGAGAATAAACAAACGCGGATCACATTGCTTGAAAAAGATAACCAATTGAAACGGACACAACTGAATTCGGCTTTTGTGGGAGCTTTCTTTTTATTAGGAATTGTGATATCTGCATTATGGTATCGAAACCAACGGCAACATCGCCGTTTGCAACGAACTTTTTCCAAACAATTGATTCAATCCCAGGAAACGGAACGACAACGTATCGCACGCGAATTGCATGATAGTATCGGGCAGAATATTCTGTTTATAAAAAATCAACTTGTACGTAAAAATCAGAACAGTGAGTTTACACCTATTCTTGAAACAGTTGGACAAACCATAGAAGAAGTACGAAATATTTCAAAAGATTTGTATCCGAATCAACTCGAGAAATATGGATTGGCAGCTTCTGTAGAAACCCTTGCGCAGAATGTGATGGAAAGTAGCGAGGTGTTTGTAAGCGCCGATTTAAATACAGTAGAGAAAAACCTATCGAAAGATGCCCTTATTAATTTGTATAGGATCATTCAGGAGTCTGTGAATAATGCATTGAAACATGCACAAGCAACTTCGATCAGGATCACCGCTACTGCCATTCATGATAAAATAGAACTTACTGTTCAGGACAATGGAAAAGGTTTTGATAAACGTATTCTTGCCCGTAAGGCGCAACGCCATTTTGGATTGTTGAATATGGAAGAACGGATCAAATTATTACTGGGAAAATTTGAAGTAGAATCTGTCATTGGAAAAGGGACAAAACTCATTTTTACATTGCCTGCATTCTAACCCTAAAATGTATCAAGATGACATGTAGTGTTTTAATTGCCGACGACCATCCGATTTTCCGGAACGGGATAAAGGTGATTCTGAAAGGAATGAATGACATTGAATTATGTGCAGAGGCTTCCAACGGAGAAGAGGCCTATACTTTCATTTGTTCTGTTTTTCCTGATATTGCGATTCTTGATCTTGACATGCCGATATTAAATGGTATCGACGTTTGTAGGAAAGTGAAAGAAGAAGGACTATCAAGCAAGTGTATCATTCTAACCATGCATAAGGAAAAGCACTTCTTTAATGAGGCTATGGAAAGTGGGGCGATGGGATATATTCTGAAAGATCATGCTGAAGATGAATTGATCAGGTGTATCAACAATGTGCGTGAAGGAAAAAAATATGTGAGTGATAGAATCGCAGAATACCTGACAGAGATAGATACCGGAAGAGAAATTGATGAGGGTATTCGTAAAAATTTTCAATTATTGACAGCCACAGAGAAAGTGATTATACGGCTGGTTTCCCAAGGAAAATCGTCGCTGGAAATAGCGAGTCATTTATTTATTAGTTCAAATACAGTCGATAATCACAGAGCAAATATGACAAAGAAACTTCAATTGGAAGGAAAGAACTCGTTGTTAAAATTTGCGATCCAGCATATTGATCTATGTAGCTAAGTTTAGATTGATGAAAATGATGGTTAACCACCATTGTATAGTTTTAAGAGAGAGGCAATCTTTGCAGTATCATTAAACTCTTAAAAACATATAGCATGAAAAAAATCTTTACACTTTTATCACTGACCCTTTTGTCAGCCACTTCTTTCGGGCAAATCACCATTAACGCGATAGATATTCCTACTCCTTCCGGCAGTTTTAACCTAGATGAAATTACCAGTACAAATCCTCCAACCCCTGGTGCATTCGCAAATCAAAGCTGGAATTACGGTACCTATTTTGGGAACATACCACTCACCAATAACTACCAGACAGAGACCAATTCCTTTTTTACATCAGCTGGAATTGATGTCAATAACATTTACTCGAAAGGATTCAATGCTTCTTTATTTTATAATGTAATCGGCGAACTCGATTTTAGTTCCACGGGTGTTACCGAAGCAGGAATTCATGTACCGGTGCAAGGCTATGATCTTTCTTCATTCACTACGAGTATTTTAGACAGCCTGAAAATTCCTGACCAACAATATATTCTGACCGCACCGAAAAAGATCATGCAATTTCCAATGACCCTTTCTACAACATGGCAAAGTACAAGTCAGCGTGCAACAAATTTTACCTTGTCTGTCGCAGCTTATGCATTGAGCAACGCACCTGCGGAGCACCGATATAGCGTAACGCGTAAAGACAGTATAGCAGGATGGGGAAAGTTGAGTGTGTATACGCCTGCGGGCCCAAGTGCAAGCTATGATGTGCTTGTAGATAAGGGTTATCAGTTTGCGATCGATAGTTTCTTTTTGAATGGTAGTCCTGCGCCAACACCTTTACTCAGTGCTTTTGGAGTAACTCAGGGTCAACAAACAGACAAGCAGTATTACTATAATTTTCACAGAAAAGGATCTTTCAATTACCTGATGAGATTTTACTACGGATCAGATAATACGTATTCAACCATGGAGGCTTCCTTTGTTCATAAAGACAATCTTGTAGTAACCGGTTTGAGTGAAGTATCAGGTAATTCCTATTTGACATTAATATATCCGAATCCAGTTATTGGCAATGACCTTCATGTAGAAATCTTCGGGCAAACAATCGCTTCAGCAAGATACAGTCTGACAGACATTAGTGGAAAGATGGTGCAGCAAGGAGATGTATCTATGGATCGTAGCAGTGTAATGAAAGTAACTTTAGCCGAGACATTATCAAACGGGTATTACATCTTACAGATCAATGATGGTCAACGATCTTTATTGTCAGAACAGATCTCGGTTCAACGTCAGTAGTCCAAAAATTTTGATACCTAACCTGAACGTTGGCATATTTTATTGCCGGCGTTTTTTAGGGTATAAATTGTAACAAAGTATCGTTAGAGCAATTCTCGTTTAGTTTTGATTCTCGGAATATAATTTACTCCCCAATTCGTCGAATTTCAATCTGCGGATTCGGCCATCAAAAGAAAATGGATTTTTAAACATAGGAAGAAACTTAGTATAAATGAATTATTATTGTTGCAATATTCTTTGCAAGTTGTCAATTTCTTAATAATGGGCATTTAATTTTGATTACACTAAATTATATTGAGGAGGATAATTTTATTTATAACGTGTATTGCGGCAAGGATTGGAGTGAAAAGCAAGTCTGTGTGGAACAGCTAGACAGGCCCGCATCCCGGAGCTTTGGACGGGAGAGTTCCGAAGTTTCGGAATGAAACGGAAGGCCTGTTTGCCGCCCAAAGGTTTCTTACTAAAATTTTAATCTTGCATTCCACTCTCATCTTTACCCATTTTCTTCAACATATTGCCGGTTAGTAGAAAGAGAACAATTCCCACAATACCTAAGCCGATCCAAACAAGATATTTGTCATTTTTATTGCTGTATTCTTCCTCCGTCTTTTGTGATTTTGGAAGTACTTGTTGGATATGGATTGTTTGAATACTGTCTGATAGTTTGCTTGAGAAATAAATAAGATCATACATCGGCAGACTCAGTAAGCTGTCGCCTGTATAGACAAAGTAGGTTTTATCCTTCTTTAATTCTGAAACAATAGTGGTAACCAATTGGAAAGGTTTGATGCTTTCGAACTGCAACGCTTCGTTGTCTTGATTTTCTATTTCAATGGTAAAATAATCTGTTTTTTCATACCCAAGAAATTGCGGTGTTTGAATTTCCTTTTTCTCTTCAGCGCTTAGTATGAAATCCTCCACAGAAACTTCTGGCGCACGTTTAGATGCTTTAGACATTCTTATACCTGAACCTGAGCGTTCGAAATACTCTTTAATTTCTTTTCTGAATGTAGCTGTGCGATGAAAAAGCGCAGGAGACTTTATATTGAATACTAGTTTGTCAATCCGGTTTGCAGGTATGCAAGTAAAATAAAGATAGGTCTTTTTATTACTGTCTTTTCTTGTGAAAGTAAGTCCGGGCACGTCAAGATATAAGGCTTGTTGGCCTACAACATTACTATAACCAGCTTTTAATATATTGAGTGGATTATTGTTTTTATTTTTTATTTCAATCTTAAAAAATGCATAATCAACTGCAGGAAATGTAATGGCTTTATATTGCAACGAGCCTTCTTCATTGCCAAAGGCAGAGAAATTGAAACTATCACGAACCACAAACCATTTGTCCTGATCGCTGCTGCCACTGATACGCACATACCTGTCTGCATCTGCATTTTTCATCTGGAAGATGAGTTGGTTTATTTGTTGCTGATTTGTATTCTCAACAATGATTTCCTGCCATTCGGCATCGCTTGTTGATTTGAGTATTGGGTATTCAATAAAATTATTCTCCAACTGAAAAGGTTCTTCTTTCTTTAAGAGATAAGGTATTTCCTTGCCATCATTATCGAACATACGCAGATCGGCGAAACCCGGATCGGACCGTCCTGCAAGTTGTGGCGTTAGTTGTATACTGTAAAATCCAGTTTTGTTGACGGGATCCACCTTTGCCTTATACAAAAAATTCTGCGACTGAGATTTTAATGGTATTAGGATAGACAGGCATGCCACCAATACAGAATGCATTAGCGGATAGGAGATTTTTTTGATCATAATGTACCGTTTTTTGTGGCTTGTTCATCTTCTTCTTCAATAAATAATCCCTTAATTTTCTGATACAGGAATGAAACAAGCAATAGGATGACACCTAAAATGATGAAGGCTGCGATTTTGCCTCCTTGGGTCACATTTGAAATGTCGTATATAAAAAGCTTAAGAATGGTGAGGGTAAATAAGCTGAGTGAGATGATGCGCAGGATTTTTATTTTTCGACGCATCCCAATGATCATCAGTGTCAAAGAGGATATACTCCAAAGAATAGGCAGGGCAATTTTGATGGCTTTTAATTGTGCATCCCATTTTGAAAATCCTGGTTCGTGGATGGAAACAATCCAAATATGAATGATCTCACTGCTGAGGATATAGATAAACGCGGTTGTTAGAAACCATGCGGCAAACTTGAAAGGAACCGTCTTTTGTGAATAGTTTGGTCGTACAAATTGTACAAGCAAGACTATGAGAAACATAGCTGCAATTGGAATAAGGTAATGCCATGCATGCAGATGACCTACTAAAGTTGTCGTGACATGTAGATCCCTCAGATTTGCAATACTGCTATTGGCCCCAATGTATAGGAATAATAAGAAACATGAAATGATGGCAACAATCTTCTGAATATTGAATGTTTTCTTCTTAATAGCAACGAAAAGTAAGGCTGCTGCGAAAACGTATTGGTATGCCCATGCAATGACTTTACTGAACTCAGGAATACGGTAAGTATGATCTGTCTGATATTGCAATTCAAGAAAGCCGACATTGTACATAACTATCACCAATATAATATCAATCGCATAACGGTAAAACGTTACCGGAAGTATACCCCACAACAGAGAATCATCTGTATCAAGTTTTACAAATTTTCGTTTGAGAAACAATGCAGAGATTACGATGATACCTGTTATAAAAGCCTTGTTGAAGAAGAATGGATATTTATTGACCTGTACCATATAATAATTATTCTGCCAGTCCATGGTGAGGCTAATTAATGTTAGAATCAAAATCACAACACTTGAATTTTTGATAACTGAAATATCAGAACGAATGCCAAGCCAATAAAGGATCACCATTTCGCAAGCCCAGAAGAGAGTAATGTAGTTGCCTTCCAATTGAATCGGGCCCGTAAGGCTGAGGAACGTAAGTACAAGCGCAATAAGAAGATAGATCAGGTTTTTGTCTACCGTTTTTCTTCGGAAGAAAAGGAATGCGAAAACGAAATTGAATGCGGCGAGGAGGATTGTAAAAACCCCCTGATAACTTCCGTTATGAATACTTTTTAAAAAGAATAATCCGAGACCGAGGTAGAAGAATGAATTGCTTAGCAGCAAGCCGATTTCAAGCCCGGCAAATTTTTGTTTATACCGGAGGTTGTAAATGATATTCATTCCAAAGAAAACGAGGAAGAAAAAGGTGACATAGAGAAAGCCGCCATGGTCGTGGCCTTTGCTGATATCATATTCATTAGCCGTCCATACGCCAAAGATGAGGATGGTAAATCCATAACAAACAATATTGATTATATTCCACTTTTTAAAATAGGCAAGACAAAACATTCCGACATTAAGAATGAGCATATACGAGAAAAGGACCTGATAGTTGCCAGACCCATTGCTAACGAAGAATGGTGTGCTGAAACCACCTATTATTGCAATAATGGCGAGTTCTTTTTTATCATAAAAAATAGAAAAGATGACAGCCAGCAACGTTATAAGCACCATAATGGCGAAAGCACCTGTTTGTGGCAATAGATGATAGGTTTGGTATGCCTCATAAATAGAAAAGTAGAAAACGGCGATACCACCGCCTGCAAGAATGGAGCTGAAGGCGCGATAATTTTTTGACAATCGATGTGCTGTGGCAATGAGGATGGTGCCTGAAAGTAAACCAATAAGAATCTTGCCGGCATCGTTAATGAGCTTTTTATCAATGGCCCATTTCACAGTAAAGAAAATACCGAGCACCAGAATGGCAATACCTACAATGCTTATAAGTTTCTCCCCGATGAATTGTTCAAAGTTGGTTTTCTTCTTGACTGATTTCTGGGAAGGCGGGACCGTATTTACCGGCGCTGTTGCTTCTTCTTTGTTTACAACCTCGTGAATAGATTCTGTTTCAGGAATTGGGATTTTAATTGGCTCACTGTAAATTTCATCAGGTATAGTTTTTTCAGATACAACAGGAATAGGAACTTCAGCTACGTTCTCTTCAGTTTTTATATCAGGTGGTATCGCTCGGGTTTCAACAGGTGCAACTTCCTCTTTTACCAGTGGCGGTTGATGTAAAACGGGCTCCTGAACGATATTTTCTGTTGGTACAATTTGCTGTAGCTGCCTGAGATAATTTTTGATCTGGCCGATATCGCTTTTCATCGCGTTGATCTTGTTATTGGTGTTGACCGCAATAATGATAGGGACCAGGAGTATGCCAATGAACATTAAGACCAAGAGTACAATTGCACCTTCCATAGAATTTATTTGGGTTAAAAGTAATATCAAGAGTTTTAAAAGTAGTGGAAATGTCGAAGTAAAATAAAATGAGTAGGGAGAGCCGCTGATAGATTAATTTCCAACCGATCGTATTACGCCTGCGTCTTGGAAGGAAACTTATTATATGAAATTGATCTTTACCTTATTCCTTCTTATTGGCTCGTTGAGCAGCTTTTCCCAAACATCTTATTTTAGCGTAAACGAGACCGGCAGACTCGATAAGATCGTGAAGGTAAGTGCGGGAGGATATATCACCTCAGGATATGACAGCAATTACAAACATCAGTATATCCGGTGGGATGAGAACTTTAACCCGTTGTGGAAGATCAAACTGATGGACGCTGGTTTTGCCCCTTTTTCTAATTATGTGATCGAAGCAAATGATGGTAGTTTTTTTATTTCTGCCATGTCGAATAATAACTCAGGTTCTTTCTTTGTGATGAAGCTCAGCAGCACTGGTACAGTGATGTGGCAAAAATTCTATTCAGCTCCAGGAACAGGAAATAGCCTTTCTTCCCTTTGCCTTTCCAAAGCTGCGGGAAGCGATAATGGTTTTATTTTTGGAACAGGGAATTGTACGTTGAGCAATTGTATCGTAAAATGTGATGCCGCGGGTAATATTGAATGGCAAAAGCAATATATCTATCCTCTGGCCGCAGGTGTGATTACCTGCTGGACCATACTTCCGGATGGCAACAATTATATCGTCTGTTCCGGATTTAACATCAAATCTTTACTCACCTATAAATTGGATGCAATGGGCGCTGTGATCTCCTACAACGCAAATACATATACCTGGACGCCACAGATATTGCCAACCAAATTAGTGAAATTGAATGTAACCGGTGGTTATGCATTGTTGGGTCAATACAATAATTCAAACAATAATAAAACGCAGTTTGTAGCTTTCTATAATAGCGCACTTTCCCTTTTATCATTCAATGAATTGACAGTAACGTATGACCAATTCACACTCACCGATATTGCTGCGGTGAATAACGGACAGGATGTAATTGTAAATGGAAATATGTATGATAACAGCAAATTCTATTGTGCTATCATGCAATTATCAAACACGGGTAATATTGGATGGAAACATCTCTCGGATGGCAATACAACGACCTCCATTAAGAATGTACAGTTCGATGGTATTGTTGCCAAAGGGAATAGTACGGTCAATGTAGGTGCAGGTTTTTATGAGGGTGCTATAGTTGGTATCATAGATTCAACGGGGAATGGTTTATGCAATACATTACCTTTTAATGTCACCAATGTTCCTAAGACGCTCACACTGGAATCTTCAGTATTGTCTTCTTTTAATGGGAATGCCATAGCCTCTGTGGCAACAACTGTGTATACAAATATTGTTTCTTTCAGTAAGAAGATGTATTGCGGAAGTTTACCAAATAGCATTATCGAACAGAATGAATTGGAGAACGCTATTTCCTTTTATCCTAACCCTGCGGATGATATGCTTCAATTAAAATTAAATCATGCATTGAATGGAAAAACAACTGTAAAGATTCTTTCTCTCGATGGACGAGTCCTCTATCAACATGCACTGAGCTCTGATCTAAGAATCAATACCTCAGGTTTTGCGACTGGATTTTATATTGTGTCTATTTCTGATGAAAAATTTGTGACGAATGAAAAGATTGAGATTGCACATTAGAGTTACATCACGTCTGCAGGTCGAGGAGGAGGAGTAGAAGAAGTGGTAAAAAAGAAAACGATTAAGCGTTTTGAATGATCAACCGCAAAGAGCGCAAAGAAATTTACCGCAAAGGGAATGCAAAGTTTTTATCTTGAACTCTCTTCTGGCGCAGGAATGAGGCGTTGGTTTTGTGCGCCGGCTTCCTGCGACTTTAGTTGAATAAATATACTTGATCCAATTCGCGGGAAAGATTAAGACGAACAGTGTTTTCCTCGCTGATTTTTTGAATATTTTCTGTCATCCAGAGCATTGTCTGCCGACAAGCAGGGGAGTAGAAAGAGTGCTAATAAAGAAATCGCTTAAGCGTTTTGAATGATCAACCGCAAAGAGTGCAGAGAAATTTACCGCAAAGGGAATGCAAAGTTTTTATCTTGAATTCTTTATGTGAAGCATTAGACGACAATGCTTTTTCTGTCATCCAGAGCGGAGTCGAAGGAGACAGAAAAAGGTTCATTGCTTGTATTCCTTGGGTATTTTCTGCCATTCT
>Ga0105047_10004536_pt1 | contig 24113 bp, 23 predicted proteins | sample MAT04_FD_78384 | JGI IMG/M metagenome (GOLD analysis project Ga0105047, IMG submission 78384) | Freshwater microbial communities from Lake Fryxell liftoff mats and glacier meltwater in Antarctica - MAT-04 (megahit assembly) | ecosystem: Environmental > Aquatic > Freshwater > Ice > Liftoff... | reverse complement strand
GCGTCGTTCGTGGCCGAGTTGCTGGTCGTCGACGGCTCAGCGGTGGTTGACAGCTCATCGGTGTGACGCCAGGCTGCGGCACACTGCCGCCTTGGAGCGCATCTCCAGCGCGTTGGCTCCAACCTCGGCCGCCTGCGTGTAGGCGTCAGCGGCACGGTCGAACTCACCGAGTTCGAACCAGCAGTCGCCCAGCATCGGCCACGGCAGTTCGCGGAACAGTTGGCGCGAATATGCCAGTACGGAGCGGTTGATCGAGCCCGCCTCGGCGGCCACCAGCACTTCCAGCGGTTCAATTGCGTCGGCCCATTGGCGACGTTCCATGTGATTCCGGGCGAGCGCGAGCCGCAGCGTGTGGTGCTCGGGGTCCAGTGCGAGTCCTTCCTCGATCAGCGCCCGAGCGTCCTTGCCGTGGTGCACCAGGTGCAGCGCCAGCGACCCGTACACCATGATGTCGACGGCTTCCTTGAGCCCGTCGGCCCGAACGATCGAGAGGCCCTGTTCCCATGCGGCCACCGCCTCTTCGCGGCGGCCGAGGCCGTCGTACACGCGGCCCAGATGGTTCCAGAGGTATACCCGTCGCGGTGATTGCTGTACCTGCACGAGCAGCATCGGCAGGTTGCGTTCGTGCTTTGCGCGTTGGTCGCCCTCGTACCCGTAGTGCTGGAGGAACAGGTCGATCCGTTCGAATCGCATGTCCTCCTCGCGTACGATGCGGCGCAGGTCGGGGACGGTGGTCTCGTGGATCTTGCCGCGGAACCGGATGTCGGGCCGATGGCGCCAGACGCGATGCTCCCAGTACGGCGTCCAGCCGACGTGCGACGCGAACTTGACCATGAAGCCCACTACGCCGTCCGCGCCTCGCAGGGCAGCGCGGACAGCGACGAGATCGGGCCGTTGCACTTCCTCGTCGGCGTCGATGTACAGGATCCACTCGGCATCGATGGCGTCGAGGCCCAAGTTGCGCGCCGCGGAGAAGTTGCCGTCCCACTCGCGGTACAGCACGGTGGCACCGAACGATTCGGCAACAGCGACGGTGTCGTCGGTGCTACCGGTGTCGACCACAACGATCTGCTCGCACAACTCGCGCACCGACGCAAGACATCTCCGTAGGTGCTGTGCTTCGTTCCTGACGATGATCGCTGCCGCGAAGAGCGGCGGATCACCAGGCATCACAGGGTGGAGGGAATCCCGCCGCCGCCGTTGTCGACGCCAGCGCCACTGTCTTGGTCGTTGCTGCCGCCGTCGAGGTCGTTGGGGCCTTCGTCGACGATCTCGACGCAACCGTTGGTGCCTTCGTCGAAGGTGGCGTTGGGGCCGCAGTCGACGGTGTTGGCGCCCGCATCGAGCGGGCTGCGCTTCGGTGAGGATGTGCCACCGATGGTGAACGATGCGATCACCGGAGCTGCAAAGGCGGCACCTGCGAGCAACCGAACCATGAACTGCCGACGGCTCTGACCAGTGTGCTCGACTACGTACTCAATGATGTCGTCCGACATGTGTTGTCCTCCCGTAAAGACCCGGCGGGAACCTATCACACAGGTGGGCCCGGGGTCCGAATCGTCCGAGGACCGACAGCCGTGGTGTACCGGTTGGTGGCGGCGGCGTCGGGGTGCTCGAGCGTCAGATCGAGCCAGAGGCCACCGGCGGCGTCGGGGACCACGAACTGGATGGTGCCGACGCGGACGCAGGCGTCAGGTGGCACGTCGCCCTGCCACGACCACTGGTGCGTGCCGCCCGGCCAGCGCAGCGTGGCGGTGCATTGCACGCCTTCGAGCAGCCGCCGCAGATCACTGACCACGTGGACGTCGAGCGCCAGTGCGACGCCGGCGGGCAGTTCGGCCGGCAGTCGATCGGCCACGACGATGACCGAGTGGCAGGCCTCGACGACCGCCTGGTATGCCAGCTTCGGGTGCCGTTGATGATCGAGCACTCCCCACGACACCGCCGGTGCGGGGTCGAAGAGGCCGAGGAAGCAAAACCCGCCGGTGGGCCGGTACTTCAGCCGGCGAAGGGTTTCGATCTGGTGGCGCAACAGGTCTGCCTGGTAGCGCTGGGTGGCGTCGCGCCAACTGTCGAACGTGGCGTGTGGGCCGGGTGGCACGTGCCGCTCGAACGCGTCGATGTCCAGGCCGTGGTGGTCCTTGAGTGACTGCCAGTCCAGCGCCGGCCACCGCTCGGGCGACATGAAGTCGGCTTGGGCCGGGATCGACTGTGCTCCGAACTCGCTCACGAAGCGCACCATGCGCGGCATCGAGGCGGCGAACCCGTCGAGATCGCCGGCCTCGCCGTGGAACCAGCCGAAAAACAGGTGGCTGTCCGTGCCGTCGAGTTGCGGCAGGTGCGGGGCGACGCCGCTATGGGCGATGACGGTGCGCGTCTCGTCGGCGGTCTCGAACGCACGCTTCACCCACCGATCGAGGATGGTCTTGTTCCAGGTGGGTCGTTGTTGGCGCAGCACGTTGCGCACGATCGACGAGCCGAACGCCTTGGCCCGTGTCGGCGCAGCGACCGGTTCGTTGTGCGCGCACCACGCGACGATGCTGGGGTGGTGGCCGAGGAGGTCCACCGCTTCTCGAGCTTGGCGGACCGCTTCCTTGCGAATGGTGCGGGCGTACGCCCATTGCAGCGGGAAGTCCTGCCACACCAACATGCCCAGCTCGTCGGCCGCCTCGTAGAGTTCCGGGCGCGCGATGTGGCCGTTGACGCGGATCAGGTCGAGGCCGGCGTCGCGGGCCAGTTCCACGTCGCGGCGCACCTGTGCGGGTGTCGCCTCGGCGAGCGCAGCGCGGGTGGGGGCGACGTTGGTGCCCTTGACGAAGAGTTGCTCGCCGTTGACGGAGAACGTCCAGTCCTGCATGGCGACCTCGCGCAGGCCGGTGCGCACGGTGCGATGGTCGCTGCGTTCGTCGTCGACCAGTACCTCGACCTCCACCTGGGTGAGGTGTTGCTCGCCGAGGCTCCACGGCCACCACAGCCGGGGGTCGGCGACATCGAGCGTCCAGTCCACCTCGTTGAGCCCGGCGGCGAGCGGCTGCACATGCTCGTCGGTGACCTGCCCGTCGATGGACGTGCGCACCAGTACGGTGCGCGGTTGGTCAGCGTCGAGGCGGGCGTGCAGGCGCAGGTGGGCGTTCGCGTCGTTGGCGTCGCGGCAGAGCACGCGTAGGCGGTCGATGCGAACTGCGCCGGTGTCGTCGATGCGCACCGGGCGCCACAACCCGCCGGGGTTCCAGTCGGGGTCGATTGCCTCATGGTGCTGCAGCGCACCGGTGATGTTCCGCTTGGCGGTACTGCGGTGCTGCGGCGAGCAGGAGACCTCGATCGCGAGCACGTGGTCGTCGGCGAGGCGCGACAGCCCCGTGATGTCGAACGAGTGCGGGAAGAAATAGCCCTCGGGGTCGCCCAGGTAGGCGCCGTCCAGCCAGACATCGGCTTGGTACAAGACGCCCTCGACGGTGACGAACCGGCGGCGGCCGGCCTCCGGTGCGGGTAGATGGAAGCGGTGGCGGTAGACGAGCGGGCCGTCGGTGCTCGCGAACGCCGGGTTACTGCGCCAATGGCCGGGAACGGTGACGATTGGCCAGGAGGTGTCGTCGTGGTCGAACCCGACACCGTTGCGGCGTACGTCGTCATCGGCGATGCACGCCCGCCAGGTTCCCGACAGCTCCACGAGGTGCGAGCGTAGCCCTGTTGCCGGGTGGGCGGTCGGCCGTGCGTAGAGTCCCCGACGTGGCATTGCGATTCGTGGGCATCGGAGCGGCGAAGTGCGCGACCACGTGGACGTATCGAATGCTGCAGCAGCATCCGCAGGTTCGCTTCCCCGCCGGGAAGGAAGTCAACTTCTGGGTCAACCCGGCCGAGCGCGGTCTCGACGAGTACCGCATCACGATGGCCGAGGACGACCCGTCGCTCGCGATGGGCGAGATCTCCGTCGGTTACGTGCACCTGAGCCGGCGCCGTATTAGCGCCATGCGCGACTTCGCGCCCGACGTGCGGCTGTTCATCAATGTGCGTCATCCGGTCGATCGTGCGTGGTCGCGCGCCCGCATGCGCATCCGCGAAGCGGGCCTCGACATCGACACGATGCCCGACGCGGCGCTGATGGAGTACGTGTTCGGTGGATCGAGCATCCCCTCGGGTGATTACGCGAGCGTGCTCGACCGATGGCTCTCGGTGTTCCCCGCCGAGCAGTTGCTGATCACCTCCTTCGACGACATCGCCCAGCGGCCCGAGTGGGTGATGCAGCGGCTGTGTGCTCACCTTGGTCTCGAGACCATCGCGTCCGCCATCCCTGGCGCGCCCCGGCGGACCAGCGCCGGCGCGCCGGCGCGCCGCTTGCCGGATGGTCTGCGCACCATGCTGGGCACGGTTTACGCCGAACCGATGCGCCGTTTCCGCGACGAGTACAGCATCGACTTCACCGGTCCCGGCCGCGCCTGAACCATCTGTCGGGCGCCTCGCCGGAATCCACCAGCTCGCCTCGTCGGGCCGATCGCGATGGCGGGTAGGGTCCGCACATGTCCAACCGTGCAACGACCCTCGGCGAACTCAAGGCTTTGGGCTGGCAGTCCGTGCCCGTGAAGGAAGAGATCCGGCGTAACGCCGTCGCCCGTATCGCCGCCGGTCAGCCACTGTTCGAAGGGGTGCTCGGCTACGAGCACACCGTGATGCCGCAGCTGGAGAACGCGCTCCTCGCCGGGCACGACGTCATCTTCCTCGGCGAACGCGGCCAGGCCAAGACGCGCATGATCCGGTCACTCACCGGCCTGCTCGACGAATGGATGCCCATTGTCGCCGGCAGCGAGATCAACGACGACCCCTACCGCCCGGTCAGCAAGCATTCGCGCGACCTGGTCGCCGAGCTGGGCGACGCCGCTCCCGTCGACTGGGTGCACCGCGCCGACCGGTTCGGCGAGAAGCTGGCCACCCCCGACACGAGCATCAGCGACCTGATCGGCGAGGTCGACCCCATCAAGGTTGCCGAGGGCCGCTACCTCAGCGACGAACTGACGCTGCACTACGGCCTGGTGCCGCGTACCAACCGTGGCATCTTCGCGATCAACGAGATCCCCGACCTCGCCGAGCGCATCCAGGTCGGCCTGCTCAACGTTCTGGAGGAACGCGATGTCCAGATCCGCGGTTACAAGATCCGCCTCCCGCTCGACGTGCTGCTGGTTGCATCGGCCAACCCGGAGGACTACACCAACCGCGGCCGCATCATCACGCCGTTGAAGGACCGCTTCGGTAGCCAGATCCGTACCCACTACCCGCTCGACGTGGACACCGAGGTCACCATCATGCGCCAGGAGGCCCGTCCGGCGACAGTCGGCGACGTGGTGGTCACCGTGCCGGCCTACATGGAACGCGTGGTCGCAACGTTCAGCCAACTCGCCCGCAGCAGCAACCAGGTCAACCAGCGCAGCGGCGTCAGCGTGCGCCTGTCGGTCAGCAACCTCGAGGTGCTCGGCGCAAACGCGCTGCGCCGCGGCCTCCGGGCGGGCGAGTCGTCCGTCGTGCCGCGGGTCTGCGATCTCGGTGCATTGGCCGCCAGCACCAGTGGCAAGGTCGAGATCGAGTCGTTGGAGGAAGGTCGCGAAGGCGTCATTCTCGAGAACCTGGTGAAGGCGGCGGTGCTCACCGTATTCAAAGAACTGGTGCCGCTCGACCAGGTGCGCGACGTCGTCGCCGCCTTCGAGGAGGGCACCATCGCTCATACCGGCGAAGACGTCGCCTCCGCGGATCTCGCCGTCCTGGTGCAGCAGGTGCCGGCAATGGCTGCAGCCGTGCTGTCGCTCACTGGCGGTGACGAATCGCCCGCTGCGGTCGCCGCAGCGGTCGAGTTCGTCCTCGAGGGCCTGCACCTCTCGAAGCGGCTCAACAAGGACTCGGTCAGCGGCGGCTCCGGCGCCACCTATCGCGGTCGCGGCTGAGCCACCTCAACCGTCGCGGTGGTCAGCTGCGGCGTGCCACCAGCACGGCATCGTGAATGGTCACCTCGGCACCGCTCGCATCGGCGGCCGTGCGGGCGCGTGTGCCGGCCTCCGTCACGGTCCACCCGTCGCCCAGCGTGGCGGCCACGTCGCCGGCGTGGAAGTAGAGATCGCGGCTCGGCGGGCGGCGAACGGTGGTCTCCAGGTCCGACTCGTCGTGACCGACCAGAAGTAGCGTGCCGCCAGTTGCGACGGCAGCAATGCACCGGCTGAACAGTGGGTCGCGCTGCGTAGCGGGAAGGTGCATGAACTGCGCGGTCACCAGGCCGAACGCCCCGATCGGGGGTGCCCATGTCGTCAGGTCCGCATGCACCCAGGTGATGCGTCCGGCAACATCCGTGCCCTGCTGCTCGGCCTGGGCTCGCGCCCGGCCGAGGCCGACGCTCGAGATGTCGACGGCGGTCACCTGCCAGCCGCGTTGGGCCAGCCAGATCGCGTCGGCCCCTTCGCCGGCGCCGATGTCGAGCGCGGTGGTGGGTGGCAGCCCTGCCGCGTCAGTGACGAGGTGGAGGTTCGGGTGACCGCTCCAGATCATCGCCGCCGAGCGATAGCGCTCGTCCCAGAACTGTTCGTTCGTCGGGCTTGCCGGGCTCTCGGCCGAGGTTGGCTGTTCGGTGTTCATCGTCAACAGGGTATGGCCTCTCGTGGGCACGTCTACAGCGCAGCGATGCGCAACGGAGTTGCCGAATTGTCGTGCCGCGATGGGCGGATGAGCGCGCCAACCTCACCGGGCCTTGGGGTCGATGTGGGCCTCGACTCGCTCGGGGCGCCGTTGATCGTGGTCGACGTGCACGGCGTCACACGCGGCACGTTGGACTGAATCGTCGGGCCTGAGCGACGCGGCGGGTTCACCCGTCGAGGAATGCCTGGCCGCTGTCCTTCAGTTCGCGACGGTCGGTCGCGATGCCCGGCCAGTACGGCTGGTCGGTGAGCGGGGTGATCGTCACCGAGGTGACGTTCACCTGGCTGGCGGCTTCGCGTACGCCGCGCCACATCGTCGTGACGGCCAGCGCACGTTGTGCGTCGGTGTCGCCCAGTGGGCGGTAGGTCACTGCCATCGGAAGCTCCGGGCCCTGTTCGGCGGCACGGTGTACGGCGGCCTCAGCGCCGTCGCGCAGTGCCAGGCCGACGATGTCGCAGGCGCCGTCCAGATCGGCGAGCGGCGTGTCGGCTCGGCCGGGGATACGCACGATGCCGTCGGTCAGCCCGCCCAGCCACAGGCCCCACCGCAGTTGGTCGCGGCGGTGCGCTTCGCGGGCAGCGTCGGGGCTGGGATCGGTTGGCCGCTCCACCGCGACGTCGATCATCGTCGCTACCGGTGGCCCGGTGCGCAGGATGCGCCAGGCATCGCGCCACGCGACGACCAGTTGGTGCATGAGGTCGCCATGACGGCGCGGGTCGTCGGGGACCAGCCGCATGCTCATCGCGTACGGGGCATCGAACGGCACCCAACCGGCGGCGATCTCGCCCAGTCGTTCGGCCGCCAGTTCCACCCAGCGCGGCCACCAGATGGCGGCGTTCCGATCGTCGGTGAAGCCGCCCTCGTTGTCGAACCAGTTCGGGATTGCCGGCTGCAGTAACCGGAACCATGGCTGTAGGCCCAGGCTGCGGGCCATCGTGGCCGCAACATGCGCAGCCTCGAAGACGTCGCCGTCGACTGCGCCGGCCTTGGGTTGGGCGAGCGCCCATGAAATGTCGAGACGCACCTGCTGCAGGCCGAGTTCGGCGGCGAACGCAAGGTCGTCTGCCAGCCTGCTGCCGTGTGCGGCGAGCACGGCACCACGTGCGATGGTGGGTGCAGCGGACGACTGCGGGCTGGGCGTCAGGCCAGGAATGGGCTGCGCGTCCAGAGCTCGCCGGTATCGGTGCTGCTGGCCATCTTGGGTACGCCGCTGAGCTCAACAACGCTGATGGGCCCTGGGAAGCCGCGCAGCTCGAGGTCGCCGTGGGCTGAGGTGACGACACCTTCAGGCAGGCGCTCGATCTGCATGGTGGGCAGCAGCACTTCGTACGGGCCGGCGGCGTCGCAGAGACGGGCGGCCATATTGACGGCGGAACCGATGTAGTCGTCGCCCTCGAACAGCAGGGCGTGGCCGGTGGCGAGGCCGACGCGAAGTGCGAGCGGGGCGCAGACCTCGGCGGAGCGGTGCTCGAGCTCGAGCGCAAAGGCGATGCAGTTGGTCTGCTCGACCGACACGATCATGCAGCCGTCGCCGAGCCACTTGGCGATGCGCACGCCGCGTTCGCTGGCTACTTCGCGCGTGATGGTGCGAAACGCGCTGAGTAACCGCCCAGCGGCGTCGTCGCCGAAGGCGGCCGTGTAGTTCGTGAACCCGGAAAGGTCGACGAACGCGAATGTACGAGGTACCCGCATCAGCCCACTATACCCACACGCGCAGACTTCGTGAAGGGATTCACAAGGACCGTGCGCCGGAGCCGCCCCGGCCGAGCACACGCCAGGTGCAGGGTCTAGGGTTCGCCCATGGCAAGTCGGTTCACGTACTCACGCTGGGACGGCACGCAGAAGGGGTTCGACCTCGACGCCGACGGGCTGTTCGAGAACCTCACCGACGACCTGTTGTACCACGGCGATGTCAACGCGGCCTTGCGCCGGATGATGCAGGACGGCATGCGCGACCGCAATGGCGAGCGGGTGCAGGGCTTGCGAGAGATGCTGGAGAAGCTGCGCGAGCAGCGCCAGGACCGGCTCGACAAATTCGACCTCGGCGGCGTCTACGACGAGATCGCCAACGAGCTCTCCGACATCGTCGACGAGGAACGCCACGCCATCGAGCAGGCCGCTGCCGCAGCGCAGCGCAGCGGTGACGAACGCCGCGCGGCCAGTGCACGCGATGCCGCCACCGACCGCAACTTCCGGCTCGACATGCTGCCCGCCGACCTGGCCGGGAAGGTGCGCGAACTCAGCGCGTACGACTTCGAGAGCTCCGAGGCACAGCAGCGGTTCGAGCAGCTGATGGAGAAGCTGCAGCAGCAGCTGATGCAGCAGATGGTGGACAAGATGTCGTCGGGCATGCAGAACATGACCCCGCAAGACACGGCCCGAATGAAGGACATGATGGCCGGTCTCAACGAACTCATCGAGCAGCGCCAGGCTGGGGCCCACCCCGACGACGAGCAGCAGGCCTTCGAGCAGTTCATGGAGCAGTTCGGCGACTTCTTCCCCGAGAACCCGCAAAACCTCGACGAGCTGCTGGCGCAGATGGCCCAGCGAATGGCGGCGATGCAGGCGATGATGAACTCGATGACGCCCGAGCAGCGGGCGCAGCTCCAGCAGCTCAGCGACCAACTGCTCGACGACATGGACCTGCGCTGGCAGATGGACCAATTGGGTCGCAATCTGCAGGGCATGTTCCCGCAGGAGGGCTGGGGTCAGAGCTACGACTTCCAGGGCCAGGACCCGATGGGCATGGGGCAGGCGATGCAGACCATGCAGGAACTCGGCGATCTCGACCAGCTCGAGAACCTGCTGCGCAACACCACCACCCCGGGTGCTCTGGCCGAGGCCGATATGGACCGCGTCCGCGAACTGATGGGCGACGACGCCGCCAACTCATTGGAGAAGCTGGCCCAGCTCACCAAGATGCTCGAAGAGTCGGGCATGATCCAGCAGAAGGACGGCAAGCTCGAGCTCACCCCCAAGGGCCTGCGCAAGATCGGCAACAACGCGCTGCGCGACCTGTTCGGCAAGCTGGCCAAGGACAAGATGGGCCAGCACCAAGTGGACGCGCTCGGTCAGGGCCACGAGCGCACGTACGAGACCAAGCAGTACGAGTTCGGCGACCCGTTCAACCTGGATCTGCATCGCACCATCCGCAACGCCATTCGCCGCAACGGCGCCCAGACCCCAGTGCAGCTGACACCGGAGGACTTCGAGATCGAGCGCACCGAGCACGTCACCCGTTCGTCGACGGTGCTGATGCTCGACCTGTCGATGAGCATGCCGATGCGCGACAACTTCCTCCCGGCGAAGAAGGTCGCGATGGCGTTGCACTCGCTCATCACTTCCCAGTTCCCGCGCGACTACATGGGCCTGGTCGGGTTCAGCGAGACGGCCTACATCCTCTCGCCGGCGCAGTTGCCGGAGGTGAGCTGGGATTACGCCTACGGCACCAACATGCACCACGGCTTCACCCTGGCCCGCAAGATGCTGGCCGGGCAGACCGGCACCAAGCAGATCATCATGATCACCGACGGCGAGCCCACCGCGCACATCACCCCGCGCGGCGATGTGTTCTTCAACTACCCGCCGGTGCAGGAGACGGTCGAGGCGACGTTGCGCGAGGTCCTGCGGTGTACCCGCGACGGCATCCGCATCAACACCTTCATGCTCGACGCCGACTTCGGTCTGCGGTCGTTCATCGAGAAGCTGTCCTCGATCAACCGCGGTCGTGCGTTCTTCACCAATCACGACAACCTCGGTGACTACGTGCTGGTCGACTTCCTCGACCACAAGCGGCAACTGGCACGTGGTCGCGGCAACCGCCGCGCCGGCTGAGCGCTGGCCGCGCCCCCGCCGGCAACCTCGCGACGTGATCGCGCGAAATCCCTCGTCAACACACTTTCGAAATGCCCCCTTGCGCGAAGGTGATGTGATAGGGGAGAATGACGCCCATGTAATTACAGGTGTGTCGCAGAGGCACACCTGCTGAGGCCTAAAGCGCAGGGGGGCCAGCCCAGATGCACATCGAACCCACTTCTGAACCACAACCCAATTGGCAGGACCAGGCGAACTGCCTGGGTGTCGACCCAGATCTCTTCTTTCCCGAGCGTGGCGCGTCCACTCGTGAAGCCAAGGAAGTGTGTCGTGGGTGCACGGTCCGGCTGGACTGCTTGGAATACGCTCTGGTCAACGGTGAGAAGTTTGGCATCTGGGGCGGGCTCTCCGAGCGTGAGCGTCGTCGCCTCCGCCGGCAGCGAGCGCAGGCCGCTCGGCGCACGGCCTGAGCCTTCCCGCGATTTCGACGACCTGACCCACAACTCCTACACCTCAAAGGTAGAGTGCTCGCATGCTTGCTGGCTTCTTCGATTCTCCCGCCGAGATCGGCATTATCCTTCTCGTCGTTGTCCTCCTGTTCGGTGGTTCGCAGCTGCCGAAGCTCGCCAAGAACATTGGCAAGGCACAAAAGGAATTCAAGGACGGCCTGGCCGAAGCCCAGAAAGAGGGCGACAAGGCCAAGGAGCCGGCCAAGGAAGCTGCCACTGCAGACGACTCCGACAAGTGATCTGACGCTTTCACGTCGCTGAACGACGCCGGCTGCCATCGTGGCGCCGGCGTCCTTTCGCGTTCTGGCCCAGGTCGTTCAGACGGGCACTTGCGCAGAAGGCGTCGTCTCGCGTGGGAGACGACGCCATCTCGACGTGCTGTGCGTGGTTACGGTCGGGGAATGCCCGGACCGGCGGTGAGGGGTCAGACCTCGACGCGGCGACGCTTGATGATGCGCCGACGCTCGCGCTCGCTGCAGCCGCCCCACACACCATGTTCGATGCGGTTGGCGAGTGCGTACTCGAGACACGTGTCCAGCACCGGGCAGCCGTTGCAGATCTTGCGGGCGCGGTCGACGCCAACGCCGTCGCTGGGGAAGAAGGTTGCCGGCGGGTAGTTGCGGCAGTTGCCCTGGTTCATCCAGACGGACGTTGCGTCGTTGTCGGTGACCGGAAGATTGGTGTGCATGCGCCTCTCCTTGTACACCGCGAGGGGGGATCGCGGTTCTGCTGGTGCGCCCGCACGAAGCCCTTGGGCTCCGGGGCGAACACACCACCGTGCTGATACAGACGCACGAACGGTGCCTACGGTTCCCAGAATCCGAGACATTTCTAGCACATGTTGCAGTTGTGTGACGACTCATTCGGCGATTTCGTTCGAACGGGTGCACTGGCACCGCCGCTACACTGCGGACGCCGTCTCGCCGTCACGGCGGTTCTCATCACCGGCAGGAGCACTCACCATGACCGACATCGCCATCGAGCCGCCGCGGGCCCACGCACGCATCGTGTACCTCGGGCCGGTGTCGCCGCACTGGGAGATCTACTTCGACCACGGCGACCGCACCGTCATCGAAGAGTTCCGTGCTCGCGCCCTGGCTCGCCTCGTGCTGCTGCCCCGCGACGACCCGCAGTTCCGCCGCAACCGCGAGCGCATCGTGCGCGATGCCGAGCGTGAGCGAATCAGCCTCGAATGGGATCTCGGCAACGGCATCGAGTGAACGGGCGCCCTGCTTCGGCAGGGTTTCAGCAGAAGTTCACCCAACGGATCGCGCTGCGGTCGGTAGTGTCGTGCCATGTCCCAACGCCTGTTGAACCGTGAGCTGAGCTGGCTTGCCTTCAATCGAAGGGTGTTGTCGCTCGCCGAAGAGACCAGCATTCCGCTGCTTGAGCGGCTGAAGTTCTGTGCCATCTGTTCATCCAACCTCGACGAGTTCTTCCAGGTGCGCGTCGCCGCGCTGAAGGACCAGGTTGCCGCCGGCGTCAACCAGTTGGCGTATGACGGGTCGTCGCCGCAGGCCCAGCTCAGCGAGATCGCGCTCACCGCCGATCGGTTCGTGCTGGACCAGGAGACGGTGCTGGACGGCTTGCTCACGCAACTTGCGGACCATGGCGTGCAGCTGGTCGACTGGTCGTCGCTCAGCGCCCACGACCACATGCACCTGATGGCCGTCTACCAGCAGCGCATCTTCCCGGTGCTCACCCCCCTCGCGGTCGACCCTGCGCACCCGTTCCCGTACATCTCCAGCCTGTCGCTCAACCTGGCAGCCATGATCAGCGACCCCGACACCGGCGAGCGCCGGTTCGCGCGGGTGAAGGTGCCCAACCTGTTCCCGCGGTTGGTCGCGCTGCCCGATGGCAAGCGTTTCGTTCCGGTCGAGCAGATCATCGCCGCCCAACTCCACACGCTGTTCGTGGGAATGGTGGTCGAGGAGTACGCGGTCTTCCGCGTCACCCGCAACGCCGACCTCACGCTGGAGGAAGAAGAGGCCGACGACCTGTTGGCCAAAGTGGAGATGGAGCTTCGTCGCCGTCGTTTCGGCCGCGCGGTGCGCCTGGAGGTGCAGCAGGGCATCAGCGCCGAAATGCTGGAACTGCTGGTCAGCGAGCTCGATCTGGAGATGGCCGACGTGACGGTGCACCGCAGCGCGGTCGACCTGACGTGCATGTTCCAGCTGCACGGGCTGGACATCCCGGAGCTGAAGGACGCTGCCTGGCCGCCCGTCACCGCCGGTCGTATCCTGCGTGCCGAGGCCCAGGAACGCAGCATCTTCTCCGTCATCCGTGAACGCGCGCTGATGGTGCATCATCCGTACGAGAGCTTCGCCAGCAGCGTCGAGAACTTCATCGCGCAGGCGGCCGACGACCCGCGGGTGCAGAGCATCAAGATGACCCTCTACCGCGCCGGCGGCGACAGCCCCATTGCGCGCAGCCTGATGCGTGCCGCCGAGCGCGGTGTGCAGGTGGCCGTACTGGTAGAGCTGAAGGCTCGCTTCGACGAGGCCACCAACGTCGGTTGGGCGAAGGCTCTGGAACGTGCCGGCGTCCACGTGGTGTACGGGCTGGTCGGGCTGAAGACGCACGCCAAGACCACCCTGGTGGTTCGCCAGGACGACGACGGCCTGCGCCGCTACTGCCACATCGGTACCGGGAACTACAACTCCAAGACGGCTCGGCTGTACGAGGACGTCGGCTTCCTCACCTGCGACCCAGCGGTGGGCACCGACGTCACTCAACTGTTCAACCACCTCACCGGCTACAGCCGCGCGGTCGAGTTCCAGTCGCTGCTGGTGGCGCCGCGCGACCTGCGCAACCAGTTGGTCGACCTCATCGAGCACGAAATGACGTTCGGTGCCGAGGGGCACATCACCGCCAAGATGAACTCCATCGCCGACCCGGAAATGATCGACGCGCTGTACCGCGCCAGCGAAGCTGGTGTGCGCATCGATCTCGTGGTGCGCGGCCTGTGCTGCCTGCGCCCCGGCGTGCCCGGTCAGAGCGAGAACATCCGGGTGCGCTGCATCCTGGGCCGCTATCTGGAGCACTCGCGCATCGTGCGTTTCGAGCACGGCGACGCAGACCAGCCGCTGTTCCTCATCGGCAGTGCCGACTGGATGGGCCGCAACCTGGACGGGCGGGTGGAGGTGCTGGTGCCGGTGACCCACCCCAAGCACCGCGACTGGCTCGACCAGGTCTTCGCGTTCGACCTCGCCGACGACATCGTGCGTCACGAGCTGGACGCCGACGGCGTGTGGCATCGGTGCGGACCCGAGGCATTCAGCCAGGGCGACGCCCAGGAACGCTTCTCGCGCTGGGTCGACGACCGCCAAAAGGCCTGATCCCCCCGAAACTTGGGGTGCTGTTCACCTTTCGTTCACCTGGACACGGGAATCCCGACACTTCGGCTGCTTACCGTTGTGGTCGGTTGATACCCCTAACCCAGGAGAACATCACGTGAACAACAAGATTCGCCGCACTGCCGTTGCCGGCGTGCTTTCCTTCTCATTGCTGGCCGCGGCTTGCGGGAGCGACGACTCGTCTGGCTCCGCCGACACGACCGCTGCTGCCGTCACCACCGAGGCTCCGGCACCCGAATCCACCATGGCTGCCGAGACCACCATGGCCCCGACCGACGGCCTCGAACTGGCCGGCGGCGAGGTGTTCGTGACGGGTTCGTCCACGGTCGAGCCCATCTCAGTGCGTGTCAGCGAGCTCGCCGGTGAGCTCAGCAGTGGCGACCTTGCTGTCACCGTGGAGGGCCCTGGCACCGGTGACGGCTTCAAGCTCTTCTGTGCTGGCGATGCCGATGTCACCGGCGCCTCGCGTGCGATCAAGGACGAAGAGACGCAGGCCTGCGCCGATGCCGGTGTGAACTTCGTGGAGCTGCAGGTGGCCATCGACGGTCTCACCGTGGCGACCAACCCCGCCAACACGGCGGTCGAATGCCTCGACACTGCTGCGTTGTACGCGCTCATTGGCCCCGAGTCGGAAGGTTTCGCCAACTGGAGCGATGCCAATGCACTTGCCACCGAACTGGCTTCGAAGTACGTGCCCCTGCCCGACGCTCCGCTGGTGATCACCGGCCCCGGTGAGGAGAGCGGCACCTACGACTCGTTCGTCGAGTTCGCGATCAAGAAGATCGCCGAGGAGCGCGAGCAGGATGTGGCCACCCGCGCCGACTACACCTCGAGCGCCAACGACAACCTCATCGTCGAAGGCATCGAAGGCTCCGACACGTCGCTGGGCTGGGTGGGCTACGCCTACTACCAGGCCGAGGGTGACCGCATGAAGGCCATCGCCATCGAGAACAAGGACGGTGCCTGCGTGGCACCCACCGACGAGACCATCGCCGATGGCAGCTACCCGTTCAGCCGCAAGCTGTTCGTGTACGTCAACGTGGACAACGCTGTTGCCAACCCGGCAGTGAAGTCGTTCATCGACCTGTACCTCAGCGACGAGGGCATCGCCACCGTCGGTGACGCCGGGTACGTGGCCGAGACCGCGGAGCAGCTGCAGGCCGCCCGCGACACCTGGGCCGCAGCCGTCAGCTGAGTCGTCACCTATGATTCGGCCGGTCGCCGCTCACGCGGGTGGTGACCGGCCGAATCTTGTTGCTCTGATACGTCCTCCCCTTCCGCCGTTCTGAAAGGCCTCGAACGTGGCACTCTCCATGCCGCCGCTGACGATCTCCGATCTCCGCGGCGACTCGCGCCGTCGCAGGAAGGAACTGCGCATGCGGGTCCTTCTCTTCAGTGCCGCACTGACCACAGTGATCATCAGTGCCCTGATCCTGTTCACCCTCGTCCGCGGTTCGGTCGCATTCCTGCGCAACGTCGACTTCGGCCAGTTATGGGGAAGCGGTGACAAGGCACCCGGTTGGTTCCCGCGCCGAGAGCGGTTCGACCTGCGCACCATCCTCTATGGCTCGCTCATCATGAGCAGCATCGCGATGCTCGTTGCCGTTCCGTTCGGGTTGGGCACTGCGATGTACCTCAGCGAGTACGCATCGCCACGGACACGCCGGATCGTGAAGCCGATCATCGAAGTGCTGGCGGGCATCCCCTCTGTAGTCGTCGGCTATTTCGCCCTACGGTTCATTGCTCCCGACGTCGTCGCCAACATCTTCAACCCCGACCAGGTGAAGAACATGATGGCGGGTGGCCTCGGCATCGGCATCCTGGTCATCCCCGTGATGGCCTCCATCTCCGAAGACGCGCTGTCGGCCGTGCCGAGTTCGCTTCGCGAGGCCAGTTACGGCGTGGGTGCGCGCAAGAGCAGCACCGTAGTGAAGGTGGTTTTTCCAGCCGCCATCTCGGGCATCGTCGCCGCCTTCATCATCGCCACGTCGCGAGCAATCGGTGAGACCATGGTGGCAACCATGGCAGCCGGCAGCGACGGCACCGGAGCTCGTACGTTGAGCGCACTCGACCCAGGCCTGTCGATGACTGCTGCGATGACCAACGCCGCCGGCGGCACCGACCAGGCCAAAGGCGGAGCATCGTTTGACGTGCTGTTCTTCGTGGGCTTGCTGTTGTTCCTGATCACCCTTGGTCTCAACCTCATCGGCGACCGATTCGTGCGCCGGGTTCGGCAGAAGTACTGACATGGCACTCGTCTCACCCTCCATCCGTGCAGCCACCCAAGAAAAGGTGCGCGCGTCGCTCACCCGCCGCGATCGCAACGTCGGAGGCCTGGCCCTTCAGGTGGGCCTGCTGATTGCCGTGCTGTTCACGCTGCTGGTGTTGTTCACGCTGCTCGCGCAGATCTTCGTCAGCGCTTGGCCGTTGCTGTCGGCGCGTGGCTCCACCTTCCTCACCGCAACCATCGGTAGCGACCCCGACACCGTCGGAATCTTCCCCGGCCTCTATGGCTCGATCTTCATCGGCGTCGGGGTGCTGCTGCTGGCGGTGCCCACCGGCATTGCTTCGGCCGTATACCTCGAGGAGTACGCCCATTCGGACCGTTGGGTCAACCGAGTCATCATGGTCAGCATCCGCAACCTGGCCGGCGTGCCGGCGGTCATCTACGGCGTGCTCGGGCTGGTCATCTTCGTCGGCTGGCTGCAGCCGATCACCAATGGTCGCACCGTACTGGCGGCGGCGCTGACACTGTCGGTGCTGGTGCTGCCGATCATCATCATCACCGCCAGCGAGGCCATCCGCGCCGTGCCCCAGGGTATACGCGACGCTGGCTACGGAGTGGGGGCATCGAAATGGGAGGTCAACCGCGACCATGTGCTTCCCTACGCTGCCCCCGGCATCCTCACCGGCACCATGCTGTCGTTGGCCCGGGCACTGGGTGAGGCCTCACCCCTCATCCTCCTGGGCGCCATCACGGGCCGCCTACCCGAGACCGGGTTGCGCGAGCGTTTCACCGGCATCCCGATGCTGATCTACAGCTGGTCGGCCAAGGCGAACCCGAAAGACGCTGTGCTCGGTTTCGAGAACGCAGCAGCCGCGGCTGGCGTGGTGCTGCTCGCGCTGGTGCTCATTTTCAACATCGTCGCCGTCGTGCTGCGCACTCGGTACGAACGCAAGCGGGTCGGCTCATGACCTTCCAACACCTCGAGGTTCCAACCGTGGAGACACAGCCCAACGATTCGCCAGCGCCGCAGACCGGTGAACAATCTGCACCGCCCGTCTTCGAGGTCAGCGACCTCAGCGTCTACTACGGAGCGTTCCGCGCCGTACGTGACGCGTCCGTCAACATCGCCGCCAACGAGATCACTGCGTTCATCGGGCCGTCGGGCTGCGGCAAGACCACCATGCTGCGCTGCTTCAACCGGATGAACGACTTCATCGAGACGGCACGCGTGGACGGCAGCATTCTCTACCACGGCGTGGATCTCTACGACCCAGCGGTCAACTCAACCGAAGTGCGCCGCCGGATCGGCATGGTGTTCCAGAAGCCGAACCCGTTCCCGAAGAGCATCTTTGACAACGTCGCCTATGGACCGCGCCTGATGGGTGTGAAGAACAAGGCCGAGCTGACCGACATCGTCGAGCAGAGCCTGCGCGGCGCAGCACTGTGGGACGAAGTGAGCAGCCGGCTGGATGCCTCAGGGCTTGGCCTCTCCGGCGGCCAGCAGCAGCGGTTGTGCATCGCTCGCGCCATTGCGGTGAAGCCCGATGTCATCTTGATGGATGAGCCCTGCTCGGCCCTCGACCCGATTGCCACGGCTCGCATCGAAGACCTGATGCGGGAGCTGAAGAGTGAGTACACCATGATCATCGTCACGCACAACATGCAGCAGGCTGCCCGCGTCAGCGACCGCACGGCGTTCTTCACCACCGAGGTCAACGAGGAGAGCGACCGGCGTACCGGCGTTCTTGTCGAGTTCGACGACACCAAGAAGATGTTCTCCAATCCGGCCGACGAACGCACAGAGGCCTACGTGACAGGAAGGTTTGGCTGATGGACGAGTTGCGTAAGAGCTTCCACCACGACCTCGAGAAGGCTCGTACAGAGCTTGCCCTACTGGCTGCGATGGTCGTGGAGATCATTCCGCGAGCGACCGCGGTGTTGCTCGACGGCGATCTCGATGGCGCCGAGGCGATCATTCACGGCGACGCGGAGATCGACGCCAAGTCGGTGGAGATCGAGGAAATGTGCATCCAGATCCTCGCGCTGCAAGCCCCCGTCGCGGGCGATCTGCGCCAGGTGGTGGCACTGCTCCGGATGATCGCCGAGATCGAGCGCAGTGCAGATCTTGCCTGCAACATCTGCAAGGCTTCGCGTCGCATTTACGGCCACGATCTCGACCCGAAGTTGCGCGGCATCATCAGCCGCATGGGAGAGCAGGCGCAGGCGCTTTTCGTCGCGGCCAGCGAGGCATTCCGCGAGAACGACGCGTCGAAGGCGGCGGCACTCGACGACATGGACGCCTACCTCGACGCCCTGCAGAAGCAGTTCATCCAGGCCATCTTCGAGAGCCAGGCGCATGGCCACATCGACCTGCAGGTCGCGGTGCAGCTGGCAATGGTGTCTCGCTTCTACGAGCGCATCGGCGATCATGCAGTCAACCTCGGTGAGCGAGTGCGGTTCATCGTCACCGGTTGGGTGCCAGACCACCGCAAGCCGGTGCGGGCCAACCTGGATGCAGCCGTCGCTGAGTCCATGGGAGCGGACGACCCCACGTGAGCTTCTTTGCTCGTGGTGAGGTCGCGCGTCTCGAGCGCGAGCTTGCCGCCTCCCGGCGGCTCCTGGACGCCACCGACAGTGCTGCGTTCTGCGTGCGAACGGCGCTGGACGCGGTCGCAGTGGGAATCGTCCTGGCTGACTCGAACGGGAAGGTCATCCTCCGCAATCGGGCGGCTGCTCGCGGCGGCCACGGCGACGTACTCGTGTCGGATGTGTGCGATCGCCTGCTGCTCGTTGCCGCGAGCGGTGCGGTCGCCGAGGAGCGGGTCACACTGTTCGGCCCTCCGTTACAAGTGCTGTTGGTGCGGGCCGTGCGGCTGGAGGCCGGCGGCGCTGTCGCCACTATCGACGACCTGAGCGACCGAGTCCGCCTCGACTCGGTGCGCACCGACTTCGTGGCCAACATCAGCCACGAGTTGAAGACGCCCGTTGGGGCGTTGGCCATCCTGGCCGAGGCTCTTGCCGACAGTGACGACCCTGTCGTCAACCGTCATCTTGCGCAAAGGATGACCGAGGAGGCGCATCGTGCGTCGGGCACCATTGATGACCTGCTCGAACTGTCCCGCATCGAGCTCGGCGGCACGGAAAGCCGGGAGTGCGTGGAGTTGTCCGCCGTCATCGGCGAGTCTGTTGCCCGTCATCGCCTCACGGCCGAGACGGCCGGCGTGCACTTGGAGGTCTGCCGAGTCGGTGAGCTGGCCGTGACGGCGGATCGGCTGCAGCTCGTGTCGGCCGTCAGCAACCTGGTCGACAACGCGATCAAGTACAGCAATGCCGGTGGCATCGTGCGGGTCGCAGCTCGCTCCGGAGCCGGGTGGGCGGAGATCGATGTAGCCGACGATGGCATCGGCATTCCCAGTCGTGATCTGGACCGTGTGTTCGAACGCTTCTACCGGGTCGACCGGGCGCGCAGCCGCGACACCGGTGGTACCGGCCTCGGTTTGGCCATCGTGCGCCACGTGGCACACAACCACGGTGGCGAGGTCTCGGTGCAAAGTCATGAGGGGGAGGGGTCCACATTCACCCTCCGCATTCCATTGGGAGAGAGGGAATAGATGTCGAGGAACAGCTACACCGTGCTTGTCGTAGAAGACGAACCGAGCTACGTGGAGGCACTCACCATCGGGCTCACCCGTGAGGGCTTCCGGGTGGAGGTGGCCGTCGATGGTGCCGAGGCGCTCGCTCGGTTTGATCTCGTGCAGCCCGACGTGGTGCTGCTGGATGTCATGCTGCCCAAGATCAGCGGAGTCGACGTGTGCCGACAGCTGCGTAAGCGCAGCCAAGTGCCCATCATCATGGTCACCGCCAAGGGCGCCGAGATCGACACCGTGGTGGGGTTGGAGGTCGGTGCCGACGACTATGTCACCAAGCCGTACCGCATGCGCGAGCTCGTCGCTCGAATGCGAGCGGTCATGCGTCGCCAGGGAGCCGACACCGATGGCGACGTGCGACCTTCGCAGGGAGTCCTCAGGGTCGGCGGCGTCACCCTGGATCCCGACGAGCACCGCGTGCTGATCGACGGTGCCGACGTGCAGATGCCGCTGAAGGAGTTCGAACTGCTGCACCTGCTTCTGGCCAACGCTGGCCGTGTGCTGCCACGAGACGTGTTGATCGACCGTGTCTGGGGCAGCGACTACGTGGGCGACACCAAGACGCTCGACGTGCACGTGAAACGCCTTCGCGCCAAGGTCGAGACCGACCCCGAAGGTCCGACGCGCATCATCACCATCCGCGGCCTCGGCTACAAATACGAGCGAACGAAGGGCTGAGCATCCGACTCGCCTGGTCGCCGCCATCTACGATGCGGACGTGAGCAGCGAGCGAGTGCGAGCCGACGCGGTGCACCGCGAGGGCACTGGTCAGCGGCCGCGCACCGGCGGCGGACCCGGCCGGTCGGGTGGTTCTGGGGGCGGCTCACGGCGCCCGCCCACCCGTCGCACGGTGCCGGCCAGGTCGCTGTTCCGTGGTCTTGCCCGCACCCACGCCCTGGTAGCGATGGGCGACGTCGCGATGTACGCCGCCCTCGCCGGGTCGGTGCTCAGTCTGGACCCGAACGGGCAGCGCTCGGCGGTCCTGCGATACCTCATCGTCAGCTTCGCCCCGTTCGTGGTGGTCGCCCCGCTCATCGGGCCCACCATCGACAGAATCCCCGGTGGTCGCCGCGCCGTGGTGCAGATCACGACAGGTGTCCGCATGCTGCTGTACTTGGTGATGGCGTTCTACTCCGACGGTTTGGCGCTGTACCCGCTGATGTTCGTGGCGCTCGTGATGCAAAAGACCTACACGGTCTCGAAGTCCGCGCTGGTGCCGATGGTGGTGCGCAGCGACGATGAGCTGGTGGAGGCCAACTCGAAGCTGGGCCTGATCTCGGGTGTGGTCGGCGCGCTGGCCATTGTCCCGCTGGCCGGCCTGGGCAAGCTCAGCCCGGCGGCGGCGCTCGTTCTTGGCTCGCTGATTTTCGTAGCCGCAACCATCGCCGCCCAAGAGCTGCCACGCGAGGCCATCACCAAGGGGCCGACAGCACCACTGGAACGCGTCGAGCTGCGCTCCAGCGGCATCGTGCTGGCCTCGGGTGCGATGGTGCTGATCCGGGCGACGATCGGTTTCCTCACCTTCCACCTGTTCTTCTGGCTGAAGGAGGACTTCGGGCTCGCCCAGTTCGGCCTTGCTGCCGCGGCCAGCACTCTCGGTTCGATGCTGGGCAACATCAGCGCGCCCCGGTTGCGGCGGGCGATGCGCGAGGAACTGATGCTCACGATCGCGTTGACTGTCATCGCCGGAGCGGGGGTGGGCGCGGCCATCACCGGCGGGCTGGGAATGGCAGTCGGTCTGGCGTTCGTCGCCAACTTCAGCTCGGCCATCGGCCGATTGGCGTTCGACTCGATCGTGCAGCGCGACGCGCCCGACGCCAACCAGGGCGGAGCGTTCGCCCGCTTCGAGACCCGCTTCCAACTCGCGTGGGTGCTGGGCTGTTTGCCACCCGTGTTCTTCACACTGCCGGGTCAGGCAGGTTTCGTGGTGGTCGGCGTCATCGGTGGGTTCGCTGCGGCCACCTACCTGATCGGATCGCGGGCGATGAAGGCCGGCAAGCCGCTCCCGGTTTCGTTGAGCGGTCGGGTGCGTCGAAAGATGGTGACCGGCGTGTCGAAGCGCCGGCATCCACCCGCGCCGCAACGTCCGCCGCTGCCACCGCCGCCGCCCGGCAGCCGCCGCCGGCCCTGAGCCGGGGTCAGGCGCGAGCGCGGGCCACCAGCTCGATCACCCGATCAACGGGAAGGCCGGGCACCACATGGCCGCCAGCTCCGGCGACCGTGTCGGCGACGAACAGCGCGTTGCAAACGGCTTCCTCGGTGGCGTCGACGACCGCAGCGAACACGTCGTTCAGCGATCCGTCGGCGAGCAGTACCAGTTGGAGGCGACCCTCGGCGTTACGGCCCGCCCGGTTGGCTGTGCTGACCGCGCAGAAGATGTCGCCGCTGCCATGGTGGGCGACCGCGCCGACGCGGGCGAGGCCGAGACCGACCCGCAGCGCGACCCGGCGCAGCTGGCGGGCATCGAGCGGGATGTCGGTGAGCACCACGCCCAGGCAGCTGCCACCCCGATCGAGCGTGGGCGCGGGCGCGACCGTCGCTTGTTCGTCGGCGAGCATTGCACCGACGAGCACGCCCCCGATGCGCATGTCTCGCAGCGAGCCGAAGTTGGAGAGCAGCAGCACACCGACGGTGCCCAGCCCAGGGAGGTAACGCGACGAGGTACCGATGCCGGCCTTGTGGCCCATCGTGATCATGCCGGTGCCAGCTCCGACGACACCCTCCGTCACTGGGCCATCGGTGGCCGCAACGATGGCCTGGCGAGCGTGCGCGGCGGTGACCCACCGGCGGCGCATGTCGTCGAGGTGGGAGTCGTCGCACTCGCCGACCACCGGGATGACGACCTCATCGACACCGCGGGAGAACAGTTCGTCGACCACGCCGTCGGCGACACGCCCCACTGACGAGGTGCCGGTGAGCAGGATGGGAGTCTCCAGCACGCCCCACTCGGCCATCTCGATGGTGCCGGTGAGCTCGCCGGCGCCGTTGAGCACGGCAGGGGCAGCAGGCATCGGCCGAGCGAACAACGCGCCCGGGTCGTCGGGCACGATCGCAGTGACGCCGGTGCGGGCGAACGGGCCTTCGCCGTCGCCGCTCCACAGCGTGACGTGGCCGACGCGCACGCCTGGCACATCGGTGATGGCGTTGTGATGCCCGGTGGAGAACGAGCCGAAAGTGAGACCGAGGTCGCGTGCTCGGGGCCTCGGGTGAGGTGGTGCGGTCGGGTGTTCGACGGGTTGCGGCATGCGGGCAATCTAGAGTCGGCCCAATGGTGACGTGGAACAGCTTCGAGCAGCAGCATGGCTGAGCAGTGGTGGGTGGGCGCCGACGAGTCCGGCGGCATCCCGAACCCGGGGCGACCCGACGTCAGGCCACCGGCGCACTGGCGCCTGGAAGCGGTTGTCGCAACCGAGCGGCCGCGCCAGATCGAACTCTCGCCCGACGGCACCACGCTCGCGTTCATGCTGGATCGCGACACCTCCGACGTCTGGACCATCCCGGTTGCCGGTGGCACGCCGACGAGGGTGACCACCGGTCGGGCGCTCGCCGCGTTCTGGGAGGATGGCAACGCCGTCTGGTCGCCGGACGGCACCCGCCTTGCGTTCACTCAGTCGGGCAAGGTGATGGTCGTTGCCGCGGAGGGTGGGGTGCCCGCGGAGGTCTGCGAAGGCTCGGGCCCGGTATGGCTCGACGACGAGCGGATGATCGTCGGCATCGACCGCGACCATCGCACGGTGCTGACCGTGGTGCGCGTGGCCGACGCGTGGCCGCAGCCGCTGGCCGATGCAGGCACCGACTATGTCACCGTCGTGGTCTCGCCCGATCGCTCGCAGGTGGCATACACCCTCCTGCATCACGATGACCTGAGCTGCATCAGCCTGCACATCGC
>Ga0105047_10004535_pt1 | contig 24118 bp, 34 predicted proteins | sample MAT04_FD_78384 | JGI IMG/M metagenome (GOLD analysis project Ga0105047, IMG submission 78384) | Freshwater microbial communities from Lake Fryxell liftoff mats and glacier meltwater in Antarctica - MAT-04 (megahit assembly) | ecosystem: Environmental > Aquatic > Freshwater > Ice > Liftoff... | reverse complement strand
GCGACAACGTGGCAATCACTGTCGAGCTCGGTAAGCCGATCGCGATGGACGAAGGCCTGCGTTTCGCCATCCGTGAGGGTGGCCGTACCGTCGGCGCCGGCCGCGTCACCAAGATCACCAAGTGACCTGAGAGAGACACGACCAACATGGCACAGAGCATTCGTATCCGTCTCAAGGCATTCGACCACGAGATCATCGACCAGTCGACCCGCAAGATCGTCGAGACGGTCACCCGTACCAACGCAACGGTGCGCGGCCCCATCCCGCTGCCTACCGACAAGCACCGCTACACGGTCATCCGTGGCCCGCACATCGACAAGGACTCTCGCGAGCACTTCGAGATGCGCGTCCACAAGCGCCTCATCGACATCGTCGACCCGAACGCCAAGACCATCGACAGCCTGCAGCGCATCGAGCTGCCGGCCGGCGTCGACATCGAGATCAAGATCCAGAACAGCTGATCTGTTGCATCTTGGCCCCCCTAAGGGGAACCATGAACGACCCCGGCGACTTCGGTCACCGGGGTCGTTCGCATGTGCGGGTCGTTCGCATGTGCGGGTCGTTCGCATCGGGCATCGCGTGGTTCTGGGGGCTGGCGGTAGCAAGCTGTTCGGGTGCACTTCGACACCACTGAACTGATCGGGTACCTGGCGTCGGTGCTGGTAGTGATCTCGCTGGCAATGACCTCGGTGATCCGCTTGCGCACCATCTCGTTGGCCGGGTCGGTGGCATTCGTCGTCTACGGGGTGCTGCTGGGTTCGGTGCCGATCATGGTCACCAACTTCGCCGTCGCCGGCTTGAACATATGGTTCCTGCGCGCCGAGATCGGCGGCAAGCGCCACCTCGGCGCAACGCCAATTGCGCACGACGCTCCATTCCTCGTTGACTTCCTGCGCTATCACCTCGACGACATCCATCGCTTCCAGCCGACGTTTCAGCCGCCGATCTCCGACGACGAGGCCACGGTCCTGCTGCTGATGCGCGACGGGTTGCCGGCCGGTGCGCTGATCGGGCGTCTGGCGGGCGACGAACTGCAGGTGCACCTCGACTACGTGACCAAGCCCTACCGAGACACGCAACTCTCCACCTGGTTGTACGGCAAGGGTTCGGGCGTGCTGCGCCGCCTCGGCGTCGAGCGGGTCACCAGCGAGCCCGGCACCGAACCTCACAGCAGCTATCTGCAGCGCAATGGCTTCGTGAAGGTCGGCGACCGCTACGAGCTGCGCCTGCCCTCGTGAACATCGGTGGGCAAAATCGGCTGCCTGACGGGCGAAACATGCCCGACCTGCGATAGACAACGCGACATCGACCAGCGCGACGACCCCTTCCAAATCGAGCCTGACCCCTTCGCGTTCGCCCCGGAGCCGGAGGTTCCCTTGGCCGACATGCCCGAACTCGACGACGCGCCGGCCTCACCCGTTGCTGGCCCTGCGCCGCACGGCCGGTGGCGAGTTCGCACCGGTTACCTCGCTGCTTTCGCGGTGTTCCTGATTGCGTGGGGCGCCGGGCTGCTTGGTGCGTGGATGGGAGCGCGGCTCGCCGTCGAGGACCGCAGTCCCGCCCGCACGCCATCCACCCTCGGGCTCGTCCAGGTCGAGCCGCGCGAGGTGGCGTTGCCGGCTCTTGATGTGCTCGCTGCTGCCTCAGCCATCGGCCCATCGGTGGTCAACGTGTCGGCTATGACCAGCTCGGGCGATCTGGTCGGCCAGTCCACCGGTACGGGCGTGGTGCTGACGGCGGACGGCGAGATCGTCACCAACGCGCATGTGGTGGAAGATGCGGTGACGGTGCGCGTGCGGGTGCCGGGAGAGACCGAACCGCGCGGTGCTGTCGTGCTGGCCATCGACGCTCGCCGCGACCTTGCGCTGCTGCGCATCGATGCCGACGGCCTGCAACCCGCCACCTTCGCCGACCCCGGCGACATCCGCGTCGGCGACGAGGTGGTGGCGGTCGGGTACGCGCTCGACCTGGACGGCGACCCGTCGGTGACCGCCGGCATCGTCTCCGCGCTCGATCGTGCCACCGCCAACGAGACCATTGCGCTGAAGGGCCTGATCCAGACCGATGCGCCGATCTCGTCCGGGAACTCGGGTGGGCCCCTGGTCAACTCGCTCGGCCAGGTCGTGGGCATCACCACGTTCGTGGCGATCACCGAGCAGGGAACTACCGCCAACAACCTCGGCTTCGCGATCTCCAATGCCGAGCTGCTGCCGGCACTGGAGCTGCTGCGCGCCGCTGCCGGCGGTGAGCTGCAGCCGTCTGGTTTCCTGGGTGTCGGCCTGTCCGACCGGTTGGACGGGGGCAGCGGAGCGCTGGTCACCGAGGTGGTGGCGGGTTCGCCCGCCGAGAAGGCCGGTATCGAGGTCGGTGATGCCGTCATCGCGATCGAGGGTGTCGAGATCACCGGCCAGGAAAGCCTGGTGGCCACCATCCGCGACTACCGGCCGGGTGACGAGGTCGGCATCGAGCTGCGCCGCGGCGGGCGCACCATCAAGGTGCAGGCCGTTCTCGCCGAACGCCCCGCCGACTGATCCACGCGCCGCTCACTTGCGCCGGGCGTCCGGTCACGGCCCACCGTCGGTTGGGTCGTAGCGTGCGCGCATGCAGCATCTCGACGTGCACCAGGGTGGGCAGCGGCCATTCGGCCTGAACTATTGGCCGTTGCCGCAGGACGATCCCGGCGTGGAGATCCCGCGCGAATCCATCCGGCTCGTCTCGCCCGACGGGGCCCTCGTGCGCGGTGTGCTCTGGACGCCACCCCACGGCAAGCCGTGGAAGACGGCCGTGATCCTCAGTCATCCGCGCGGCGACTTCAGTGTGCATTACGCCTGCCCGTTGCTCGCCGCCGCCGGCTACGCGGTGCTCGGCTTCGGCACCCGCTACCAGAACAACGACACCGACTGCCTGCACGAGAGCTGCATCGTCGACGTCAAGACCGCGCACGACGAGATGATCCGGCGCGGTGCTGAAGCGGTGGTGCTGCTCGGCAACTCCGGCGGCGGAAGCCTGATGGCGCTGGCGCAGGCGCAGCTGGGCATCGGCGACGGGTGGGTGGGCATGGCAGCACATCCGGGCGAAGGGGTGTTCATGCTGCAGGTGATCGACCCGAGCGTTGCCGACGAGAACGACCCCTTCAGCACGGTCCCCGAGCTGGACATGTACCACCCTGACAACGGCTGGCGCCCCTGGCCGGAGCCGTGCGTGTACGACACCGACTGGCTGCAGCGCTACCGCGCCGCGCAAGTGGCCCGTGTGGCCCGCATCGATGCCATCGCCAAGGCCAGCATCGCCGAGTCCGTCAACGCCGGCAGTCGCTTGAAGGGGCTGGACAAGGACAGCGACACCCTGGCATGGCGCGAGCACCGACGGCGGGCGGTCTTCACCAGGTACCACACGATCTACCGCACGCTGGCCGACCCGGCCTACCTGGACATGTCGATCGACCCCGATGAGCGGCCGATGGGCAGCCTGTTCGCGTTCCCCGATCCGTTCGATGCCAACTTCGGCCGTGGGGGCCTGGCGCGCACGATGACCGCCCGCGGATGGCTCAGTACGTGGTCCGGGCTCAGCAGCCACGCCAAGCTCGCCGACACGATGCCGCAGGTGAAGGTGCCCACGTTCCTGGTGCACCCCACCGCCGACACCGAGATCCGCGTGCGTCAGGCCAAAGAAATCGTCGACGCGGCCGGTGCTGCGGATGTCACCTACCTGGAGATGAAGGGCGCGCCGCACTACCTGGAGGGTCACCGCCCCGAGGCGCTCGCCGCCGTTGCGGAATGGATGGCCCAGCGCTTCCCCTGACGCTCGTGCCGTCGCGCTCAAAATTGGTGGCATTGTGTCGGTCTTGGCCTGAACCACACCTAACATCGTTCGAATGCTCCACGCCCTGCTCATCGCCCCACAGGCCACGTCACGCGATCAGTTCGTCGATCTCGATGTGCCGGCCTGGGCATGGGCGGCGCTGGCCGTCACCATCGCCCTCATGCTGGGCGTCGACCTGTTCCGCCACCGTGTGCCCCACGAGCCCACGCAGCGTGAGGCCCTCACCGAGTCGTTGATCTGGGTGACGTTCGGCCTGGCGTTCGCCGGGGTCATTGCGCTCTCGTTCGGTGGGCAGGCAACCACCGAGTACCTGTCCGGCTACGTGATCGAGAAGTCGCTCAGCGTCGACAACGTGTTCGTCTGGGCGATGTTGTTCGCGACCTTCAAGATCCCGCTGAAATACCAGCACCGGGTGCTGTTCTGGGGCATCTTCGGCGCGCTCCTGATGCGCGGCATCTTCATCTGGGCGGGCACGGCCCTCATCTCCAAGTTCTGGTGGGTGCTGCTCGTCTTCGGCGGCTTGCTGATAGTCACCGGCCTCAAGATCCTCAAGCACCGCAACGACGAGGGCGAGAAGGAGCACACGGCCGGTATCGGCCTGCTCAAGCGGTTCATGCCGGTCTCTGACGAACTCGATGGTCAGAAGTTCTTCACCAGGGTCAACGCCAAGCGGGCGGCAACGCCGCTGTTCGCAGCCCTGGTGGTCGTCGAACTCACCGACGTGATTTTCGCAGTGGACTCGGTGCCGGCCATCCTCGCCGTCTCGAACGAGCCGTTCTTGGTCTTCGCGAGCAACGCATTCGCCATCATGGGCCTGCGGGCCATGTACTTTCTGCTGGCCAACGCCAAGGAAAAATTCCACTTCCTCAGCCACGCGCTCGGCATCATCCTCATCTACGTGGGTATCAAGATGAGCATCAGCCACTGGTATCACATCGACACGCTCATCTCGCTGGCCGTCATCGTCGGCCTGTTGGCACTGTCGATCTGGGCGAGCCTGAAGTTCCCGAAGGTGTTCGGGGGCGGCGAGACCGCGGAGCAGCACGCAGCCCACGGCTGAGCAGCATTCCACCGGCGCTGACCTGCGCGAACCTTCCCGCAACGGGTTGGCGCGCGTGGTAGGCGCCGGTAGGGTTCACTCCTCGTGTGCGCCACCCGGCGCATGGCAATCGATGTCCGAGCAGGTCCCTTTCGGGGGAAACCGCATGGCGACAACCGAATCCGGTGCTCCGCCGGCCATCTGGCCTGCGGAGCATTTGCGTGTAATCCAGATGCCCGGCTCGACCGGGTCCGACCGAAAAGGCTGCCGAGATGGCACTCAAAGCGATTGTTGGCGAGAAAGTCGCCATGAGCCAGGTGTGGGTGAACGACAAAGTCGTTCCCGTCACTGTGCTCCGCGTCGAGCCTGCGCGCATCGTCCAGGTGAAGACCACCGAACGCGACGGTTACACGGCGCTGCAGGTCACCTATGGGCACCGCGATGCGAAGAAGCTCACCAAGCCCGAAGCGGGCCACTTCGCCAAGGCGGGTGTAGAGCCCGGCCGCAAGGTCGTGGAACTGCGTCTCGACTCGGTGGATGGCTTCGAAGTGGGCCAGGAGATCAAGGTCGACATGCTCGCCCAGGGCGAGAAGGTCGATGTCACCGCGGTCAGCCGTGGTAAGGGCTTCGCCGGCACCATGAAGCGTCACAACTTCTCCGGCCAGGGCGCCAGCCACGGTAACCACAAGCACCACCGCGCTCCCGGCTCCATCGGCCAGGCCAGCTTCCCCGGTCGCGTGTTCAAGGGCGTGAAGATGTCGGGCCACATGGGCCACGAGCAGGTCACCACCTTGAACCTCGAGGTCGTCGAAGCAGATCCCGAGCGCAACCTGCTGCTGGTCAAGGGCTCCGTGCCCGGCCCCAACGGCGGCGTCGTCATCGTTCGCAACGCAGTGAAGGGGAAGTGACGCAATGTCTTCCGTTTCCTTGAAGACCCCTGCTGGCACCGACGCCGGCTCGCTCGAGCTCGACGCCGAAGTCTTCGGTATCCAGCCCAACGTGCCCGTCATGCACCAGGTCGTCACCGCTCAGCTCGCAGCCCGTCGTTCGGGCACGCAGAGCACCAAGACCCGCGCTGAAGTCAGCGGCGGCGGCAAGAAGCCGTTCAAGCAGAAGGGCACCGGTAACGCCCGTCAGGGCTCCACCCGTGCACCACACTTCAGCGGCGGCGGCGTGGCCCTTGGTCCCAAGCCGCGCAAGTACGACCAGAAGACCCCCAAGAAGATGATCAAGCTCGCCCTGCGTTCGGCACTCAGTGACCGCGCCGCAGAGGGCAAGGTCGTGGTCATCGATGCGTGGAACTTCGAGACGCCCAAGACCAAGGACGCCAAGGCTGCGCTCAGCGCGCTGGGTGTCTCCGGCAAGTCCCTCGTCGTCGTCGACATCAACGAGACCAACGCCATCCGCAGCTTCCTGAACCTGCCCGAAGTGCAGCTCATCGAAGTCAACGAGCTCAACGCGTACGACATCCTGTGCAACGACTACGTCATCTTCAGCCAGGCCACACTGCCCGGAACATCCGTGGCCGCTGCGGCCCCGGCACCGAAGAAGGCGGCCGCCAAGAAGGCCGCACCGAAGGCTGCAGCTGCCGAGGCGCAGCCGCTGGTCGATGCCGCTGCCAGCGAGATTGCTCCGGCAGCCGCCGACCTGCCCAAGGGAGCTGTCGCCGCCAACGACGACGGCTCCGCTCCCGAGGGGTACGAGATCAAGGGCAACGCCGACTCCGGCCTGTACCACGTACCGGGTTCTGCGTTCTACAACCGCACGGTGGCCGAGTTCTGGTTCGCCACCGCCGAAGATGCCGAGGCCGCTGGTTTCCAGCTGCCTCCCAGCCAGCGCAAAGCGGCTGAGTCGGAAGAAGAGAGCAACTGATGAAGGATCCCCGCGACATCATCCTGGCACCCGTGGTGTCAGAGAAGAGCTACGGCCTCATCGAGCAGGGCGTGTACACCTTCAAGGTGCACCCCAGCGCGAGCAAGCCCGAGATCAGCGACGCCGTTGAGAGCATCTGGGGCGTCACCGTGTTGAAGGTCAACACCCTCAACCGCAAGGGCAAGGCCACGCGCGCACGTCGCACGGGCCGCGCCGGTTCCAAGCCTGACACCAAGCGAGCCATCGTCACCCTTGTCAAGGGCGACGAGATCCCGCTGTTCGAGCACTGAGGCGCATCACCATGGCCATTCGTTCACGCAAACCCACCAGCGCCGGTCGCCGTTTCCAGACCAGCTCCGATTTCTCCGAGATCACGAAGACGACGCCGGAGCGCACGCTCCTGGCACCGCTCCACAAGAGCGGCGGTCGCAACGTGTACGGTCGCAAGACCAGCCGTCACCGCGGTGGCGGGCACAAGCGCCAGTACCGCATCATCGACTTCACCCGTATCAAGGATGGCGTCACGGCCAAGGTCGCTGCCATCGAGTACGACCCCAACCGCACCTGCCGTATCGCGCTGCTGCACTACGCAGACGGCGAGAAGGCATACATCCTGGCGCCCAAGGGCCTCAACGTGGGCGACCATGTGAGCAACGGTGTCGGCTCCGACATCAAGCCGGGCAACGCGTTGCCGCTGCGCTACATCCCCGTGGGTACCACCGTCCACAACGTCGAGCTGCGCCCCGGTGGCGGCGGCAAGATGGCCCGTTCGGCCGGCACCGCCGTCCAGCTGGTCGCCAAGGAAGGCGAGTTCGCCACCCTGCGCCTGCCCAGCACCGAGATGCGCCGCGTACTCATCGACTGCCGGGCAACGATCGGCGAAGTCGGCAACAGCGAGCACGAGCTCGTCACCATCGGCAAGGCCGGCCGCAACCGCTGGAAGGGCGTCCGCCCGCAGACCCGTGGTGTCGCCATGAACCCGGTCGATCACCCGCTCGGTGGTGGCGAAGGCCGCACCAGTGGTGGTCGCCCGCCAGTGTCGCCCTGGGGCAAGCCCGAAGGCGTCCGTACTCGTAACACCAAGAAGTCGACGCAGCAGCTCATCGTGCGCCGTCGCCGCACGTCGAAGGGCCGGAGGTAGTCCACCATGTCACGCAGCCTGAAGAAGGGCCCGTTCGTCGACGACCACCTGCTGAAGAAGGTCGACACGCAGAACGCAGCCGGCGAGCGCAAGGTCATCAAGACCTGGAGCCGTCGCAGCACCATCATCCCCGACATGGTCGGGCACACCATCGCCGTCCACGACGGTCGTAAGCACGTGCCGGTGTATGTCACCGAGAGCATGGTCGGTCACAAGTTGGGCGAGTTCAGCCCCACCCGTACCTTCAAGTACCACGCCGGCCAAGAGAAGAACACGAAGGGTCGCCGCTGATGACCGGTCCGAAGCTCAACGAGAAGTCGTTCGTCGCCGGCGAACGCAGTGGTACGAAGGCGAGCGCGATGTACGTGCGTTCGTCGGCCTGGAAGGCCCGCGTCGTGCTCAACCTCATCCGCGACCTGCCGGTGCGCAACGCCGACGAAGTGTTGCAGTTCTGCGATCGCGATGCCGCGGTCGTGGTGCGCAAGGTGCTGGCCTCGGCCGTCGCCAATGCGCAGCACAACGACGAGCAGGACCCCGAGGAGCTGTACGTCAAAGCGTGCTTCGCCGATGAAGGCCCCACCATGAAGCGTTTCACCCCCCGTGCCCGCGGCCGTGCAGGCGCCATCAAGAAGCGCTCGTGCCACATCACGATCGTCGTGGCTCGCCTCGACGACCGCCGCCTGGAAGTCGTGCAGGCCCGTGAGGCCCGCCGTACCGCCGTTGGCCGCCGTCGTGGTGCTGCCGTCGGTGGTACCACGGCCAGCCGCAAGGCTCGCGTCGAGCGCAGCCGTGAGCGTGCGCAGGGCCTCAAGGAAGGCACTGCTGATCACGATCACGACGGTCGCGATCACGACGGTCAGAACGACCACGACCACGGCGCTGCCGAGGCCGAAGTCGCCGTGCAGTCCTTCGTGGGTGCTGTGCCGGCCGAGACCGACGAGGCCCCCGAGGGCCACGAGATCAAGGGCAACGCCGACTCCATGCTCTACCACGAGCCGGGCAGTCGCTACTACGCCCAGACCAAGGCCGAATACTGGTTCGACACGGTCGAGAATGCGGAGGCCGCTGGGTTCAGCGCCCCCGCCAGCCAGAAGAACGATGCTGATGACAACGCCGACGAAATCGGCGAGGAGGCCTGACCATGGGTCAGAAGATCAACCCCTACGGTTTCCGTCTTGGCGTGACCACCGAGTGGAAGAGCCGCTGGTTCAGCGAGCGCGACTACAAGGAGTACCTCACCGAGGATTGGAAGATCCGCAAGGCGCTCATGACGAAGCTCGAGTCCGCTGCGGTCAGCCGCATCGAGATCGAGCGCACTCGCGACAAGGTGCGGGTGGACATCCACACCGCACGTCCGGGCATCGTCATCGGTCGCCGTGGCGCCCAGGCCGACGAGCTGCGTGCACTGCTCACGCAGATCACCGGCAACCCGAAGGTGCAGCTCAACATCGTCGAGATCAAGAGCCCCGAGCTCGACGCTGCGCTCATCGCGCAGGGTGTTGCCGACCAGCTGGTCAACCGCATCGCCTTCCGCCGTGCCATGAAGCGCGCAGTCCAGAACGCCCAGAAGGCTGGTGCCCTCGGCATCCGCGTGCAGTGCTCGGGTCGCCTCGGCGGCGCTGAGATGTCTCGCACCGAGTGGTACCGCGAAGGCCGGGTTCCGCTGCACACGCTGCGTGCCGACATCGACTACGGATTGCGTGAGGCTCGTACCTCCAGCGGCCGCGTCGGCGTCAAGGTCTGGATCTACAAGGGCGACATCGTTCCGTACAAGGCTGCCACCGACGAGAAGATCGCTCGTGAAGCTGCCTTGGCCGTCGGCGATTCCACCGGCCTCGGTGCCGGCCCGCGCAAGGTTGTTTCCTCGGCAGGTCGCCGCAAGGCCGACGAGCCCGAGATCGAAGCAACGCCTCTCGTCAAGGAAGCCGATCCGGAGCTGGAGAAGCTGCTCGACGAGGAAGAGGAAATCGCCCGCCGCACCCATGGTGCAGCGCAAGAAGCCCCGCACTTCCGTGGGGAGGACTGATCCGCATGTTGATGCCCCGTAAAGTCGCACACCGCAAGCACCACCGTGGTCGTACCTTTGGCCTGTCCAAGGGTGGCAACGAACTCGCCTTCGGCGAGTACGGAATCCAGGCGCTCGAGCCCGGTTGGCTCACCGCCCGCCAGATCGAAGCAGCCCGTATTGCCATGACCCGTGCCATCAAGCGTGGTGGCAAGGTTTGGATCAACATCTTCCCGGACAAGCCCGTCACGAAGAAGCCGGCCGAGACCCGCATGGGTTCCGGCAAGGGCAACCCCGAGTTCTGGGTAGCAGTCGTCCGTCCCGGTCGCGTGCTCTTCGAGCTCTCGTTCCCCAACGAAGAGATTGCCAAGGCAGCCATGGCCAAGGCAATCCAGAAGCTGCCGATCAAGGCACGCATCATCACCCGCGAGGAGGTGTACTGAGATGGCACGTTCGAATACTGATCTGAAAGAAATGGATCTCGTCGCCCTCGTCGAGGAACTGCGCGCCACCAAGCAGGAAGCACTCAACCTGCGCTTCCGCAACGCCACCGGCCAACTCGACAACAATGCCGAGATCGGCAAGGTGCGTCGGCAGATCGCCCGTATCAACACCCAGATCCGTGCGAAGGAAATCGCGCTGGCAGAGGGGACCAACTGATGTCCGAGACCATCGAAACTCAAGCTGCGGAGCGCAACAACCGCAAGACCCGTGAGGGCCTGGTCGTGTCCAACAAGATGGACAAGACTGCGGTCGTCGCAGTGGTCGAGCGCGTGCGTCACCCGAAGTACGGCAAGTTCATGATGCGCACCAAGAAGCTCTACGCCCACGACGAGACCAATGACGCCAACACCGGCGATCGGGTTCGTGTGATGGAGACCCGTCCGCTCAGCAAGAACAAGCGCTGGCGCGTCGTGGAGATTTTGGAGCGTGCCAAGTGATTCAACAGGAATCTCGTCTCCGCGTCGCTGACAACAGCGGTGCCAAAGAAGTCCTGTGCATCAAGGTGCTCGGCGGTACTCGTCGGCGCTACGCAGGCATCGGCGACATCTTCGTGGCCACCGTGAAAGACGCCATCCCCGGTGCCGCGGTGAAGAAGGGCGACGTCGTCAAGTGCGTCGTCGTTCGTACCAAGAAGGAACGTCGTCGCCCCGACGGTAGCTACATCCGTTTCGACGAGAACGCTGCCGTCATCATCAAGGACGATCTCACGCCGCGTGGCACCCGTATCTTCGGGCCAGTCGGTCGTGAACTGCGTGACAAGAAGTTCATGCGCATCGTGTCGCTGGCCCCGGAGGTGCTGTGACCATGAAGCTCAAGAAGGGCGACACAGTCGTTGTCATCGCTGGTAAGGACAAGGGCCAAGAGGGCGAAATCGTGCAGGTCATGCCGAGCGCCAACAAGGTCATCGTCAACGGCGTGAATACGGCCAAGAAGCACAGCAAGGCCCGCAAGACCAACCAGCAGGGCGGGATCATCGATCGCGACATGCCGGTCGACGCCAGCAACGTGATGTTGGTGCACAAGGGCAAGCCCACCCGCGTGGGTTACACGACCCAGCCCGACGGCACCAAGGTGCGAGTCGCCAAGCGCACAGGTGAGGTGATCTCATGAGCAGCGATACCGCAACGACATCGGTGCCTCGCCTCCGGGCGAAGTACTCCAACGACATCCGCGCCGCTCTGCAGGCCGAGCTCGGCATCGCCAACGTGATGCAGATCCCGAAGCTCGAAAAGATCGTGATCAACATGGGCGTCGGTCGTGCCACCCAGCAGCCGTCGCTGCTGGAAGGCGCAGTCGCCGACCTCACCAAGATCAGTGGTCAGAAGCCGATCATCACCAAGGCCAAGGATTCGATCGCAGCGTTCAAGCTGCGTGAGACCCAGGCCATCGGCTGCAAGGTCACCTTGCGCGGCGATCGCATGTGGGAGTTCCTGGATCGTCTGATCTCGGTGGCCATCCCCCGTATGCGCGACTTCCGCGGTCTGCCGGCGCACAGCTGGGACGGCCGAGGCAACTACACGTTCGGTCTTTCCGACCAGACAGTGTTCCCTGAGATCGAGTACGACAAGATCGACTCCACTCGTGGCATGGACATCACCATTGTCACTTCCGCCGCCACCAACGAGCACGGCAAGGCCCTGCTCGACGCCTTCGGGTTCCCGTTCAAGCGGGGCGAAGAAGCCGGTGCGGCTCCCAAGAAGCAGAAGCGTCGTGGCCCTGTGCGCGGCGGCAAGGGCGCAGGCAAGCCTGCGAAGAAGAATTAGAGGCATACGTCATGGCGAAGAAGTCGCTCATCAACAAGGCAAATGCCACGCCCAAGTTCAAGGTGCGCGGTTACACGCGCTGCCGGCGCTGTGGCCGTGCTCGTTCGGTGTACCGCAAGTTCGGCCTCTGCCGGGTGTGCCTCCGTGAAATGGCCCATGCGGGCGAGATCCCGGGCGTCACCAAGGCGAGCTGGTGAGGAGAGAAGATGCTCACTGATCCCATCGCTGACATGCTGACCCGCATCCGCAACGCCAATACGGCGATGCACGATGACGTCCGTATGCCGAGTTCCAAGCAAAAGGTCGCACTGGCCACCATCCTCGAGAAGGAGGGGTACATCACCGGTTTCACCGTGGCGCCAGCCACCAGTGGCCCCGGTGAGGTGCTCAACATCTCGATGAAGTACTCCAACGATCGCAAGCGCACGATCTCCGGTCTGCGTCGCATCTCCACCCCCGGCCTGCGGATCTACCGCAAGAGCGACTCGGTTCCCCGTGTCCTCGGTGGCTTGGGTGTGGCTGTCCTGTCCACCAGCCAGGGGCTGCTCACCGACCGTGAAGCGCGCAAGCGCAAGGTCGGCGGCGAAGTCCTCTGCTACGTGTGGTGATTGAGAGGATTCGTCATGTCACGCATCGGTAAGTCCCCGATCGCTGTCCCCGGCAGCGTAGAAATCACCATCGACGGTTCGGATGTCACGGTCAAGGGCCCCAAAGGCAGCTTGTCCCGCACCGTTCCCGGCGAGATCTCGGTGCGCCGCGAGGAAGGCACCCTGCTGGTCGAGCGTCCCAACGACGAGCGTCAGAACCGCTCGCTGCACGGCCTCACCCGCACCTTGGTGAGCAACATGGTCGTCGGTGTCACCGACGGCTTCTCCAAGGAGCTCGAGATCATCGGCGTGGGTTACCGCGCCGAAGCCATCACCCCCACTCAGCTGCGTCTGGCCCTCGGGTTCAGCCACCCGGTGCTCATGGAAGCGCCGGAGGGCATCACCTTCGAGGTCCCCACTCAGACTCGCATCATCGTCCGCGGTATCGACAAGGAAGTCGTCGGCCAAGTGGCCGCCAACATCCGCGCCGTGCGCAAGCCCGAGCCCTACAAGGGCAAGGGTGTGCGTTACCTCGGCGAGAAGGTCCTGCGTAAGGCCGGCAAGACCGGCAAGAAGTAGCCAGGAAGAGCCACTCGTATGAGCAACACTGCACAAAAGCGCCGTAACGGCCGCATCATCCGCCACCGCCGGGTGCGCAAGAAGATCCATGGCACCGCTGCGCGTCCGCGCCTGGCAGTGTTCCGTTCCAACAAGCACCTCACCCTGCAGGTGATCGACGACGTGGCCGGCTGCACGATTGCTGCTGCCAGCACCACTGAGCCGGGCATCAAGGGTGAGGGCAGCGGCGCCACCGTCGAAGCTGCGACCAAGCTGGGCCAGCTCGTGGCCGAGCGGGCCAAGGCCGCCGGTGTTACCAAAGTCGTGTTCGACCGTGGCGGCTTCGCCTACCACGGCCGTATCGCCGCAGTTGCTGCTGCGGCCCGTGAAGCAGGTTTGGAGTTCTGATGGCCGCCCCCTCGAATTACGGCAACCGCAACGAAGAGCGAGCCCCTGATCCCAGCGGGCTGCGCGAATCTCGCGTCATCGCCATCAACCGCGTCGCCAAGGTCGTCAAGGGCGGCCGTCGCTTCTCGTTCACTGCCCTCGTGGTGGTCGGCGACGGCAACGGTCGTGTTGGCCTGGGCTATGGCAAGGCCAAGGAAGTGCCGCTGGCCATCCAGAAGGGCACCGAAGAGGCCAAGAAGAACCTGTTCGACGTGCCATTGGCCGGCAGCACCATCACCCACCCGATCATCGGCATCAACTCCGCCGGTCGCGTGATGATGAAGCCTGCCGCTCCCGGTACCGGTGTCATCGCCGGAGGCGCTGCGCGCGTCATTCTCGAAGAGGCCGGCATCCACGACGTGCTCTGCAAGTCGCTCGGTTCCTCGAACGCGATCAACGTGGCTCGCGCCACCATCAACGGTCTCGCCTCGTTGCAGCGCCCCGAAGATGTCGCGGCGCGCCGTGGCATTGCGGCCGAAGAGTTCGTGCCCAAAGGCATGCTCAACGCGTACAACGAGCGCAAGAAGCAGATTTCTGCAGGAGAGTCGCACTGATGCGTAAAGACACCAACTACGAAGGCCCCACCCTCCTCGTGCGCCAGACACGCTCGGCGATCGGTAACAAGCCCAAGAACCGTGGCACCCTGCGTGCCCTCGGCCTCCGCAAGATCGGCGACACCAACGTGTTGCCCGACCGCCCGGAAATCCGCGGCATGCTTGCTCGCGTCCCGCACCTCATCGAGGTCACCGAGAACGCCGCCGAGTCTTCAGACAAGGGAACCGTGAACTGACATGCGCGTCGACGAACTCTCACCCGCTCCTGGTAGCACCAAGAACAAGAAGCGCGTAGGCCGTGGTATCGGTGGCAAGGGCGGCAAGACCGCCGGAGCCGGCACCAAGGGTCAGAAGTCGCGTGGTCGCGGCAAGGTTGCCCGTGGTTTCGAAGGTGGCCAAATGCCGCTCAAGCAGCGCGTGCCGAAGTTGAAGGGCTTCAACAACCCGTTCCGGGTGGAGTACAGCCCGGTCAACCTCGACCAGCTCAACGAGCTCGGCGAATCGATCATCACCCCCGAGGTGCTCGTGTCCGCCGGCCTGGTGCGCAAGGGCACGCTCGTGAAGATCCTCGCCCGTGGCGAGATCACCACTGCAGTGCAGCTCAGCGCCCATGGCGTGTCGCAGGCTGCTGATGCAGCCATCACCGCCGCGGGCGGTAGCGTCACCGTCTTGCCGTTGCCCTTCAAGCAGGGTCGCCCGCCCGTCAAGGGCAACCAGTTCACCAACCGCTGATTCTCGCCGTCAACCCGACGCCGTCTCGAAACCCTCTGGGAGCAAACCCGTGTTCTCCAACTTGAAGAACGTCTTCAAGGTGCCCGATCTGCGGAACAAGATCCTGTTCGTGATGGCCATGGTGGCCCTCTATCGAGTGGGTGTCGCTATCCGCGTGCCGGGTATCGACGCCGATGCCGTTCGCCAGTTCAAGGCCTCCGCCAACTCACAGGGCGCGCTTGGTTTCTTCAACCTGTTCAGCGGTGGCGCGTTCGCCAGCTTCAGCATCTTCGCGCTCGGCATCATGCCGTACATCACCGCCAGCATCATCATGCAGGTGCTTGGTGTTGTCATTCCCAAGCTCGAGAAGCTGCAGCAGGAAGGCGCCTCCGGCCAGCGCAAGATCACGCAGTACACGCGTTACCTCGCCATTGGTATCTCCACGCTGCAGGCCACGGCGCTGACGTTCATCTTCGGCAACGGCAACGGCAACGCCTTCTTCGGCGCTGCCCAGAACCTGCCTACGAACCTGCGGTTGCTGCCCGACGGCATGTGGCCGCGCGGGTATTTGGTCATCGCCACGCTCGTCGGCGGGACCGCAATACTGATGTGGCTCGGCGAACTCATCAGCCAACGCGGTATCGGCAACGGCATGAGCATGGTCATCTTCGCCTCGGTGGTCAGCAGCCTGCCCTCGGGCTTCTACGGCGTCTACCTCACCAAGGGCTGGTTCGTGTTCGGCTTGCTGCTGCTGCTGTGCCTGGGCATCGTGATCGCAGTCGTGAAGGTCGAGCTGGCCCAACGGCGCATTCCCGTGCAGTTCGCCAAGCGTGTGGTCGGTCGTCGGATGTACGGCGGTCAGAGCACCTACATCCCGCTGAAGGTCAACCAGAGCGGTGTGGTCCCCATCATTTTCGCCAGCTCCGTGCTGCTGTTGCCGGTCCTGATGACCAACCTGTTGGGCAGCTCGAGCGAGGGCTCGTGGCGTTTCACCGTGCAGCAGTGGGTTGACCAGAACCTGGTCAACAGCCAGAACCTGGTGTACATCACCCTGTTCTCGCTGATGATCATTGCGTTCGCCTACTTCTACAACTCGATCGCCTTCGATCCCATCCGCCAGGCCGATCAGATCCGTCGTCAGGGTGGCTTCATCCCCGGTGTCCGCCCCGGTCCCCAGACCGAGCGCTACCTGGGTAAGGCCGTCAACCGCATCACGCTTCCCGGCGCCGTGTTCGTCGCGATCATCGCCATCACGCCGTATCTGCTGCTGTGGGCGTTCGATGTGCAGAACTTCCCGTTCGCCGGCACCACCGTGCTGATTGCGGTTGGTGTGGCGTTGGAACTGATGCGCCAGATCGACAGTCAACTGATGCTTCGTAACTACGAGGGCTTCTTGAAGTGATTCCGGGCGCCCGGCTGATCTTGCTCGGGCGCCAAGGCGCTGGCAAGGGGACCCAGTGCGTCCGTCTGTCGCGCCACTTCGTGGTCCCGCACATCAGTACCGGCGATATGTTGCGTGCCGCTGTTCGTGAGGGCACTGAGCTGGGCGTCATGGCCAAGCGGGTGATGGATTCCGGCAACCTGGTCGGTGACGACATCATGGTTGGCCTGGTCCGCGAGCGCTTGAGCCAACCCGATGCCGTGGGTCGTGGGTACATCCTCGATGGTTTTCCGCGCACGGTCGGTCAGGCGCAGGCGCTCGATGTGATCACCGAGGTGCGCCCCATCGACGTCGTCATCGACCTCGACGTGCCTCGCGATCTGGTGCTCAACCGGCTGTCCTCGCGCAGGGTGTGTCGCGACTGCGGCACCAACTACGTCGCCGCCGGGGTGGAGAAACTGCCGTGGATCTGCGATGTCTGCGGCGGCGACGTCATGCATCGTGACGACGACACGCCCGAGGCCATCGCCCACCGGCTCGACCTCTACGAAGAGCAGACCTCGCCGCTCATCGAGTACTACCAACGCGACGGCCGCCTGGCCATCATCGACGGTGTTGCATCGCCGGAAGAGGTCTTCCGCCGGCTCACCGATGCCGTCGAAGCGTCGCGCCGGCCGGGCTGACGCGATGTGTGCACGAGGTCGCTTCGGACGTGGCGTGATCCCGCGTCGTTCGCCCGACGAGCTTCGCGAAATGCGTGCCGCCGGCCGTGTGGTGGCCGAGATGCATCACGACATTCGCCTGGCCGCCAAGCCGGGCGTCACCACCGCTGCGCTCGACCGAGTGGGCCGCGACGTGCTGGAACGACGAGGTGCGGAGTCGAACTTTTTCGGCTACCACGGCTTCCCGGCGGTCATCTGCGCGTCGGTCAACGACGAGGTCATTCATGGCATCCCCGGCTCGCGCGTCCTCGAGGAGGGGGATCTGCTCTCTGTCGATTGCGGTGCCATCATCAACGGATGGCACGGCGACGCCGCCTTCACGATGGGCATCGGGGCCATTCCCGCCGAGGCCCAGCGCCTGATCGACACCGCTGAGGCCGCTTTGGCCGCGGCGATCCGCGAGATGCGTCCGAAGCGCCACCTGGGCGACGTCGGTGCGGCCGTCGACGCGGTGGTGTCGCTCGCCGGGTACGGCAATCCACACAACTATTGCGGGCATGGCATCGGTCGCGCAATGCACGAGGACCCCGACGTCGAGAACCGTGGCCGGCCAGGGCGGGGCCTCGAACTGGCTGCTGGCATGGTGCTGGCCATCGAGCCGATGCTGCTCGCTGGTGGCAGCGACGACGTGATCGAACTGGACGATGGCTGGACCATCGTCACCGCCGATGGCTCGCTGGCGGCGCATGCCGAGCACACGGTGCTCGTCGGGCCCAACGGCCCCGACATCTTGACCAGGCTCTGAGTCCGCGACGCACGGCTGAGCCGCGGCCGCGGCCGCATGGTTCAGCGGGTGGCGGTGCTGTCCACCACGACGGCGACGCCACCGAACACGGTGTGACGCACCTTGCCCCGCAGCGTGCGGCCGGCATAGGGCGTGTTGCGGCTTTTGCTGGCGAGGTGGGCGGGCACGACGGTCCATTCCTGGGCCGGGTCGAACACCGTCAGATTGGCGGGTTCGCCGACGACGATGGGGCGGCCATGGCGGTCGGCGACTCCAGCGATCGCTGCCGGCTGCCAGCTGAGTGCGGCGACGATGGCTGCCAGGGGCATGTCCAGCTCGGAGATGGCCAGCCCAAGGGCCGTCTCGAGGCCCAGCATTCCAGGTGGTGCCTGATCCAGCGGGGCCTCCTTGGTGTGCGGCGCGTGTGGTGCGTGGTCGGTGGCGATGGCGTCGATGGTGCCATCGGCGAGACCTGCTTTGATTGCATCGATGTCGGCGCGGGTGCGCAATGGCGGGTTGACCTTGAACAACGGGTCGAAGCCGCTGAGTTGCTCGTCGGTGAGCGTGAAGTGGTGGGGTGCAGCCTCGGCGGTGATGGCTAGCCCCTCGGCCTTCGCTTGGCGCACCAGTTGCACGCTGCGGGCGGTGCTGAGGTGCAGGAAGTGCATCGGCACTCCGGTGAGCCGAACCAACTCGATGTCGCGGAACACCATCAGCTCCTCGGCGATGGATGGCCAGCCGGGGAGGCCAAGTCGGCTGCAGCAAGAACCCTCGTGCATCACCGCACCCTTGGTCAGCGAGGTGACCTCGCAGTGCTGCGCGAGCACGATGCCGAGCGGACCGGCGTACTCCAACGCGCTGCGCATCAGTTGCGGGTCCTGGACGCCGCTGCCGTCGTCGGTGAACAGGTGCACACCGGCGGCGCTGAGCTCGCCGAACGGGGCCAGCCGCTCGCCGGCGCGGCCGATGGTGATGCACCCTGCGGGCAGCACCTCGCACAGGCCAGCGCGCTTTCCCTGCGCGCGTACGAACTCGACGACGGCCACGCTGTCCTGCGCAGGGTCGGTGTTGGGCATTGCGACAACGGCCGTGAAGCCCCCCAACGCTGCAGCGCGTGAGCCGGTCTCAATCGTCTCGGCCTCCTCCTTGCCGGGTTCGCGGAGGTGCACGTGCAGGTCGACGAAGCCGGGCGCGACGATGCAGCCGGCGGCGTCGAGCAGCGTGTCGGAGCCGGTGGTGGCGATCTCGCCGACGGCCGTGATTCGGCCATCCTCGATGGCGACGTCGCCGGGGTGTTCGCCGTGTTGGTCCAGCAGCGTGCCGCCGGTGATGACGAGGCGATTCATCATGCCTCTCCCTTCAGATCGGAGCCGGAGCCCAGGAGCCAGAACAGCACTGCCATGCGCACCGCTACCCCGTTGGTGACCTGGTTGAGGATCACCGAGCCGGGCACTTCGCCGGGGTCGACGACCATCTCAACGCCGCGGTTCATCGGCCCGGGGTGCATCAGCAGCGCGTGCGGCGCCAATCGGGCGGCGCGTTGAGCGGTGAGGCCGTACATCGCCGAGTACTCGTGCAGCGATGGCAGTAGCGCGTCGTCCATCCGCTCACGTTGCACCCGCAGCAGGTACAGCACGTCGAGGTCGGGGAGAAGTGCGTCGAGGTCGTGGCTGACATCCGCCGGCCAGCCCTCGAGCGATGGCGGCAGCAGCGTCGGCGGCGCGACGAGCGTGATGCTCGCACCGAGCGCAGCGAACGCCTGCACGTCGCTGCGCGCCACGCGACTGTGCTTGATGTCGCCGACGATGGCGATGTGCAGCCCGTCGAAGCCGTCGCGCCGGTTCAGACCAGTGCGGATCGTGTAGCAGTCGAGCAGCGCCTGGGTTGGGTGCTGGTGCCAGCCATCGCCGGCGTTGACGATGGCGGCGTTGGTCCAGCGGGTGATCATCTGTGGTGCGCCGCTGCTCTTGTGTCGGATGACGAACGCATCGACTCCCATTGCGCTGATCGTCTCGATCGTGTCGCGCAAGCTCTCGCCCTTGTTGACGCTGCTGCTGGACACCGCGAAGTTCATCGTGTCCGCGCTCAGCCGCTTGGCAGCGGTGTCGAAGCTGGTGCGTGTGCGGGTGCTGTCCTCGAAGAACAGACTGACCACGTTCTTGCCGCGCAATGCGGGCACCTTCGGGATGGGGCGACTACTGACCTCCGCCATGTGGTCGGTGAGCTCGAGGAGGTGGTGGATCTCGTCGGCGCTGAGGTCCTCGATCGAGAGCAGGTGCTTCATCGGATGGACACTCCCGCGAGCGCCGCGGACACCTGCTCGTCACGGCTGGTGGGCAGGTTCTTGCCGACGAAGTCGGGCCGGATGGGCAGCTCGCGGTGGCCGCGATCCACCATGACCGCCAACTGGACGGCTCGCGGGCGGCCGTAGTCGTTGAGCGCCTCGAGTGCGGCGCGCACCGTGCGGCCAGTGAACAGCACGTCGTCGGTGAGCACGACCGTGCGGCCGTCGAGGGAGACCGGTATGTCCGTCACGCTGCCGGGCACGATGGGCCGCAGCCCGACATCGTCGCGGTGGAAGCTGACGTCCAGCATGCCCACCGGCACTGGGTGCTGTGGATCGATGGTGGCGAGCACCTCGGCGAGCGCCTTCGCCATCCACACACCACCGCGCTGCAGACCGACCAGGACCAGGTCGACCGAGCCGTGGTTTCGCTCCACGATCTCGTGGGCGATACGGGTGACCGCCCGACGGACGTCGTCGGCGCTGAGCACGACTCGCGGTTCGATGGCAGTGGCGTCGCTGGGCGACGGGTGCTCGCTGGACATGGTGTTCCCTTCACGTATGGGCCTCACAGGACCCATTTCACGTTCGACGCAGATCGTAGCCCCCACGCCGACACCGTTGTCGCGTCGGCCCAGCCTCACCGAACATGGACACCCACCCGCCCCACTTTTGCGTCCATGTCATGGCCTGACTGCGTGCGGCCCGGCGCAATGATGACGTGGTTGGGTGACGACGGCACGGCGAACGTTGCCGACACGGTGTGCTCGATGCCCGCAGCGGCCGAACAGCTCGCGACGCGCGGTGTCAGATGGGCGCCACCAGTCCGGCGGGCAGGTCGCGGAACAGGTCGGCCAGTTGCGGCAGGAAGTCGCGGTAGGCGCTGGTGTTGCGCCACACCATCGCTATACGCCGGCACGGTGCGGGTGGGCTGAATGTCAGCAGCGCCAGCCCGCCCACCGGCGGCACCGGTGGCGCCACCGACAACGCCGGCAGCAGGGTGACACCCACGCCAGCTGCGACCATCTGACGCAGGGTCTCCAGGCTGGTGGCGCGGAAGTCGCTGCGCTCGTCGGCGCCGGCCAGGCTGCACACGCTCAAAGCCTGTTCGCGCAGGCAGTGGCCTTCCTCGAGCAGCAGCACCCGCTCGCCGGCCAGCACCGACGCATCAACCTGGCCGCTCGTGCGTGCGAGCTGGTGAGCGGCGGGAACCGCCAAGACGAAGTCCTCCTCGAACAGCGGCTCGACGTGCAGCAGGTCGTCGTGGATCGGCAGCGCGAGCACCCCGACGTCGAGCGACCCGTCGCGCAGGTGCTGCAGTACCAGCTCGGTCTTCTCCTCGACCAGCAGCAGTTCCAGGCGGGGAAAGCGTGCGTGCACCTTGGGTACCACGTGCGGCAGCAGGTATGGGCCGAGCGTGGGGAACAACCCGATGCGTAGCGTGCCCGCCTCGGGGTCCTTGGCCTGGCGGGCGATGTCCCCGATGGCGGTGGCCTCGCGCAGCATCAGCCGGGCTCGTTCCACCACGCGCTCGCCGACCTCGGTGAGCAGCACGCGCCGCGGGTTGCGCTCGATCAGTTCGACGCCAAGTTCCCTTTCCAGTTTGCGCAGCTGGGTGGACAACGTCGGCTGACTCACGAAGCAGGCCGCCGCGGCCCGGCCGAAGTGGCGATGGTCGGCCACTGCGACGAGGTAGCGGAGGTCCTGGAGGTTCATGCTGCCGGCGATGGTAGACGCATCAGCCGACGGCGTCGGCCAGCGCACGTACCTGTTGGGGCGTGCGGATGAGGTGGTCGAACGCGCTCAGCGCAGCTGTGGCACCGGCGCCCATCGCGATGACGATCTGCTTGAACGGCACGGTGGTGCAGTCGCCGGCGGCATAGACGCCCGGCATCGAGGTGGCGCCGCGATTGTCGATGATGATCTCGCCGTGGGGTGACAGGTCGATCGAGCCGCGCAGCCAGTCGGTGTTGGGGAGCAGGCCGATCTGCACGAAGATGCCGTCGAGCGAGATCTCGTGCACCGTGTCGTCGGTTCGGTCCTGGTACGTGAGCCCGGTCAGCTTGTTGCCGTCGCCGAGTGCCTCGGTGGTGAGCGCGCTGGTGAGCACAGTGACGTTGGGCAGGGCGCGTAGCGCCCGCTGCAGTACCTCGTCAGCGCGCAGGGTTGCGTCGAACTCGAGGAGCGTGACGTGGGCGACCAGCCCGGCGAGATCGATCGCGGCCTCGACGCCGCTGTTGCCGCCACCGACGACCGCAACGCGCTTGCCCTTGAACAGTGGGCCGTCGCAGTGCGGGCAGTAGGTGACACCCTTGTTGCGGTACTGCTCCTCGCCGGGCACGTTCATCGAGCGCCAACGGGCGCCGGTGCTGAGCACGACGGAGCGGGCGTGCACGCTGGCGCCGTTGGCCAGCTGCACCTCGATCAGGCCACCTGGCTCGGTGGCCGGCACCACGGCGACGGCGCGCTGCAGGTTCATCACGTCGACCTCGTACTCGGCGACGTGCTGTTCCAGTGCCGTGACCAGCTTGGGGCCCTCGGTGCGGGGTACCGAGATCAGGTTCTCGATCCCCATCGTGTCGAGCACCTGGCCGCCGAAGCGTTCGGCGACGACGCCGGTGTGAATGCCTTTGCGGGCGGCGTAGATCGCGGCGGCTGCACCGGCAGGCCCGCCACCGACGACGAGGACGTCGAACGGCGTCTTCTCGGCGATTGCCGCCGCGGCGCGGGTCTCGGCGCCGGTGTCGAGCTTGGCCAGCAGCTCATCGATCGACATACGGCCTTGGGCGAAGGGTTCGCCGTTGAGGAAGACGCTGGGAACGGCCATCACCTGGCGCTGCTCGACTTCGTCCTGGAACAGAGCGCCGTCGATGGCGACGTGCTGGATGCGAGGGTTGAGCACGCTCATCGCGTTGAGCGCCTGCACCACGTCTGGGCAGTTCTGGCACGACAGCGAGAAGAACGTCTCGAACAGGTAGTCGCCAGGTAGACCGCGAACTTGGGCGGCGACCTCGTCGGTGACCTTTGGCGGGTGGCCGCCTACCTGCAGTAGGGCAAGCACCAGCGAGGTGAACTCGTGGCCCATCGGGATTCCGGCGAACTGCACCCGGACGTCGGTGCCCACGCGATCGATGGCGAACGAGGGCCGGCGCTGGTCATGGCCCTCGCGCTGCACGGTGACGAGCGGCGACAGCGCAGCCAATTCGTCGAGCAAGCCAGCGAGATCGGCCGAGGCGGGGCTGTCGTCGAGCGAGGCCACCAGAGCGATGGGGTGCACCACCTTCTGGAGGTGGGTCTGCAGCTGAGAGGTGAGCGCGGCGTCGATCATCGGTGAGGTCCGTTTCGTCAGGAGAGGAGCGGTGTGCAGCGCCCCGGGACCCGTGTGATTCGGGTCCCGGGCACGCGAGGGTCTGTCAGAGCTTGCCGACGAGGTCGAGCGAGGGGGCGAGTGTGGCTTCGCCTTCCTTCCACTTGGCGGGGCAGACTTCGCCGGGGTGGGCGGCGACGTACTGGGCGGCCTTGACCTTGCGCATCAGTTCGCTGGCGTCGCGGCCGATGCCACCAGCGGTGACCTCGACGATCTGGATCTTGCCGTCGGGGTCGACGACGAACGTGCCGCGATCGGCCATGCCGTCGGTCTCGATCATCACATCGAAGTTGCGGGTGATGGTGCCGGTCGGGTCGCCGATCATCGGGTACCGGATCTTGCCGATGGTGTCAGAGGTGTCGTGCCACGCCTTGTGGGTGAAGTGGGTATCGGTGCTGACCGAGTAGATCTGCACACCGAGCGCCTGGAACTCGGCGTAGTGATCGGCGAGGTCGCCCAGCTCGGTGGGGCACACGAACGTGAAGTCGGCGGGGTAGAAGAAGACCACCGACCACTTGCCGCGCAGGTCAGCCTCGCTGATCGGGACGAACGCGCCTTCGTGGAAGGCAGTGGCGGTGAACGGCTTGATCTCCGTGTTGATGAGCGACATGGCTGGTCCTTTGTCTTGTGGGGGGGG
>Ga0105047_10004534_pt1 | contig 24119 bp, 14 predicted proteins | sample MAT04_FD_78384 | JGI IMG/M metagenome (GOLD analysis project Ga0105047, IMG submission 78384) | Freshwater microbial communities from Lake Fryxell liftoff mats and glacier meltwater in Antarctica - MAT-04 (megahit assembly) | ecosystem: Environmental > Aquatic > Freshwater > Ice > Liftoff... | reverse complement strand
GGAAATAAAAGATATAAAAGCCCGGCCACAGGTAGGGAAGTGGATTGGCTGCTGATGGGTTTTTCTCCTTGTAATGCGAATTTGTCCTAATATCTTAGTGTGAGTATTCAGGCGCATGCCGATGCCCTGAAATTATTAGGCAAATATAAGACAGGTGTGGGTTGCCTCTACATAAATAGGCTGGACGAGATCGATCTGAAAGTTCTAAAAGAAATGATAGAAGCGTCTTTAGATAGAAAATAAAAAGAGACCAAAATCTATTCTGATCTCTTTTTATTTTATTGATGATTAATCTGCCATGGCTTTGATTCCAGGCAATTCCTTGCCTTCCAGAAATTCCAGCATAGCACCACCACCTGTAGATACAAAACTTACCCTATCTTCCAGCCCTGATTTGTTGATGGCAGAAGCACTATCACCTCCTCCGATAAGTGAGAAAGCACCAGCATCAGTAGCATCCGCAAGGGCTTTGGCCACTGAAAATGTTCCTGTGGCAAATTTTTCAAACTCAAATACACCCATAGGCCCATTCCATAAAATGGTTTTGGATGTCTTTATTATCGATGAAAATTCTTCTATTGTTTTTGGACCTATATCCAGACCCATCCACCCATCCGGGATATGATAACTATCCACTACCTGACTTTCTGCATCGGGTGCAAATTTATCTGCTGCAATATTGTCTGTCGGTAAATAAATGGCCGTATTACTGGCTTTGGCTTTATCCATGATCTTTAATGCCAATGTTACATAGTCAGGTTCAAAAAGAGAATTACCTATCTTACCTCCCAAAGCAGATAGAAATGTATATGCCATGCCTCCACCGATCAGGATATTGTCCATGCTATCTATGAGCTTTTCCAACAGCTGTATTTTATCTGATACTTTTGCTCCACCTACTATGGCAGTTACAGGTTTTTCAGCCCCATGCAGTAGTTTAGTGGCATTTTCAACTTCAGCTGCCATCAGAAATCCAAATCCTTTGTGGTCTGTATCAAAATATCTGGCTATAGTTGCAGTAGAAGCATGCTCTCTGTGTGCCGTACCAAATGCATCATTGATATAAATATCTCCATGTTTGCTCAGTTTCTTAGCAAAATCAGGATTTCCCTTTTCTTCTTCAGGGTAGAATCGGAGATTTTCGAGCAACAGGATTTCACCGCTTTTCAGATGTTGTGAAAGTGCAAACGCTTCATCCGAGACGCAATCATCAGCAAACTGGATTTTCACATCCGGGAAATAGGTCTGAAGAGAAGGGATAATATGCTTTAAGGAGTATTTTGCTTCCGGTCCAGCTTTGGGTCTTCCTAAATGGCTCATCAGAACTACTGAACCACCATCCTTCAATATTTTTTTTATGGTCGAGACCGCAGAAGATATTCTGGTATCATCCGTCACCTGAAAGTCAGCATTGAGCGGAACATTAAAGTCTACCCGCATAATTACTTTTTTATCTTTGAAATTGGTATTTTGAAAATTTATCATGGTAGCTAAATTTAATATGATGATTTAATCAAAAAAGGGCAACCCTTTTGGATCACCCTTTTTTTATAACTTGGGTTATTTTTTAATCAATCCTGCAAAATGATGTAATGTTCTCACTAATTGGGAAACATAACTCATTTCATTGTCATACCAACTGACCGTTTTTACCAATTGAACATCGCCATTAGTAACAACTTTTGTCTGGGTAGCATCAAACAAACTTCCGTATGTAGTACCAATGATATCGCTGCTGACGATATCGTCTACATTATATCCAAAACTTTCATTGGCCGCTGCCTTCATGGCTGCATTAACTTCGTCTATAGTTACTTTTTTGCCTAAAACTGTTACCAACTCAGTCAGTGATCCTGTCAATGTCGGAACTCGCTGTGCACCACCATCCAGTTTACCTTTCAGACTTGGGATTACCAAACCTATAGCTTTTGCTGCACCTGTACTATTGGGTACTATGTTTTGAGCGGCAGCCCTTGCTCTCCTAAGATCGCCTTTTGCATGAGGAGAGTCTTGTGTATTCTGATCATTGGTATATGCGTGTATGGTAGACATCAAACCTGATACAATACCATACTCTTTCTCCAATACCTGAGCCATTGGAGCCAGACAATTCGTGGTACAACTGGCGCAACTGATGACAGTTTCTGTGCCATCTAGAATATCATGATTCACATTGTAAACAATAGTTTTAAGATCACCGGTTGCCGGTGCAGAAATCACTACTTTTTTTGCACCGGCTGCAATGTGTGCTTCTGCTTTTACTTTGTCCGTAAAGAATCCGGTACATTCTAGCACTACATCTACATCGTGTAAAGCCCACGGTATGAGTGAAGGGTCTCTCTGAGCATATACTTTTATTTCTTCACCATTTACGTGTATACTATCTGTTCCGGCTTTTACATCTTCGTTAAATCTGCCCTGAGCAGTATCATACTTCAGGAGATGAGCCAAAACCTCAGGACTTGTCAGGTCATTGATGGCTACGACATCGATTCCTTCCATATTATAAATTTGTCTGAACACCAATTTTCCGATTCTACCGAAACCATTGATAGCTATTTTAATTTTTGCCATGATAATATTAATTAAATTATAAAACTTAGTGTGATAATAACATTATGTAACGATTCAGAAACATTATTTTGTAAAACTGATGAAATTATATGATCAAATGGTTTGGTTTTGAATTATCATCAGTTTATCCAAACTTAATTCTGTACTGCAAAGATAAGTGTTTTATCTGTTCTGAAGCAAAATAATTTTCATTAAATGTATAATATCAAGAAAGATATCTTTGAATGCTTCAATAAATTGAAAAAACTGGCGAAACCGTCGAACCTATTCAGTAATCATCAAAGGCAAAGCAGTTGAACCTGCCATGGTACTGATTTTAATGACATATAGTCCTTTCTGAAGATGATTGGCCTGAAGATGAACCAGATGACTGCCTTGAGAGAAGAACTCATTTTCCTTCAATGACCTGACTAAACGGCCATTTACATCAAAAACATCAATACTTACCGGTAAGCCTCTTTCCAGCGTAAAATCTATATGAATGGGTATGTCATAATTGCTCTTGACTGGATTGGGATACAGCGTTGCTTTTATAGGTGACCCAGATTTATTTTCAACCACAGAAGATGTATTCTGATCAAAGACTACATTTTCATCTCCGTTTTTATAAGGTACATACAACAATGGCAGGTAGTACATTTCATCTTTGGTGCCTTCTCCCCAAGTTACAAATTTCGGAGGACTGCTGGGATTGGCAGGGTTGTTGGCGGTATTGTCATACGTGGCAAATGCACGTATTTTACTACCTTTTTTTGCTATTTTATATTTGTCAAAGTAATACCCTCCTTGCCAGTTGAAATCCCAATCATTAATTTTAATTAAGTTAGTCTTGCTGCCATCAGGATTTTCTATATGTACTTCCCAGTTTTTGCCTAGATAGTGCATGTGAGGGAATATACCAACCAAACTTATATCTGCAGGAACAGTATAAACTCCTTCAAATTTTTTTATTTGATTGGGTAGTACAAAAAAGCTATTTGCTCCGGTCACCAGATTAAATGGAAGCATGATGTAATCCTTTACGGTTCGATCTATTACTTCATTGTCCTTTGCAAAAAATATATTTACGGAAGACGAGTCTGATTCATTTACACTCCAAGGAGCATAATGCATCTGAATGACCAAATCACTGTTGGACGGCAGATTTTGAGCCAAACCATCAGGGAAGTTTCTTGGTTTCTGGCCAGGTACGTAGCCCGGAAACTGGTCTCTGTTGATCACTTCCAACACATTAAAATCTGAATTATCATCTGCTGAGAAACCATATTCCGGTGTTTTATCATCATACTGTCTGGCTTTACCTGACTGATCCGCAAAAAATAATGCGTGGTGTACGATTTTTGTATTACCAGGTCTGAGTTCTACCGCTTTTAATTTTTTATTTTCAGTTAAGCCAGTTGGCAAAACAAAATATCTATATTCATCTTTCCCATTTCCTTTATGTATGTATGATTTTTTGAAGGATAAAACCAGATCAGGCGTGCCCAGCAAAGAATTGGCAGGAAATACGGGCAGGGCAGGGGTTTCATTTTCATTACCTTGTGGTGCACCTGCATCTACCCAGTCAGTTATGGTTTTTATTTGGCTATCAGTCAGATAATTTTCATCCAAAAATCTGGAATATGTATGATCTGCTTTCCAGGGCGGCATGATACCTTGCGATGTCACATATCTGATTGTGCCAGCCCAGTTGCGCACTTCGTCATAACTGGTCAGTGGCATAGGTCCTATTTCACCTGCTCTGTGACAACTGGTACAGTGTTTGAATATGATCGGCGCTACATCTTTTGAAAATGTAGGTTGTGCAAAGGTCAAAGAACTCATTCCAATACAAAACAACAAAGTAAGTGTTCTTAAAATCATTTTCATTTTCTATTAATTGATTGAATCATTAAAATTGATATAACATCCGATGGGTTGACTTTTTGTTATCGCTGGTAATTTATTTTGGGATATATCTTCCAAAGCATCTTTCAAGTAGTTATTTTGAACAAAATGTCTTCTTTTACCCGGCGTGTAAAAAAGATCATTGATAGCGCCGCGGTATAAAATGGATTTTGATGTTTCGTTATAGACGATTACTTCAGGCAAAATTGTCGCTTCAAATTTATTTGCCATTTTTTTGAAGTAGTCTGTACGTGTATTGAGTTTGATGTGATACTTTTCTTTAAACTGATTAATACCTGTTGATTTTGAAGAAAAATTGGGAAACAAACCAAGAAATCCTATTTCCTGGTGATACTGCTCGAAGATGATATTAATTTCCGGGGCCAATTCCTGACAAATGCGACATTCATCCAACAAAAAAAAATATACTGTAATACTATCTTTTCCTGATATTGCATTCGACAGCAATATCAATGAAAGTGCAGAAAAACTACTTTTTAATAAGTTCATTCTTTTAAGCGATATGCTATTTAATTACAAATATATGTTATTTTAAACATGTAGATACCACAATGTATAAAAAAGGTTTAAAACAAAATCGAAAATAAAAAAAGAGTACAATACAATAGTATCATACCCTTTAAAATTTGGTGTATATCTTTGCGTTATCTCATTTTTGTTTAAAATATTTATGCGATAGTGTATTAAACAAATAAACGTTATATTATTTGGATCTTAATACTGGTACGCATATATTAAAAAAACGGGAACGACAATTACTACAGGATCTTAAAAATCAAATATATAATGATTCTTTTTTAAAATGCTTAACCAACAGATAGTAAAAAATTGCTCTGTACTTGTTTCTGTTGGACGATCCAAGTGCATCGACGGCTGCTTGAATTCCTTTATCCAAATCAGGGCCATCAGTAAGGCCTAGTTTCTTAATCAGGAAATTGGTCTTAACACGATCCATTTCCGCTTGATCACTAGAAGAGACCTTCGAAGCATCCGGTAGATATATCACTGGTCCGCATCCTTTTGTCACTGCTTTAAGTAAATCGCTGTTTACTGCAATCTTTAATTCTTTCATTTCGCCTTCATACATAGCGACCATTTCATCAAATTTACTCATTTTGTTTAATTAGTTTTGTTAAGAAATAATTTTTATTAAATTCAATTGATTGTGTACTCAATTTTTTAAAACTTACTTGTGACGTATTTTATTTTTAAAGTCACAAAATAAATCAAATATTTACTAAAATATCTCTCATCTAAGTAATTTTTGTCCGTCTTTTACAATTTATTTTCAAATTATATCCACTTTATTTCTAATTCTAATTATCCATATCATTAAACATATCAGAAAGGGGATCTGAAAAATGAAGACTGTTTTCCAGAATATTTTTTCCAATCACTTCAGATTCTGATAAACCAAAAAGTACCAGTTCCATCATCGGGAGAAGTTCATCTCCGTGTTTAATATAGGACTCAGTAAATTTTTTAAGTCCTGCCACCTGACTAATATTTTTTTCATGGAGTTTATCATTGTCATCATTTAGAATTTCAATGCTATTGCCGCCGGAAAACCATATTTTAATCACACCGTATTCATCTTTCAGCTCGCGTTTTATTTTTTGATTGGGGTTTGGGAAGTGTTGAAGAAATAACTCTTTACAGGATTTGAATATTAGATTCATGGCTACATTATATGGTCCCTCCTGTTCACCTTCATAGACCAATTCTACCTTCCCGGTGATGGCTGGCACTACTCCCCAAAAGTCAGTTATCCTGGTAGTGGTGTGACTTTCTCCATTTAATAACATTCTCCTCTCCGCTGTGCTGTAGAGATTCTCAATGGCAGAAATACTTAATCTTGCTGAAACACCACTTTTTTCATCTACATATTCACTCTCCCTTGCATTAAAACTGATCATTTCGATCAGTTTGCGATGGATGTCAGGTATCTCTATGCTCGTTTTCTGATCCTTATGTATGCGGGCTTCCTGAGCTGTTATGGACATAGCTGTATCAAGACTTCGTGGATAATGGGTCAAAATCTGACTTTCTATCCTGTCCTTAAGTGGTGTGATAATACTTCCTCTGTTGGTATAATCTTCAGGGTTGGCGGTAAAAACAAATGAAATATCCAATGGAAGCCTTAGTTTAAATCCTCTGATCTGCAAATCTCCTTCCTGTAGTATATTGAATAATGATACCTGAATCCTTGCCTGAAGATCAGGGAGTTCGTTGATAACAAAAATAGATCTGTGCGATCTTGGTATGAGACCAAAGTGGATTACTCTTTCGTCTGAGTATGGGAGTTTAAGCGTTGCAGCTATAATAGGATCCACGTCACCGATAAGGTCAGCAATACTTACATCTGGTGTAGCAAGCTTTTCCACATATCTTTCAGACCGATGCATCCACGCTACAGGTGTCTCATCTCCTTTTTCAGCGATAAGGTCAATGGCAAATCTGGATAAAGGTTGCAGAGGATCATCATTTAGTTCAGCGCCTTTTACTACAGGAATATATTCGTCCATTAATGTGGTCAGCATTCTGGCTATTCTCGTTTTTGCCTGCCCCCTGAGACCAAGTAGCAATATATTGTGTCTGGACAAAATGGCTCTTTCAATATCCGGCAATACGGTGTCGTCAAACCCTTGAATCCCTTCGAATACTTTTTCTTTATTTTGTATTTTTCGTATCAGATTATCGCGCATTTCTTGTTTCACAGATTTCGGAGTGTAACTGGAAGCTCTTAACTGACCTAATGTGGTTATGAGTGAAACAGAAGATTTATTTTCAGGCATAATATATATTTATTGAAAATGGAAACAGAAATTATATCATATAGTTTACTAAAAAAAAGAGGATCAGGTACATCCATAAGCCATCCAAAAAGTGCCAGTAAATATTGAGCAGGTTTAATTCTCGTTTTTTGTCTGGATCACTGAAGTATATCAAAACTGTCACGGGGTCTTTCATTCTTAGGTGTGATGAATATATAAAATATCCTAAAAAAGGAATTCCTGCGACAAGATGTAAGAAATGAAGGCCGGATATGAGATACATATAAGAGGCCAGCGTACTCGAAGTCAAGCTGATATTGGCAGTTTGCAATTGTTGCCATGCCTGAATTTGCATGACCAAAAATAAAACTGTAAGAATAAGTGTTAACCATAGTGCCACCTTAAACATTGGGGTATCATCGGATTCATATCTTTTTTTGGCATATACAAGTGTGATACTAGAGGCAATAATAAGTATACTGTTAAAGTAGAACAAAGGCGGTATGTTTACCGGTGCTATCCCTTGCTGCACCCGGTTATAAATATAAGCACCTGTGAATCCAAGAAATAGTGCAGAGATTCCAGCTATCACCAGTGTAATGATGATATATTGAGGGTGAATCAGGTAATTTCTGCGAGGCACCATAAATCTTTTTTTTGGAATAACGGTCTGTTTATAAAAATGTTTTGTTGATTGAAAAGAAGAATTAATAAAAGGGTATTAATTGTTTACATCTTAGGCCAAAAAAAATTCGGAAATTTAAATTTGATATTGAGTTTTATGGTTAAAACATCTATAATATAAGCAAGTAATTTATTACCCAAAAAGTTTATTTTTAAATTTTATTATATCATTGTGATGATTTTTAATTTTTATATTACTTTAGCGTCCTATTGACAATAAGCAAAGTTGTCTTATCATCAAAATCTTAGATCATGCCACAATTGAGAAATTTTTCAACTGTTTTTATAGTTTTATTCCAGTTCATCTCTTTAATAGCTGTTTTCAGCCAGAATGCAGTTGTTGGTCCCGGATTTTCAAGCGGTTGGGGTGGAGGAGGCTGCCCTACAGGAAATTCTAATTTTAACTATATGTCAGGTAGTTATGGTACAAGTTACGGAGGCATTTTTGCACCGAATGGAACTGGCAGCCAATACTTTAGATTTGGCGTTGATTGGAGTGGTATTACCGCACAAAGGACTAAAACAATCGGAGCGGACGAAACTATTTCACCAAATACTCCATATTCCCTTAATAATAGTTGTACCACGTCTGGTGCAATGATTATAAACGTTCAGAGTATAAATAACAGATATGTTTTTAAAACCAAAAATGCAGAAAGCAATCCGATAGGAGATTTTATATTTTTTGAAATTCAAGGGTCTGTCCAATCTGTATCGGTCGTTAGTCAGTCGCCTTTCAGTTCAGGAGTTATTTCTTCTATTCCGGTCACAATAACTGCGAATACAAATAGTTACCTGAACACTGGTCAAGGAATATACCTTAGATATACGACTAACAATTGGTCTTCGTCAACCGTTATTCCTATGACGGGTAGCTTGACGTCATTCAGTGCAAATATCCCACCCACTGCTGCAAATACAACTGTAAGTTATTATGTCTTTACCTCCGGCAGTGGGCTAACTATAGATCCAAATTTCGCGGATTGGTATACTATAAATGGAAATACCAATAATGGAAACAATTATTCTTACACAGTGATCTCAGGTTCTCCTTCCGTATCACTTACGCCTGTTTGGCCTTTAGATAATGAAGTTGTTACTATTCAATTTAATGCAACTGGCACAAGCCTTCAAGGAGTCTCAAAAATTTACCTTCATTCAGGTGTTTCTACCATAAGTACTGCACCATTTGGGTTTAATTATACCACCGGCAATTGGGGACAAGATGATGAAGTAGGCGAGATGACAAATACTGGTGGTGATAATTGGACATTTACTATACCGACATTAAGGTCATATTTTAATGTGCCTTTAGATAAAGATATATTTGGGCTCAACTTTTTGTTCAGAAGTGCTAATGGTACTTTAAAAGAAGACAATTCAGGTAATAACTATTATAATATCGTAAATCCTGGCAATTATTTTAGCATCACATTTCCTACCACGAGTACTTATTTTGCTTTAGTCAACCAATCATTTAACCACACTGCTTCAGCAAGCGTAGCACCTACTACTTGGACACTCAAAGAGCTAAATCCAGATACTGATGCTGTCATTGCAACCATCACTACGGCAACAGGTGGCACCACATTTTCTCATGCACTCACTATGGCCAATACTTCATTGAGGAAATTCAGACTTGAAGCCGATTTTTCTGGAAATATCAAGTTTAAAACGTTTTCTGTGGTAGGTTATATTGCTAATACAGAAGCGCCACGACCATCATGGACAAAGGTTGGCATCAATTATCACACCGATGATGCCACCAAAGCAACCTTAGTACTTCATGCACCTACTTACACTCGATACAAAAAAGGAACAGGTACTATCTCCGGTACCAATACGACAACTCCTAAGTCTGTAGTATATGTTGTTGGAGATTTTAACAATTGGACTCCTTCAGAATCTAACAAAATGATCAGAGATGAAGATGTGGATTTTGAAGATTCCAATTCAGACGGCATTGATGATGACCAAGGAGATTATTGGTGGATCGAACTTAATAATCTTGTACCGGGTCAGGAATATGTTTTTCAATATTTCATAGACGGTGTCATCCAAGTGGCAGATCCATATACACACAAAGTTTCTGATCCTGATGATTTTCAGATTTCTGGTAGTGTCTATCCCGATTTGATTACGTATCGCCCACAAGCGGAAGATAGAGCATCTATTATTCAGACAAATCAAGCAGCATACGACTGGAAAGCATCTTCTTTTTCAAAACCATCTATCAATGAGCTCAATATTTATGAACTACATTTCAGGGACTTTACAGAAGAAGGTACTTACCTGGCAGCCATAGATAAATTGGATTATATCAAAGGGTTGGGTATCAATGCCATCCATGTGATGCCCGTGTCGGAGTTTGAAGGTAATTCCAGTTGGGGATACAATCCTAATTTTTATTTTGCTGCGGACAAAGCTTACGGGAAAACTGATGATCTTAAAAATTTTATTGATGAATGCCATAAACGCAAAATTCAGGTATTCAATGATCTGGTGTTAAACCATGCATTTTATTCTAATGTCATGGCAAAAATGTTTTGGAATAGTGGATCAAACCGCCCTGCTGATGATAATCCATGGTTTAATCCGTTGCACAAAATGGTAGCAGATCCAGGGGGATGGTGGGGAGCAGACTGGAATCATGAGAGCGAACACACTCAAATTATGGTGGACAGGGTTTTAGATTACTGGTTGCAGGAATTTAAGTTTGACGGATTCAGATTTGATTTTACCAAAGGATTCGGTCAGACAGCTCAGGATGGAAATGACCCATGGGCCAGTTCTGAAGACTTGGACCGTATTAGTTTACTTAATAGAATGGTCGATGGAATGAAAGCAAGGAATCCCGGTTCTGTGGTAATTTTCGAACATCTGGCATGGGCTTCTGAAGATAAAATTTTAGCAGATCAGGGTATATTAATGTGGAGCGGCGTAGGACATCACAATGATTTGAAAGCATTTATTTTGGGATACAATGGTGATAATACGAATATAAAAACATCAGGTGTATATAATACTTCTGGAAGGAACTTTTCTTATGCCAACTGGATGAGCTATGGAGAAAGTCATGACGAAGAAAGACTTGGCTATGAAGTCTCTCAGTTTTACAATGGTACTAAAACACTAGATAATATTGTAAACAGACTGAAGATAGCACTCGGATTTAATTTGCTACTGCCGGGCCCAAGAATGATTTGGCAATTTCAGGAACTTGGATATGATGTCAGTATCAATTTTAATGGTCGTACGGGCGAAAAACCTGTGAGGTGGGAATATTATGATGATTTAAAAAGAAGGGAACTTTATACCTTAGTCTCAAGGATTCTGAAGATTAGGAATAAACATAATATTTATGCTACCACGCCTGATTATGGGAATATTGAACTTGGTTCTGGCAATATTACGACGCCAAGAGTTATGCGGTTTTCTACAGGCTCAGGTTCGGAGGCAAAACATGTCATAATTGTAGCAAATCTCGACCCCAATGCTGGTCATGATGTGACCCCAAATTATGATGTGACAGGCACATGGTATCGTTATAATGGAGCGACGTCGGTAGATGGCACATCATTTACGGTTATGAATACGGCTGCAACATACTTTTTGCAAGCTTCAGAAATGCTCGTATTTACCAATTTTGAGATTGATGCTTGTACCGATGTCAGGGTCACGGCAAATGCGGGACTTCATTCTCTCAGAGATGCTATCGATTGTGCTCAAGATGGTGACGAAGTAGTCATAGAATTTCCCATTTACAATCAGACGATAACGCTCGCAAGTCCTATCGTAATTGATAAAAACATAAGCATCACAGGTTTCCCTTCCAAAAATGTCACCATAAGTGGCGCAGGTTATACAGGAAATGTGTTCAGTATTGCCACAGGGAAATCTGTCACTATGAATGGATTTAAAATATCGTGTAGTCAAGGAAATGCAGATGGAAGGTGCCTGATCAATAATGGTACATTGGCTTTGGACGAGATCAATATGTACGATATTAACGGAAGTACTTCTGTAGGTAGTTCATTCATCAACAACACATCAGGCGTCATCACCATCGAAAATTCTGTGCAGATTCATAGATAAATAAAGTTTTGAGTTACATTTGTGTTTTAACTTTACAAATCGTATTCTCAATGCTAATTTTAAATATAAACAGATGAAAATCATATGTATAGGCCGTAATTATATCGACCACGCCAAGGAACTAAACAATCCGATTCCCAAGTCCCCATTGATATTTATGAAGCCATCCACAGCTTTGTTGACAGACGGCAAGCCATTTTATCACCCTGATTTTAGTACCAATATCCATTATGAATTGGAAGTAGTGCTTAAAATTTGTAAAAATGGGAAAGCGGTCAAATCGATGTTTGCATCAGGATATTATGATCAGATAGGTCTTGGTATAGATTTTACAGCCAGAGATTTGCAGGATCAATGCAAAGAAAAGGGGCATCCTTGGGAAATAGCCAAAGCATTTGATCATTCCGCTGTTGTAGGTAGTTTTACAGACAAAACTGCCCTTGAATCAGAGGAAATAACATTTCAGCTCCTAAAAAATGGCGGTATTGTCCAGGATGGAAATACAAAGGATCTTATTTTCAACTTTGATTATCTTATCAGTTTTATTTCTAACATTTTTACTTTGCAAAAGGGCGATTTGATTTTTACAGGTACTCCAGCAGGTGTTGGAAAAATTACTTTAGGGGATCATTATGAAGGAATAATGAATGGTGAGAAGATGCTTGAATGCAAAATTAAATAGGGTTTAAGGTGAAATTAGCTTTCAGAAATCATTAAATAGCAAGGATTTCTTGCAGTATCACAAAAAATCTTTTGTTAAATCAATTCAACGTATAAAATAAATCCATAATGGTTTGGTGAAAGCTTATTATAATTCTTACTTTTGCCTTTGTTAATTTTTTGTATTACATTAGATCAAATAAAAAAGATAAACATGCCTTATCTATTTACATCTGAGTCTGTGTCTGAAGGCCATCCTGACAAAGTTGCAGATCAAATTTCAGACGCTTTGATTGATCATTTTCTGGCTTTTGATCCTGAATCAAAAGTAGCTTGTGAAACCCTGGTAACCACAGGACAAGTTATTCTTGCCGGAGAAGTGAAGTCAAACACTTATCTAGATGTCCAGCAAATTGCCAGAGATGTAATCAGGAAGATAGGTTATACTAAGTCTGAATATATGTTTGAAGCCAATTCATGTGGTGTGCTATCTGCTATTCATGAACAATCAGCTGACATAAATCAGGGTGTAGAACGTAAAGTAAAAGAAGATCAGGGAGCCGGCGATCAGGGTATGATGTTTGGATATGCTACCAATGAAACCGAAAATTATATGCCATTAGCTTTGGATATTGCGCATGCCATCCTTGTAGAACTTGCAAATATAAGAAGAGAAAACAATGAAATAACTTACCTGCGTCCCGATGCAAAGTCTCAAGTCACACTCGAATATTCTGATGACAACAGACCTACTCGCATAGAAGCGATCGTAGTATCAACTCAGCATGATGATTTTGATAGTGAAAACATAATGTTGGCTAAGATCAAGAGCGACATTATTCAGATACTCATACCTAGAATTAAGGCCAAATACCCGCAGTACGCCCACTTTTTTAATGATCAGATAACTTATCACATCAATCCTACAGGAAAATTTGTTATTGGTGGCCCTCATGGGGATACGGGTTTGACAGGGAGAAAAATTATAGTGGACACTTACGGCGGTAAAGGTGCACATGGTGGAGGGGCTTTTTCCGGAAAAGATCCAAGCAAAGTAGACAGGAGTGCGGCCTATGCAACCCGTCATATTGCAAAAAATCTTGTTGCAGCAGGACTCTGTGATGAGGTTTTAGTACAGGTTTCATACGCTATTGGAGTTGCAAAACCAACATCGGTCAATGTGAGTACTTATGGTACTTCCAAAGTAAATATGAAGGATGGTGAGATCAGCAAAATTGTTGAAGGAATATTTGATATGCGTCCTTACTTTATTGAGCAAAGATTGAAACTCAGAAATCCAATTTATAGCGAAACTGCAGCTTATGGTCACATGGGCAGAAGCCCTGAAACGATAACAAAAACGTTCAAAGCACCCGGAGGCGAAGAAAAAACGCTTACCGTAGAAACATTTACCTGGGAAAAACTGGATTATGTGGATCAGATAAAAAGTGCTTTTAACCTGTAATTGAAATACTGACAAGAAAAATAAATAAAGGCTTTATCTGAATAGGATGAAGCCTTTTCTTTTTTCTTATATAGGCTTGTCAAAAATATTTTGCATAAAAAATGAAATAAATGTAGAGATTTCTTTTATTTTCCTTATTTTCGTTACGCCTTAAACGATGACTTATGGAAGATCATACAGCGACAAACGAAAATACAAACTTTAAGTTTAAGGAATTGCGTGTATATTCATCTACAGAATGGCTAGCTGATAATAAAAAAAAATATCGTCAGGTATTCGACAGATACGAAACTACCTACATTTATGCAGAGTTATCATTTTACAATAAATTGTTTGACAGGGACATATGGGAAGTGGATATTGAGCTTCGGTGTTTTGAAATAAAAAACAGCAAAAAACAAATCTGCAACCTTACTTTTAAGAAAAAAATTAGTAAATTTGATAATGTAGTATTCATTAGAGAAGGGTGGGGTAACAAACGGGAAGGTTCGTTCTGGAAAAAAGGCACTTATTATTGGGAAGCTTGGATGGATAGCGAAAAAGTAACCACTAAATATTTTTATGTGGAAGATGTCGGCGATATATTGTTGACTGATGACTCAAATCAATATGTTTCCCTTCAATCACTAAAATTATATGAAGGACAATATGATGATGTGATGGAGGAAGACAGGACGTATATGAAAGTATTCTCAAGCGAAGAATCCCGCTATATATATTCAGAAATAGTTTTAGCCAATAAAATCAAAGATGACAATTGGCACTGTGAGCTTTTTGTCAAATTTTATAATGAAAGCAGAGAATTAAAAGGGCAGGTGACCAGACTACAAAATGTAAAAAAGGACGATGATGTGATAAGGATTTCGGCAGGATGGGGAGCAAATACCAAAGGTTCGTGGAAACAGGGTAAATACAGCATTGAAGTAGTGTTTATGGACAAACTTTTGGCAGTAGTTTATTTTGAAGTAGGGGAAGAATTTTCAGAGGGAAACGCTGAAATTTATTTATCGAACCGTACATCACCTCTGATCCTGGGAGATGAATTAAACAATGAAACTTTTGAAGAAGTTTTTGAGAAATTGAATGAACTTGTTGGACTCAGCGAAATAAAGTTGAAGGTGGTACAACATGCCCAATATCTCGAGTTTTTGCAACTAAGAAAAGATAAAGGATTTAAAGAAACTGAAATAATAAATATACATTCCGTATTTACAGGAAATCCAGGAACAGGCAAAACCACTGTTGCCCAAATGATGGGTCAATTGTATAAAAAAATGGGACTACTAAGCAAAGGACATGTTACAGAAGTAGATCGAGTTGATCTGGTCGGCGAGTACATAGGTCAGACTGCCCCTAAAGCAAAGGAAGTTATAGAACGGGCTAGAGGTGGTGTTCTTTTTATTGACGAAGCATATGCTTTGGCCAGAGCTAATGATGATTCTAAAGATTTTGGTAGAGAAGTGATTGAAATTCTGGTAAAAGAAATGTCTAATGGCAAGGGAGATCTGGCAGTAATCGTCGCTGGATACCCAAAGGAGATGAAATATTTTATCCAGTCAAATCCAGGTCTAAGGTCAAGATTTAAACATTTTTTTGACTTCCCTGATTATCTACCGCAAGATCTGATCAGAATAGCAGAACTATCATCAACCTCCCGAGAAATCAGATTTACACCCGATAGTTTTGATATACTTAGGGAAATAATTACGGCCGCATACAGAGAGAGAGACAAATCCTTTGGAAATGCCAGATACATACAAGATCTCCTTGATCGAACAAAACTCAATATGGCACTTAGGTTGATGGCAAGAAAAAATCCGTCGAAACTTTCAAAAGATGAATTATCAGAAGTACAAGTGTCTGACGTTACAGCATTAAGAGGAAATGCATCATTTGTATTGCCTGATATTCCAGTAGATAATATCTTGTTGGAACAAGCACTTTCAGATTTAGATAAACTTATTGGTATAGAAAACATTAAGTTGCAGATTAGAGAGATGGTAAGCGTAGTGAGATATTATAGGGAAACAGGTAAAAATGTGCTATCAAATTTTTCACTTCATACTGTACTTGTAGGTAATCCCGGCACAGGAAAGACCACAGTAGCCAGAATTCTTGCCAGAATTTACAAATCTCTGGGTATTTTGGAGAGAGGGCATATCGTAGAAACTGACAGGCAGGGATTGGTTGCTGGTTTTGTGGGACAGACGGCTATTAAGACGAGTGAAAAAATAGATGAAGCGCATGGAGGAGTACTTTTTATTGATGAAGCCTACGCATTGAGCAATTTTAATGGCCTGCAGGGAGACTTTGGTAATGAGGCTATTCAGACATTACTGAAAAAAATGGAGGATCTCCGTGGACAGTTTTTTGTTATAGTTGCGGGGTACCCGGATAATATGGAAGTTTTTCTGAAAGCAAATCCTGGATTAAGTTCTCGATTTGATAAAACACTAAGATTTACAGATTATTCTCCTTCAGAACTGGAAGAAATAGCAATCAGCATGATAGAAAGTGAAGGATATAGATTATCACCCAAAGCAATGGGTTTACTAAACAATATCATGAAAGAACTGTATAGCAAACGGGATAAATATTTTGGAAATGCAAGAACAGTGAGAAAGATTATTCTTGAAGTAATAAAAAATCAAAATCTCAGAATTTCTGCAGTTCCGATAGCTGAAAGGAAAAAGGGGCAGTTTAATCTTATCTTACCCGAAGATTTATCTACTGTAGCCGGCATTCACGAAGCAGAAATTATTCTTAAAAAAACCATCGGTTTCAGGAGTGGAGATAAATGATTAATTAAAAAAATATGATTGAAGAAACACTTGATCCTGAGGATTGGGAAAAAATCAGGGCATTGGGTCATTTGATGATGGATGATATGATTGACTATCTGAAAGATGTGAAGGATAGACCGGTATGGAAACCAATTCCTGAAGAAACCAAAAATTTTTTCAAGGAAAATCTTCCGGAGTATGGAACTGATGCAAAAGAAGTGTATGCTCAATTTAAGACTCACATTTTGCCGTATAATAAAGGCAACATCCACCCAAGATTTTGGGCATGGGTGCAAGGCACAGGTACGCCTATGGGCGTATTTGGCGATTTTCTAGCATCTGCAATGAATCCAAATGTCACTATAGGTGAGCAATCTGCCATGTATGTGGATCAGGAGGTAGTCACATGGTGCAAACAAATGATGAACTATCCAGAAAATGCATCGGGAATGCTGCTCAGCGGAGGATCAATGGCCAATACGACTGCATTGATAGTAGCAAGAAATCATATGATCGCTCTTTCCAGAAAAGAAGGAATGCAAAGCCTAGCCCTAAAACCTGTCATGTATTGCAGCACAGAAACTCATAGTTGTATTGTCAAAGCGGCCGAAGTTATTGGCATCGGAACGGAAGGATTACGCAAAATATCTGTTAACGATGATTTTACAATAAACCTGGAAAATCTCGAACGAACTATTCAGGATGATATTAAGAATGGTTATAACCCATTCTGTTTGGTTGGTAATGCTGGCACAGTAAATACCGGTGCTATAGATGACCTTCATGGACTTAAAGTGCTTTGTGAAAAATATGACTTATGGTTTCATATTGATGGCGCATTTGGTGCCTTAGCAAAATTGACGGACAAGTTTAAAGAAAAGTTAAAACCTATCGAGGTAGCGGATAGTGTTGCTTTTGATTTGCATAAATGGATGTATATGCCGTATGAAGTAGGTTGTGTTTTGATAAGAGATAAAGCAGCACATAGAAATGCCTTTTCGTTTGCGCCCAGCTATCTGATGACCCACGAAGAAGGATTAGCTTCCGGACTGGATAGTCTTAATAATTTTGGAATTGAATTATCAAGGGGGTTTAAGGCACTTAAAGTTTGGATGTCAATGAAAGAACATGGTATAAAAAAGTATACTGCACAGATTGAGAAAAATATACAACAGGCAGAATATCTTACAGATTTGGTCAATCAAAATAATAACCTTGAGTTGCTTGCATCCACATCATTGAATATTGTTTGTTTCAGATTTGTAAAAAGTAACTATTCTAAGGAAGAACTGAATCAATTAAATAAGGAAATTGTCATGAGGCTTCAGGTTTCGGGTGTTGCATCTCCTTCTTCCACTATTCTGAATGGAAATTATGCTATCCGGGTGGCTATAACCAATCACAGGAGTTTAACTTCCGATTTCGATACTTTAATAACTGAGACAATAAAGCTAGGCAGTAGTATGTAATATGTATTGATGATTTTAAAACTATAGGAATATCAACTTTGAATAAGAGTAAAATCAGGGTATTTGCTCAATGAAGAAATTAAAGTTAGATAAAAACTGGATATTAACAGGATAAAACAACAATTGAATGTACAGCATATTTTTATCATCATTGGGATTATCAAATTTCGCTTTGCTATTCATATCAAAATCACCTTGTAAATATCCAATGGCAAAATCATAATTTGCATTTGATGTTGTATTACCCGGGTAAGAAAAAATTTCAAAAAACAAGGTGTTCAAATCATCATTTGGATTTTCAGTTTTTACTTTTCTATTTGCATCAAAATCACCGGCATAAAGTGCCATATAGCCGGACTTTACATAAGGATTTAGTGCAACACCTGTATAATCATAACCATTGCCTTTTGTGGTGCCAAAATCAAAAACAGGTGTTGAAGGTAAAGTAAAGTCAATCAATACAACCATTTGCATTGGGGTTAGCGCAGTTGCGGTCATCACCCCTAAGTGAGAACGGTGACGTACCACCACATAGTAATTATCTGTAGGAGTTCCAGGGAAGTTGAGCGGGCTGACACCATCTATATCCACAATGTCTCCGTCTCTTTGAATTAACCCTGCCCTTGATGCCACAACACTTGTTTTAATGTCTTTTGACCTTAACTCTATGAATACCCAGTCTACAATTGCATTCTGGCCAGTTACACTGAAAACAGTGGGTGGGTTTATGATGGTTTGTAATTCAGGCAATAAACCGGGACCTACGTGATTGAATTTATTGGTGATATTTATAAACTCAGTTGGAAATTTATATGGACTTGAATTTGGTATGTATCTTGATCCATTAAACGGGCTCATCCTTAAATTGTCTCTCATCATAGGTCGTCCGCCGGCAATTATATTACCATTATTCATTAAAGATCCTTCCAGATACGCCCTTATGTTTACCATAAGATCAGGTAAGACAAAAATGTGTAATGTAGCAAGTATACAATAATTGGGAGAATAATCATCACACACTTCGTACACAAATTCTAAAGGGCCAGTAAATCCTAGTGCCGGAGTGAAAGAAAAGCTACCATCTGCATTAAGTAAAAAATCACCATTTACCACGGAAAGTAGTTGGCTGGTGACGGACTGAAGGTCGGCTTCTGCATCAGTGTCGTTTAGTGAGACATTGCCATTGATTATTTTATTTTTGGCACCTACGTAAAGGTCATCGGATGCTGATGTACTATTTTCTGCAGTAGCATTTACAATAGAAACTATTTGGTTAGCTGATGAACAATTTGCTGGCTGCCCGATTACACATACCTTATACCTCAAAGTATCCACACCCATATAGCTCAGGTCAGGTGAATAGGTTATATTTCCAGTTGTCGAGTTGATGCTAACATTCCCATGTTTGGGAAATTCCAAAATAGCAACAGAGGACGGATCTAAAAGGCAGCCTCCCACCAAAACACATACATCATTGTGAAGCGATGCTATACTTATCGGAGTATTTACCCTTGTAATCGCAAGATCCACATTTGCTGCCGCAGTTTTATCTGTGGATAAATATTTTATGACTGTTATATTTAATTCTGATTCAGGGCATGCTGAGGTTAATGGTGGCACACATACAGGTATTTTGTAAATATAGTGACCTGCTGAGTCTGACTGAAAGGTATAACTGCCATCGGGATTTATTTGAAGTATAGGATTACTGCCTGCTGGTGAAGAAGTAATAAGCCCGGCATTATAAATATTTCCTGCTGCATCATGATCGTTTGTGCTAACATTTCCGGAAACCAATACATTTGTACTTGTCAAGTTGAAGTCAGGATTAAAACATTGTGTTACGATCAAATTGGAAGTAGTAGAAGTGTATCCACAGCCATTTGCAGTTTCAGTATATGTAAAGGTTACTATACCTGATCCTGTGCCTGATACAAGTCCAGCATTGGACACTGAAGCAATGGACGGATCACTTGAGATCCAAATACCACCGAATGAAGGAGATAAGAAAGTACTTCCTCCTGTACAAATGATGGCAGTACCTTCGATGGTCGCCAATGATTCTTCAAATACCATAATGGGGGAACTTGGAGGGGATATACAACCAGTACTATTTAAAGTATATCGGAAAGTTGCTGTTCCGCCTTCCATGGCTGTGATCAAACCTGTATTGGACTCAATTACGGCAATATTTTCATTGTTGCTGATCCATATGCCGCCACTGGTAGGTGTCATCGTGGTTGTTGAGCCAATGCAAATCTGCGATGGACCATTTAGATTTATGATAGGAGTTGGATGAATAGTTATAGCAGATGTAGGAAGGGAATTACAACCTGTAGCCGATTCTGTAAAAGTAAAAAACGCTGCACCTTCACTTATGCCGGTTATTTCCCCTACATTACTTACTGAAGCCACGGAGGCATTGCTGCTTGTCCAAGTACCACCGGAGGCTGGAGATAGCTGGGAGGTAAATCCTGTACAAATTTCAGGATCACCCGTTATCATTGCTGCCGCTCTTTCAGTTACTGCAATATTTATAGTATTTAAACAACCGAACATATCATCCATATATCTTAAGGTAACTATGCCACTACTTATGCCCACTGCAATACTATCATTTACTACCACAATATCATTATCCAGACTTGTCCAAAGGCCACCTGATGATGGAGAAAGCAAAGTAGTTGACCCCACACAGACAGTCGGAGGATTGGCTGACAATTGAGGTCTTTGATGCACCGTTAATGTATCCGATGTGCTGGAGCACCCATTATTAATATCCGTGAACGTAAATGACACATAGCCAGGACTTAAACCTGTCACCACAACTGGCGAGATCCCAACTGTGGCTATAGTAGGATTGTTGCTGACCCAGATACCGCCAGTTACAGGATTTAATATTGTGGTACTTCCTTCACAAATTTCAATATCAGCCAGCATCACATCAGGTTTATTTAATATAGTAATAATATCACTGTTATCCGACGTACATCCTGTGGATGTTTCTGTATAAATAAATGATACTATGCCATTAGATACACCTGTAACCAATCCGGTATCATTTACCACAGCCAAAGTGGGGTCTAGGCTTAACCATATACCACCTGAAACAGGAGACAGTGTAGTTTCAGCGTCTGTACAAATTACGTTATTGCCTGTTATACTTACTACAGGAACGGGTAATACAATCATCTGCTCGGGTATTGATATACAACCAGTGATGGTATCAGTAAATATAATTGATGCTGTTCCATCAGATATTCCTGTGACTTCACCTGAATTATTTATGGAAGCAATACTTGGATGATAGCTATCCCAAATCCCTAATCCGGATGCTATAAGAGTTGTCATTGAGCCGATACAAACATTGGGAGTGCCAGTAACGGTTACGGTAGGCAATGCATTTACAGTAACAGAATCTGTTGTAGCAAAGCAGCCGGTAGATATTTCGGTAAAAGTAAAATTGGCTGTACCATCACTTACCCCTACAACAATTCCGTCATTGGTTACGGTGGCAATCATTGGATTGTTGCTGGTCCAGAAACCACCGGTTACCGGAGATACAAATGTATTACTTCCCAAACAAATAGTTGTATCGCCCGCAATTGATATCAAAGGTGAAGATAAAACTATTATCTCCATGGTATCACTGCAGGTAAAGGTGGTATATATGAATTGGTATGTTCCATTTGCATTTTGATCAAATGAAACAGTGGCTATACCTGAAGACAAATTAGATAATATTGCTCCGTTGGGATTGGATGACATTGATGTCCAGATACCATTCGAAGGGTTGGCTCCCGTCAATGTGGAGGTGGAATTGGCACAAACTACCTGATCGTCTCCCGCAATGGGTTTATTATAGGCAGTAAAACTTACTGAATCTTTACATCCAAATCCATCCGACAAAATAATTTTATAAGTGCCTGCATTGCCGGGAGTGGATGGGACTAAATATAAATCTTGGAGCGTCGAAATAAAATTATTTGGTCCGTGCCACAAATAAGATATTGGTTCTTGACAGGAAGCAGTAAAAGTTGAAATATCTATTTCTATTCCGAGTTCACATGTCACGAGAGACAAACTCGTAAAAATAGGTTTGGACGGGTTGATCATGGGTGCATTTTCTTCGTAAAGTACAGTTGACCCTACCAGATTTAATTGATTACTGAAATCTACATTACCCATTCCAGGTGCCATTGGACCCGGATCGGAGACATTTTCGAATATTCTGATACCTGATCCGCAACTAAATATGCTATCTACGGAAAGACTAAACAACTTTATGGTGTCGCCTATATTCATATTATTGTAGTGAGAAACTGAGTCTAATGATGGCGAGAACATAAAAAAATCGAAATTTGGTTCAATGGTTGGAGCGCCAATCACTCCACCTATATTCCAATTGACAGGAATAGATCCAGTATAAGATTGGTTGTTTTCTATAGGCATATAGTTTTTGATGACATTTATATTGGTACCTGTAGGAACTAAAACGGAAAACTGACTGTAATCCTGCGTCCTTTGGGTAATATTGCTGGCAGATCCGCTTACAATGATTAGAAAAGCATCATACCAGCAGGAATCTGAGTTGTATTTTAATTGGTATTTAACATTTGACACCTGAGCTTTTATAGATGAGGTAGTAATACCGAAAAACAGTATTAGCAATACACTTACATTTCTTAAAATAAAGCCATGGTTTAACATGATAAACACCTATATTTTATTGATAATTTGTGGGTTACAGCATTCAACATTAATGAAAGCAAAGATATTAAAATATTTGAAAGTAGAAGGATTAAATATTAAGAAAATTTATATTTGTAATCATTTTTCATTTCATATGTTTTTACTGTGACAAATTTTTGTGATTAGGTATATGACTTCTTCTTGTCGGTTTTTGTAATTTGTTCATGGATTTTCCTTATTCGAGTTTGGGAACTAAATAATAGAAATAGATTTATTCTAAATTATAAGGTCAAAGATGTTTAATCAAACCATTTCATTCATTCATGGGTTAATGTCAGATAATATAATTAATTTATAATGATAGATCTAAGTACACAGATGCAGCAAGCCATTAATAACCAGATAAGTTATGAAGGTTATGCATCAAATTTTTATCTTGCCCTTGCTTATTGGTGTGATGATCAGGCATTGGAGGGTTGTAAGAAGTTTTTTATCCGTCAATCAGACGAAGAAAGATTCCACATGCTCAAATTGTACGAGTATATGAGTGAATCTGGTGTTTTACCTGTTACACCAGCTATTGGTCAGCCACCAGTTAAATATCACAGTATTCAGGAGGCATTTCAAAAAGTCTTTGAGCAGGAACGGAGTGTTACTTTGTCTATTCATAATTTACTTAAACTTGCTCAGGATGAAAATGATTATAATACGCAACATTTTCTTCAGTGGTATGTAGATGAGCAGCGAGAGGAAGAGGCAGTGATCCGCACCATACTCGATAGGATAAAAGTGATTGGAGAAGGCGGGCAAAGTCTTTATTACATTGATAAAGAAGTTGAAAAAATAAATATGCAGGTTGTAGCTGCAGAAGCGCTTGAAAAAGGGGAATAATAGTATTAAAATTGTAATTATTTAGTTCATTGGCAAAATATTGGTAACGACGGGTGAAGCCCGTCGTCAAAAGAATGGAAATATTAGTTTTTGGCGCTATTTTTAATTCCAAGTTGCAAAAATC
>Ga0105047_10004533_pt1 | contig 24129 bp, 26 predicted proteins | sample MAT04_FD_78384 | JGI IMG/M metagenome (GOLD analysis project Ga0105047, IMG submission 78384) | Freshwater microbial communities from Lake Fryxell liftoff mats and glacier meltwater in Antarctica - MAT-04 (megahit assembly) | ecosystem: Environmental > Aquatic > Freshwater > Ice > Liftoff... | reverse complement strand
GCTCCCGAAGAAGTCGCGTATGTCTGCGTCGAACACGTGATGACCACCCTTTGCCCCCGCTTTTCGCAGGGTCTCCAGGGCCATCAACGCGCTCCGCTTCGGCCGATAGCCGTACGAGCACGGAAGAAAATCCGCCTCGAAGATCGGCTCCAGCACCAGCTTCGCAGCCATCTGCGCGATTCGATCGCGTATCGTCGGGATGCCCAAAGGACGCTTCTTTCCGTCGCCCTTCGGGATGTATCGCCGCAGCACCACCTCTGTGCGATAACGTCCTTCTCGCAGCGCGGTCGCCAGCTCCTCCAGGAGGCGCTCGACGCCATACTGCTCCACCTCGACGAGCGTCTGCTTGTCGACGCCCGCCGCGCCTTTGTTGGCTCGGACCCGCTTCCACGCCTCGAGCAGGACGTCACTCCGGCTCAGGTGCTCGTACAGCGCGTGGAAGCGCCTCTCCGGAGACCGCTTGGCCGCGGCCCATAGTCGCCTTTGCAGTTGTCCCACTTTGTCGCGCGCCCTACGGGCGCCGAGGTTGTTAGGTCCGCTCTTGGCGGCCATTCCCTCGCGGTTACCTGCGCGTTCGACATCATCACCGCAGGGACCCTTCCCTCCTGCTGCGTTCTTCTGCGCAGCGATCACCGGTACTACGATCCCCTCGGACTCCCGCTCCACAGCGCCCGACTTCGCCTTTGGCTTATACGGCACGCCTTGCCCCGACTTGGGCCATGAAGACGGGTCTCTCGTGTTCCGCACTTCTCCTTGAACGCGTGCTGCTCTCCGTACCCCGCCGGGGACGACTGGACGCTTCGGATCTGGTCCCGCCGTTGTTGCCTTCGCCGTGACATGAGCGGCTCGGCCCCCGGATTGTTTCTCTGTCGAGGCTGCAAGCTTCACTTCATGTTGCGGCCCGCGTTCTCGCTCCCCGTCGTACGGTTCATGCCGTTCCACAGGCTTTTGATGCCCCGCTCGGGCCGCCGAGTCTCCTCGCGCGACCTGGGGCCTACTACCCGGCGCTCCGACGCCTACCGGGACGGATCTCTCATCCGCTGGAGAAGTGCAGCGTGAAGACTTTGAGGGAACCGCTCGCGCGGTTTCCTCTTCGTCCTCGTCACGACGCACCATGTTCGGAGCTTATCTCGAAAGCCGGCGCGAGAGGCCCGCGAAGGGATCGTGGCCGCGAGCTAGGCGGTCCGCGGGAGGCATACTCCTGGTCTGTCGAGGCGGGCCAACGACGCCCGCGGTCGCGAGACCGAGCGAGACTCTGCGATGGCTTTCGAGATGAGCTCCAGGCTCATCTCGAGCTGGCGCGGGTGTCACGCCGTGCTTTTTTGGCGGGCCCGGCCACTGCGCTCACCGTCTCCCGTGGCCCCGCGGGGACGGCCGCCGCGCTCTTCCCCGCCAGCACCGCCGCCAGGTAGCGCCCGGTGTGGCTCTCCTTCACCCGCGCGACCTGCTCCGGCGTTCCCTCCGCGATCACCAGCCCGCCGCCCGATCCGCCCTCCGGTCCGAGATCGATCACCCAGTCCGCCGTCTTGATGACGTCGAGGTTGTGCTCGATGACGAGGACCGAGTTGCCCTGATCGACCAGCTTCTGCAACACGTCGAGCAGCTTCGCGACGTCCTGGAAGTGGAGGCCGGTGGTCGGCTCGTCGAGCACGTAGATGGTCCGGCCCGTCGCGCGCTTCGACAGCTCCTTGGCAAGCTTCACACGCTGCGCTTCACCGCCCGACAGCGTGGTCGCCTGCTGCCCGAGGTGGATGTACCCGAGGCCCACGTCGAACAGCGTCACCAGCTTTCGCTGCGCCGTCGGGATCGCGCCCAGGAAATCGAGCGCCTCCGCCACCGTCATCTCCAGCACGTCGGCGATCGACTTGCCCTTGTACGTGACCTCCAGCGTCTCGCGGTTGTAGCGCCGCCCACTGCAGACCTCGCAGGTCACGAAGATGTCGGGCAGGAAGTGCATCTCGATGCGAATGATGCCGTCGCCCTCGCAGCTCTCGCAGCGCCCGCCCTTCACGTTGAAGCTGAAGCGGCCCGGCCCGTAGCCGCGCATCTTGGCCTCGGGGAGCTGCGCGAACAGATCGCGAATGTCGCCGAACAGCCCGGTGTACGTGGCGGGGTTCGAGCGCGGCGTGCGGCCGATCGGCGACTGGTTGATGTCGATGATCTTGTCGATCGCCGCCGTGCCTTCGATCGTCTTGTGCGCCGCCGGCTCGGCCTTCGCGCCGAGCAGCTGCTTCGCCAGCGCGACGTAGAGCGTATCGTTGACCAGCGTAGACTTACCGCTGCCCGACACGCCGGTCACGCAGCACAGCACCCCGAGCGGGAACTCGACGTCGATGTTGCGCAGGTTGTGGCCCTTCGCGCCGCGCACGACCAGCGCGGTGTCCTGCGGCTTCCGGCGGACCTTCGGCACCTCGATGCTCCGCGTGCCCGCCAGATATTGCCCGGTCATCGAAGCCGGGTTGTTGCGCAGGTCTTCCGGCGTCCCCGCCGCGACGACCACGCCGCCGTGCCGCCCTGCCCCGGGCCCCATGTCGACGACCCAGTCGGCGTTCGCGATTGTCTCCTCGTCGTGCTCGACGACGATGACCGTGTTGCCGAGATCGCGCAGCCGCTTCAGCGTGCCGAGGAGGCGCGTGTTGTCGCGCTGATGCAGCCCGATCGAGGGCTCGTCCAGGATGTAGAGCACGCCGACCAGCGACGATCCGATCTGCGTGGCCAGACGAATGCGCTGCCCCTCGCCACCGGACAGCGTGGCCGCGCCCCGATCGAGCGTGAGGTACTCGAGGCCGACGGCGTCGAGGAACCCCAGCCGATCGCCGATCTCCTTCAAGATGCGCTCGGCGATCTCCGCGTCGCGCGGCTCGAGCTCGAGCTGCTGGAAGAAGTGGGTGCATTCGCGGACCGAGCGCGCGGTGATCTCGTGGATCGCGAGGCCGCCGATGCGCACCACCCTCGCCTCCTTGCGGAGCCGCGTCCCGCCGCAGTCCGGGCAGTCGCGCAGGCGCTGGTACTCGGCCAGGCTCTCGCGCACCGACTCCGCCTCGGTCTCCTTCATCCGCCGCTCGAGGTTGGGCATCACGCCCTCGAACGTCTTGGTGAACTTGTACGAGCTGTCGGCGCCCTTGAAGACGACCTTGATCTCCTCGTCGCCCGAGCCGTTCAGGACCACCTGGCGGAACTTGGCCGGCAGCGCCTTCCACGGCGTCGACATCGAGACCTTGTAGTGCTTGGCGAGCGACTCGAGCACCGGCCCGAACCACGCCGCCTTGCTGGCCCACGGCCCCACCGCGCCGTCCTTCAGCGAGAGCGACTCGTCCGGGATCACCAGCTCGGTGTCGAAGCGCGCCAGCTGCCCGAGGCCGCTGCACATCGGGCAGGCGCCCTGCGGGTTGTTGAACGAGAACGAGCGCGGCTCGAGCTCTGGCAACGAGATGCCGCACTCCACGCACGAGAGCTTGTCGGAGAGCATCTCCTCGGCGTCGCCCGCCTGGATCCGCACCAGGCCTCCGCCCTTCTTCAGCGCGAGCTCGACCGAGTCGGCGATGCGCTGCCGCCCGCTGTCCTTCACCACGACGCGATCGACCACCACGTCGATGTCGTGCACGCGCTTCTTGTCGATCTTGATCGCCGCGATGTCGGTCAGCTCGTGCATCTGTCCGTCGATCCGCACGCGCGTGAAGCCGTCTTTTTGCAGCTCGGTGAGCTCTTTTTTGTACTCACCCTTCCGCTGCCGGACGATCGGGGCGAGCAGCACGACCTTGGCGCCCTCACCCTTCCGCATCACGCGGTCGACGATCTGCTGGGCCGTCTGGCTCGTCACCGGCTTGCCGCAGTTGGGGCACGCCGGCTGGCCAATGCGCGCGAACAGGAGCCGCAGGTAGTCGTAGATCTCGGTCACCGTCGCCACGGTCGACCGGGGGTTCTTGGAGGTCGTCTTCTGCTCGATCGCGATCGCCGGCGAGAGCCCGTCGATCGCGTCGACGTCCGGCTTGCCCATCTGCTCGAGGAACTGGCGCGCGTAGGCGCTCAGCGACTCGACGTAGCGCCGCTGCCCCTCCGCGTAGATCGTGTCGAACGCGAGCGAGCTCTTGCCCGACCCGGAGACGCCGGTGATGACCACCAGCTTGTCGCGCGGCAGCCGAACGTCGATGTCCTTGAGGTTGTGCTCCCGCGCGCCCCGCACCTCGATGTGGTCGAACGCCATGGCGCTTATCTAAACATCCGTGCGGTATCCCGCAAGCGAGATCGATCCGGAAATCGTTCCGTTCGGGGGGGGACTAGGTCCCGCCGTCGCCACCCGCGATCGCAAGGATCTGGAGCTTCGAGTAGACCTTGCCGGTGGGCTTATCCAGGCCTGGGCAATAGCTTTTCGACGCTTCCCACAGCTCACGGTCCTTCACCATGTCCGACCAGAAGGGCCAGGCCGCGCACTGCGACGGCTTCACCGGGTGCACCGAACACTTGCGGTCGGCGGTCAGGAGCGGGCAGCCCTTCCCGTCCTTGGCCTCCAGCACCGTCGTGCCCTCCTCCGGGTGGTTGTGCACGCCGAACGTGCGCGAGAAGTCCTCGACCGATCGATCGAGGTGCCGCGCCATCCGCGCGAGCTCGTCGCCGACCAGGAAGACGTAGCCATCCTCCACGCAACAGTTCCCGCACGCCGTGCAGCCGAAGCGACGCCCGCGCGAGATTCCGAGAGGCTGAGGCACGAGCCCGAGCGTACACCGTTTGCAGTCGCGATCGGACCGAGTAGGTTGCCCGCGTGCCCAGCCCCGCGCGCGACCGAGCCCTCCGCCGACGCCACAAGAAGCTCCTCACGCACGAGCGCGATCTGTGGGCCGGGGGCTGCGTCTGGATCGCCGGCCTGGACGAGGTGGGCGCCGGCCCACTCGCCGGACCGCTCTTCGCCGCCTGCGTCGTGCTCGACCCGAAGCGCACCGATCATCTGGTCGGCGTGAACGACTCGAAGCAGCTCACCGCGAACATGCGAAACGAGCTCGACCTACAGATCCGGGGCAACGTCCTGGCCTTCGCGATCGGCGAGTGCAGTGTCGAGGAGATCGACACCATCAACATCCGAAACGCTGCGTTTCTCGGCATGCAGCGGGCGCTGGCCGCCGTGGAGATGGAGCTCGGGACCGTCCACCATCTGCTGGTTGACGCGCACAAGCTCGACGTCGATCGCGCCCAGACTCCCCTCATCAAGGGCGACTCCCTCTCGCTGAGCATCGCCGCCGCCTCGATCATCGCCAAGGTCGCGCGCGACCGGGTCATGAACGGGTTCGCGACCACCTATCCGGGCTACGGATTCGAGCGGCACAAGGGCTACGCCACCGCCGATCACCGCGAGGCGCTCGAGAAGCTGGGCCCTTGCCCCATCCACCGCCGCTCCTTCGAGCCGGTCCGGACGCGCGAAGCAGTGGCGTCTTCAGCGCCTTCCGCCTAACAATCATCGCAGATGGCCAGCTCTGGCGACGGGCGCATAGGGCGCTACCAGCTGGTCAAACGCCTGGCGGTCGGCGGCATGGCCGACATCTGGCTCGGCCAGGAGAACGGACGCCGCGGCTACGAGCGCACGGTGGTCGTGAAGACCATCCGCGGTGACCTCGCCGAGGACGACGATCTCATCCCCATGCTTATCGAGGAGGCCCGCATCGCGCGCTGCCTCCGGCACGAGAGCATCGTCGAGCTGATCGAGGTCGGGCAGGACGCGGACACGCATTTCCTCGCGATGGAGTTCGTTTTCGGCCGCGATCTGCGCCAGATCCGCGAACGCTGCCTGGAGCGCGGCGAGCCCATCCCGCACCAGCACGCCGTCGCGATCGTCGCCGACGTCCTCGACGCCCTCTACTACGCGCACCACATCGCGACCTACGAGGGCCGCCCCCTGCGCGTCATCCATCGCGACGTCTCGCCGCAGAACGTGATCGTCGGCTTCGACGGCGGCGTGAAGCTCCTCGACTTCGGCATCGCCAAGGCCGCGGCCCAGCTCTCGCGCACCCGCGCGGGCGTTCTAAAGGGTAAATACGCATACATGTCCCCGGAGCAGGTCAACTTCCGCGACCTCGATCAGCGGGCCGACGTGTTCTCGGCGGGCGTGGTGCTCTGGGAGCTGCTCACCGGGCAGCGGCTCTTCTACCGGGCCAGCGAGTACGAGACGGTCAAGGCGGTCGTCGCTTGCCACGTGCCGTTCGCCCGCTTCGTCGAGAGCCACATCCCATGGACGCTCGCTTGGATCTCGCATCGCGCGCTCCGCAAGAGCCCCCACTGGCGCTACCGCGACGCCCACGCCATGAGCGACGCCCTGCGCGCGTGGGACGGCCGCGATCCCGCCGCCGCGCGCGACGAGCTCGCCCACTGGCTCTCCGATCTCTTCGCCGATGAGCTTCGCGTGCGCGACGAGACGCTCAGCCGCACGCGCCGCGATCCCACCAAACATCGCCAGATCCAGGACGCCGGCTTCGAGCTCATCGACGAGGCCCGGCTCGAGGCCGTCCGCCCGCGCCGCGGCTCCTCCATCACCGGCGCCGATCACCGTCTCCCTTCCCGGCCGCCTTCGTCCGAGGATCACGACCACGTTCCCGCCCTCGCCTTCGCCGAGGCGCTCACCCGCGGGCGGCGCTTCTACGCTCTGGTCGGCGCATTCGTGTTCCTCGGCGTCGCGCTCGGCCTCTACTGGTCACGCTTCCACGGCGCCTCGAACAGCGACTATGCGTACCTCTCGGTGGTCGCGGACTCGTCCGATGTCCAGGTCATCATCGGCAACCGCAACGTCGGGCGCGCACCGGTCGCCGACGTCGCCGTCTTGCCCGGGCGCCACCGCATCGTCGGAGTCCTCGGCGAGGAGCGAGAGACGATCGAGATCGTCGTTCCCGCCGGGCATCGCGAGACGGTGCGTCTCTCGCTCGCGCCCTCTCGCCCTCGGCGCTGATTGGGACTGCGACCGTTATTGGCCCGTGGCGAGACGGTGCGTCTCGAAATGTGCCGAGGTCGCGCAGCGACCGTTATTGGCCTTTGCAGCCGTTTTCCTTTCGGCTAACCCAGCGCTGATGGCCACGCCTACCGAGATCGTCCGCCGGCTCCCCGCCGACCGGTTCGTCACCGTCCTCTCCGCTTCGCCGCGCGCGTTCCGCGAGGACCTCTTCCGGAAGGCCAACGTGAAGGTGAAGGGCAACGCGTTCTCGCTCGCCTCCTCCTCCAAGAACCACGTCCGCGCCGAGAAGCTGCACGAGACGATCGTGGGCGGCCTCGACGTCGGCGACACGCTCCTCGAGGAGCTCCTGCGGAACTATCTCTACACGCAGCGTCCGCTCCTCGCGGCGGCCCTCGACGAGCTGGGCGTGAAGCACGATCAGGGACTCACGGACGAGGATCTCGAGTTTGTGACCAAGCTCGAGGCCGAGCGGGCGACCAAGCTGCGCAGCAAGCTCCTGGCGCAGTTCGACCCGACCGACGTGCACCTCTACCTCGACTTCATGAACGTCCCGTCTTCGTGATTTTGACCCGCTCTCCGGCGGGTGATACCGCCAGCGTATGAGCCGTCCGCGCAAGGATCGCGTCGAGGAGTACGGTGGGCTGCTGGCCGCCGAGCTCCGCCGCGCGCTCGCCGAGGACGTTACGGCCGCCATCGGCCGCCTCCAGGAGCAGCAGGCGCGCGAGCTTGCCGAGCTCCGGCGCGGCATCACCACGCTCCAGCGCCGGGTCGAGCTGCTTCTCGAGCGCGAGCGCGGCCGCCGCCGCATCAAGCTCGGGCGCTGGGTCCCCGGCGGGCCCGGTCGTCCCCCCAAGGACGCCGCCGATCGCATCGCCGCGTTCTCCACCCGGCCGCGCCGGCGCTCTCCGTGACCCGACTCAACGACCTGCGCGCCGCGTCCGCCGACCAGGCCGGCGCCCTCTACGAGCGCCTCGTCCTCGATGCTCTCGCCCTCGCCGCACCGCCGATGGACCGCTGGCGCACGGCGTACGCTCGGCTCTCCGACGCGTTGACCACGCGACGGGACGAGACCCTGGCGACCGCGGCGAGTGGCACCTGGGGTGGTGATGACGAGCGGGCGGTGGCAGCCCTTGTGTTCGGCCAGCGAACCTTCCTCTCCCTGCTCCCGATCTTTGGCGGATATGTTCCACGTGGAATGCTCCTGGACTGGGGCTCCGGAAGCGGCGCCGCGGCCCTGGCAGCCGTCGTTCGCGGCGCTCGCGCGCCCATCCTGATCGACGCGGCGCCCGAAGCCTTGGGCCTGGCTCGGAAGATCTTCGCGCTCCTGGGCGTCGAAGCGCGCGTCGCCCCGGCCAGCGCGCCCCCGCCGGCGCAAACGATCGTCGCCGCGCACAGCCTCAACGAGTGGCGTGCCCGCGAGGGCAAGGCGGACTACGCGGCGGTGCTCCGCAAGTGGCTGACCCACGTGGGTCCCGGCGGACGCATCTTCGTCATCGAGCCCGGGATCAAGGAGACTAGCCGCGTGCTTCAGGCGGTCCGGGACAGCCTCCGCGGCGAAGCGCGAATCCTCGCCCCGTGCACCCACGCGGAGTCGTGCCCGCTCATTCCGCGAACCCATGACTGGTGTCATATGACCTGGCCTTTGCCCATGGGTCCCGCGGCTGAGGCGCTGGTGGCCAGCGCGGGCCATACCGCGCGAAGGACCGTGTTTTCCTGGCTGGTCCTGGAGAACGCAGACCCGTTGCCTGCGGACGGTCGACGCGTGCTGCAAGTGCATCCGAGTGGTAAGGGCAAGCTGGTCGCCGAGCTGTGCGGTGGGACAGGGCACACTGCGTTAGTTGGGCTCGATCGAGGTGAGGTTGGGGCGCTGTTTCGGGGGCTCGCGGCAGGTGAGGTGGTGGAGCTGGATGAGGCGCACACCGGAATGCGTGGGGATGGGACGAGGCTGGAGGACGTGCGGGGAATGCGGAAGATACGACCGATCTAGTTCCACGTGAAACGGACGTCGGCGAGCCGGGTTGGCTACGGGGACCGGAATCCACGCCTCGAGCCACTTCTGCAGCCGAGCGACGCCCTCTGATGGTAGCGCCACGGATTCGTGCTCCCTGCGCGTCGCAGGCTTTGCTTACCAGCTGGAGCGCGCGCTACGTTCCTGACGCGCGAGCGCGACGAAGTGCGATCGCGTTGCCGCGGAACGTGAATAGAAGAATTGGAGCTCGCGCTCGATGAAGCACGCGAACGTGTGCGAGATCCCGGCATCCCGTTCACACCGTCAGAATCCCTCCTCGGCTCCGCGGTTCAGAAGAGCGGTGCGCCGCTGACGCACGAATCGCGCACGAAAAGACTCAGCCCCGCGGGAGGCGCGAAAGCAGCGCCTCGATCTCACCGAGCAGCGACGAACCGTAATCATCCGAGCGCGTGCTCGGTGGATCCGACGGATACGGCGCCGACGGCGCCTCGATCCACGCCTCGAGCCGCCGCCGCAGCCGATCGACCGCGCTCTGAACCGAAGCTATCTGGCTCCGAAGCGCGGCCGCTTCCTGCTCCTGCGCGTCGAGGCTTTGCTGCACCAGCTGCAGCACGCTCTCCCGCTCCTGACGTGCGAGCGCGATGACCGTCTCGCGAACGGTTTCGAGATCGCCGGCCGTGAGGCCGCCGGTCAGCGCGAGCGCGGTGCTCTGAGGGACCAGCGTGCGGTTCGCCGCGATGGAATCCTGAGCGCGCCCCGCCTCGAGCAGAAGACGGACGTCGCCCGCGGGGATGCGGGTCTCGAGGCCGTGGCGGCCGGGGGCGAGAAACTTGTGCGGGAACGCGCCTTCGCGGATGCGGCGCTGTAGAGTGCGTTTGCTCACGCCCAGGAGCTCGGCCACTTCCTTGAGCGTGTAGCTGTCGTCGGACACGAAGACCTAGGCGCGCTTGCGAGCGCGGACCGAGAGCAGGTGGCCGAATGAGCGGAGCGGCGTCTTGTTGAGGCTGCTCTCGAACGAGAGGAGGCGGCGGGTGAAGGCGCGCTTGGGGAGCGCCCGGGGGAGCGGGAAGAGGTCGAGACCGACAGTGATGAGGATCGCAAACGGATGCATCGTCTGCACGTCCTCGACATCGAACTCGCGTGCGATGAGGGCGCGATACTCCGCGACGGAGTAGGCGTGGTGATCGTCGGTGAACGAGTCATCCGACTGGCGGATGAAGTGCTTGATCGGCTCCAGCCACTTGAACTCACGCGGATCGAGCACGAGCAAGGTCGCACCTGGACGCATGACCCGCTTCGCCTCGGCCAGCGCCTCCTCGGGGCGCTCGAGATGATGCAGTGCGCCACGCGCGATCACCGCGTCGAACGCGTCGTCGCGGAAGGGGAGGTGGCTGGCGTTGCAGCGCACGACAGCGTCGAGCCGCGTGCGCGCGACGTCGAGGCACGCCGGCGAGAGATCCGCGCCCACGACGGTCGCGCCGCTTGCGTGAAACGCCGCGCCCGCGGAGCCCGTTCCGCAGCCCAGGTCGAGGACGATCCCACTCGGTGAGCCAGCGAGACCCGGCAGATCGGCCGCGCTCATGCGGTCCCAGTGGCAGGACAGCTTCTCCTCGTTCTCGTAGTAGTCGACGACCGCGCGGCTCTGCGCCGCCATCTCGGCCTTCTCGGCGTCGCTGACCTCACGCTCGGCGACAAAGTCCGGGAACGCGCCCGGGACGCCGTGCCAGCCGCAGCCGGTGCAGCGCAGGTCGAGGGCGATGGGGAGCCGGCAGGCCGGGCAGGCCACCAGCGGCGCAAGCACGCGATCGGCCGAGCTCACCGGACCGGCGCGCTCGGAACGGAGCTTCTCCGTGTGCATTTTTCAGCTGCTCCTTTTGCGCGTCGTGCTGCTGCTGGCAGCCAGTCGCGCCTCGACCTCGCCGCGATGGGCGCGCAGGTACTCTTCGACGTCGTCTTCGGTCAGGCCCAGATCGCTCAACGCGCCTCGATAAATCTCGGAGCTCGCGGCGGAGGGATTACGGCTCTCGAGCGTGAGCCGGAGACACGCCGCGCCGAAGAGCTTCTCCTCTCGCGTGCGGGTCGCCGGCATCGCTCACGCGCCAACGTCGCTGGCCGCGACCTCGGGCTCGCCGCCGTCGGCGTCACCCGGCTCGAAATCATCTCCACCCTCGCCCTCGACGCCCTCGGACTCCGCGCCCGGGCCGCCCTCAGCGCCACCGCGACGGCGACGACGGCGGCGGCGGCGGCGCTTACCGCCGGCCCCCGGACCATCGCTCATCATCGACGGCACGATGTGGATCTTGCGGTAGAGGCCCTCGCCCTCGGAGACGGTCTGGACGCCGTCGAGGCCGGTGATGGTGACGTGAACGGCCCGGCGGTCCGACGCGGACATCGGATGGATCGTGATCACGCGACCCAGGACGCGCGCCTTCTCCGCCAGCTCGCGCGCCGCCGTGGCGAGCATCGGGTCGACGTCCTCGGGCAGCGGCGGGGGAGGGGAGGGCGCTCGCGGCTCGGCCTGCACGCGCGGCTGCGGCGGGGGGCGCGGCTGAGCGCGGCGCTCGGCCACCTTCGCCTCGACGCTCGGCGCCTCGACGACGATGTGCTTCCGGCCATCCGGGAAGCGGTTCACGATCTTGTTGAGCAGGAACTGGAACGACGGGACGCCCGGCGGCCGACTGCCACCAAGCATGTCGGCGACGTCGGTCGAGCCCTCGAGCTCCGCGAGCACCACGACGATGTCGCGCTCCTCGTCGCGCACCTGGACGTCGGCGCGCATGGCCATCTTCTCGGCGAGCGCAGCGGCGACCTCGCGCGCGCGCGCGGCCTTCTCGGGCGCGGGACCGACGATGCCACCGGGGGCCTCGTCCTCGTCCTCGCCACGCGGAGCGCGCTCGCTGGAGGGCGCAGGCGACGGCGCAGCGGCGGGTGCCGGAGCAGCCACAGGTGCAGCGACGGGCGCAGCCGCAACCGGCACAGAGGCCGCCGCCTTCGCGGGCGGGCGCACGCGGATGCGCGCCGATCGTGCTCCAAACCCGAGGATCCCACCGGAGCCCTCGTCGATCACGGTGTAGTCGAGGTCCTTCGTCGCGACGCCGAGCGTATCGCTCGCGCGCTTCACCGCCTCTTCTTCCGTGCGGCCCTCGAACTCGTTCTCTCCAGCCATTTCAAGCCTCGCTTTCGAAGCCAGCGTGCCTCTCATCGACTCGAAGTCGAGAAGCGCGCGCTCGCTCTTTCATCCGGTGAGGCTCTACGCAGCTGCCCCGGGAACGGATGGGGACCCCGGTCGGGGCCCGATGGAGCGGTTGATAAAGTGCTGCTGCAAGATGGTCAACAGGCTGTTCACCAGAATGTAGAAAGCGAGGCCCGCGGGCAGCGCCGCCATCATCGCGCCGAACATCAGCGGCATGAAGTACAGCATCACCTTCTGCTGGGTCGCATCCATCGTGGAGGGGGTGAGCTTCTGCTGGAAGAACATCACGACCACGAGCAGCACCGGCAGGATCCACAGCGGATCACGGGCCGTGAGGTCCGGCATCCACAGGAACGGCTCCTGGTAGAGATCGACCGAGACCCAGAGCGAGCGATAGAGCGCGAACCAGATCGGCATCTGGATGAGCACCGGCAAGCAGCCGCTCGCCGGGTTCACGCCGTGCGCCTTCCACAGCTTCATCATCTCTTCGTTCTGCCGTTGCGGGTCGTCCTTGAACTTCTCCTTCATCGCGTCGATCTCGGGCTTGAGTGTCGCCATGCCCTTGGCCGACTTGCCGGCGCGCTGCGAGAGCGGGAAGAGCGCGCCCTTCACGATCACCGTCAGGCCGAGGATCGCTAGGCCCCACGAGTTGGTGAAGCCGTGGATGAAGGCCAGGATCGCCAGCAGCGCCTGACAAACGATCGCGAGGTTGAGGCCGAGGATTGTGTAGTCGACCGCCGCTTCGAGCTGCGCATCGGCGCGCGTGAGGAGCTTCGGCTGCTTCACGCCGAAGTATCCGGTGAACTTGTGGCGGACCTCTTCGCCCGGCTTGAGGTCGACGTTGCCGACGACCAGGCGCGCGACGAGGCGCTTGCCCTCCGCCGACAGCACGCACTCGACTGGGCGCGGATCGCGATGAATCAAGGCTGAAACGAAGTACTGGCGATCCATCGCCACCCACTTCACCGCCTCGTGGAAGGTCTCGGGCGTGGCCGCGAGGTTCTTGTGGAAGTCGCGCTTTACCGAGCCATCGGTGTGGCAGAGCGCGTTCAAGTGATCCGGCGGCGGCATGAACAGGAAGCCGCCCGACTCCATCGCCGGCTCGAGCAACGTGGTGGTCTGGATCGCGAGCTGGTGGTGCGTCGCGTGGCGCGACTCGTTGCGCACGGTCACCGCCATCTCGATCTCGAAGCTCTCCTTCGAGGTCTGCTCGTACTCGCGCTCGATCACCACGCCCTGCTCGGTACGGAAGCGATAGCGCACGCGGCGTTCGCTCTTCTCCACGATCTCGAACACGGCGTCCGGCGGGAGCTTGAAGCTGCTCTCACCGATGAACGAGATCGCCGCCATAGCCTCGCGCGAGCTCTCCGTCTCGGACGCGAGATGGATGGGTCGCTCGGTCGCGAGGTTGCTCTGGTCGCGCTCGCGGAATGACGGCAGCACGAATGACGTCAGCACACCGCCGGCGTTCGAGAGCGTCAGGTTGTACGGCACCGAGCGCCCCTCGGCAGCGCCGGGGACGACGCCTTCCCACGTGATCCTCTCGATCTCGACAGGGGCCGCGGCGACGGCGACCGACGCGGTCGCGGCGGTGGTCGCGTTGTCGGCGTGCAGCGACGGCATCCCGGCGGTCGTCGAGCTCGTGGCGACGGCGGGCTTGTCGGTCGGCCGGACCGTCTTCGGCGGGGGAAAGATCGCCCACCAAGCGATCATGACGGCGAATGAGAGGGCCGCTGCCATCAAGAGGCGGGTGTTGTTGTTCGCATCGTCCATCATCAGATTGCTCGCGGGCTACGGCGGATCGAAGCCACCAGGGTGGAGGGGATGGCAACGCAAAAGACGACGCGCTGCGCGAAAGCTCCCGCGCAGCAGGCCGTGCTTCTCCACCGCCGCGATCGCGTACGCGCTGCACGTCGGGTGGAAACGGCAGCTCGCGCCGGCCATCGAAAACAAGGGCGAGAAGATCAGCTGATACACGCGCAGGAGCGCGACGCCCGTTCGCGCAGCCAAGGTCATCGCGTGCGCCTCGCCTCGCGCTCGATCGCGCGCTCGATCGCCGCGATGAGCACGGGCGCGACGGCGTCGTAGCCGCCCTCGGCGAGCGCCGCCATCTCGGGCTTGGCGATCACCAGCACGTCGAACGGAGGCCAGTGCGCAGCGTTGTGGCGGAAGACTTCCTTGAGGACGCGACGCAAGCGATTGCGGAGCACGGCGTTGCCCACGCGGCGGCTCACGGCAGTGCCGAAGCGCGCACGGGCAGACTCACTGGGCGCAAGGACCAGCGTGAAGAGGGCGGTGTGTTGGCGAGTCCCGATGCGTTGCGCGCGGGTGAAGTCGCGGCGGCGTCGGAGCCTGGCCTCGCGCGGGTGCGCGAAGCTCACTTCTTGTAGTTGGTCGGAGCGAGCCGAACACGGCCCTTCTTGCGGCGGCGCGCAAGGACGTCGGCGCCATTGCCCGTGCTCATGCGGTGACGGAAGCCGTGGGTGCGGATGCGGCGGATGCGTGAGGGCTGGAATGTGCGTTTCATGACGTAGCTTCTCCGAAGGGAGGTGCGTGATCATCACAGCGCATCTCGCGTGTCAACGAAGTTACGATCCGGTTGCCTCTGCCCGGGTCCCACGCTAGCGTCCGCGTCCCCTCGGAGCAGGCTGCGACGCGCGGAGATTCGCGCCCAGCCGGCGTATGAGGTGAGCACAAAATGGCGGTTGAAAGCCCGAAGTGGGAAGCGGCGCGTGAAGCGCTCCGGACCAAGCTGAGCGCGCACGTGTTCACCAGCTGGGTCTCCCGCATGACGGTGCTGGTGGACGACGGCAAGCTCCTCCGCCTCGCGCTGCCGGATCAGTTCGGCGTGGACTGGGTGAACACGCACTACCGCCGGGTCCTCGAAGACGAGATCCAGCCGCTCACGCTCGAATTGATCATGGCCCGCGGCAGCGAGCCGCCGGCTCCCGCGATCGCCGAGCCCGCGGCCCCGCCCGCTGCGCCCGCCGCCAACGAGCCCCCTGCGAACGGCGCGGCCTACGCCACCGCGGTCGACCTGCCCTACGACGCCCACGCCTCGCGCCTGAACGCCCGCTACACGTTCGGGACGTTCGTGGTGGGCCCGGCCAACGAGCTGGCCTACTCGGCCTGCCAGGCGGTCGTGGAGAGCCGAACGCCGGTCTACAACCCGCTGGTGCTGGTCGGCGGGACGGGCCTCGGCAAGACCCATCTCCTCCACGGCATCGCCCACGCGCTCCACAAGAAGCGCCCCAACGCGATCGTCCAGGCCAAGACGAGCGAACAGTTCACGAACGACGTCATCGCCGGGATCCGTTCGGGGAAGACGGAGGAGCTGCGGCGCCAGTATCGCGCCTGCGACGTCCTCCTGATCGACGACATCCAGTTCATCTCGGGCAAAGCGGTCTGCCAGGAAGAGTTCTTCCACACGTTCAACGCGCTCTACGACGCGCAAAAGCAGATCGTGGTGACCTCCGATCGCCTCCCGCACGAGATCACCGAGGTGCAGGACCGCGTGAAGACGCGCTTCGCCTGGGGCCTGATCGCGGATCTGAAGCTCCCCGAGCTCGAGACGCGGGTCGCGATCCTGAAGCGGAAGGCCGAGGCCGATCAGTTCGTGCTCGAGGACGACGTCGCGCAGTTCATCGCGCAGGCGGTGCGCACCAACATCCGCGAGCTCGAGGGCTGCCTCATCCGCGTCCACGCGTACGCCTCGCTCACCCACCAGCCGCTCACGCTCCCGCTCGCGCGCGAGGTCCTGAAGGGCCTGGTCAGCGATCGCACCCGCACGCTGAGCTGCGAGGTCATCGTGAAGACCGTCGCCCAGGTGTTCGACGTGAAGGTCGCCGACATGAAGTCGACCAAGCGCTCACGGGCGATCGCGTTCCCGCGGCAGATCTCGATGTACCTCTGCCGCAAGCACACGGGATCCTCCTACCCCGAGATCGGCGCGGCCCACGGGGGCAAGGACCACACGACCGCTCTGGCCGCCTATAAAACGATCCCGCCTCGACTCGTGGACCCCGAAGTTCGCGCCAAGGTCGACGAGATCGAGCGTATCCTTTTCGACTAGATCTAGGGGTTGTGGAGTACCTGTGAATGAAACACTAGTTGTTGTGGTCTGCGGCAGGAACTTTGCGGCTCGGTCTGTCCGGAGCCGTTTCACCCACATGTGCCCTTTGCTCTCCACAGGCGCAGCCGTCCCGAAAGGGGCTGGTGTGCCGAGCACTTGTGAGGTTATTCACAAACCCACACCTCCTACTACGACTGCTATCTCTTTAAAGATCTCCAAAGATCTGATCCGGAGCGAACGACCATGGAACTGAAGATCGCCGTCCCCGAGCTCGCCAAGGCTCTCCAGCGAGTCCAGGGCATCATCGAGAAGAAGACGACGATGCCCATCCTCGCCAACGTCCTCCTCGAGGCGAAGAGCGACGGGCAGCTCCGCGTCTCCGCGACCAACCTCGAGATCGGTTTGACCGGGAGCTATCCCGCGCAGGTCCGCGAGGCAGGATCGATAACGCTCGCAGGACGCGCGCTCTACGACATCGTTCGCTCGCTGCCCGACGACACCGTCACGATCCGCAAGGCCGCGAACAACTACGTCGAGACCACCTGCGGGAAGGTCAGCTACAAGCTCGTGGGCATGGCCGCGGAGGGCTTTCCCGCCCTGCCGAAGTTCGAGGAGGTCGACTTCTTCCCGATCGAGGGCCGCGTCTTCCGCGAGATGATCGACAAGACGCTCTATTCGATCTCGCAGGACGAGACCCGCTACAACCTCACCGGCGTGTACTGCGAGCCGATCAAGGGCGTGCCCGGCCTGCGCATGGTCTCGACCGATGGCCACCGTCTCTCGGTGATCGAGCGCGCGATGTCGAAGGCGCCGGCGATGAAAAAGGGCGTCATCATCCCTCGCAAGGGCATCATCGAGCTGCGTCGCCTGCTCGACGATATCGAGGGCGGCGGTCGCCTCGGCTTCGTGGAGAACAGCGCGGTGTTCGAGAAGGACGGCCTCACGCTGACGATGCAGCTCGTCGAGGGTCAGTTCCCGGACTACCAGCAGGTCATTCCGGCGAGCCACACCAAGCGCGCAGTCGTCGGCCGCCAGCGCCTCGCGGACGCGCTCAAGCGCACCTCGATCCTGTCGCCCGACAAGGCCCAGGGTGTGAAGCTCGATCTCGCCGCGGGCGTGCTCGCGCTGTCCGCCAACAACCCGGACATGGGCGAGGCGCGTGAGGAGATCGAGGTCGACTACAACGGCGAGCCGCTGAAGATCGGCTTCAACTTCCGCTATCTCGCCGACGTGCTGCAGGTGCTCGAGGACGACAAGGTCGAGCTCCAGCTCACCGACCCGCTCTCACCGGCGGTGGTCGTGCCGCTGGGCCACGAAGGCTATCGCGCGATCGTCATGCCGATGCGCTTGTGAGCTTCAGAGGCTGATCGTCTCCCGCTTCGTCGAGGGGACCGGCGAGGGCAGATCGCGGCGGTTGTAGCCCTGCGGGAGGTCGAGCGAGTCGTCCTTGCGCGGATCGATCTCGATGCTGTTCGGATCCGGATCGTCCGAGCTGTAGCCCTTCCGCCCGGTGCGGAAGGTGTTCTTGTGCAGGTTCACGATCTGCGTGACGAAGCGATCGAGATCCGACTCGTGGACGATCGTGCGCGGGCTGGTGAGCGTCGCGAACACGATGCCGTCGAAGATCGCGTAGCGCGCGTCGGCCGACTGATCGAAGTTGGCTTGCAGCAAGCGTCGCAGCACCGCGTGCTGGATGGCCGGATCGTTGTCGAGCTGCTCGAGCGAGAAGATCGGCGCGATGATGCGGATGCGATCTTCGTCTGCGATCGTCATCAAGATGATGCCGTCGATCGACACGTGCCAGACGCCGGGGCGCGGGTGGCGAACGTTGCTGCCGCGGTGCGCGAGGTATCCTTCGATGCGCTCGAACGTGAGCATCGCGCCCTCGTCCTTGACCTTGGTCGGCGTTCCCGCGTACTCAGGGGTACCCGTTTCCAGTGGTGGCGCAGGCGCAGTGGCGCACGCGACGAGCCCCGCGAGGGTTGCGAGCGTGAGGATCATCGTGGGCCGATTCATCGCCAGCATTTCAAGAGAATAACCAGATTGCACGTGCATGCGCATCCTGGCCGCGCACATTCTCGACTTCCGAAACATCACGCGGGCGGACGTTCGCTTCGCGCCGCGTGTGACCGCTTTCATCGGCGCGAACGGGCAGGGAAAGACCAACTTTCTCGAGGCGATGTACGCGGTCGCCGCACTGCGCCCGCTGCGTAACGCGAGCAGACGCGACCTCGTGCGAGCGGGCGCACAACGCTGCGAAGTCAAAGTCGAAGTCGAATCGCAGAAGACCGGTCTCGTGCATGTGTTGTCGCTCGCGCTCGAGCGCGGTGTGAGGACGCTGATGAAGGACGGCAAGCGCTGCGAAGCGGGGGAGCTGCTCGGTCACCTCGTCGCGGTGGCGTTTACGCCCGATGATCTCGAGATCTCCAAGGGCTCACCGGACATGCGCCGCAGGTTCGTGGATCGCGCGCTGCTGAATGCGCGACCCGCGTACCTCGAGCGTGCGCTGCGCTATTCGCAGGCAATGAAAGCGCGGAATAAATTGTTGTCGCGCCCGACGCTGGATGAGGCGCTAATCGATGCGTACGACGACGCGCTGGCCGGCGTGGGTGCCGAGGTGACGATCGCGCGCGCGCGGTTCGTGCGCGAGCTGGCGCCGCGCATCGAGGATCTGTTCCGGGACATCGCGTCGCCGGCGCCACCGCTGTCGGTGCGCTACGCAAGTACGCTCGGCGACGACCTCGACGACGTCGACCTCTTGCGCGCACGCTTCCTCGAGCGGCTGGCGGCGAAGCGGGCGAGCGATCACCGCCGCGGGCTGACGTCGGTGGGTCCGCACCTCGACGACCTGGAGCTGATCCTCGACGGCGCTCCCGCCCGCGTGCGCGCCTCGCAGGGACAGCACCGCGCGCTGGTCCTGGCGCTGAAGCTGGCCGAGATCGCGCAGCTCACGGACACGCTGGGCGAGCCGCCGGTGCTCTTGCTCGACGACATCTCGTCCGAGCTGGACCTCTCGCGCTCACGGCAGCTGTTCGACGCGCTGCGCCCGCTCCAGGGCCAGGTGCTGCTCACCACGACCGATGCGCGGCAGCTGGACCTGGTGGGGGAGGTTGCCGAGCACGACAGAACGGCGCTGGCCGTCGATCAGGGCGTTTTTTCTCCATGGACCCGCGGCCAGGGTCCGACTTGACAGCGAAAAACGACGAGGACTAGGTTCCCGCCCCCATGGCTGGCCCTCTCACCACGAAGTCTGCGCTGGCGTCGAGCGGCGGGCCCTTCGAGGGGTTCGCGGACGCCGACTTCCGCGCCTACGAGCCGCAAAAGCAAGGCTCGATGAAGTTCAACCTGGAGCGCAGGAAGGCGAAGGACAAGCTCCTCGCGCTCGCCCGCGCGATCCATGAGTCGCTCGGCAGCGAGCTCGTCGGCCTCGAGCTCCACGCCTCGGACGAGACGCCGAGCGTGAAGAACGGCAAGAAGGTCGAGCACCAGCAGGCGATGTTTCTGCGGAACGCCGAGGGCCAGAAGGCGCTCCGCTCGCTCACCAACACGACGAACCTGCAGTCGGGATCGGCGATGTTCGACATCGGGCTCGAGCACCAGCACGCCTCGCTCGAGATCCGGCTTGGCCTGCAAGGCGTGAGCGTCGGGATCGAGATCGCCGGCCGCGCGAAGGCCGACCGCGACAACGTCATCGAGAAGCTGCGCCAGAGCTGGGCGCGCGACCGCGTGATCGAGCTGGCCAAGGAGCTGCCCGCGCCGGCGTCGCTCGGCATGGACGGGAGCCTGACGCCCGCCGAAGCGCTCACCGGCGAGGAGGTCGAGGGCTGGATCGCGGCGATGGCGACGCCGAAGAGCCTGCGCGCGGTGACCACGATCGAGCCGGCCGACATCGTCGCGTTCGGCGCGTCGGCGGTCGAGTCGCTGGGATCGACCCTGCGGACCTACGTGCCGCTCTACCGCTTCCTCGCGTGGAGCAAGGACAACGAGCACGCGGCGGTCAAAGAGACGATCAAGAAGAGCACCGAGGAGCGCCAGAAGAAGGCGATCGCGTTTCATCCCGGCGATCGGGTCACGATCCTCGCGGGCCTGTTCGCGGGCCGCGCGGGCTACGTCGCCGAGATCGACGCGAAGGGCATGAAGGCCAAGGTGATGGTCGGCCCGGTGAGCTTGTCGATCGAGTCGAAGGATCTGAAGTCGGCCTGACCATGGCCGCGGGTAGGAGCGGTGTCTTTCGGCGGGTGGCGCAGGCGTTCATGGCCTCCGCGATCGGCTGCTATCTCGGCTATCAGTACGCGAGCGCGACGATCCCGGCGGAGACGCTGGAGCGCACCCACGTCGCCGGGATGTATGCGACGGCGGGCGCGGTGATCGCGGTGCTCGGGCTGCGGATGGGCACGCTGTTCTGGGTGATGGGCCGCGAGTTTTTCGGACGCCCGAAAAAGTAGTCCTGCGACCGCGTCCGTTTTTTTGACCACATCGCGCGACATAGCCACACTCGCCGTGGATGACGAAACCAGACATGTCGGTAACTCAGTACGCGACGGGCCGCCCGGCGCCTTCGGAGCGGCGCAGGAGCCGCCGGATCCGGATCCGGCTGGAGACGGCGGTGCCCGTGACGGTGCGCGGCGACAACGGCCTCCAGTGGGGCCTGGCGCGCAACGTCTCGGAGGGGGGGATGCTGGTCGAGGTGAAGGAGCCGCCCCCGATCGGCTCACGGCTCGAGATCAAGCTGTTCGGGGTGAAGGGATCGCTCGACGCGCCCGATGCGGCGCTCCTCAGAGGCGAGGTCCGCCATCACGTGTCCTGGAACTGTGCGGATGGGCCGCGGGTGGCGGCGATCGGCGTCCGGTTCTCGGAGCCCCACGAGGAGGTCGAGGCGATGTTCGTGGTCTCGAGGCCCGGGCCTACGAGTTGAGGGCGCGATCGCGCGAGATGACGATCGGGTTCACGCTGCGCGAGTTGAGCTGAGCTTCCATGCGCGCGTTCGTGATCAGCTTCTGGTTCTCCGCCGAGAGCGTGGGGACCTGGAAGTCCCGGTTGCCCTGAACCGACGAGTACTGATTGGTCCACTCGTTCTTGGTGAACGTGCCCGTGCCGAACGTGCTGACGCCCGCGAGGTTCGCGCTGAGGCCGCCGAGCTCCGGCGTCGACCGGCCCGTGAGGCGATTGACGACGTCGTTCGAGACCTTGACGATCTGCGTATTCGAAAGGCCGTTGATGGCCTGAGCGACCTGCGTGTTTCCGCCACCGTTGTCGGTGCCGCCGCCGCCGCCGTTGTTGGCGCCGCCGCCGCCGGTCTCGTTGGTGTCCGGGAGGCGGGCGAACAGGCCGGTGTTGGCCGTGACGCCGCTGGCGCTCTCCTTGGAGCCCGGCTTGGTGCCTTCTTCGCGGGTTCTCTCGTTCGGGAGCCGCGTATTGTCGGAAAGACGCGGGGTAGAGGGGAGGTTCGTGGGAAGTTTAGGCGTGCTCATCGGGTACCTCGAAGGTCAGTGATTGTTATCGCGCCAGGCTCGATGACGTTGCCATAAAAGCGAGGCTATCGCGAGGCTTACGCGAACCTACATGTCGGACGAGCCGTACGGCTTGACACAGGTAAGCTCGCCCATCACCCTCCGTCGCCGTCGAGCCGGGCCCTTTGGACAGCCGACGAATGGAACACGGGAGCGTATGCCGAAAGACGATCAAATAGAGTGCGAGGGCGTGATCAAGGAGGTCCTGCCGAACGGGATGTTCCGCGTTGAAATAGCGCCTGGTCAGAACGTCCTCGCCTATGTCTCGGGCAAGATGCGCAAGTTCTTCATCCGCATCGTCCTCGGGGACAAGGTCACGGTCGCGCTGTCGCCGTACGACCTGACCAAGGGTCGTATCGTCTACCGCGCGCGGTAGATCGCGTCAGAGCGCCAGCGCTTTCGCGAGCGCGGCGAACTCACCGACCGACAACGTCTCTGCGCGCCGCTCGAGCGCCAGGCCCGAGCTCGCCCCGGCGGCCTCCACCTGATCGCGTAAAAAAGCGGTCTGCAGGGCGTTTCGCAGCGTCTTTCGCCGCTGGCTGAAGCCCGCGCGGACCACCTTCTCGAAGTGGGGGAGATTCGGGACGTCGTGGCGCGGCGCGGCGAGCCACTTCAGCTGGATCACGGTCGAGTCGACCTTGGGGGCCGGGGTGAAGGCGCCCGCCCCGACATCCAGCACGTGCTCGACGTCGGCGAGCAGCTCGAACAGGACGGTCAGCGATCCGTACTCCTTGGTCCGGGGCTTGGCGCGCAGGCGCGCGGCGACCTCCTTCTGGAGCATCACGGTGGCCGGTCCGGTCGTGGCGCGTTGAAAGAGGAGCGCGAGGAGGAGCGGCGTGCTGACCGAGTAAGGCAGGTTGCCGGCCATCGCCGGGACGACGCCCGCCGGAACTAGAGCGGCGAAGGCGAGCTCGGTGGCATCGCCGGCGACGATTCGGACGTTCTCGATGTCGCGGAAGATCTCCTCGAGGAGCGGCACCAGCCGGGTGTCCTTCTCGATCGCCACGACGTTCACGCGGGTGTTGGCCAGCGACGCGGTCAGCGCGCCGAGGCCTGCGCCGATCTCGACGACGTGGGTGGTGCCGGGCGGGACCGCGGCCTCGGCGATGCGGCGGAGCACCTCGGGGTCGTGGAGGAAGCACTGGCCGAACGACTTTTTGGCCGCGAGCCCGTGCGTCTTCAGGAGGTGGCGGACGTCGACCTTCGTCATGCGGCGATCGGCCAGTGGGCGCGCGCCGTGAGCGCGAGGTCGTCGCGCTCGCCCCGCACCAGGCGGACCCAGCCGGCGCGGGCGATCATCGCGGCGTTGTCGGTGCAGTTGGCGCGCGAGGGCAGGGTGACGCGGATCTGCTCGCGGCGGCCGCGCTCGAGCGCACGCGCGCGCAGGCGGCTGTTGGCGGCGACACCACCGGCGAGGATCAGCGCACCGGCGCCGCTGGTCTTGGTCGCGCGGAAGGCCTTCTTCAGCAGGTTGTCGACGATCGCGTCCTGGAACGAAGCGCAGAAGTCGGCCAGCGTCTGGCCCTCGATGGGCGCACCGTGGTCTCGGACCGCGCGCACGGCGGCGGTCTTCAGGCCCGAGAACGAGAAGTCGAGGTTGTCCTTGCCGGGCATCAGCTGCGGGAACGGGAAGCGGTTTGCGTCGCCGGTGACGGCGAGGCGATCGATCACCGCGCCGCCGGGATAGCCGAGGCCGAGGATCTTGGCGGTCTTGTCGAAGCACTCGCCCGCCGCGTCGTCGCGGGTCGAGCCGAGGCGGGTGTACGGGCCCCCGTGCGCGGTGACGAGGATGAGGCTGGTGTGGCCGCCCGAGACGATCAGCGCGACGAAGGGCGGCTCCGGCGGCTCGGCCTCGAGCGACGCGGCAGCGATGTGGCCCTCGAGGTGGTTCACGCCGAGGATCGGCTTCTTGAGCGCGAAAGCGAGGCCCTTGGCGGCCTCGACGCCGCAGAGGAGCGAGCCGATGAGGCCCGGCCCGGAGGTCACGGCGATGCCGCCGATGTCGCGCGGATCGAGCGCCGCGTCGGCGAGCGCGCGGCGGATGACGTGACCGACGCGCATCACATGATCGCGGGAGGCGACCTCGGGCACGACGCCGCCGTACTGGGCGTGCAGATCGGCCTGGGTGTGCACGACGCTCGAGCGCAGCGTGCGGCCGTCGGAGTCGAGTACGGCGGCAGCGAGCTCGTCGCACGACGACTCGATGCCGAGGACGATCACGGTTGTGCCTGCATCAGCTTGCGGATCTCGCCGGCGAACGGGCTGGTGGGATCGAGCTGCAGGAACTTCCGGAAGCGATCGTTGGCCTCCTGCGGGCGTCCGTTGCTGGAGGCGATGAAGCCGAGCACCAGGTGCGCGTGCCCGAGCTTCTCGTCGGCGGCGAGCGCGGCCTTGGCTTCCTTCACCGCCTCGCCGTCCTTTCCGCGCAAGAACAGCGCGTGCGCCAGGCCCGCG
>Ga0105047_10004532_pt1 | contig 24133 bp, 11 predicted proteins | sample MAT04_FD_78384 | JGI IMG/M metagenome (GOLD analysis project Ga0105047, IMG submission 78384) | Freshwater microbial communities from Lake Fryxell liftoff mats and glacier meltwater in Antarctica - MAT-04 (megahit assembly) | ecosystem: Environmental > Aquatic > Freshwater > Ice > Liftoff... | reverse complement strand
AGTGATGGTGTTGCCATCGAGATTGGTGGTCATGTCGGCGTCACCGTCGACACGGAAGCCGATCCCGCGACCCGTACTGCGGTTGATCGTGTTATTGGTGATCGTGTACTCGTCGGTCAGGTTGCCCGCCCGAGCCCGGATGTCGAGGCCATCGCCCGTATTCTGGTCGAGGGTGTTCGCATTGATGACGAAGTTGTCGATCACGCCCAGACCGCGACGCTCGATGTTGATACCGTCCCCCCCATTGGTGTTGATAGTCATGTTCTGGATGGTCGGGTTCGTCAGCTGGCTGAACCCATCGACAAAGATCTGGACGCCGTGGCTATCGTTGCCCGTGGCGGACGACGTGCCGGGAGCCGGATCGCCGATGACCAGATTCGAGAGGATAGCATTGTCCGCCAAGTTGATATGGATGCCTTCGCCTCCGAAGGCAGCGTTCAAGCCATTCACGGTGTTGTCGAATTGCGAATCTGCAATCGTCAACTGCCCCACTGTATTCCCGTTCTGGGTCACAGCCAGGCCCGCACCGGCGTTGCCGTCGAACGTGTTGTGGCCGCTGGTGCCCATCACCAAGGTGTACTGGCTGTTATCCGTCGCGTTCAGGTGGAAGCCAATACCCTCGTTACTGTTCACGGTATTGTCGGAGAAGTTGGTGATATTCGCGGTGATGTTCTGGCTGAGATTCAGCCGGATGCCTTCTTCTCCGTTTTCGTTGACTGTATTTCCGGTGAACGTGGACTGGAATGTCGAACCCGCGTTATCCCCGAGATTGATTTCAATCCCCGGCCCGCCAGTGTTGTCAGTGATCTCATTATCGATGAAGTCGATACCGAACGGGGTGCCATTGGTGTCTGGGGAATCGATACTGATTCCAGAACCCCCTTGACCGACGACGACGTTACGGGAGATTTGGACAGACGTTGGTAGCGTGCTGTCGGCGACATTGATGTCGATGCCATGCACCCCGTTGTTGCGAACTTGATTGTTGTCAATCAGCATCGCTCCGATGTCCGACCCGTTATTGATGTTGAGGGTGATTCCATCACCCCCACTGCCACCGCCAACGGTTCCGATGTCGCCATTTCGGGCGAAGAACACATAGCGGCCAGCATGCATACTGTTGAGAGCATTCTGAACCAGACTGGTGAGTGCTGGACCCGAATCGAGAAGTGCTCCATTCACCCGTGAACCGGGGAATTCGAGCGCCGTGGTCGTACCGTTGGAGTAACCCACAGTCGCTGAGGTGCCTCCCAGGCCGAACGCGTTCCCCCCACTGGCTGTCCCCGCTTCCCACAGAATCTGTCCATAGTTGAATTCGATGTCGAAGTCCCCGGCTCCGATATCGGAGCGATCAATCAGCACCAGTTGGAAGCTGTTGGCGGGTAAACCGTTGTTGCTGCCAAACACAGAAAAGTGCCGAACATCGATCCAGTTAGCACCGAAGGCGGGCCGACCAGCCACAGTTCCGGTCCCAAATGTCACATCGGGTGTTATGACTCCGTTGGGGTCAGTAGTATCCACATCCGCAAAGAACGGTGCGATGATCCGCGACGTGGTGCTCAGCAGGCCGAATGGCGTGAATGTTGCGAGACGCGAACCGAAAGTGATGTTTCCGTTGTTGTTGACGAAGGTGTCCGTAAACGTTTGACCAAAGAAGTCAGCTGTGAATCCCAGTGGGGTGATCGGCGAAGAACCATCATCGTTGCTAGGGATCGTATTCCCGTTAAACCCAGCGCGGATCACAGGCAGCGCGTCATCGATGACCGCTGATGTTCCTCCGCCACCTCCGGCATTGTTGCTAACGATCTCGACACTGCCGACTGGCGAGTGATCCAGATCGATCCGCATGCCATCGACCAGTGCTCCGCCGAGCGTGTTGCGTTTGACGGAGAGCGTGCCGATGGGTCCATCGGTGAACGAGAGGAACATGGCCTCATTGCCACCGTTCCCGATAAGGCGGTTGTCACTGATTTCGGCGAGAGTGATGGGCGAATTGTTCGCCCTGACTCGAAGTCCGTCATCGGTATTCGTTCCGATCACGTTGTTCCTCACATTGAGAAGCGACAGCTGCAGATTGGTCAGAGTGAGATCCAAACCAATTCCCGTGTTTCCGGAAATCGTGTTGTCAGTGACGTTGATTTCAATCGGTGTTGTCGCCTGGACCGTGTTGATGACGTTGGCCACGACGCCACCCTGGTTCCCGCTGACCGTGTTGTTCGTGATGTTGATCGAGCCAGTGACGGTGTCGATGGCGTTGATGGTGATTCCACTTTGGCCATTGTCGGTGACGGTGTTGCGGTCCACGATAATGTTCGGAACACCAGCGGCACTGAGTAAGTCCACTTGGATTCCGTCACCTCCATTGTTGGTGATGCCGACGTTGTTGCTGATCGAGAGATCCCCGACCGTCTGGCCACCAGTCGTCGTCACTCGAATACCGTCTCCGCCGTTGTCGGTGACGCTATTGCCATCGATCGTGAAGTCCCCCAGCGTGCTATTGTCGCTCAGGTCGAGGGCGATTCCGTCCCCTCCGTGCCCGGCCACCGTATTGTCGTTGAATGAGCTTCCAGTTCGGATGATCGCATTGTCGCGAGCTGTGACGTGGATTCCATTGCCCGCTGTCGTGTTCGTCGATCCGGCGACCACGGAGACATCCAATTGAGTAATCGCTTGGCCAAAATCAAAGTCGGCGAATCCGTCGGTTGCTCCGCGACCAATCTCCAGGATCGACCAAAACCGGTTGGAGTTCGCGGGATCGACGACAGTGGAGCTGTATTCACCCCAGCTGTTCCCGCCGTATTCACCCGTTCCCGCAGCGATGAGGGTGGGGGCACCGAAGACCACGTTGTTGCCCTGAATAATTCCCGCCGAGGCGTAGGCGCTTGGGGCCGTTGTGGAACTTCCGGCGTTGTAGCTGATGATCACTTCGCCGGAGTTGTTCACGGCGATCGATGGGAAGAACAAGCTGAGGCCAGGAGCGTTGATCGCTCCGGTGGCGATGACTGCACTTGTAGATTCGTCGATTCGATACCAGCGGATTTCATTCAGTCCACCCGCACCGCGAACATTATGGACCGCCCACAATTCATTGTTGACCTCGATCGTATTGGCCCAGATCTTGGTCGACGTATCTCCCAGAGTTCCGCCGCTCGGGGTGGCCACATTGTTCGGCGCGTTGAAGTTCGGGACGGTGATGGGAGTCGCTGGCGACAGCGTGGCCAGCGAGGTCGTTCCCCCGAGAACACTGGTCCGAATGATCTGAGTGTTGGCGTTGAGCGTGTCGTTAACGGACAGGATCGCGGTCCGGCCGTCCGAGGCTCCGAAGTCGACAGCGGCTTGGAGCGCTGTACCGACCGCAACTGGCGTCAATCCTTGGAGACGCGTCATGCGGAAGATGGAAGGATTGAAGTTAAACAGGTCAGCTTTCGGGATCGTAAAGACCGACGCAGTCTGTGTCGCACCTGTGCCGTCAGTGGTGGAGATGACGACGGAATCGGCGTCTAAGCCCAGCGTCACAAAGTCGCTGGAGGTCGCTGCGGTCAGGTCACCCTGCCATTGCACGCTTTGCCAGCCGCCAGTGGGATCGTCCGAGTTTGAAATGGCCAGAAGGATCTGATTCCCATTTCCGGTCGTGACCGTCGTTGCAATCCACCGATTGGTCGATCGGTCGTAGATGATCCGATGGTTGTGGGTCGTCGAACCCAGCAGATTGGCACCAACGGTGCTGCGCCAGAATTGTTCGTCCGTGATATCGAGCAGCAGGGTTCCGCTGGTCTTATCGTAGACTCGGAAATTTCCGTTCCCCAGTTCCACAATATCGTTGAAGCCGACAGCACCGCTCGCGTCTGGCGGCACGGTCGTAAAGAATGCACTATCGATTGGACTGAGGATGGTTCGGAGGACCGTCGGGGTGATCGATGGATTGACTCCGTCTCCGTCAACGGTATTCCCGTCGATGTTGAGCAACGTCGACGAAGAGCCAGCGAGATCGACGCGAATGTTGTCGATCAGGCTGCCAGCGACGGTGTTCCCGTTGATGTTGATCGCACTGGTTCCGCCCGTGGAGGTCAGCAGGATGCCGGTGCCGCCGTTGTCCAGGATGGAGTTATCGGTGACATCCAGATTCCAATCGCTGCCATTCAGCAGGTCGATGGTCAGGCCACCACCCGCGTTGTCCCGGATCGTGTTGCCAGTGATGGCACCCGTTCCGAGGTCGCTGTTGTCGGCATTGATCTTAACGCCGACCCCGGCATTGTTCTGAATCGTCAAACCACTGATCTGGAGTGACTCGACCAGGGTCCCATTCACCGTCAGGTCGGTCAAATCGGTATTGACCAAGGACAGATCGATTCCATCGCCCCCGTTGCCATCAATCGTACTGTTGACCAGTGATGTCAACTCGACAGCCGCCCTGTTCACATTATTGAGCGAGACCTGAATGCCGTCTCCGCCATTGTTGTTGGCACCGCCCGAGAACTGGACGGCCACTTGTCTGGCATCCACACCACTGACTCGCAGGCCGTTCCCCGCGTTGCCACTGACGCTGCTCTCTCCGAACATGAGGAGGTTCGCAATCGAACCCGCTCCATTGGCGGTCAGCACGATCCCGTCACCGACGTTGTTGCCGGCGAGTAACGTGCCTTCGACACCACTCCGCATCGTCGCATTGAGCAGCCCCCCCCCCGTGGAATTGAGCTCAAAGCCGTGAAGTGTGTTGTTGGTCACTTGGACCGCATCGAATGTCACGAAGGCGGTACTGCCCGTTCCGTTGACCGTTCCGCGAACACCGCTGGCAGGCACACCCCCGTTGAGCCGGATGGTGCCACCCAGGACCGAACCCGCGATATCACCGCCGGTGTCGGCGTCAAATCGATACCCGTTGCCCTGGCTTCGCTGGATATTGACGTTCGACAGATTGACGGTCTGTAGACCATTCGTAGATGCCGTGGCATCGACCCCGTGAATCCCGCTGCGGATTACGTTGGCATTCGACAGCGTGAACAGGTTTCTGCCCGCTTGCTCCGAGACGAGCAACACTCCCGATTGGCCGGAGTTGTTAATGTTGGCACTGTCAACTGACACAGTCGCGACGGAGTTGGCTCCCGAGACGAAGCCGTCGATGCCGCTCTCTCCGTTGCGGGAGAAATCGTTGCCGGTGCCTGCAACAGCTGTGGAGAACCGGGCTCCGCCAGTCACATTGTAATCGAGGCCATCCTGAGCATTTCCGGTGATCGGCGTACTGTTGATATCCGCAGTCCCGCGGACGCCCAGCCCGTCGACACTGAGGTTCAAACCGTCCCGCCCGTTTCCGGTCAGGCCGGAATCGTTGAGGACCACGCCGAGAGAGCTGGTGTTGTTGCCACCGGTCAAGCTGGCGATCAAGCCGTTGCCCCCGTTGTTGTCGATCAGACTGTTGTTGAACGTCAGACCGACGTTTGTGCCGTTGCCTGTGCCGACCACTCGGACGCCATCGCCTTGTGTCCCGGAGATGTCCGAGTTGGTCCAAGTCGAGGTCAACGCCGCACCCGCCGTCACGCTGGCCTCAAAGCCCCCGTTTGCGGCAAGCGAATTTGCGTTTGTATTGTCAAATGACAGAGTGGCGGTCGAGCCGACTCCGTCGACAGATCCAATCACGTTGTTGATGGGGTTGTTAGACAGATCCCCATCCGTAAAGTTGGCGATCAGATCACTGCCACCGCTGACGGCGTAAGCCAGACCCGTGGCTCCGTTGCCAGATGCTGCGGTGCTCTCAAAGTTCAGCGTGGCTGTGGAATTCCCGGAGACAACCGCATTGATCCCGACGCCGTTGTTGAGAACTCCACTCTGCGAGAAGGACCCATTCCGGAAGACCCCGTTGAGTGTCGATCCATTGTCGACGACGACATCGAGACCATTGTGACCACTTCCCGAGGCGGGACTGCGATCAAAGATCAAATCCGCACGGCCGCCGTTGGTGACTCGGCCGTTGACACCGTCGTTCCCGGAAGTCGAAAAATTCGTGTCGGCCTTCGTGGCAGTCAGGCGAGAGCCTGCGCCCTGGACATCGAATTCGAAGCCATTGTTTCCGCTCCCCGTGGCTTCGGTGGGATCGACGAGGGTGGTCACGTTCGCGCCGCCGACCACGGTGACATCGAATGCATCGTCGGTATTACCGACGAGCGAGCTGTCGTGGACTTGAATGTTGTAAACAGTCGTCGCACCCGACGCGACAGTTGCGACCCCATCGACGGCATTGCCATCGGCAGTGAGGTTGTCGAACACTGCACGACCGGTCGCGTTGGCCAGGTTAAGGGAGACACCGCTGCCGCCCGTACTGTTGGAAAGCGTGGCATCCGTCACAGTCAGGTTCAGCGCCCCGGTGTTGACGTTGCCTTCCAGCAGGTTGCCACTGCCCGTCGCGCTGACATTGGTCACGCTGCCGGACAACGCCCCTCCACTGGCGACATCGAATCGGAATCCGTCGCCGACATTCGTCAAAGCGACGTTCTCGACTGTGGCCCCCATGACGCCCGCAGGTCCGGTGGCTCCGAGAATCACTCCAGCGTTGGTGTGATCCGAACCTTGAATGTCCTTTAAGCTGACGTTGAATGGAGCTCCCGCACCCCGCACAGAGATTCCGGTCGCACCCCCCTCGGTGGTGACATCGTGGATGGAAAGATCCAGACGCGGACCGGAGGTGTTCGTGACGGCGATCCCGACGCCGGCGGGGCTATTGTTGACGAACGAAGAGTCGCGAATGATCCCGACACCACCTCCATCCACGATAGAGATGCCACTGGCCGAAGTGGCATTCACGCACTCGATCAGGAAGTTGTCCGTTCCGGTTCCGGAGATGGCAGCTGTTGTCCCACCCAGAATGTTAAACCCGCTGACGATGTTGCCATCGGCCAGTGTGATGACGGGTGCGGCTGCGTTCCCTGCTCGCAGGGTCGGGAAGGCACCGGTATTGTCAAAGAAACGATCAGGAACAGCCGTCAGGCCGAGGCGGACTGTATCGATGAAGTGTTGCTTGCCCTCACCAAACAGATCTTGCCCATCTCGGAGTGTGATATTCCCGACCGTGTCACCCGCTCCTCGGCGGACCATGACATAGTTGGAGCGCGCACTGCTGGGGAGGGTCTTGTAGGGACGCTCAAACGTTCCATCTCCGCCAGCTGCGGAGGTGTTGTCGATCCAGCTGACGACGATCTGGTTACCCGTGGCGCGATCGTTCAAAGGCACAAGGCGGGGGCCTTCGTTCTGCGCGAGCTGGACTTGCCACTGACGGCGGACTTGTTCGTAACGTCGGCTCTCGGCATCGGTGTCGGCACCGAAGCGAGTGGGGAGCCGACCATCAAAGCGAACGTCGACACCGACGTTCAGATTGGTTCCGAACTTGTCGTCGTTTGTGACCTGGAAGTTCAGGTTGACGCCCTGGGTCAGGCGACCTTCGATGCGGGAACGGACCCCCCAAGTTTCGTCTTGATTGAAGTTCAGATGATAAAAGCCAGCGTACACCCGCAGCCAGTTGACCACTGGCAGCGGGATGCCTGCTTCGGCGTCGAAACCGGTTAAGGCTTGTTGAAAGAGGGCTCTCCCCAGCGTGGAGAAGTCATGCCCGGTGAACAGAGTCTGTGTCCCCGGGTTGGTGACATTGAGGAAATTCTCCTGGTTTCCAAACGGAACGTAGCCGTTGGCCCGCAGGTCGAGGGAGTCGCTGAGGTATTCCACCCCCATGCCGACTTGTTGATAGGTAAATGCCTGCGGCGACTCGATGGTGTCGTACCAGCCGTTGACACCCCACAAAGCGTCATCCATCAGCATGCGGTAGCCCAAACCGGCATTAAAGCCGTACCGATTGGTATCGGTTATGAGGGCGTGGGCTTCTCCGAAGACCTGTTGAGGGCCGTCCTCGAAGATCGCGTGGCGAATGCCAATCCGCGAGTATCCGTTGTTGATGCCGACCGCTTGACCGGTCTGCTTATTAAAGAGCAGGTAAGTCCCGCCCCCTGGAGCGAGCGTCATCGCCCCGCTCAAGTTATCCATCTGTGAATAGCCAGGAGCTGGGGATGGGGTCAATTCTTGCGCACGAACCCGCGCAGGAAATGCCATCCAAGCCAAGGACAAGGAAACCAGGCAAAAACGCTTCCAGTGCATGAGCTTCTCCATCAGCTACTGCGGGGAACAACCCCGTACGCCGGCTTGCGACACAACCCCCAGAGTCCTCCGACCACTTCTGAGACGGTTCGCGCCGTCGCCGGAAGATGAGGAATCGGCAGCAAGTGCTGATGGATCCCTGCCTGGGAGATGACCCGGCACCCTGAGCGCAAGACACGCGACAGAGACGCCGAATCGTCATCTCTCTTTTCGGAATGCTCTGAATGTTCTGTTGAGTCAAACTTTGCGGGCTGTAGCGGCTATATCGATATTTCCGACAAGGCATGGCAGGTGCCGGAGGTATGGGATGAATGGGAGCTCTGGTAATTTCGGCAGGCCCGATGAGCGAAATCGCCAGCTGCTGGTAAGGAGAACGGCCGCCCGCCTCCGTTCCGACGAACATCACCGCTGAAAAGATGAGGTTGGCCTCACGGAAGGGGCAGTCCTCTCTGTGGAAAGCGGGCGTCTGTCCGTTCACTTGGTCGGGCAGACGCCCGTTCATTCAACGTGAAGTTTCAATAGGAACTGTTCAGCGACGGAAGAGTCGTCAGCGTCCTGCCAAAGGAGTGGGAAGTTGCACTTCTAAATCGAAGGCGGAGGAGAAAAACGAATCTCCACGAATCCAGACGGTCAGAACATCTCGATCTCCGAACTTCTTTTTCCCCTCTCGATTCGTGTGACTTTGCTCTTCCAATGTCCCCTCGAATTCTGCCAAACCGGACGCCGAGTTGCTGGGCCACAGCACCTCCGACCGCACTCGGTGGCTAGACTTCTCCCCCACCAGCCGATCTGTGAAACCCGTCAAGGAATCACATGGGCCCGCACCTCGACCTCTAAATTCGCTTGCTCCGGGTGATCCGTCTCGATTTGCATGACGTTCTCAAACTCCCCCGCCGTTTGGGAGAGAAACGTCAAATTCCCCCAATGCGACTTAACGGCATCAGTGGAAACCGGCTGAATCGAGAGGGCCAAACTGGAATCCGAGGGACCCAAGATTCGAAAGGGGCGATTATCCCGGGCGATGACCTGGATCCTGCGTGTGGCCAGTTGTCCCGACTTCACGTCTCCGAAGTGGACGATGCGTGGGCCACTCAAACCGCTCCGAAATCGGATCATCAATTTCGACTGGCTGCGCGGCGAATCCGGTTCTGGACCGGAGACTTGGATCGGCCAGAACTCTTGCTCGTTCGATTTTGATTCGGGTTTAGGAATCTGGGCCACGATCCGCCAATTTCGTTTCCATAGCCCCGAGTGCTCCTCCACAGCCTCCCCCAACGGCTCGGGAGCGGCGACTTCTGCTCCGGGTGGCCATCCACTCACAACCAGCGGCTCTTCGGCGGCCGCTCGCTGCCGAGCAGACCGGGTCACTTCTAACCGGACCGTTTGAGGAGGGGAGTCTGCCAGGAACTCTGCCGTCAATAACGTCGGATTGACTCGCACTTCCGAAACACCGACTAGCACCCCCTGACAGCTGATGACCTCCAGAGGCTGACCGGGCTCCCACTCGTACTCAACGGAAAAGTGGTAATCGGCGGTCCGATCGACTGTCGGACGAGGGGGATACAACACCAGCGTTTCTGTCTCGGCGGTTCCCAGCTCGACGCGGTCTCCGACTTTTAGGCGTGTCGACCCCCTCCGTAACTGGTAGCAGCTGCAACCGATGGATCGAACTCGTAGCGAGACTGGGCGGCCAGTCCCGTTAGAGAGCGGGAATGGGAACGACGCGTCTGGGTGATTTTCAAACGAGTCGTCCACCTCGCTGAGGAGCCAGGTCTTGGTTTGCGTGGGATTCGGACAGGTCACCTTGGACGTACCCTTGGCGGAACTGCACCCGGACAGCACCACTCCCAGCAGGATCCAACCACTGAAACTCAATCGGGAAATCATGCTCTGGCCATCGAACAAGGTCTGAGAGACGTGTGAATACCATGGGAGACATCGCTTCATTCAGAAGTCCCACAATACATCGCGGGCTTCCTCGATTCCAATGAGCCACACGTCTGTGATTCCAGATTCCGATTCTGAACTCACCGATTTCTCTTTCTTACAACTCACTTCGGGATGGAATTGCCATGCGTCGCAGATGTGATTCATGGAGATGGGTAATCTGATGACTCCGGGCGCTCGTCCGAGGGGCTGCATCGGCATATAGTGCCGTCATAATCGTTAAAAGTTACCTCTTTAGCAATTCGATCGGCAGACCCTGCTGTTGTCGAGTCGATTGCAGTCCATACATCTCCAGATCGCTTGGATTTTCTGTTTCTTCCAACGTATGCCAGCCCTACCGCCGAGTTGGCTTGGACTGCTCCACTTCCCACAAGCAAAAATGCTTGCTTCATCAGAGAGAAATCAACGCGAACGAAGTTTGGCACGGCCCGTGCATTGCTACTCTTGCGACGGCAACGACAGGAACAAAACAACTCGCACAACGGATCGCGAGTCATCCTGCCGGGGAGCCAGAAACGACCCGAACCTCTGTAAATTGGAGACATGCCATGTTGGTCCTCACCCGCAAGAAGAGCGAAATGATTCGAATTGGTGACAATGTTGTCATCAAAGTGATCTCCTCCGGCAACGGAAAAGTGAAAATCGGGATCGAAGCCCCGAATGACGTGCGAGTCGTCCGTGCTGAACTGACCGCGGAACCGAACGCACCGATGATTCCGACTCAGACTCTTCGTGATCGGGTTCTCGCCCGTCGCCATGTGGTGGCCGCCAAGTAGCTACCCCACAAACCCTAATCGAGAGCTGTACGATGGCTCTCGTCTCCCCATGGTCGCTCCGGTGGCCCACTTGAAAAGGACTTTCTCATGTTCACTAATACACTCTCTCAAAACACTCAGTCGCGCAACACTTTCTGGGTGATCGCCTCGTTCTCCTCCCTGATGCTGATCCTGGGAGGCATGACCTTGAGCCTCGCTCAGGAAACACGTCTCGTTTTACCCGCTGCGAAGGCCGCCGATTCGACTCACGCCAGTTCGACACCGGATCGTTTGCACGGTGACTTGAATACCCAAGCCATCGACCTGCTCAGCCAGTACCACAAGGCGGAAGAACCACCGGACTTGCTCCAGGTCGCGGTGCGGCCAGAGGCCCTCCGTCCGGCGGTCAATGTCCCCGCCAGCTACGACTCGTCAGCTCCTGAACAGGTTCCGGGGGCTGCCCCTGCGGCTCAACCCAAGGAGACCGACGCCGGAAAACTCCAGCTCCGCATCAGTGCTCGCTACCAGGACCCCAAGATGTTGTCCGTGCTCAACAGCACGAACATGCGTCAAATGACCTCGTTGTTCTTGGAAGTCTCTCAAACGATTGATGCCCGGCACGTCAGCCCCACCTCTTATGAAGTGCGCACCGCAGCTGCCCTGGAAGGTCTGCTGCGAGCTTTGGACAACCCGGAATTCCTTAAAGCAGCGGGTGCTCGTGGCACCGATGCAAATCTTCAACAGGCGACCGAGAGCATTCGCCAGCTCATCGGATCACAGCCGACCCGTTCGGCGGAAGAAGCCATGGGAGTAATGCAGTGGGCTGCCGACACCTTGAATCAGCAACTCGGAATTCGTCCGGAGATCGTGGCTCTCGAATTCCTGAATGCGACGCTCGACTCGCTCGACAAGTACTCGGCGTTCATGCCCAACAAGGTCGGGAACGCTCCCAGTGCCCAGGCCAGCGTCTCGACCGCCAGCCTCGAAGAACGGATCGTCGGGGTCGGGATCGAAATGAAAAAGCACGACAATGGGGCCTTGATCGTGGGAACCGTCGAGGGTGGTTCAGCGACTGAAGCCGGGCTGAAGCGGGGCGACGTCCTAATCCAAATCGGCAACCAGTCCTTGGCGGGGATGGGCCTGAACCAAATTGCAGAACTCGTCTCGGGACCTGCTGGTTCCACGGTCGACATCCAGATCGATCGAGCCGGCCAGAAGTACGGGGCCACTCTTGATCGCCGGTCAGTCTACGTCAGCAGCGTGGCCGGAGCCCAGATGGTCGACGACACCCGCAAGGTCGGATACGTCAAGCTGAAGCAGTTCTCGGAGTCCTCCTCGGAAGACCTCGAAAAGGCGATGTGGAAGCTCTACAACGCCGGGATGAATTCGCTGGTCCTCGATCTGCGAGGGAACCCCGGCGGCCTGCTGACCGAATCGGTCCAAGTCTCGGACCTGTTCCTCCCCTCGGGTGTCATCGTGTCGACCAAAGGCCGCAACGCCTCGGACAACACCACCGAAACCGCGAAACGGGCCAAGACTTGGAACCTGCCCCTCGTCATCCTCGTCGACGAAAACAGCGCCAGTGCCAGCGAAATCTTCGCAGCTGCGATTCAAGAGAACGGACGCGGAGTCGTTGTCGGTCGTCACTCCTACGGCAAGGGAACGGTCCAGACGCACTTTCCGCTCAACACGGTCTCGGGTGTCTTGAAGCTGACCACTGCCAAGTTCTACTCCCCCAACGGTCGTGATATGGCTGGTGCCGGTGTGACTCCCGACTATGTGGTGCAGTCCGCAAACGAAGAGACCGCCGCCAACCTGTCCGCCGACAACGACTTGAAGGCCGCCTTCGAAGTGGTTCAGAGCGGACAACCTCAACAACTCGCCCAGGCAGCCGGGCAGGGCAAGAAGTTGAACACCAAACCGGTCTCCGCACCGCGAGCCTTCGAGGAACTCCCCGCTCCCGCCGTAGAACGGTAAGCCCTCTCCCTCGTCGCAGAAGTCGAAAGACTTCTGCCGCCCCTTCCCCGCCTCTCTTCCCCCTCCCACCAGCCGCCGCTTCCCCCGCACGACACCCCGACGCGACATCACGGAAGCCACAACGCCACCGGGACTCCCTGCCCCGGTGGCGTTTGTGTTTTCTTGTTGGGGCTCCCTTCGCCAGAAGGTGGGCAAGTGCCAAACGGCATATGCTTCTTTTCGGTTCCCCGGCCAACAATGCCCATAGAGGACGTCGATTCGATCGGCGAAGCTCCTCTTCAATCGCCCACGTTCTGGCGAACGTAGCCACGCACAGCATGGCCCTTCTAGCCGCTGTCGCACTTTTAGAGATGGTCTTCACTCTTTTTACTAACCCGCTGCGTCGGCAACGGTGAGCGGAGAAGATGTGTTTCACCGCGGGCGCAGGTGATGCGGGCGTGTTGCTCAGGAGTCGCGAAGCTGCGAGACACGTTTATCGAGCGCTCGCCCTTGCTGACGCTGCGGGTTAGTGGAGAAGCTGCGTCTCGCGAGCGAGGCACGCACCCCCTCTAAACCAACCCGCCGAGTGGGCCATCCGCGCATTGATCCGGGTTGCCGAAGCGGTCGAGCATGTGACCCATGCCGTGGGAGAGCGACAGCAACAATCGATTGTGCGGGACACCCCCACATTCCAGGGCTCGCCCGCCGCGATAGTCGAAGCCTCCGCCGACCAGCACGAACGGGATGTTGTCGTGCGTGTGCGTGTTCCCCTCGCCCAGCTCATTCGTCCAGACGATCTGCGTGTTATCGAGCAGACTTCCCGATCCACCGGGCTCCGGGGTTTCCGCCAGCCGCTTGGTCAGGTAGGCCAGCTGCTCGCAGTACCACTTATTGATCTTAGTGAGTTTGGTCTGAGCGTCGGTGTTGCTGTCGGGCTCGTGGGAGAGTTCGTGGTGGTTCTGATCGATCCCGAGCCACGTCATCTTGGCTTGCCCTACGGAGTTCGTGTACTGCAATGTGGCGACGCGCGTGAAGTCGTTGGCCAGGCTGTGAACGATCAAGTCGATCTGCATCTGGCTGATTTTTGGCAGGTTGTCGTTCGACTCTCGAATGCCCGGTTCGAGTACGGGGATCGCGTGGCCCAGCGTTGTCGCTTGAGCAGCAGCCAAATCGATTTCCATCTCGCGCACGAACGCTGCCTGCTCCTCGATCAAATGCCGGTCCTCGCTCCCGACGACTGACCGCAACTTGTCGAGGTCCGTCTTCATATCGTCGAGGACGCTTTTCAACGTTTCTCGATCGGCGAGGTTTCCGTAAAACTTGGTCAGCATCTGGTAGGGGTCATCGATCGGAGCGATCGGCTTGTTCGGTCCCGCGTAGACCATGCGGGTCCAAGTGTCGGCGCGATCGGGGACCACGACGCCAAATTCCAATGAGCCGAAGCGAGTGTGAGTTTCCGCCTGCTTCTGGAGGTGGGCTTTCAGCTCTTGGTCGATCGACATTCCGCTCGACCAGCCTGCCGGAGTGTCGGACCCCCCCTGGATGTTTCCCGGAAACAGCTCGATCCCCGTCAGCAGGCAGCCGATCCCTCGCATGTGGCCGTCTCCATCCCCCGCGATGCGATTACTGACGCCATGCATGGTCAACACGCGGTCCCGATAGGGCTCGAGCGGACTGAGGATTTCTTTAAAGCCTGTGAGCGCCATTTCCGAGGGTTGCGGGCCCGTCAGTCGCTGCCCGACGCTGGTCAGGATCTCAGTAAAGCGCGACCGCTCCTTATCGACTTCCGGCCAAAACGCTGACGGCACGATCCCGTTGGGACTGAAAATAATGACCAGCCGCTTCTTGCGCCCCTCTGTGTTCGCAAAGCCCAAGCTCGGTAGATTGCACAAAAAGGGGAACGCCGCCGCGCTGAGCCCAAAGCGACGCAGAAACTCACGACGATTTGTAGGAAGCGACATGGGCAGGACTCAGAGACAGACAGAGAGTGGTCAGTGAATTGTAGGCGATGTGGCTCCGCGACTCGCTTTCCGTAAGAGGGGCAGCCTCTCGACAGCAGTTCCCGCCAGCATCCCAAGGCGGGAATCGCTTGGAATGTCAGTCGCAGAACGACATGACCGACTGATCGTCCGCAGCGAGCTCGATGCATTGGAACATGTTCTCACGATGTTCCGCAAGACGCAGGCTGTGAACATGCGGACAGATTGCTCTGGATTCATCGAGATTTGACGGTCATACCGCTGAACTCGAATCGTCAAATTTAGGGCGGCTTTGACGCGGGGCACGTTTCCTAAGTGCCCCTATCGAGCGCTGCACAATACGTCCGGGGGCGTGTGTGCGTCTCAAACGGATGGCGTGGGCTCGATTCTGCTCACTCTCCCCCCGCGATTGGCGTGATTTCCATATTGGGCGTCACTGCGGGGGAGAGGGTGCAGACGCCGCCAGCCCCGACGCTGGAGATGCACATACTCAAGCTGTCTCGTCTTCCCCCCTCGCCCTCCCGAAGGACTCAACTCGCTACTATATTCCTCCCTATCAGGCAGTCCCTCTTCTGGTCTCGCGGAAACGCTCACATGCTCGATCTCAAGCAGTACATTCGCAGCGTCAAAGACTTCCCCAAACCGGGCATCATGTTCCGGGATATCACACCGCTGCTGTCGCACCCAATTGCCTTTCGTGAATCGATCCGGCGGATTGTCGAACGGTTTCGCGACAGTCGAATCAACGTCATCGCTGCAGCGGAAGCGCGGGGCTTTATCTTCGCTGCACCGGTGGCATTGGAGTTGAATGCCGCCTTTGTGCCGATTCGCAAGCCGGGCAAGCTCCCGTTTGAGACGAGTGCCTTCCACTACGAATTGGAGTATGGAAAAGACACGCTGGAGATGCATACCGATGCGGTGAAGCCGGGGGACCGCGTGCTGTTGGTGGATGACTTGCTCGCCACGGGGGGAACGATCGATGCCTGTGCCCAGCTGGCCGATCGGAGTGGAGCGGAGGTTGTCGGCTGTGCGTTTGCGATCGAGTTGACGTTCTTGGGGGGGCGGTCGCGATTGGCGCCTCGTGAATGTTTCAGCGTCATTGAGTACCACGACGAGAACTGAGCGGTGTCCTGAGCGCCGTTCGTCCGCTCGCATTTTGAAGATGCTCGCCCATCAGAAGAATACGCTGATCGCTGATCGCTGAATGCGCGACGAACATGACAATTGTCGCCGGACTCTCCGAATCCGGTGTCCCGACATGACACCCAGTTCACACTTCCTAAGATGAATCCGGCCCCACGAAGAGGAAGAACGTCCTCGTGCGGTCCCTTCAGCCTGGGGCGGCGATCCACCGGATTCGCAGAATCCGGCGACTTTGGGAAAGTGGGTTTCGCCCCCTGACCACCAATTTCGTCAAGATTCGTCTGGTCGAATAGGGATGCGAGATGGTATGTATGAGCGACTGAGCCGATCCCCGGCGGCCCATTGTTCCCCTTCGAAGATGCCGGTTGCATTTTCACGCAGGACTCCGGGGCGTGATTCCTCCAAGCCCATGTTCTCTTCCCGCCTCAACGATCGACTGGGACCACTGTCGTTTTTTGTTCCTCTCAAGAGATCTCTTTTGAGGAACAAACGACGACCGCGGGGATCGCTATTTCTCGGCCTCGCCCTGATCGTGGCGTTTCTGTGCCTCACGACGAGCCGATCGCGCGGGGATGCACCTCATAAATCGAGCGATCCTGCCGCAATCGCGGCTCTCGTGAAACAACTGCGAGCCCCATCGTTTCAGATCCGACTCCAGGCCGAAGCGGATTGCCGCGAAACCGGTGCCAAAGCCCTCCCGGCTCTGGTCGAAGCCCTCAAGAGCCAAGACCCGGAACTCCGTCGCCGAGCCCAGATTTTGATCGAACGCATTGAAGACGACGAACTGACCGAGTCTATTGAATCGTTTCTCAGCCCCGGTTCCACCACCACTCTACCGGGTTGGTCGTTCATGACCGATCTGATCGAGGATACGTCCGAGTTCCGAGTTGCCTATGCCGAGATACTGCAGGGCAACGTCCAGCTGTCCCAAGCGCTCTCCCATCCGCACCTGATTGCGGCCGCAATTCAGCGAGAGTTGCAGGACATGAGTCCGACGGTGGGCTCCGTTCCGCCCGGAATTTCGCCACCCAACACATCGGCTCTGCTTCTCTTGCTGGTCTATCCTGACGCGACTTACGCCGACGATGTGGGAAATGCGGCTGCTCAAATCATCCGCTTAGGATTTCGTCAGGAAGTAAATGAAACCCCCCGAGGTCAGCTGCTCCAGGCACTTGCGACCAGTTGGGTCAGGACTCGCCGAGCGAGTGCTGCGCTGGAACGCTGGGAGACCGCCACACGTCTCTCCTTGCCAGAGCAAGTGATTCCAGCGATGGAAATGATTCAGCAAAAGACCAACCCGCATCAGCTGAACAACGTCTTCGTGTCGGTCGCCCGGTTTGGCGATGCGATTGAAATGTCAGTGGTCGAGACTCTGTTGAATGATAAGTTTGAACTCCATGCCACCAAGAACTCCAAGAACGAGACCATCTCGTCCTGCCAATTGCGAGACTTGGCCTTGGCGACCTTGATTGAAATGACCAAGCAAGACCCCGTGGCCTATGGCTTGAAGGCTTTCCCTCGCGACACCTCTAAGAACATCACCAGCCTGCCTGTCTCCTTCGAGAGCGATGCGCAGCGTGACACGGCGTTTGAGAAGTGGCAGGTCTGGAGTCGATCGAATCTGCGCAGGTTTTGGGCGCCGCCCACCATCGCCGAGGAAGGCACGAGTTTGTAATTTGTCTCGTGCAGGCGTCGACGACACGGTGAATGCCACCTGCCCCCCAATGCCCTTGGCGTCGAACTTTTCTCCCGCTCGCTGCTGATCTTCCCTGATGACTGAACCCACCTCACTCGACCAACCAACGGCCACCATCAACACTCTGAAGGCCCGGGCTCAGGTTACACATTCGATCCGGCAGTTCTTTATCGATCACGGTTACTGGGAGGTCGAGACGCCACTGCTGTCGACCGATGTGTGTGTCGATTTGTGGCTCGACCCACTCGTCGTCCCCGTCGAGTCGGGTCAATCACCGCGCTATTTGCAAACGTCTCCTGAGTTCGCCATGAAGCGTTTGTTGATCGCGGGTGCAGACGCGATCTATCAATTCACCAAAGCGGTCCGTGGACTCGAGCGCGGGCCCCGGCACAATCCGGAATTTACGATGCTTGAGTGGTACCGCGTGGGCGACACCGACCGAGAGCAGATGGCCTTTACGGAATCGCTCGTTCGCCATGCTGTCGTGGCCGCGACCGAGTGCAGCTCGTTGATCCCATGCCCCCGCACGGTTCCTGCGACCGCATTTGAGCGAGTGCCCTACGACTTGGCCTTTGAGCGAGCGATCGGGATTCGCGTCTTGAAACTGGGGGTCGCCGAACTGCGAGAACTCGCCGAATCACTCGGCGTTCGTATACATGCTCCAGAGTCACTCGATCGCGACGCCTGGTTGAATCTGCTGCTCGCCGAGAGGGTGGAACCCTGGATTGCGACTCAAGGGGCTCTCTTCTTGCACGACTTCCCAGCCTCGCAAGCTGCTCTCGCCCGGGTGCGAGAATCCGACCCACCGGTCGCCGAGCGGTTCGAGCTCTATATTGGTGGTGTGGAACTGTGCAACGGGTATCACGAGATTACCGATGCCGATGAGCTGCGGACTCGCATGGAACGCCAAGCCGAGTTGCGGCAACGTGCAGGGCTGCGCTCGCTCCCGACGCGTAGCCACTTGGAAGCTGCCACTCGTCGAGGCATGCCCGCCAGCGCCGGAGTGGCTCTCGGCTTTGATCGGTTGCTGATGTGGCTCTGGGGGTGCGACCAGATCGACGATGTGATCGCGTTTCCTTGGGAGCGGGCGTAAAGTCGGCGGACTCGGAGAGTCCGGCGACTTAGCAATGCGCGTCTTGGAATCCGCGTACACGACTCCCCAACACTCCTCTTGTTCGATTCTCGATCAAGTGGCATGATGACCCCGGGCAGAATAACGACTGTGCAGTCCCGAATTGATTCGAGCTGCAAGAACTCGGCGAGGGAGGCCAGGGATGGCACTGTTGGAATGCAAACATTTGGTCAAGATCTATCCCGGCGGGAAGCGAGCCGTTAAAGATGTCTCCTTCCATGTCGACAAAGGGGAGATCGTGGCCTTGCTCGGTCCGAACGGGGCGGGCAAATCGACGACGTTCAGCATGTCGGTCGGGCTGATCGCTCCCACCGAAGGGCACGTCCTCCTCGAAGGTCGGGATGTCACGCACTGGGCCATGTACCGCCGCGCTCGCGCGGGGATGGGCTACCTGCCCCAGTACCACAGCATCTTTATCAAGCTGACGGTCGAGCAAAACCTGCAGGCAATTCTGGAGTTCCTACCCCTCAGCTATGACGACCGGGTCAAGCGGATCAACAAACTCATGGCTCAGTTTGGCTTGGAAGAGCAGCGGCACCAGATTTCCTCGACATTGTCTGGAGGACAAAAAAGGCGGTTGGAGATCGCGCGCTGCCTGGCCACCGATCCCGCGATTGTGCTGCTCGACGAACCCTTCACCGGCATCGATCCCAAGACCATCAACGATATTCAGGACATCATTATCCACCTGCGAGACAGCGGGATTTCGATCCTGCTGACCGACCATCGCGAGCGTGAGACGCTGACGATTGTCGACCGGGCGTATGTCATTTGCGATGGAGAAGTGGTCGTCGGCGGTGATGCGCAGACTGTGCTCAGCCACCCTCGCGCTCAGGAGCTGTATTTCGGCACCCGGTTCGATGCGACTTCCATTCTGGAGCAGAAGTCGAGTTTCCGTGGAGAGCGAGACGAAACGAAGGCCGCGTGAAGCTGGGGGAGACAGGCAAACCCGCTGGACGAGAACCTGGTTTGCGCTCTCTAAAATCCGGAGAGAAGTTCGGAGTCCGCTTTCCGTGTTTGGTGCGTCTGAGTAGGATTCTTCTCATTGTGTCCGAGGGCCCGTCCCCGGATCGAAGCCTCATCGAAGGAGTGAGTTATGCAGCCCCACCTGTTGAATAGCCGATTTGGATTGCTGGCCTGTGGACTGGTCATGGGTTTGGGGATTTCCACCTATTGGCCGCATGAACCGCTGAAGGCGAATGCGACCAGCCTCGAGAAGTTTTCACTCTGTACAGCCCCCTCGATGGTCAACCAGAGTGACGCGGTCTTCGTCCTCGATTCTGTCACGGGACGCTTGGTGGGGGCTGAACACAACTTTCAAACAGGGACGTTCACCCAGTTCTGGACCCGCAGTGTCGCTGCAGATTTTGGAGTTGTGGAGAACGCCCAATACTTGATGACCTCCGGGTTCTTGAGGACGCAAGGTTCACCAAAAGGAACGCCGGGCCTGAGCGGTATCTACGTTGCCGAACTCACCAGCGGTAAGGTCGCGCTCTACGGTTTCATGATGAACAATCGAAATCAGGCCGCCACCTCGGAACTTGTTCCGATCGACACTTTCCCGTTCCGAGATGGGAAGTAGAACTCCGAATTCTGCCTGCGGGGAAATCGGCACTCGGTGTCGCCCCGGCTCTCCGCAGAATGACGCGTCCACTTTTGTCGCATGGATGAACACGAGCGGGTGTGAAAGTTGACTCAAAGTGACGAGTTCCCACTCTTCTTTCAGACGAAATCTGTAGCCCCCTATCCTCGCCGGAATAAGCGTTTTTGTTGATTTGACAGATAAAAAACTCTCAAGGATGAGGGTGTGCCCGGTGCCCCGGATTTGCCGAGTATTGTAATCGGTGTCGGACCGTCGTAGCCTGATGCCACGTCCATTGGCCATTGTCTGCCAAAATTCAGGGCGTACCAAATCGATCTGGGGTTTGAGATGTTCGCAAACTGGGTTCAGCGTTTTGTGAAGCAGAGCATCCGCGCATCAGGCCGCCGCACCCGTCGGGCCGTGGGCCGCATGGTACTGATGGAGAGCCGGACTTTGCTGTCCGCCTCGATTGGTGCGAGCCCGAAAATCAATAATCCGTTTCCTTCACAATCTGGGGCGAGGGGCGCACAGAACGTGCCGCTCTTTCCTCTCGCGGACACATTCAAGCTCCACAGCCGACCTAACGCCTCCAAGGTCATCTATCTCGACTTCAATGGCCAGTCGGTGACCGGGACAGCCTGGAACTCCAACGGAAACACACTCGTCTTCAATGCCTACAGTGATGAGGGAGACGCGTCGTTCACGAACAATGAACTCGAAACCGTACAGAGGATTTGGGCGCGGGTCGTGGAAGATTTCGCGCCGTTTGATGTCGACGTTACCACGGAAGAACCCCCACTGGCTGACTTGATGAACACGGGCGGCGGAGATACTCGCTGGGGCGTGCGGACCATCATTTCCAGCAATGATCCGCTGAATTCGGGTGCCGGTGGGATCGCGTATATCGGATCATTTTCTTGGGACTCGGACACTCCGGCTCTCGTGTTTAACGGAGGCGAGAAGGCGGCGGCCGAAACTGTCAGCCATGAAGTGGGGCACGCTCTGGGTGTGGTCCATGATGGCCGAACCTCGCCATCCGAGGAGTATTACAGTGGACATGGGACCGGCGAGACCAGCTGGGGCCCGATCATGGGCGCGAGCTTCTCTCCGAAGCTCACTCAATGGAGCCGAGGGGAATATACATCAGCGAGCAATCAGGAAGATGACCTGTCGATCATGACGACGGGATACGGTTTCGGCTATCGAACGGATGACTTCGCCAACGAAGCCGGTGGTGCGACGAAGATTGTGGCCACGAAAACAGCCAGTACCTACAACGTGGAGCAGAAGGGGGTCATCGAGAAGCGAACCGACTTCGACTTCTTTCGCATTGACGCGGGCAGTGGACTCGTCAATCTGACAATCAACGGAGGACCAGTCGATTCGAACATCGACATCCTCGTCGAGGTCTATGACGCGAACGGCTTGCTCGTGGCCTCTTCGAATCCCGAAGATCTGCTCACCGCGACGATTTCCTTTACAGCCACGCTCGGCGCCTATTACATCAAGATCGATGGCGTCGGGAAGGGTGATCCCCTTGGCACAGGCTACACCGACTACGGCAGCCTCGGCCAATACCGCATCACTGGAACTTACGCCGATCCAGAAAACAGCCCCCCGATCATCAACGACCAGGCTCTGGCAGCTGTTCGAGAAAACAGCCCAATCGGTACATTTGTAGGTACTGTCATCGCAATTGACCCGAATGAAGACCAGACGCTGACCTATGAAATCATCGGGGGCAACACCGGTGGAACGTTCGAGATCAATCCCCAGAATGGACGGATCACAGTCAAGAATCCGGCGTCATTGGATTGGGAAGTCAACCAAGTCTTTCGCCTGACCGTGCGGGTCACCGACAATGGAATTCCCGTGCGATCAGATACCGGAGTCGTGACTATTGAAATCTTGGACGTGACGACGTTCACCTTCACTGGGGGGACTCTCACCGTCAAGGGAACACGCTTCAACGATCAGATCAACGTGCTGAACGCTGGGGACACGATCAATATCAATGATGGGTTGAGTGTCATCAAAACTGGGATCACAGCAGCCAGCGTGACGAAAATCAACCTGCTCGGTTTGGCGGGCCACGACAAGCTCCAGCTCGACGGCACGCTGGGAACCGCCAAAATCAGCACGATCTCGGGCGGACTCGGGGATGATACGCTGAGCGGGAGCCTGGGCCAGGATACCCTCGACGGGGGCCTCGGAATCGATACGGCTTCCTACCTGCAAGCGGTGTCGGGTGTGACAGTCAGTCTGCTGCTGAGCGGCTCACAAAACACGGGTGGGGCGAGTCTAGACCTCTTGACTGCGATCGAGAACCTGACCGGTTCGAACTTCTCCGATGTGCTGACAGGTAACGGGGACGCGAATCTCCTGCTTGGCGGTCTCGGGAACGACACGCTCAATGGAGGGCTCGGAAATGACACCCTCGAAGGGGGACAGGGTGCAGACGCCCTTTCCGGGGGCGATGCCAATGACCTGCTCATCTTCGACACGGCCGATACCAGCGTGTTGGGGGCTGCCGGGATCGACACCGCGAAGCTCGTCAATCCGAGCGCAGCTGTGACGTTAAGTCTTCTGCCGGGGCAAATTGAGATCGTCGATGCCAGTGCTTCGACGTTTAACAATTCGCTCGATGCGACCGGTGCGTCTTGGAATGTGAAGATCACCGGGGGCACGGGCAAGGACACCATCACGGGCGGAAACGGGAACGATACCCTGGAAGGTGGCGGCGGGAACGACGTCATCGCCGGAGGAGCGGGAGCGGATCTGATCGGGGGGGGCCACGGGAATGATCTGTTGCGATTCGACAACCTCGACACCAGCGTAGTCGGCGGGCCGGGCAAGGACACCGCTGTGGTAACTAATGCCACCGGAGGGGCGAACTTGAACCTGGCAATCGGCCAGATTGAGATCGTCGATGCCACGTCGTCGACCTTTAACAATACGTTCAACGCCAGCGACGCCCTGTGGAATGTCAACATCTACAGCGGTTCCGGGAACGATTTGATCCTCGGCGGAAAGTCGGTCGACATCCTCAGCGGCGGAGCTGGTCAGGACACGATCATCGGTGGACTGGGCAACGACACCCTCCTCGGCGGAACGGGAGCGGACTCCGTGGATGGCGGCGACGGGAATGACACGCTGCAGTTCGACAATCTGGACACCGCCGTTGTCGGGGGTGCGGGAACCGATAGTGCCAATGCCGCAGGCACGACGGGGGCAATCACCCTGAATCTCCTGACTTCGAAACTTGAGACAGTCAACGCCTCCAGTTCGACCTTTGCGAACAAGTTCGATGCGACTGGTGCGACCTGGATCGTGAATGTCACGGGCGGCAGCGGGGCGGATACGCTGATCGGGGGCAACCTCAACGACAAGCTCTTCGGCGGGCCCGGCAGCGATTTGATCCTTGGAAATCTGGGCAACGATGTTTTGGACGGAGGCGCGGGCATCGACACCGTCAGTTATGCCACAGCCACTTCCCGAGTCGAAGTGAGCCTGGCCAATGGACGTGCCGTCGGTGGGGCAGGAACCGATTCACTGGTCGGGTTTGAGAACCTGACGGGTTCCAACTTCAATGACTTCCTCACCGGGAACAGCGGAGCGAACATCATCCGCGGTGGGCTTGGGATCGACAGTATCATCGGGGGCGGGGGCACCGACAGCATCATCCAGGACTAAGGCGTATGCTCGAGGTCGGGACAGTCGACTTTCGCTCCGCGAAAGAGCGTTCTTCCGCCGGGCGAAGGACGACGATCTTCCAGGCCAAGTCCCGGATCGCTACTTCGCCGCTGT
>Ga0105047_10004528_pt1 | contig 24143 bp, 21 predicted proteins | sample MAT04_FD_78384 | JGI IMG/M metagenome (GOLD analysis project Ga0105047, IMG submission 78384) | Freshwater microbial communities from Lake Fryxell liftoff mats and glacier meltwater in Antarctica - MAT-04 (megahit assembly) | ecosystem: Environmental > Aquatic > Freshwater > Ice > Liftoff... | reverse complement strand
CGCCATCGTTGTCGGGCGGGTCGCTGCGGAGAAAAATCTGGATCTTGCCATCATAGCGTTTGAAGAAATGCGCGGAAGTGTTCCGGATCTCAAGTGCGTCATGGTTGGAGACGGCCCGCTGCGGGAAAAGCTCCAGGCGCGGCATCCGTGGATCCACTTCGCGGGTGTGAAGCTGGGCGAGGATCTTGCGAAGCATTACGCCTCGGCGGACATCCTGCTCTTCCCCAGCGAGACCGAGACTTTTGGAAACGTCGTGCTGGAAGGCATGGCCAGCGGACTGGCGACGGTTGCCTACGATTACGCCGCCGCTGCCCGCTTCGTGAAGCACGGGGAAAACGGCCTGAAAGCCCCGAAGGGTGAAGACGCGGATTTCATCCTTCAGGCGAAGGCCGCACTCGGCATCCGCAATGGCCATGGGATGCGCATCGCCGCCCGCGAACTTGCGGAGACGCAAGGCTGGGAGCAGGTCGTCGCCGATTTCGAGGAATGCCTGCGATCCATATCCGAGCAAAATACCACTGACTCTATCCACAGGAGACTTCCCAAGGTCGGGAAGCGCGGCAAGATCTCCCTCCGCACCGTTTTCCTATCCGACATCCACCTCGGCACGCAGGACAGCAAGGCCACGGAAGTCGTCGATTTCCTCAAACGGATCCGCTGCGAGAAGCTCGTCCTCAATGGCGACATCGTCGATGGCTGGGCGCTGAAGCGCGGCTCGAAATGGTTGCCCCGCCATAGCCGCGTGGTGCGGAAAATCCTCAAAATGACAGAGAAGGACAAGACCGAGGTCGTCTATCTTCGCGGGAACCATGATGAAATCCTCGAGCGTTTTCTCCCTCTCGCCTTTGGGAAAATCCGTTTCACAAAAGAATACATACACACTGCCGCGAACAGGAAACGCTACCTCGTCGTCCACGGTGACGGCTTCGACAGTGTCTCGACAAACCACAAGTGGCTCGCCTCCCTCGGCGCCGTCGGCTATGACACCCTGCTGCACATCAACCGCTGGTACAACAAATGGCGCGCCTGGCAGGGGAAGGAATATTTCTCCCTGAGCAAGACCGTGAAAGCCAAGGTGAAATCCGCCGTCAGCTTCATCGACAAATATGAGCAGCTTCTCCAGGAGCTGGCCCTCCACAGGAAATGCGACGGCATCATCTGCGGCCACATCCACACTCCGGAGGACAAGCAGGTCGGTCAGGTTCACTACCTGAATTCCGGCGATTGGGTGGAGAGCCTGACGGCCATCGTCGAGCACCACGACGGGCGGATGGAGCTCATCGAGTATGAGGCGTTCATGTCCGCGTACGCCGCGATGATCCCTAAAGAAGCGGAAGTTCCGGACCCTCAGGAAATTTTCCCAAGCAACGGCAGGATGCCCTCCACCGGCGACGAGGTGCTCGTGGCAAATCCGCTCTGAGGCACAAAAAAAGCAGCCGCCCTTTTCGGAGCGGCTGCACTACACTAGCGGTGATTTTTTCCTGCGAAGCCTAGAAGAAGGTTCGGAAGCCGATGAGATAGGTCATGGAGTCGAACTGGCCTGCGGGTGCGTCCCATGTCTGGTATTCGATTCCCGCCTGGATCTTGGCGCTGTGGCCGCAAAGGTAATAGTTAAGTCCGGCGTAGAGGGATTGGTGGGAGTCGGCGCGCCCGTCGTTTAGGGCGAGGGTTCCGCTGTTCCTGCGCCCGTAACGGCTGTTGATGCGGATGCCCTGGGATTCCTCGGCACCCTGGTGCTGGTATTGGCCGACGAGCTGGAGCTTTTCCGCAACGAGCCAGTAGTAGGGGGTCGCCTGGACACCATGGAAGCCTCCACGGCGGTTCGCGTTCCCATTGTAGTCGGATCCGCCGTTGTCCCCGTAGATGACGTCGGCGTTCACGCCCCAGACGCCAGCGTCGTATTCCGCCCCGAGGCCAAAGGCCCAATGATAGTCCATGACGGAATCCTCGTTGGTCGGTTCGCCGTCGTTGTAGGTGAAGTCGGCGCGCAGAAGCAGCTCGTCGTTGACCTGATAGCCGGCGTTAAGCAGAACGGAATAGCTGTCATCCCAGCCGTTGAACTCCTCGTTGTTCGCGCCGTCCGTGGTGGAGCTGTAGAGCGATGTTGCGAAGGACCACGGGCCTTTCACCCCTGCGAGGGTCAGGCCGGTGGGCCGGTAGCTGCCGTAAACCTTGTTGGAAAGGGCGGATCGCTCGATGGTGAGGAGCTTTGTGGACGAGGTGTGAGCCTCTGTGCCAAAGACAAATTTCTGGCGCCCGTAGATGAGGGAGAGTTCGTCGAAGCCGGTGTTCCCGAGGGCTTTCCCAAGATCGAAGGAGAGATAGGCCTCGTCAATGCTGTCGTAGCCCCAGTCGAGATCGCCACCTTCCGGACGGGTGTCGTTGACCAGGTTCACCTGATATTTCATGCCGAAGTACTGGAGGAACTTCGCCTTGGCCCCGATACGGAAGCGGCGGACTTCGTCATGGCCTTCATCGTAGTCGTTCCCGTTGGCCTGCTCGCCGTCGATGTGGGCCGCCTGGTATTGGAAGCGTCCCTCGATCTGGAATTCCTGGATGTAAGGGTTTTCCTTGTTCTTGTATAGGATGCCGGGCTTGTTGCCATACCACGCGCACCAGTCGCCGGGGTTTGAGGCCGGAGTTCCGATCTGAGCCGTTTCGGATCCTGCGATCGCCAGAGCCGGAAGGCCGAAGGCGAATGCGAGAGCGATTCTTGTTTTTTTGATTTGGTTTTCCATCGTTGTGTGTCGGTTTTGGCACTTGCTGGATGCAACTTACGTGACAGAACCGTCACAATTGGGAAATCCAATTGTGACAGATTCGTCACACTACACCTTTTGCAGCCCCGCTTGGAAACGGTCTGACTCTTTTCGTTGACGAAAACCGTCATAAACCACCACAACTACCACCATGAAATCGAAAGCCATTTGTCTTGCCGGCGCATTGCTCGCAGCATTCCCAGTCCTCGCCGAGGAATCCCATATCGATGAGGCCATGGCGAGCTACAAGACCGTGAGCGGCGTTTCCGGAAATCTTAACTCCATAGGTTCCGACACCCTCAACAACCTGATGACCCTCTGGGCCGAAGGTTTCAAGAAAACCTACCCGAACGTCAATATCCAGATCGAAGGCAAGGGCAGCTCCACCGCTCCACCGGCTCTCATCGAAGGCACCGCCCAGCTCGGGCCGATGTCCCGCGAGATGAAATCCGAGGAAATCGACGCCTTCGAGAAAAAGTTCGGCTACAAGCCCACCGCGGTGAAAGTCGCCATCGACGCGCTGGCCGTCTTCGCGCACAAGGACAACCCGATCAAGGGCATCTCGATGGAGCAGATCGACAGCATTTTCTCCTCCACCCGCAAGAAGGGCGGCGATGACATTTCCGATTGGGGTCAGCTCGGTCTCGATGCCTGGAAAGGCCGCGCCATTTCGCTTTTCGGTCGCAACTCCGCTTCCGGCACCTACGGATTCTTCCAGGAGCACGCGCTTTCCAAGGGAGATTTCAAGCCCTCCGTGAAAGAGCAGCCAGGCTCCTCCGCCGTGGTCCAGGGTATCGCCGGCGACCAGTACGCGCTCGGCTACTCCGGCATCGGCTACAAGACTTCCGGCGTCCGCGCCCTGCCGGTTTCCGCAGATGGCGGCGAGGCTTTCGAGGCCACCTACGCCAACGCACTCTCCGGCGATTATCCGATGGCCCGCTTCCTCCTCGTCTATGTGAACAAGAAGCCCGGCGCGGCTCTCGACACGCTCACCCTTGAGTTCCTCAAATACGTGCTCTCCAAGGAAGGCCAGATGGTCGTTGAGAAAGACGGCTATTATCCGATGCCGAACGAGCTTGTCGCCGAGACCATCGGGTCCCTCACCAAGTGATTTTCCGTTGTTGTTGAAAGTTGCTAACCAAAGAGGGCGGAGCCGGAAGGTTCCGCCCTCTTTTTAAGTAGCCGGATATTAGGGTGGAAATTCTTCCTTACCCTTCGCATTGTAGTTCCCTGACATGCCGCCGGACGAAACCGACATCCTTGGGGAAACCATTCACGACCTCGCCGATCACGATGGCATCATCGAGGTCAGCGCCGATCCGAAGCACGGGCGGCTCCAGATCTCCTTCGATCCCGGGAGATTGAGCGAGAGCGAGCTCCGCAAGGTTGCGGAGGCGGACGCGGGCGATGTCGCGATGGCATTGAAGAAACTCAGCTTCCGGCTCGAAAGCTCCGGCTGCGAGGCGGGCGCCCTACGGCTTGAGAAAAAGGTCGAGAAAATCCACGGAGTCCGCCGCGCCACCGCCACGTATCTCGGAAAAGTCCTTTGCCTGACCTTCGATTCCGCCATCGCGCCGGAGAGCGATGTTATCTCCCGCATCCGTGAAACCGGTGCGGACATCAGCCCGCTGGAACTTGGGAAACGCAAGGCGGCCGAACTCCCGCTCCGTTCAAAAATCCGCGCCGGCGATCTGAACGAGGAGATTTCCTGCGCGCTCGGGCTGGTATTTCTCATCGCCGCTTTCACGGTCCAGAAAATGTCCGGCACAAGCTGGTGGACGCACGGCCTTTATCTAGGGGCATACGTTTTCGCCGGTCAGGAAGGGGTGAAGTCCGCCATCGCGTCGCTGCGTGAGCGGGTGCTCGATGTGGATGTGCTGATGGTCCTCGCAGCGCTGGGGGCGGCGGTCGTCGGCGCTCCCTTCGAGGGCGCGTTGCTGCTTTTCCTGTTCAGTTTTTCCAACGTCCTGCAACGCTACGCCATGGAGCGCACCCACCGCGCCATCGAGTCCCTTCTCACCCTGAGGCCCGATGAGGCCTTCGTGAAACGGGATGGCACCGTCGTCCGTGTGGCGGTCGAAGAGCTGGAGATCGGGGAAATCGTCGTGGTGAAACCAGGCGAGCAGATCCCGGTGGATGGCGAGCTTTCCGAAGGCAGCACGCATGTCGATGAGTCCTCGCTCACTGGCGAGTCAATGCCCGTGAGCAAGCAGGAGGGCAGCCCGCTCTTCGCCGGCACGATCAACCAGAGCGGCGGCATCGAGCTGCGCGTGACCAGGCGTTCCGATGACTCCGCGCTCGCCCGCATGGTCAAACTCGTCGCGGAGGCGCAGGCGGAAAAATCAAAGACCCAGCGATTTCTGGAAAAAGCGGAACAAAACTACGCGCTGGGCGTGATCCTGTTCACCATCGCCGTTTTCCTCGTCCCGTGGCTGATGTGGGACGAGACCTTTGCAAAAGCGTTCTACCGCGCGATGACCATCATGGTCGTCGCCTCCCCGTGCGCCCTCATCATCAGCACTCCCGCCACCGTGCTCTCGGCGATCGGTGGCGCGGCGCGGCGCGGGATACTCATCAAAGGCGGTTCGCACCTGGAACGGGCATCTACCATAGATATAGTAGCTGTGGACAAGACCGGGACACTGACCGTGGGCAAGCCCTCTCTCACGGAGATCGTCTGCAGCTCCGGAGCCCATCGTGTGGGAAAAGACCTTCCTAAGGAGGCCCGGGGAGTTTTGGCTCTGGCCGCATCTCTCGAAGCCAAATCCGAACACCCCTTGGCTCACGCCATCGTCCGCGCGGCCGCTGAACTCGGGATAGATGTCCCGCAGTCCACGGCATTTCAATCGACGACCGGGAAAGGAGCCGAGGCAAGCATCGACGGGATCCGGCACATCATCGGCAGCGAACGATGGTTCCGGGAAAGCCACGCCAGCGGATTCGGGGAACTCTCGGAACTCGCCAAACCTTTCCAACTGAAAGGCCGGACCTGTGTATGGATCGGAACACGCGACGGCGATTCTGTCGCCGCGACCGCCGTCCTTGCGATGGCGGACACCATCCGCGAGGAAGCGAAGGACCTCACCCGCAGGCTCCACGAGACCGGAGTGAAAAAAGTCGTCATGCTCACCGGCGACCAGACACTTGTAGCCAAGAGCATCGCCGCCGAGGCGGGGATCGATGAATTTTACGCGGAGCTTCTGCCGGAGGACAAGCTCCGCATCATCCGCCAGCTCAAGGAAGAGGGAAACGTGATGATGGTCGGCGACGGGGTGAATGACGCTCCCGCCCTCGCCGCCTCCGATCTCAGCGTGGCGATGGGAGCCGCCGGCACCGATGTCGCCATGGAGACAGCGGATGTCGTGCTCATGGGCGACCGCCTGGAAAACATCCCGCTGCTCCTCAGCCATTCCCGTCGCGCGAAACGTGTGTTGATCCAGAACCTCGTGTTCGCCAGCGCGGTCATCGTCGTGCTGATAATCGCCGCGCTGGGTTTCGCTTTACCGCTGCCAATCGGTGTCGTCGGCCATGAGGGCAGCACTGTCATCGTCTGCCTCAGCGGGCTGAGGCTACTGATGATCGCGAAGGCGGATCAGCGTGTGCGGATCTGACTTTCAGGAGTCTGGAAAAGCGAGACGAAAGCCTGGCCAAGTCCGGCGATGATCCGGTAACAGACCACCAGCACCGCCGCACACATGAGGAAAGCGACGGCTATCACGAGAAAAACGAATCCAAGCGCCACCCACAGTGGCCACCAGCGGGCGTCGAGCCGTTTCACCCGCCCTTGCCATGCGCGCCAATCGACTCGCTTCCAGGTTCCGGATTTCTCCGGCACGGGACGCGGAGCCACGGCAACACCGTCGATCTCGACGACTTCCGCTTCGATGGTCTGCTCCGTTTGCGTCATTACAACGCCTAGTATATGGCGGAAATCCGGTTTGCAAAGAATTTGAACCATCTGGGATGTTTCTCCGCACTTGCATCCTTTCCGCGAGTCCATAAATCTCACCCCATGCCATCCGACCCCGAAGCCGATCCCCGCTTCCATGAATTCGTCCTGCTCCAAGCGCAGAATGCCGGGCTTTTCCTCGGCCAGATTCCAAGTCCGCAGACCGGTGAGAAATCCGTCAATCTCCGCGCCGCGAAATCCGTGATCGACTCGCTCTCCATGTTGAAAAGGAAAACCGCCGGAAATCTCACCGAGACCGAGGAAAAACTCCTGCAAATGGCGCTGAAAAATCTCATCCCGCTCTACAGAACCGCTCTCGATAACTCCGACTCCTCAGACACATGAAATCCTTCCAGCCCTTCCAAATCTCCAACGTTCCCGTCGGCGGGCCGACACCCTTTTTCATCCTGGGCCCCTGTGCGCTTGAGTCCGAGGAATTCGCATGGGAAATGGCACAATCGCTCAAGGAGATCGCCGATCGCACGGGCATCCCTTTTGTTTTCAAAGCTTCCTTCGACAAGGCGAACCGGACTTCAGTCAGTTCCTTCCGCGGCCCCGGCATCGAGGAGGGCTGCCGTATCCTTGGTGAAATTTCCAAAGAGCTGAAAGTCCCCGTCACCACGGACATCCATACCGCCGAGCAGGCGGACATCGCCGCCGTGCATATCGATCTTCTTCAAATTCCCGCCTTTCTTTGCCGCCAGACGGATCTCCTCGAAGCCGCCGCGAAAACAGGCCGCGTGGTGAACGTGAAAAAAGGCCAATTCCTCGCTCCGTGGGACTGCGTGAATATCGCCGACAAGATGCGCACTTTTGGCTGCGAGCGGTTCCTCATCACCGAGCGCGGCACGACCTTCGGATACAACAATCTCGTCGTCGATATGCGCTCGCTCCATATCATGCGGAAAGAAGGTATCCCGGTGATCTTCGATGCCACCCACTCCGTCCAACGCCCCGGCGGACTCGGCGGCGCGACCGGCGGCGATGGAGAGCTCGCTCCCGTTCTCGCCCGCGCGGCGGTAGCCACCGGACTGGAAGGGCTTTTCATGGAAGTCCACTCGGATCCCGCCAACGCACTCTCCGATGGCCCGAACCAGATCCCGCTGGAGTTCATCGAGGACCTGCTGGTGAAGCTCCTGGCGATCCATCATGCGAGCCACTGATGAGAGGAACCGCGATTCTGAAATCGCGGCTGCAATGGGAGCGAGTTTTACCAGTGATTCGCCGAGGTTGTCGCGATTTCAGAATCGCGGTTCCTTTCCCTATTTCCCCCAGCGCTCCATCAGTGTGGAAGCCATATCACTCGGGGTTTCCGCAACGGCGATACCACATTCCGCGAGGATCTTTTTCTTCGCTTCAGCAGTATCTTCCTCGCCGCCGACGATGGCTCCGGCGTGGCCCATGCGGCGGCCCGGAGGCGCGGTCGCACCGGCGATGAATCCGGCGATCGGCTTCTTGCAGTTGTCCTTCGCCCAGCGGGCAGCATCGGCCTCGGCATTGCCGCCGATCTCGCCGATCATGATGATGGCTTCGGTCTCAGGGTCGTCGTTGAACATTCTCAGCACTTCGAGGTGGTTGGTGCCATTGATCGGGTCACCGCCGATGCCGACGCAGGTGCTCTGGCCGTAGCCCATTTGCGTGAGTTGGAAAACGGCCTCGTAGGTGAGCGTGCCCGAGCGGGAAACGACGCCGACGTTCCCTCGCTTGTGGATGTATCCCGGCGCGATGCCGATGCGGCAGCCGCCGTGACTTTTCTCACCGAGCCCCGGAGTGACGATGCCCGGGCAGTTCGGGCCGACGAGGCGTGATCTTGAGCCTTTGAGGGCTTCTTTTACCCGCATCATGTCCATCACGGGAATGCCCTCGGTGATGCAGACGATCAACTCCACGCCCGCGTCCATCGCTTCGAGGATGGCATCGGCTGCGAATGGAGGCGGGACGAAAATCGCGGAGGCCGTGGCACCCGTTTCTTTCACCGCTTGGGACACCGTGTCGAAGATCGGCACGACGTTTTCAAACTTCTGTCCGCCCTTTCCGGGAGTCACGCCGGCGACCAGCTTGGTCCCGTAATCGAGTGAAAGCTTCGCATGCTTCGCGCCGAAGCTGCCGGTGATGCCCTGCACGAGGACTTTGGTATTTTCGTCAATGAGGATGGCCATAGTTTCTAGTTGGTTGATTGTGGAAATTCAGACTTCGAGTTTTTCGAGAATCTCGTGCGGGATTTTTTCTTTGAGTTCGGGATTTGTCTCCAGCAACCGGGCAATATCCAGGAGATCTTTCATGCGCTTGCTGCCACGGCGTTCAGGTGCGGAAAAAGCGGCGAGTTTTCCTTTGAGGGTATCCTCCAGGGAAGCGACGCGCATCAGGATACCATGGACTTCCGTCGGCAAGGATCGCGATGGAAAATCCAGATACATCTCCTCGGTGCTGATCTGGATGGAGACCTTTGATTCACCTTTGAAATTGATCGACCAGTCGAATCGCCTTTCTTCGAAGCCAAGTGATTTAAGAGCATCCACTGCTTCTTCCACTTTCTCCGAAACGATCACCAGATCCACATCCGCGGTGGTCATGGGCTCGGCCGCCCAGTGGTTCACCGCCAGTCCCCCGATCATGCACCAGGAAATTTCACGCTCCTCCAAGGCAGCCACGAGGCGCATGACATCCTTCGCGCCTCCCAGTGTCTGCCAGTCGTAGAATTGCCGGAGAGTCATCGAGCATTACGGGTTCGTTTTGAAATATAGCGCGGATCGCGAGAAGTGTGGATGATTGCCTGGACGCGGACCTGCGTATCGGCGATGCGAAAGTAAACATGGTAGGGCCATTTAAGAAGGAAAACCCTCCGAACTTCCTCCCTTAAATACGGGGTCGAAAGGTAAGGATTGTCCTGCAGATCCCGGAAGCACTTCCGCAGAGCAATCATGAATCGACTGGAGAGATCGTCGTCTTCGCCACCATAAAACGCCATGATTTCTTCGATGTCTTGCCCGGCTTTCGGGATGATGAGCAGCGCGTGCTTCATCCGATGTGCGCCCAGCGTTCGTTGAACTCCTCGAAGCTGATCGCCGCTTCCGGGTTTTTCTTATCCGAATCGAGCCGACGTTCCAGTTCCTCAATGAGTTCGGTAGAATCCGCCTCTTCCTCGAAATCCGGAGTCACGAAAGGCATGAGGAAAGTGAAAACCTCGTTCTTTTCCTCCAGGGAGAGTGCCGACAATTCCTTTTCCAGTTCCGCTTTCATGCTCCGAATATACTTTGTTGGAAAATTTCAGCCAACCGCTTTCACGATTTTCTCGGCTCCGTCCGCCATGGTATCGGCGGCGACGATGTCCAGGCCGGAGGCGGCGAGGGTGGCTTTGCCGGCTTCGACGTTGTTGCCTTCGAGGCGGACGACTAGGGGAATCGGCAGACCGGTCTCTTTCGCGGCGGCGATGACGCCCTCGGCGATGACGTTGCAGTCCATGATGCCACCGAAGATGTTGATCAGGATGCCTTTGACGTTCGGGTCACCGAGGATGATTTTGAAAGCCGCAGTCACCTGCTCCTTCGAGGCGCCGCCGCCCACGTCGAGGAAGTTCGCTGGCTCGCCACCGTAGTGCTTGATGATGTCCATCGTCGCCATCGCGAGACCGGCTCCGTTCACGAGGCAGGCGATGTTTCCTTCGAGGCCGATGTAGTTGAGGCCGTATTCGGAAGCTGCAACTTCACGCGGATCCTCCTCTTCCTTGTCGCGCATCGCGACGATGTCCGGGTGGCGGTAGAGGGCGTTGTCGTCGAAGCCGAATTTCGCATCGAGAGCGAGCACGCGGCCATCGGGGGTGGTGACGAGAGGGTTGATCTCAAGCATGGAGCAATCGCAGTCGAGGAAGAGCTTGTAGAGGTTTTTCAGGAGCTTGCCGAACTGCTTGGCGATGTCTCCGGAGAGGCCGAGTTCAGCGATGATCTTGCGGATCTCGTAGGCCTGTAGTCCGAGGAGCGGATGCACCATCTGGCGGAAAATTTTCTCAGGACTTTCGTGAGCCACGTCCTCGATGCTCATGCCGCCTTCCGTGGATGCGACGATGACAGGGCCGTTGCTGGCGCGGTCCATTAGGATGGCGAGGTAGTATTCGTGGGTGATATCGACGGCCTCGGCAATCATCACCTTGCGCACGACGCGACCCGCTTCACCGGTCTGGACGGTGACGAGGGTCTCGTTGAGCATTTTCCCAGCGAACTCCGCCGCTTGCTCCGGGCTGTCGATGAGATGGACCCCGCCCCGGAAGCCGCTTTTGAAATGACCTTTTCCGCGACCACCCGCGTGGACCTGCGCCTTGATGACCAGCTTGGCTCCGGCGAATTCCTTCGCGGCGGCCGCGGCCTCCTCTGGACTTGCGGCGACTCTCCCTTGCGGGCTTGGCACTTGGAAACGGTCGAAGAGTTCCTTGGCTTGGTATTCGTGGATGTTCATAAAATTAAGGCAGGCAAAAACCGCGCGGTTCTAGCCCCCGTCCGCCCGTGGGGTCAAGCAAGCAAGTGGGATTTCGCGGAAGCGTTCCAAGTTTCGAGATCCGCCGGGGTGGTGATTTTCGGGTTGGGTGCGGTGGAGGCGATGAGCCTGGTCTTCACGCCAATGGATTCGAGGGCGGAGGTTTCGTCGGTGACGGGGAGGTCGTTCTCGAGGACGTGCCGGTAGGCGGAGCGGATGAGACCGGCTTTGAAAATCTGCGGGGTCTCGATGAACCAGAGGTTTTCGCGGGAGACTGCGCCGGTGGTGAAGCCTGATTCGTCGCTGCGCTTCAAGGTCTCGGTTACGCGGCGGGCGAGCGACGCGGCTCCGCACTCCCTTGCGGCGGCGATGGTGGCGAGAATGTCGGCCTTGGATACGAGGGGGCGGGCGGCATCGTGGATGGCGATGAATTCGGTATTTTCCGAAACGGCAGCCAGACCCGCTGCGACTGAGAGGTGGCGCTCGGCTCCGCCATCGATGCGGATGATGGGTTTGGTGAATGTGGTTTCGTCCAACAGATCCATCCGCTCCGCCGGAGTGACGAGGATGATTTCCGAAATCTCCTCACACTCCATGAAAGCTGCAATCGTGCGGGCAAGGACGGGGATCCCACCGAGCGGCGCGGCGAGCTTGTCAAAACCCATACGGCGGCTGGATCCGGCGGCGACGAGGATGGCGGTGACGGGCATAAATTTCAAATTTCAAACTCCAAACTCTAAATCTCAAGGAAGCGGCGGTATTCGCCTAGCTGGCTATTTTGAGAAGAGTTTTTGGAAAAAGGAAGGTTTGGATGCGGGTGGGAACTCCGGGTAGCGGATGTCCAGAGGCTTTCCGTTCCATAGTTCATTTTCGGAGGACAGGAGGTTGCTCCCGAACACGATGGCGTGGCCGTTCTCATCGATATTGAGTGAGGCCACTGAGTTATCGACTCGCAAGACGACGGCTTTGCCCTCGAAAGGTTTCGGATCAAAACGGTCGGTTCCGGGGATGATGGGACAGAATGCAACGACGCGAGCCGGATTGCCTGCGGTGGACAGCCCGGCGATGTAGCCGAAGGCGACTTCTCCGGGATCGAGCGACTCTCCCTTATCGAAATCCCCGTCAGGCTTTTTGGTGCCATCGATCTGTGCGTAGAACATCTGCTCCGACCGGGTGATCCCGGCTGCGAAGAGCTGGCGGAAAAGGGCGTTCGAGGAAGTGCCGGAAAGATCGTAGCCGTGGTCGGGATGCGTCTTCGCGACCATGGCACTCGTCTTGTCATTTGGAAACGCGCCGTATTCGGTTTCAAATTCAAACAGTGCGAGTCCGATCTGGCGGAGGTTCGAGGTGGCCCCGGTCTGCTCAGGCTTTTTCTTACAACGGATGACCATCGGCGCGGTGAGTCCTGCCAGAACGACCAGCGTGACAGTAAGAAAAAGCCAGAAAGGCCAGCCAAAGGATTTTTTCCTAGCAAGGGGCTCTTCGTCGGGAGGGCTTTCGTTTGAATTCATGGGGTTCATGGTAATGAATACTCTAAACCTCCAAACCCGAAGCTTCAAGGAAGATGGCGAATGCGAGAAAAGCAAAAAAGCCGCCGGATCGCTCCGGCGGCTTTGATTTTATAGTTTGAGTTAAGCGCCAGCGAAATTTTCCGCGACCACGTCCCAGTTCACGACGTTCCAGAACGCGTCGATGTAGGCCGGGCGCTTGTTCTGGTAGTTCAGGTAGTAGGCGTGCTCCCAGACATCGAGTCCGAGGATGCCTTTGCTGTCGTCGCAGCCGCCGAACTTGGAACCCATGCATGGGTTGTCCTGGTTCGCGGTGGAACAGACGGAAAGGGTGCCGTCGGAATTTTTGCAAAGCCATGCCCAGCCGGAGCCGAAACGGGTCGCGCCAGCATCAGCGAACTTCTTTTTGAAATCCTCGAAGGAGCCGAAGGCCTTGTCGATGGCCGCCGCGAGACCGCCGGAAGGAGCTTTCGCGCCGCCCGGAGCGATGACTTTCCAGAAATGGGAGTGGTTCGCATGTCCGCCGCCGTTGTTGCGCACCGCGCTGCGGATATCTTCCGGCACGGAGCCGAGATCCTTGACGAGTTCGCAGATGGATTTGGAATCGAGGGCGGGTTTGCCTTCGATGGCGGCGTTGAGTTTGTCAACGTATGCCTGGTGGTGCTTGTCGTGGTGGATCTCCATCGTTTTCGCGTCGATATGGGGTTCGAGCGCGTCGAAGGAGTAGCCGAGGTCTGGTAGTGTGTGTGCCATGATATTTAAATTGGTGGTTTGTCTGGTTTGCATTGTCGCGGCCCGCCAGGGAAAGCAGAATCGCTCCAACACCAGACATCAACGCCAGCTTCCCCAAGCCCGCAAGTAGAAATCTCCCATGCCTCCGGAACTCCAGCCCTACCTCCCTCTCATCGTCACCGCCATCGTCTCGTTTTTCGTCGGCTGGCTGATCACTTTTCTCGCCGCTGGCAGCCGGAAATCCGCCCTCATCGAGCGCTTGAAGGGCGAGGAGCGCCGCAATATCGAGACCGAGGCCCGCCTCGCGGCAGCCACCGCCGAAAGCGACCGAAACGAATCCGAATCCCAAGGCTACCGCAACCAGCTCGCGGAAATAACCAGCCGCCGCGATGCCGAGCACCAGGCCGCCCAGGAAAAGCAAGCCCTGCTAGAACGCGCCGAAGCGAAACTCTCCGACACCTTCAAAGCCCTTTCCGCAGATGCGCTGAAAGGCGCCTCCGAGCAATTCCTTCACTTAGCGAAATCCACGCTCGCCTCCCAGACCGAGGAGGCGAAGGGCGAGATCGAGAAACGCAAGACCGCCATCGAAACTTTGGTGAAACCCGTCGCCGACTCCCTCGGGAAATTCGAGCTCCGCATCGGTGAGATCGAGAAACTCCGCGAAGGCGCCTACTCCGAGTTGAAAGAACAGGTCCGCGCCCTCGGAGAAGGCCAGCTCGGCCTCCAGAAGGAAACCGCCGCCCTAGTCAAAGCCCTCCGCCAACCCACCGGCCGGGGCCAGTGGGGCGAGATGCAACTCCGCCGCGTCGTCGAACTCGCCGGAATGCAGGAGCACTGCGATTTCACCCTCCAGACCAGCTCCACCACGGATGAAGGGAAACGCCTACGCCCCGATCTTGTCGTGAGACTCCCCGGCGGGAAAACCATCGTCGTCGATTCCAAAACGCCCATGGACGCGTACCTCAACGCTCTCGAAGCCACCGAGGACATTGACCGCGAGCGTTTCCTCACCCAGCACGCCGCGCAGGTCCGCACCCACATCCAGCAGCTTTCCTCGAAGAAATACACCGACCAGTTCGAAGACACCCCGGAGTTCACCGTGCTCTTCCTACCCAGCGAATCCTTTTTCTCCGCCGCCCTCCATTCCGATCCCGGCCTCATCGAACGCGGGGTTGACCACGGTGTCATTCTCGCCACGCCGACCACTTTGATCGCCCTCCTCAAAGCCGTCGCCTATGGCTGGAGGCAGGAAGCCCTCGCCCTCAACGCCAAGGAAATCTCCGCTCTCGGCCGCACCATGCATGAGCGCCTCGGAAAACTCGCCGATCACTTTTCCAAGCTCGGCAACTCGCTCAACTCCGCCGTCGATCACTACAACCGCGCCATCGGCTCCTACGAAACCCGCGTCATGTCCACCGCCCGGAAATTCGAAGACCTAAAAGCCGCCTCGGAAAACACAACCCTCCCGAATCTCGAGAGCATCGACAAAACCACCCGCCCCCTCCTCCTCGCCAACCCCGCCACTGACATCGAAGCCTCCGACGACTTCGCCTTCGTCCCGGAAAAGGACACCGCCTCAAAAAAAGCGGCGAGTGACCTGAGGAGCGCGTTCGAGGATTTTTGACGAAAACATGGGAAAAGCCAGAAAGTCAGCCGCCTACTTTTTGACGAGCTTGTCCTTGGCCGGATCGGAAAGCGACCCATCATCATTGATCGTAAGCACCAAATCACCTCCGGGTCCGGTGAGGATCACTTTCTTATCCTCCACCCGGTAGAGCCAGTTATCTCCGGTTTTGGTGCCCATGACCGACACAGAGACGGTTTCTCCTTTGAAAGTATAGCTCTGCACTGCCGAGGAATAAGTGCCGTCCATCTTTCCCTTTTTACCGCAGGACACCAGCATTAACCCTGCCATCAGCAAAAGCATAGTCTGGCAAATAAGGACGGTGAAACGGGACAGGCGGGGTGACGTGATCATTGAGGTATTTTTGAACGTGTTGCTCCAGCTTGCAATCCTTTCCTAAAGTCTCCACACACTTCCCGCAGCATCTTCCATTTAACTGCTAGGAATTTGATTTTGGCGAAAGACTCCTGAAACAGCCGTTGGACTGGATCAGAAGGCGGGGACAGACGGGGATTGGGAAAAGCTAAAACGCTTAGATGCTGAAACTTTGAAATGGAGGCATCAGGGTGCTGGAACTCATCGCCAAAGACCCGCAGGCATTTTTCATGAAGCAGGGATGGGCTGGCGTTTCGCTCGACGGAGCGCAAGGGCTGAAAGAACTCCGGACGTCGTGGAATGCTGTAGCGTAAGAAGAGCGGACTTTAGTCCGCAACCGATGAAAATTCGCCACTCGACTTGAAACACACTACCCTCCCCCCGTGAAAGACATCCTATTCTCCTCCCTGCTCGGGGCTTGTGCGGCGCTTCCGCTTCTGGCGGGGGCTTGGATCGCTTTGAGGTGGAAGGCTCCGGGCTGGGTGGTGGGCTATGTTTCGGCGTTCGGGGCGGGAGCCTTGATCAGCGCGATCGCCTATGAGCTGGTTCAGGATGCCTCGGAACATGCGGATGCGGGGATTCTGGCGGCGGCGCTTGCTGCGGGGGCGGTGACGTATTTCGCAGGGAGCCGTTTCCTCCAAAGCAGGGCGAAGGCGGGCGGGAAAAGCACGCGCGGGCTGGCTCTTCTTATGGGTGCGGCAATGGACGGGATACCGGAGTCTTTCATGCTGGGGATCTCCGTGATCACAGGGGCGGGGATCAGTCTTCCGTTTCTCGTGGCAGTGGTGGTCTCGAACTTTCCCGAGGGCATGGCCTCCGGCGCGGAGCTGAAAGGAGATCCGAAATACACGGCGAAGCATATTCTGGGGATGTGGTCTATAGTGGTCTGCCTCTCGGCGGCGGCGGCGGCGGTTGGGGCTTTCACCGGCGTCCGATTTCCACAGAGCGGACCAATTTCCCAGGCTTTCGCGGCCGGGGCCTTGCTGACGATGCTGACTGATGATTTAATCCCGGAGTCCCGCGAGCGGGCAGGCCTCGGAGCCGGGCTGGCGGCGACTCTCGGCTTCGCGGTGGCCTTCGCGCTGCATCAACTGGGCGGATGATCGTTTATAGGTAGCCATGCGATATAGGCTTGGCGGGAGGGATGGTGGGAATAGAGACTCCGCCCCCGCATGATTCAGAGGTTTCCATTTTCCTACGAGGCCACTGACGGGGACATCCGTCGGCTTGGAGTGCTTTTGAGAGAAGCTTTCGCGCTCGCTGAAACGGGGTTTTCGGGAAAAGTGGCGGTGCTGAATCTGGCTTGCGGGAGGGCGGATGAGACGGGGGTGCTGGCGGCGGCGTTGCAGCCTGCGGAGATCGGGTTCTACCTGGGGATGGATCTGCGTGGAGAGGCGATCGCGGAGGCGAAACAACGCTGGGAACTGCCGGGTGGTGAAGTTGATTTCCGCGAGGGGAATGCGGCGATGATTGGGAGGATGGAGGGCTTGCCGGAGTTCGATCTGATATTTATCCGGCATCAGAACTACTGGCATGAGCCGATGGTGTGGGAGGGGATTCTGGACGAGGCCCTGGCGGCGTTAAAAGAGGGCGGGTATTTCGTGTGCACGTCTTACTTCGATCTGGAGCACGAGATCATTCTGGCCAGCATGAGGGAACGGGGGGCGAGGCTGCTGGCGAACGTGAGGCACGCCTTTTCCCGTGCTCTGCCGGATGCCGCGGGGAAAAGTGTGGACCGTTGGCTGGCGGTGTGGGGGAAGGACGAATGGATCCGACAGGTCGTATAGGCCTTACACGTGGGCGATGACGGCGCTTTCCGGGAAGCGGGCTTTTTTGGCGACGGCGTACTTGTCATCGGCGGCGCGGTAGCCGAGGGCGCAGGCGACGGCGGTGGCGTAGCCGCTGTCCCCGAGGCCGAGGATCCCATCGTAGTCAGCGGGGGAAATGCCCTCCATGGGGCAGGTATCGATGCCGAGGAAGGCGGCGGCGGTCATAAGCTGGCCGAGTGCGATGTAAACCTGACGGGTGTTCCAGGTACGTTTCTCCAGCGGACTCATGTTTCCTGAAAAGGAGGAGATGACTCCGGAGAGGCCTGCCAGGCTTTCAAGCGGAGTGCCCTGGACATCGGAGAGGCGGGAAATCCAGGAATCGATGTGCCCTTGATCCAGATCCGTGCGAGCGGTGAGGACGATGAAATGGGAGGCGTCCGTGACCTGGCTCTGGCCCCACGAGGCTACCTTGAGTTTCTCCCGGACAGCCGCCGTGTCTATGATGAGGAATTTCCACGGCTGGAGACCGAAGGAGGACGGGGTGAGGGCGAGCGATTCCTCGATGGCCGCCCAGGTGTCCGCAGGGATTTTCCGCGCGGGATCGAAGACCTTGGTGGCGTAGCGGAAATTGAGCGCTTCGAGGAGTTCGCTTGGGGAGGCTGGCATGGCGGCGGACTATTGAGCGTCCAGGCTGAAAGGCAAGGAGGCGGAGGGGAAATCTTTCAGCGTGAGGCTCAGGACGATCCCGTACTCGTCCTGGAAACGGTTGTCGCGCGCGGTGACGCCGACCCCGGCTACCCAGTTCCCGAAATCGCGGTGCACGGTGTATTGCTGCTGCTCGAGGACTCCGTCGTCCGTTTCGAAAAAATGGCTGGAGCCGATGCCCCAGTTCTCGCTGAGGCGGAGGTAGGTGCCGAGCTCGACCCGGTTCGAATCCAGCAGCACGGGATGGCTGCCGAGTTGGCGGTAGGCGAGGGAGACCTCCATCCCCTCGTAGGGCATGAAGCGGACGCGGGAGTTCAGCTCCGAGAAGCCGGAACCGCCGCTGACGACGGGGATCTGCGTTTCCACATCCAGCCCGAGCCACGGCACCGGCTGCCATGTGAGGTCGTTGTAAAGGTTGGACCAGGAGCGGTTGCCCTCCGGATCGTCCATGTAGCGGTCGATGTAGGAATCCAGGAAAAGCCATTCGTGGGACTGTCCGTCGCGGCGGGTGATGAGGTGGTTGCGCGCGCCGAGGCGGAGGATGTTCCAGCTCTCAAACTCATCGATGGCGGTGTAGCGGGAGGGATCGAGTGAGCGGGGTCGGGTGGTGAAGGTGAGGCGGTCGATCTTTGGATAGTCTCGGTCAAGCTCGTCCGCGGCGAGGACGGACCAGTTCGCGTAGGGCTGGACGACGTGGAGGAGGCCGTCGATGCCGAGACCGGAATTACGGTAGTTGCCGTAGTTTTTGGAAAATTTCACGGAAGCCTCCGCGCCACCGTGGAACATGACACGGGAATCGGATTCCGCGGGACCCTGGACGGAGGAGTAGTTCGTGTAGGCCGCGCCGGCGTGTGGGGTGAAGGCGAACCAGTCCCCGTAGGTAAAAGGAAGGGAAAAGGAGTGGTTGGTATGGAAGCGGTTGAAGCCGGTATCGAGCAACTGGGAGCGGAGGGCTGGGATCCGCGGATCTCCTGCGGGAAGGGCGCGTATCTGCTGGACGAGACCGCGCTCGTAGCCGTTGAGCTGGAGCAGAAGCAGACCTTCCTGCGGGCTGCCGGCCGGGACGAGGGCCGGAGTGAGCAGCGGATCGAGAATGGTGCGCCGGGTGATATCCGCCGCCTGGACGCCGCGGACTGAGAATGAGGTCTGCCCCTCGTGAAGTACCGGCGAGCCGAAGAGCGACCTGCGGGCCTGGTCGAAGGCGATTTCCGGAGACTGTGTGTCCGCGCGGTAGAAATCGTTCGTGCGGAAGCGCCCGAAGAATGAGAGGAGAGAGTCGTCATCGCGGCGGAAAATGCCGATGGTGTTGTCCGGGGCCGGGTTGGTGCGGTAAACGTCCGGCGCGAAGTCCTCCAGGTAGAACTGGTCGGAAAGGAGTGTCAGATCCGTGTCGAGGCGCCAGTCGGCATCGTCCGCGAAGTCGAGTTCCCTGCGGTATTTCAACTGTACCTGGTAGCGGTTCGGATCGATGTTGGGACGGCCGATCCCGGTGCGGGTCTCTCCCGGATCTAGATCGTGCAGATAGTAGAGGCTCAGTCCGGTGATCTCATTTCTGTTTTCCTCCCGGGTATCAACCAGATCCAGCCCGACCGCGGCGCCCCGGCTGGCGCGGAGGTCGAAGCGCCATCTGGAGAGGAGCCAGGCGTTCTCATTTTCACCGGTAACGGGATTGCGCTCTCCGCCGAGCATGATGCCGTAGGTATTGAGAAGGTATGGGCCCCAGTTCGAGCGGCCGCCGGGGACGAAGTGGTAGCCCAATTCCGCGTCGAGAGGCTGGCTCAGATAAGGAAGCCAGAAGACCGGCGTGTCTCCGGCGTAGAGTTTCAGGTTTCGGAAAGTCACCCTGTCGCCCGGATAGACCGTGGTCTTGTCGGAGCGCACCCAGTAGTTCGGCTGCTCCACGTCGTGCGTGGTGACGCCCGCGTCCTCTCCGATGAAAATGGTTTTCTCTCCATCGAAGGTGCCGGTGAATTTTCCGGACTCCAACAGGATAGGATCGAGGGAAACGCGGAGACCCGAGGCATCGAGCACCTTCCTCTCGTAGAAATAGACCGCCTGGTCGCCGCGCTGGAATATGTTGCCCTGATAGACGGAGACGTCACCGCTGAAGGTCACGGATTTTTCCTTGAGATCGACGTAAGCTGTGTTGGAAAAAATTTCCAGGCCGTTGTCGCCGGTGACATGGACGGGGCCGCCGAGACGGATGCCGTCCTCGAGGTTGCCCTCGATGGTGCCGCCCTTGTTGTCGATCTTGAGATTTTCCGGCATGACAGGCGCGGTCTGGATACCGCCGAAGGGGATTTCCGGAGCCGGGACAGGCTGGATGAGATCGACGGGAGGAGGCACCGCTCCATCGGGAAGAAGCTGGCCGTCCGGCTCCAGATTCTGCGCGTTCAGAGTGGCAGACAGCAGAGGAAGAATCCGCAGGAAGGACTTGAGACGGAGAGTCGGCATCGCGGAAAGTGAACAGGATACCGACGGTGGAAGTAAAGGAGCAAGATTCCGAATGCGGGAGACCAGGGAAGCCGTTTTTCTGTTAGTCAGGAAGGCGCTGATGGAGCCGGAAATGAGCGCCGGGAAATTTGCTTGTGCACGCAGGGCCGCGACGGAAGGCTGTGGCATGTCGAAACTATCCCAGGCGTGCAGCCTCCACCCATACTTCAAAATCCGTGAGGGCAACCTCGATGCCTTCCTCGCGCTGATGCCTGCCTTCGTGGAAAAGACCTCGGAGGAACCCGCCTGCCTTTACTATGATTTCACCCGCAACGGCGATGTCGCATACTGCCGCGAGGCCTACGTCGGGGCTGCGGGCATTCTCGCCCATCTCGAGAACGTCGGAGAGCTGCTCGGGAAATTCCTGGAGCTGTCCGATCTGATCCGCCTGGAAGTCCATGGCCCCGAAGCGGAAATCAACAAACTGCGCGAACCCATGGCCGCCCTCAAGCCGGACTTTTTCATCCGCGCGATCGGGCTTGAGACCTCGGGCGAATGAGCAGGTGATTTTTTCTGTAACAAAAAGGCCGCGGGGTGATCCACCCCGCGGCCTTTTTTTTCAAACGGTGCGCTGTCCTAAGGAGCGGCGACAAATGAAGCGCGGAGGCGGAGGAAGCGTTTTGGATCGCCAGGAACGACTGCTAGGGTCGCCTTGCGCGTGCGGCTGTTCGCATCCTCCGTGAGCGTTACAGTGGTGAGACCAGTCGTCAGCCAGCTTCCATTCTCAAGGATGGTGGACCACTCCGCGGCGAGGGTGACATCGTCCCGGTTCTTCGCCTCCTTGTAAGTCAGTGAAATCTCCGTGTCCGTCTGAGCGAAAGCGATAGGAGAAGGCTGGTCGAAGATGCCGGGCAGGCTGTTGAGCTTGTATTCCACCAGGTTCGGCAACAGGTCGAATTCCGCGTCGCCGCCGCTGGTGCTATCGCTGAGTCCGGGAAACAGGACAATCCATGAGGCGAACGTGAACGAACCGGTCGGAACCACGTTGATCACTATCATCTGCGAGGCGATCTCCCCAAAGACGTTGGTCAGCTCGATTGTGACCGGATACGCGCCGGGGGCGACGGCCGGAGCCACGGTGCCGGAGATCAGACCGGTGTTCGGGTTCAGCGTGAGCCCGGCGGGAAGCGCCGTCCCGGCCGCGATGCGGAACAGCGGAGGATCGACGATCATGTTGTTGCGCAACCGGGTGATGAATGTCTTGTTGCGCGGATTGTTCGCCAGGGCGGGTGTGACTCCGACCAGGCTTGGCTCGTTATCCGTCACGGTCAGGATGGCCGTCGCGTCCACGAAGCTGATCGCGGACGCACGTATCGACACCTGCTGCGGTCCGTCGGAGAAATTGTCGTCGATCGCTGTGATCGGGAAGGTGACAGAGAGAGTTCCGGCCGGGATCAGAACAGTCGCCGGGACGGTTGCCTCCGTGGTGTCCGACGAGGAAAGATTCACCGTGAGCGGCGCTGCCAACACCTCGCTGAGAGCGAGGGTCGCGGTGGATGCGTTGGCACCTGCGGTTTCAATCACCGATTTGGGATTGAGGGTCAGGTTGAGCAGAACGTTCGGATTCGATGCCGAAGAAATGATCACGTTGTCCAACGCGATGGCGTCGCGCCCCCCGGCGGAAGTCGTGCCCGGGCTGGTGACGTAGTACCAGCGCAGGTAGATTGGCGACTCGCGGTCCTGGAAGATCGCGGGCAGCGGGATGTTCGTGAACTTGTTGATCGTTCCGGTAGGCGTAATGCCGGTGCTCAGCGTCCCCCCGACGACTGACGTCCAGACCGTTCCGGTGTTGTTCGGGTTGCCGACGGTATATTGTAGGGAAACCTGCATGGAGCGGGCGAGTTCCGCCATCTTGGTGAGATCGTAGCTGATTTTCAGACCTGTCACACCGCGGGTGTTGTCGATTCCGAGCGCGATGAAGCCGGGATCAAAGCCGCTGTTGCCGCCGTAGATTCCGATCTTGTTGCCGAAATTGTAAACCGCGCCGACGGAAGTCCCGCCGCCGAAAACGATCATTTCATCGAAATTGGTTGTGAGTGTGTTGGCGAAATCGACCTGGTAAGCGCTCCAGCCCAGTGGGAAGAAGGTTCCGTTGACGCCGGGATCGATATCGAAATTCTGCTCGTAGCGCCCGTTGGCGAACTCCACACCGGGATTCACCGCGGCGGGGGAAATCGCGGCAAGAGCAGTGGTGCGCCCGATGGTGGAGGATGTGATCAGCCAATCGCCCGAGGTGTCCGCCCCGGCATCCGTTTCACCGGAATAGTAGGCGGCGTTCCCGGAGAGAACCGCTCCGATGTGCGGGGAGGCGGCCAGCGAGTTCCCGTAGGAGATCTCATGCACGTCCGTGCCGGTGCCATCGGCGAGAAAAAGGGAATCGCCCAGATTGTCGAGGCTCGACCAGGCGGAACCCGCCGTGAAGTAGGTGGCATTGTTGCTTGAGATGACCATTTTGCCACTCGCCGCATCGGTGCTGTCCGCGGGAACCAGAGGATCCTTGGGGGTGTTGCCATTATAGACGACAATGAGAGTTCCCGCTGGAATGGAGTTCCAGACCCCGGAGCTGGAGAGAGTCACCCGGTTGCCGGCGGCGTCTCTCAGACTCCAGCCGGAGAGGCTGCCAGCCTTGAGTGCGAGGATTTCGATCCACTCCGCCGTGCCCCCTGCGGGTCCCTGGCTGAACTCGTGGATGATCGCCTGGCGGCTGATGACCAAGGTGTCACCTTTCAGCACGAGTCCGCTCTGGTAGGTGTAGGCGTCACCGGGACGGACCGAGCCGGCCTGCGGGCGGTCGAGCAGATTGATCGGTGGGGTCAGGAAAGGATCACTGGTGGTGTTGCCGTCATTGGCCGTGATCCTGCATCTCCAGAGTTTCCCGCTGTTGGCCGGATTGACGGGCAGGATGGCGGTGGTGAAAGCGGAATCCGTGTAGGTCTCCTCGTCCGTGCTGAACTGCCAGAGATACGCGATGGTGAGAGTGTCCATTTCCGCATCGATTGCGTCCACGGCCGTGACTTCGACGGGCGTGTCATCGAAGGCCTGGCCGGTGGCGCTCACCAGGGCGGTGTTGATGACCGGTGTCTGGTTTTTCACAGTCACGAAAATCGGTAGAGACTCGCCGATGAGACCTTCCGGATCCGTGGCCATCGCCACGTAGGTGTAGGAGTTGTTCGCCGGATTGAGCGCGAAGGAATACGGGGCGGTGGTGTCCACGCCGACGGACACGCCGTTGGCGAAAAGCTCGACCTGGGTAACCGTGTCCTCGATGCCAGCGATATCGAAGTCGATGGCGGAGACCGAGACGTCGTAGCCGACGCCGGGGCTGAAAACGGAACCGGTGGCAGGAGCGGTGATCAGGACGTTCGGCGAAGGATTGACTGGGATGGCGGTTACGCCGAAAACGGTAAGCTCCGCGCCCCGGAGCGTGCCGCCGGTGGTGTTCGCACCACTTCTCCTGTCCGCGATTTTCAAAGTCCAGTTGCCGGAGGAGTTTTCCCCCCAGTTCTGCACGGTGGAGAAGGTGTAGTCATCGTAATCGTCGTTTGTATCGCCGCGCACTGCCGCAAGCTGGCTGACTGTGCCGGACGGGGAGGTGAGGCTGATTTCCATATCTCCCCGGGCGGTGTGGGCGATGCTGACTTTGATCGTCACATGCTCGGTGACAAGGTTCGAGGTGGGTAGGGCGAACTGCACCACCCGACCGGCCGATGAGTTGTTCGGAATCGAAAGATTGAGGTTGAGGCGGCTCGATACCTCGGAGGT
>Ga0105047_10004525_pt1 | contig 24160 bp, 17 predicted proteins | sample MAT04_FD_78384 | JGI IMG/M metagenome (GOLD analysis project Ga0105047, IMG submission 78384) | Freshwater microbial communities from Lake Fryxell liftoff mats and glacier meltwater in Antarctica - MAT-04 (megahit assembly) | ecosystem: Environmental > Aquatic > Freshwater > Ice > Liftoff... | reverse complement strand
GCTCGCCGCAGTCAGCGTCACCTTCCGAACGGCCAACTTCTTGGTCCTGCTCCGAGCCACGCTCGCTGATGACCGACGTCTCGCGTGTGGTCAAGGCGCGTGGCTACACCTTCAGCTTGTATTCGCGTTCGATGATCGCCGCGAGCTCCGGGCCTTTCCAGTACGGCTCGATCCATCGGAGTCCCTGGACGCGCCAGACCGAGCTCGCGCGCCTCCAGTGCCCGCGGACCATGAACCTCGCCATCAGCTCGCCCCCGCGCGCCCCGCGCTCCGTCTCTTCGATGGCGCGGAGCTGTGAGATCGGTATGCGCCCCGGCAAATAGAACACGTCCTCGCCCGAGCTGTGTTCGCGGAGCTCTTCCACGCGCTTGGCCACGCGCTCCCGCTTCGCCTTGCCGCGATCTCGGCCCTGCGCGCGCAGCCGCCTCGCTGGCGAACGCGACAGCGGCCAGGGGACGTCGGCGGAGGTCGCGTACAGGATCGCGTTCACGATCAGATGCAGGAGGCGCCTCTTCGGCGAGGTCGCATCACCACCGAGGATCTGGTCGAGATCGTGATGGTCCTCGAAGCGCAGCACGTGCGCGCGCAGGTGCGGCCAAGCTCCGCTGCGATCGTCGAACAGCATGCTCAGCCGCATCGAGCTCCGCCCTTCACGCGCCGGGTCTCGAATGACGTAGACCGTGAGCACCTGAAGGCGAGATGCGACGCTCTCTCGCTCAAGGAGTGCTTCGGCCAGCGCGAGGACCGACGGATCGGTGAAGACCAGCCCAAAACAAGAGAAAGGCAAGCGCAGCGCGCGGCCATCGATCTCGAGGCTGGTCTGGAGCAACATCCAGCATAGCGACGCGTCTACGAAGAAGATCTTGCGCCGGTGGAGCTCGAAGTTGACGCAGTAGTCGAGGTGCAGTCTGAGTCTTTCCATCGGAGGGAGGTCGTCCCGGGCTTCGCGGCGGTGCTGATACTGGGTGAGAAATCGACGGGTCGGCGCGAGGTCGCCCAGGTCGTCGCCGAGGGTCCGCGTCTCGTCCCACCCCGGGAAGGTCCGCACGTAACGGACGGTCTCGCCGACCGCGGCGTCGAGGTCGGGGACGAGGGCGCGCATCGTCTCGTGCGCCAGTGGTGGCAGCGCGTGGAACTCCGGCGCGTGCGGATCCACGCTCGGATGTGCTGCGAGTGGCTCGCCGCCCTGGAGCGCATGGGGGCCCGTCTGCGAGCTCGTCCTGGACTCGATCAGCGAGGCCCACCCGCGGATTGGCTGCGCCGGCCTCGGCTCCTCCTCCCCGAACAGATCCAGCCACGCGCGCGCGCGCTGCACCACGTCGGCGATGCGCTCGGGGGGCCAGCCGAGGCCGTCGATGTTCTCCGCCCTCTCCCAACTCGCGCTCGTGATTCTCGCCAGCGCGATCGCCTTTCGGAGGATGTCGAGCGGCGCGATCGCATCGAGGGCGAGATGGGCGTCGGCGAGACGCGCGGCGCTCTGGCGCTCGAGCACGGCGTGCACCACGGGAGCCTCGAGCGCCCGACGCGCGGCTTCGGGATCGCCGGCAGCGAGATGGGTGTCGGCGGATCGACAGGCGCGCACCAAGCGGCGCTCCGCCGAGTCCTCCGGCTGCGGCGACGAATCGGGCGCTTCGACCAAAGCCCGCGCGAGCGTGAGGTCGGCCCGGGGCCCGTGCGCATAAGGACCCGGCTCCCCGCCCGCCCGAAAATGCTCGAGGGCACCCGCGGCGTCTCCGACGCGGAGCCGCGCGGCGGCCCACAAGTGGTGCACGCGCTCGGCGTCCTCTCCGCTCAGGGTCGCGAGGTCGATCCGACCCAGGACGTCGTCTGCGAGGCGCCAGTCCGCTTGAGCCGCGGCGAGCCAGGCCCGCGAGAGGAGGAGCCGCGCGTGGCCGCCGTGACGCTCGATTGCCAGATCGAGGATCCGGTCGGCGAGCGCCTCCTGCCCGGTCCGGGAGAGCACGTCGACGAGGGCGGCGAGCGCGATCGGATCACCGCGGCGCTCCTTGCGAAGCCGCTCCGACCAACGCGCGATCTCTGTCGCCCCGCGTTGCCTCGAGCGCTGCTCGAGCAAGGCGAGCTCCTCGGCGCAAGTGTCGCCGAACACCTCGCGCGAGGTTCGCCACAGCGAGCTCGCGACGAGCCGCGATCTTGGCGCCGCTTCGAACGAAGGGGCCGTCCGCCCCAAAATGGCGAGATCCACGCCGTCTGGCGTGGCACTCAGCGCGAGCACGAATCGAGCGCTCTCGTCCTGAACGAGCACAGTCGGGTCGGAGACCTCGACGGCCCAAACGAGCTCGAGCCCGTCAATCCCCGATCGATAGGCCGAGAGCCGATCCCGGCCGTCGATCGGCGTCAGCACAAACACGAGCCGCGCCTCGCGGGATACGGCGAGGACCGCAGGTGCCTCGCCATGGGATCCCTCGAGGATCAGAGGCTCGGCGTTGGTGTCTCCGTCGTCGAGGATCTCCATCAGCTCGAGTGGACCGTCCTCGTCATCCCGGGCGACGAGCAGCGCGACCATGCCGCTGCCGTGGGGGCGAGACACCAGCGCACCGACGACGCGATCGTCCGGAGGCCGCCAGGTGAGACGTTCGCCGCGTGCGTCGTGCAGCGAGCTGCTCCGATCGTCCAGGCGGTGGGCGAGCACGCGCGGCGGGCTCGATCCCGGGACCGGCTCCGATCCGTGCGCATCCGGTCTCTTCGCGACTCTCCACTCCTCCAGGTCCACCACCGTGAGGCCGTGATCTTCGTCGATCTCCGCCAGCTCACCCCACAGGAAGCGACCCGGCGGAGCGACCCAGGCGTCGTTCACCGTGCGATCGGGGAGCATGAAGGGTCGCAGCGATCCCCAGCGCACGACGTCCAGCGGCCTGCGCGAGAGCTGCAGCAGCGCGCCGCTCTTGCCGAACACCCAGATAGAGTCGCCACAGACCTGGGGCGGCGCGTGACCTTCGACCGATTCGGGTGCCCGCAGCCAGCCGATGCGGCGAACATGTCGGCTCGGGAGATCGATCTCGCGCACGAAGACCCATCGATCGTGAACCGTGACCCACACCAGCGTGGCGCCCGCGTCAGCGAGCAGCCAACTCGTCGAGTCGCGCCGCATCATGTCGCCCGAACAGTCACCGAGCGCCAGCGTCGTCGCGACGTCGACCTCGAGCTCGCAGATCCGCCACTGGGCGCGGATCCTCGCGGTGCACTGATCGGCGGCCAGCAGAAAGGCGGCGGCCTCGTCGCCCTCGGCGAGCCCCGCGGCGAAACGGGCATGATCGCGCGCGACGACCCAGTCGCCCTTCTCCATCGCGGTCTCGAACGCGGCCCCCGGGCCCGCCATCCGCTCGCGGGCCCCGAGGCGCCGCTGGAGCTCCTCGATGCGCTCGGGATCCGAGCCGCCACGCCTGCGTGCGAGGGCGAGCGCCTTGTGCGCGGGCAGCAGATCGCCGCTCTCGATGAGCTGCTCCGCCTCGTCGAGCGTGTCCGTCATACGTGTCTCCTACGGCGGCGGCGGTCGATCTTTGCAAGCGCGGCACGACGGACGTGCTGCGACGCCCCGCGGCAGAGGCCGCCGCTCGCTCGACCCGTGCCTGCGCGTCGACTCATCGAACGGGAGGGCTCCTCGATGAGCTGATCGAGGTCGGCGTCGGAGAGCTTTCTCGCGGCCTTGGTCGGCTTGGCTCCTTGCTTTCGCTTCGCCGACGGCACTCCCAACTCGTGCCGCGTCGGCGTCAGTTCGGCAAGTGTCAGCGCCCAAGCAACTTCGAACGGAATGACATCCAAAGTTGACAGACACAACGCGCCGTCGTCGCCCACCGAAACCGCGTCCGATGCTCTCGTCCACCGAAGCCACGCCGCGGCTGACCTTCGACCGGGGGACGCTCTTGCTCCGAGGCGTCCCGCGAAGCCTCGAGGATTTGCCCGGCGCGCTATGGCACGAGCGCGTCGGCGCGCAGCGGGCGCCGGCGTTTCGCTATCTCGAGTGGCAGCGGACCGTGCGCGAGCGCGGACTGGACGTGCAAAGCGAGGTGATGGCACTGCCGAAGCTCGCGGCGAGATGGGCCGACTTCGAGCTGAGGCCTATCAGCAGGCGGCACTGGAGGGCTGGGGCTGCGCCGATGAGAGGGGCGTGATTGTCCTGCCGACGGGAGCGGGAAGACGCGCGTCGCTCTGGCGGCGATCGCGCGCGCCGCGGTGCCACGCTGGTGATGCCCCCGACCCTCGCGCTGCTCGAGCAGTGGCGACGTCAGCTCATCGCGGCCTACGCAGGGCCCATCGGACAGATCGGCGACGGCGTGCGCGACGTGGAGGCGCTCACGGTCGCGACGTTCGAGAGCGCGTATCGGCACATGGCCACCATCGGCCACAGGTTCGGGTTGCTGATCGTCGACGAGGTGCACCACTTCGGCAGCGGTGTTCGAGCCGAAGCGCTGGAGATGTCGATCGCGCCGAAGCGGCTGGGCCTCACCGCGACCTGTCCCACCGACCCGATGCAGCTCGAGCGCCTCTCGAGCCTGGTCGGCCCGGTCGTATACCAACGCTCGATGAGCGATCTCATCGGGAGCTACCTGGCCCCTCTCTCGAGGCTGACCGTCGCGGTCCACCTCACCACCGACGAGCGCCACGCGTATCGCATGAACTACGAGCTCTTCAAGGCCTTCGAGATCGAGGCGCGGCGAAGGCTCCCGCGCGCCGAGTGGGCTGACCTGCTTCGTTTCGGGATGAAGACAGTCGCGGGCCAGCGCGCGCTCAGGGCGTGGCGCGGTCTCCGCGCGCTGCTGAGCTACTGCTCCGAGAAGCGCGAAGTTCTGGGGCGACTGCTCGATCGCCATCATGGCGCCCGTGTGCTGGTGTTCTGCGCCGACAACGCCGCGGCGTACGCGATCGCGCGGCAGCACCTGCTGATGCCCATCACCTGTGACATCGGGCGGGAGGAGCGCGCGCGCAAGCTCGAGCGCTTCGCGGCCGGAGAGCTCCGAGGCCTCGTTTCGGCGAGGGTCCTCAACGAGGGCATCGATCTTCCAAGCGCAGAGGTCGCCATCGTGGTCAGCGCCGCGCTCGGCGAGCGAGAGCACGTCCAGCGGGTGGGGAGGATCTTGCGCCCCGGCGAGGGGAAAGAGGCCCTGCTCTACGAGCTCATCGCGCGGGACACCGTCGAGGTCGGTGGGTCCAGGAGGAGGAACCGTGGTTTCGATCCCAGAGAGAGTGTTCGTCTGCGCCATCAACAACCAGCGGATCATCCCGCGCTTCCTTGGAGCCGGTGATCATCCCTGGATCGCGGCGGTGCTCGACGAGCACCAGCGGAGCATCGGCGATCAGAGAGGCCTCCTCGAGACCCGGCTCGAGGACGTGGCGCGAGGCGCGGCGCCCGATGGCTCTCGGAGGATGGTCGCGGCCGTCCTGCTGTCGCTCACGCGTGCCGAGAGCCGAGCCGGCGTTACGCCCCAGTGGGCGCGGTCGGAGCTGTTCAGCCTCGCGCCGACCGGCCTCGGTCGCGCCGCCTGCGTCACCGCCGCCGCAGATCGGCTGGCCGTCGCGCCGGCCACGCTGGAGTCGAGCTTGTTCGCCGATCTCCCCTCCGAGCGAGAGGTCCTCGGCCTCACGGTCGCGCTCACGCCCGCGGAGCTCGCGCTGCGCGCCAACATGGCGTTCTGTCAGTCGCTGGTCTTTCGCGCGACGTCGCTGAGGCTCCGCATCGAAGGTCAGGCGCGCGCGCTGGTTCGCCAGGCGCGCCTCGGGGGGGGCTGATCTGCACCGTCACCGAGACGCCCGGCGAAGACGGCGCGATCATGCAGGTGACCGGGCCGCTATCGATCTTCCATCGCACTCTGCTGTACGGGCGCGCCCTCGCGCGACTGCTGCCGTTTCTGGCGTGGTGTCGTCGATTCGCGCTCGAGGCGGACGTGGTCGTGGCGGGGCGAGCGCTCGAGCTTCGCCTGACCTCGCCCGCCCCCATCTTTCCGAGCGACGAGCCGCGGCGCTTCGACAGCAAGCTCGAGGAGCGGTTCGCCCGCGACTTCAGTCGCGCCGCGCCCGACCGGGAGCTGATCCGGGAGCCGGAGCCCGTCCGCGCCGGTCCAACGCTCATCTTCCCCGACTTCATCGCGCGCCATCGTCTCGCGCCGCAAAGACAGGCATGGATCGAGCTGATCGGCTTCTGGACCCCCGAATACCTGGAACGCAAGCTGTCGACGCTCGCGGCCGCGAACCTGCCCAATATCGTCCTGTGCATCGACGACGCTCTGGGATGCGGCGAGGCGCGGATACCTGCGCTGGCGAGGGTGGTCCGCTTTCGGGGTCGCGTCGACCCGAAGGCCGTGCTTGCGGCAATCAAAGACGCGGCGCCATCCGCGAGCCAAGATTGAGCGCGACACAGGTGAGAAGACAGCGCGTCGTCGTCGTCGACGTCCGCCGAAACGGGGCCGATGCCGTGACCGACCTCGACCGGAGACTCCTTTGCTTTCGCGGTTTGTTCGGCCTCGCACCCCACGGGGCTCGGTCGCGCCGCATGAGTCGGCGGCGCCGCACATCAGGTCGATCGAGCGGTTCACGCTATGTTTGGATCCACTCCAGATAGTTGCGGCGCCGCGAGGCGGGTGATCAGAAGGGGGCCATGACGCCGATCGTGCCGCGATCGCGCGGATGCGTCGGATCAATCGCGTGCTGGGGCCTTTGGCGCTCGCCAATCGCCGAGAAGCGAGGCACGCTTGACGACCATGGCGCTCACCAAGCGCGCGGTCCTCGAGCGGCTGGTCTCGAGCGAGCTGCGAGCGCTCGCTGGAGGCAGGGTGCCGGCCCGCGTTGCGCGCAGGCGTGACGCGATCGTCGGCGTGCTCGCCTCCGCGCGCGACGTGAAGCTCGCCGACATCATCGCGACGCTGTCCGCCAAACGGCTGGGAGAGCTGCACGAGGATCTCGGCCTTGGCAAGGCGCCCCCGCGGCGTGCTGCGATCGCCGCGCTGCTGGGCCGCGTGAGGCCTTCGAAACGGCGAGCGCGACCTGCCGATCCGGTCGCGCTGATCCGCGCCTGTTTTCGATCGATCCGCCGCTTGGAGCCGGTCCGCGGGTGCCCGGGCTACTGGGTCGCCGACGACGGCCGCGTCGTATCGCTGCTCCGGGTCGAGCCCCACATCATGAGACGGCTGTACACCGGACGGCACCGTTACGCATTCGTCGACCTCCGCGGGTCCGGCGGGAGCCGCCGGATCTCGGTCCCGCGCCTTGTGCTCTCCACGTTCGCGGGCCCGCCCTCGCCCGAGACCGCTGTCGCGCGGCACCTCAACGGCGGTCGCCGAGACTGCCGGATCGAGAACCTCGCGTGGCTGCCCCGCGAGGTGCTCCAGAATGACGTCGTTCAGCCGAGCCGCCGCAAGCGCGTCACGGACACCGCTTCGAGCGAGGCGATCGCGCGGGTACGGCGGCGGTTCCCGGACGTCCGTGAAATGCACAGCGTGCCAGGCCAGCCGAGCTACGTCGTCGACGACGAGGGCAACGTCTACTCGCAGTGGAGCCGCGGGGTGCGGCGGATCATGGGTCTCCGCGATCCCTTCGACACGCTGACGCTCACGGGCCCCGATGGCAGCGTGGAGCGGCGCACGCGCTCGGTCATCGTCGCGACCGCCTTCCGCGGTCCGCCGCCGAGCCCGGCGCACGTAGCCGTGCACCGCGACGGCGACCGATCCAACTTCCGCGCGGACAACATCGACTGGGGGAGGCGGTCACGCAGCATCGACAAGGCTCCGCCAGCAACGGACGACGAGGTGCGGGCGATCCGATTCCTCGCGGAGCGGGGCGAGAGCAAGGCGCGTATCGCCCGCGCGTTCGAGCGATCGCTCATGTCGGTGCGTGGCATCACGAGCGGGCGCGCCTATCGCGACGTCCCGAATGGCGACGGTGCGAGCGTGCTCGACGCGTTGTCGGCCGCGCGGCGTGAGCGCGTCTTCCTCGAGACGATGGCCGGCGCCGCGCTACGGCCCGAGGAGCGGAGCCGGCGGGAGGTCGAGGCCGTCCTGCGCACGGTCGGTGATGGCGCGCGGATCGCCCAGGCCCCGGGCTTACCGGCGGCATACTTCGTCACCGACCTCGGACAGGTCGTCTCCCTTCGGGGCTGGCCCCTTCGGCCGCCGCGCCTGCTCAGTACGCGCGGCGGATCCGTCAAGATCCACGATGGTGGCGAGCTCCGCGTGAGCGTCGCGCAGCTCGTCTTCGAGGCGTTCCTCGGAGAGCGTCCCGAGCGAGTCCGGCACCTGGACGGCGATCCGGACAACAACCGCGCAAGCAACCTCGCCTGGAGCGCGCGCGCGCAGAGGAAAGAGGACTCGTGGCGTCCCGGGGATGAGCGCGTGCAGGCGTGCTTCCCGGACGCGGGAGAGCTCGCCCCGATCCCCGGCGCACCACTCTATTATGTGTCGAAGCCCGGGCGCGTGTACTCCGCGATCCACGCTCGCGCCCGCGAGATCCGAGGCACCGACACTCCCCACGGACGCGTCGTGACTCTCCAGGGCTTCGCGGGCGAAAGGGTCGTGCGGCTCCTGAGCCACCTCGTGGCCCGCGCGTTCGTCGCGAACCCGCGCAGGCACCGGATCGTTGTTCACTGCGACGGCGACGGATCGAACAACCGGGCCGAGAACCTCGCCTGGGCCCGCGCGGCCGAGCGGCACCCCATCGCGCCTCCCACCTGGCCGGAGAGCGAGGCGATCGCGCGCATCCGCGCAGAGTTTCCCAGCGCCGGCGTCATCCGGCGGCTGGTCGCGGTGCCCGGCTACTTCGTCGACGATCGGGGCAACGTTTACAGCGTCCTGTCCGGTACGCCACGCCGCCTGCGCGGCTCGCGCGGCTACAGCGTCGAACTCCCCGGAGGCGGGCCGAAGCGGGTGTCTGCGCCGATCGCGCAGCTCGTCGCGTCGGTGTTCCTCCCGCGCCCCCGCGCCCTGAACGCGGTCGTCCGCCACAAAAACGGCGACGCGAGCGACAACCGCGCCGAGAACCTCTTCTGGGCGCCGCGCGGCAGCGGATCGCGCGGAAGCTCCCGCGAGCTCGACGCAGACGTCGTCCGGGCAGTGCGCGTCCTGGCCAAGCAGGGCGTGCGGTACGACGACCTGGGCCGCGCCCTCGGCGTGACCGGGTCGATGGCCGGCATGGTCGCGAGGCGGAAGTCGTATCGCGACGTCGACGATCGGCCATTCGACCCGACACGGCTGCCGGACACTCTGCGTCGCTTGTTTCTAGCAGCTCGACGCGCGTGACGGCGAAGCGGCCTCATTTTGCCTGCGCCGCTCGCCTGCGCGCGAGATTGGCGCGTCCTCCGCACCGCTCGCATACGGCAGTGCCATCGGGTCGCCGGCTCTTGACCAGGCCCAGCTCGCCGCACACGGCGCACAGCTCCCGCGGCTTGCCCGCGCGATAGCAGCGCCCGCACAGGGGGTGACCGTCGGGCGTGCGCGACACGTGACGTCCCTCGCGACCGCACCGCCCGCAGGTCCGAGTCTCGACGAGCTCACGCGCATAGCATGTCCCGCAGACAGGACCCTCGCTCGTGCGCGTCGCGACTCGACGGTCGCGATGGCAGAGCGAGCATCGCTCCGGGGGCTTGATCTCACGGGTGTAGCACAAGCTGCAGATCGGCCCTTCGGCGGCGCGCATCCAGACGGGCCGCAGCTGATGGCAAAGCGAGCATGACTCCATCGGGCGGTCGTGGCGCTCGTAGCAGGGACCGCAGACCGGTGAGCCATCGTCACGTCGTTTGTTGACCTTGGCGACGAGACCGCAAACGGCGCACGCCACCTCGGGTGCGAAGGTCGACGCGTAGCACGCAGCACAGATGGCCCCGCCCTGATCCGAGCGCTTCGTCACTTTCCCGGCGAGCCCACAAATCGAGCACGCCTCCTTCGGGCGCTCCTCGCGATCGTAGCAGGCCAGACAGAGCCCGGCGCCCGAGGCAAGGCGCGAGGTGATCGTGGTGACCTCTCCGCACCTCGCGCAACCCTCTCGCGGCGCAAATCCATGCTTCCAGCAATACGGACAGACTGCCAAGCCCTCGGGCGTCCTTCCCGCGACTCTCTCCTCGCGCGCGCAAAACGCGCACGTCGCCAGGTTTGCGTTCTTTTCGCACGTATTGCAGAGGCCGCGGCCATCCTCGAGGCGCGTGCTGACCGTGAGCGTCCGCCCGCACACCGAGCACGGAACGCGCGGCTGAAGCTGGCCTCGGTAGCAGCTGAGGCAGACGTCCTTCTCGAGACGCTTGTTCCGCTTCACCGGCTTCCAATCTCCGCAAAGCGCACAGCGCGCGCTCCGGGTCGCCTCACTCACGCCATCTACCGTGGCCACGGCCGACCGCGCGCGCCAACCTCGAAATGGCCCGTGGACGGCCGTGACATCGAGCGGACACCTGGCCGGTCAAGAAGACGAACGCCCGGTGGTCAGGCCTACCGCTGATCCACGCTTCATGCGCGCGACGAGATCGCGGAGCTCGTGCCCATCGAGCGCCTCGAGAGTCACCGTACCGAGGTGCCTCGAGAGCTCGCGCGCCACGCGCTCGACGACCTCGCCTGGCGCGTCTCCCAGCCCATCCACGCACGCCGCGACCGCTGGACGGTGTGCGCTCCAGGCACGGACGAAGAGCTGGATCGCCAGCGATTGCCGCGCGAGGGCGCGCTCGGTCAGGGCATAGTCGTGCGCTTCGCGCGTCATCTCTGCGATCCACCACAGCCGCGCGTAGGGGTTCGAGGTGTGCCTCGTCCCGGTGGACCAGAAGCGCGCGCGCGTCAGCGGCCACGAGACGTTCTCCCAGCGATGGCGCACCAGCTCGGGGCCATGGACGACCGAGAGATACCGCCAGACGCCGGGCTCGGCCGCCTCTCTGCGACTCATCGGCAGCGCGCGGTGCAAGCGAGGCGCGAGCCACGCGTCCATGGCGGCGTCGAAGCGCTCGAAGCGCTGCACGAGCTCGGCGATGACCGCGTCGAGCGCGCCGAGATCTATCCCTCGCGGAGGATCGACGACCAGCGGGAGCCACGCCGATTCCGGCCACCGCTCGATCGCGCCGGGCTGCGAGGCGTCGCGCGCGAGCTCGAGCGTCACCAGCCGTCGCCCCGCCGGTTGCAGGATCCGCAGGTTCGTCATGCTCACCCGGATTCCTGCTCCTCGACGAGCTTCAGGAGGTGGCCGGCGAGATCGTGACGGCGCTGCAGGCCCGCGTCGAGGCGCCGCAGCAGGACGGTCGCGTCGGACCAGTCGTCGGCCAATCGATCCAGCCGATCGGAGGCGCTCTTGACCTCGGGATAGACGTCGCGGAGCAGCACCTCGAGCACCGACTCTTCCCAGGGATAGACCAGCTCCTCGTTCTGCGCCCAGCTGCGGGCGGCCCGGAGGAAGAGCTGAGTCCAGACCGAGTGCGCGATCTGATCGAAGAACACCTCACGAAGCCGCGCCTGACGACCCGTGTTGCCCTTGCTGTCGAGGATGCCCGCGATCCGCTCGTGATCTGCGTTGATCCAGAGGATCGGGTCGTCTTGATCGAGATCCAGCGCGTAGACGTTGCGGCGATCATGAGCCGGCAATGCCTCGTCGCTCGAGAACTTTCGGTAGCGCACCTCGAGGTGCTCACCGCGCCTCTCGCGCCGGCGATCGACGAGCAGCTCCCAGACCCGGGAGTCCGCGACGCGAGCTCCGCGCGACGCGGCGCGCCCGCGCACGGTGGTCTCTGCCGCAGGAGTCCTGCGGACGAGGAAGGCCTGGATCTCCGCGGTTCCCCGCAGAGCGTCGCGACGTACGCTCATGGAGTGCTTCACCACCGCAGCCTGGTCAGCGCTCGTCAGCGGGACCCGCTCACCGACGCGGAGGAACGTCGGGCCGCAGCGGATCACGACCAGCAACTCCAACTCCTCGACGGTCGCGCCGACATACGCGCAGGTCTCGCGATCCACGGTCAGCTCGAGATCGATCCTCGCTTCGTCCCACGGCACGTCCAGCTCGAGCCGGGGCGCTTCCGCCTCGACCTCCACCGCGTGCTGACCGTCGAGCTCGCACCCGGACACCCGCAAGCGCACGCCGCCTCGAACATATCGATATGGGAAAAAGCGCTCGCGCCGAGCCGCGGTCGTGCGCATCACTCTGCCTCCAGCGACATGCGACCGCCGATTTCGAGCATGATCTCTCCGGGGTCGCCGACCACCGCGCCACTGGCGCCGCGAAAGTCGACGCGTTCGACCCCCGTCCGCGTGTCCACGATCGCGACGCCGTCCTCGACCGTCGCGCGCGCGCCAGAGGTGTCGACCGCGATCCATTCAATCGCGATCGGATCCAGCGGCACTTCGCGATCGCCGACCTCGCGCATCGAGATCTGCGCGCGCCACGGCACATCCAGCGCCTGCGCCGGGCGAACGGTCCCCGCGAACGTCCATCGCACGCCGTCGAACTCGGCCGTGAGATCGGTGAAGCGAAACACGCTCGGCTCGGGCTCGCTCGTGCCCCGCTCGCCGATCGGGAAGCGCTTCTCGAGCCGCTCGGGGCCGCGCGAACCGTGCGAGGGTCGCGGCGCGAGCAGATCGCGCAGCGCGTGACCGACGCGGTCCTTGAGCTGCTCGAGCGCCTTGGCATATCCGCGCTTCCATCCCTCCTTGAGGGCCGGCGTCGAGTGCCAATCGTCGTGGCCGGGCGGCTCGGCGTCGCGGAGGAACCGCTCGATCTCGCGGTCGGAGTCGGTGGGCCGCTCGGGATCGCGCGCCATGCCGCAGGCGAGGATCGCGTGGAATGGCCGCATCCCTTGAGCGAGGCCGCTTCGGTCCCAGTACTTCACGACCATGCCCGGGCCACGGAACATCGCGACGTGCCCGCCGAGCGCGTGGCGCGTGCCGTCGGGCGCGACGCGCACGATGAGGAGGACCTCACCCTTTACGGCGTGCGCCGCTTCGCGCGCCGGTGGGAGCTCGATCGGGATCGCCCGCGTGACGACGTCACCCGCCTGCTCGAGCGCGGCCCGGCGAGAGGCACGTGCACGCCAGCACTCCACGAAGGGCGCGATGGCCTCGTCGGACGACGGCGCCGCGACCGCTCCATCCGCGCTCACCCGCAGCCCCGGCGTACCCATCTCCATACCCGGCCAGAAGTAACGGATCGCCGCGGTGCGGATGCGTCCCGCGAGCAACCAAGCGGTCGGCTCTTCGTCCAGCGTCGGATCGTGGAAGCCGACGATGAGTATGCTGGTCCCCGTCGCGCGCTCGGCGCGGGCGAGGAAGAGGTCGCGTGCCTCGATCGCCGCCTCCAGCGACCACAGCGATTCGGCGCGCGCGCCCCCCTCCGCGGTCGTGGGTCTCCCGAACCACCCCGAGCCGCTGAACCAGCGCGCGCCGATCTTGTGCGAGGGCAGCTCGACCCGTCCGATCAATCGCGGAGATCTCCTCGACGCTGGGTCCCTCTCGAGCACGGAGTTGAAGAGTACGGTCGATATCCCCGAGAACGCCCAGAGCACCGACTTTCCAAGCCCGTAGCTGCCTCCCGCCGAGGCCGTCCGCTTGTGACTATAGAGAGTATCTTTGCAGAGAGCTCGAAAGTGCGACTCTTCGTCGGACTCATCGCCGGTGAGGCCCACGGTGTGCCGGTCCTCGATCGTGAGGAGCACGAGACGCTCTGATCGATCGAGCTCCCTGAGGAACCGGCCGACAGCCCGGCCTCCCTTGGTGCTCCCCGCCGCACGAAGGTGAGGCTCGAGCGTCCGCTGCCAGGACAGCTTGTCCAGAAAAGGCGCCAGCGTGCCCTTCTCGTCCGACAGCTCGTGGACCCGAAAGTGGACCTCGACGGCGGCGCTGCCGAGCCGTTGATCATTGGCGTTCTGGACGACCTCGCGGACGAACGTATCGAGGTCGTGCTTGAAGGCGTGCTCCGCGGGATCACCGCCGCGCCGCGCGCCCGAGGGCGGCAACCGATCGTAGACCCAGTGTGGATCGCCGATCGCTCCGCTCACCTCACTCGACTTGGTCGTCATCCCGAACCGCTGCGGCCGTACTATCGTGGATCACTCGCCGAGGGAACCGACGTGAAGATGCGCGACGTGCACGCGCCGGGGTGCGCCGCCCGAAACTGGCCTCGCGATACGCTGCAGAGGGATCTCGGTCATCCTCGATGAGGAGCCCATGAGCCACCTCTAGCCGTCCCCAGCCATGAGCTTGGCTAGTGCTTGCCGAAGTACTGATCGATGCCCTGAACCAGCTCCGGCATCTTCTGCGTGCACATCTGGTGGGCGGCGGTCGACGCGGCCTGCTTCACGTCGCCGCGCGAAGCCTTCTTGGTCGCGGTCAGCGTCTTCAGCACCTTGTTGGTCTTGCCGTTGATCAGCTTGAGCGTGAACGTGATGTTCACGACCTCGCTGCCCGCGATCTGGCCGCGCTTGTCGGCCTTGACCGAGCCCTTGAGGATGACGTCGTAGCTGCCGGTGACGTCCGGATCCTCGTCCTCTTCTTCCATGGCCTTGGCCTCGACCTGGTAGCCCTTGCCGGTGAGACCTTCCTCGAGGCAGGACTGGACGCGATCCGAGCCGCTGCCCGCGATGGCAACGCCGATGCTGAGCTCACCGGCTGCCCCCTCGAGCTGGCTGGTGACCTCGCCGATGTTGTGCGCCGCAGGGACGCCCTTGCCGCTGCGATCGATGACGCGGAGGTCCGAGTTCATCGCCTCGCGCTCGGCGAGCGCGGCGACGGCCTGGCGGAGCGCCTTGAAGCGCTCGAGCTTGTCGCTGGAGCCATCGGCGCGCGTGAGCGCCGCGCCAATGATGCTGTCCTTCGACTCGATCTGCTCACGCAGCGCGGTGCTGGCCTGCGCGCGGTCGATGACCGCGAGCGTCCAGAACTTGCCCGATGTGTCCTGCCAGCGCTCGCTGACCTCGGAGAACTTCACGAGCTTGTCGGTCGACACCATCGAGTACGACGTCACGGACTGGGTCTCGGCCCACTGCTCGCCGGTCTTCGACGAGATGGTGCGGGCCGCGCCTTCGAAGCTGGTCGCCACCGACTTGATGTTCGACTCGAAGATGCGCGCGAGCTCGGTGCGCGCATTGATGTCGGCGGTCGCCACATCCTTGCCGCTGCCGACGCCGCAGAGGTACTTGTTCGCGTCGCACGCGCCACCGCTGTTGGTCTTGGTCCACGCGGGCGGCTCACCACCGGTCTTCGGCGCGGGGCCGGGGCCCTTCGCGGGCGCCGCGGGCTTGTCGGCTACCGGCGGCGGAGGCGGCGCCTCTTCGTCCGCGGTCGGCGGCGTCGGGTCAGGCTGGTGCTTGGGCGTCTCCTTCTCGAGATCGCCGAAGGCCTTGTCGCTGTTCTCCTCGATCCACTTCTTCAGGTTGCCGGGCATGTTCGCCTTGCCGGCGGCGATGTCACGCGCGCGGTTGAAGTCGAGGACGACCAAGCCGTACCAGGCGCCGTTGGCCGGATCCATCCAGTAGCCCTGGGGCTCGGTGCCCTCGAGCAGCTGCGCCGAGAACGTCTTGATCGCCTGGGTCACGAGCTGGCTGTCTTCCGACGCGCCGTTGCTCTTGATCGACTCCTGGAAGTCCTTCATCAGCGAGGCCGAGTAGGTCTCGAGCACCTTGCTGATCTCCGCGCGGCCGCGGTTGATCGCCGTGGTGCGCGCGAGCTCGGTGTTCTTGATCCCGCCGACCGCACCCACACCGCTGATCTTGCCCTTCTCTACGTGGGTTCCACGATGAACCCACTCGGGCGCATCCGACGACGCAGTGGGCGATCCAGGGGGGGGCGACTTGCCACCGCAGGCGAGAACACCCGCGAAGAGCGCGAGGGTCGATAGGCGTGAAATTGACAGCATATTCCAGAGTCCTCCGTGAGAGAGAGCGAGAAGCTCGCTCCTAAAACGGTTCGACCCGGAACGCTACAAGTAATTCAGAGGTGTGAAGGCGCTCAAGCGCCGGAACACGAAGAATACAGACTAGCGCTTGAACGCCTTGTCGATGGCTTCCACGATTTTCGGAGCTTCCGTGAGGCACAGCTTGTGGGCCGAGAGCGCGGCCGACTGCTTCACGTCGCGGCGGCCTTCCTTGCGGTTTCCGGTGAAGGTCTTGATGACCTTCTTGGTCTGCGCGTTCACGAGCTTCAGCGAGAGGTCGGTGCGCACCATGATGCTACCGGCGATCTCGCCCGCCTTCTCCGACTTGAGCTTCCCGATCAGGACCGCGTCGAAGTCGCCGCCATCGGCCGACTCGTCCTCGCCGTCCTCGTCCTCCTCGTCGATCTCGATCTCGGTGGTCTGGTAGCCCTTGTTGCCCAGCATCTCCATGATGCAGTCGCGGACCCGGGTCGCCCCGTTGCCATCCACCTTGATTCCGAGCTTGAACTCGCCCGCCGCCGAGTCGAACTTGCCGGAGAGCTCGCCCACGTCGTGCTGCGCCGGGATGCCCTTCCCCTTCTTGTCGCAGACGCGGAGCATCGCGTTCAGCGCCTCACGCTCGTCCATCAGGTTGATGGCGATGCCGTAGTGCTTGAACGCGGCCATCTTGTCGCCGCCCTCGGCGGTCGAGACCGCCCCGTTGATCTTCGAGTCGAGCGCCTCGATCTGCTCGGTCAACGCGTTGGCGCACTGCGCGCGGTCGAGCACCGCGAGCGCGTAGAACGTGCTGCCGTCCTTGCCACGCTCGCGGATCTCGATCCCCGACAGCGTCTTCTGCGCGGTCACCTTCGTAAACTGCGCCACCGCCTGCACCTCGACGCTGACGCCCTTGCCGGCCGAGTTGACCTTGGACGCCGCGCCCTGGAAGTCCTCCATCACGGAAGTCACCTTGGACTCGAAGATCCGCGCGATCTCGCCGCGCGCATCCAAATCCGCGGACTCCTGCTTGGGCCCTTTTCCGACGCCGATGAGCAGCTCGCCCGGCGGATACTTCGGATCCTTGCCGCTGATCCAGCCGGGCGGGGCCGCCCACGCGGGGGCGGCGATGGTGAGGGTGAGGGCGACTCCAAGGGCTCGGCGCATGGTCATACCTCTTTCAGTACATGCTGCGGACGCTGAGAACGCTGCGCTTGCCGGCCACCACGTCGACCTGGAAGGTCTCCTGGGGACCGACCGGTGCACCGCCCGCGTCGTGATAGCTCACCGTGACGGTGTGCGGTCCGGCCGGAAGGAAGATCCGACCGACGTTGAACTGGGCCGGGAGCACCGTCCACGACCGCAGATCGGCCGCCTCGGTGGCCGCCGCCGCGATGTTGCCCGCCAGGCCGACGATCGACCCGAGCGCGCTGTCGCTGCCGCCCGCGATCGCTTGCGCGGCCTTGGTGGCGACGTACTTGATGACCGCGCGCGCGATCGCCTTGGTCTTGATGCCCGGGAGGCGGAGCTCGAAGTTCTTGAGCACGATGCTGGTGATCGGCTCGGCCAGCTCGGTGTTGGCGCTGACGCCGTCCGAGGACACCGTCGCGTACGCAACCTTCGGGACGTTCGCCACGAACTCCGGCACGGCGATCGCCATGACGTAGCCGTCCGGCATCTGTCCGTCGAAGATGAGCTCGCGCTTGCTGGGCGACTCACCGTTTCCGTGGATCACGATGACTTCGCCGTTCTCCTTGAGCTTCTCGAGCGACTCACCGGTCGCGCCGGTCTCCGCCTTGAACTTGGCCACGTCCTCGGCGAAGCCGAGCGGCTCGCCGGTGCGGACCAGGTCCTCACCGATGAACTTCGGCGGGGGCATGCCGAAGTTGCCGGCGTAGTCCGTCTGGTAGGCCACGTACGCGGCCTTGTAGAGGATGTACGCGTCCTGGTTGTTGCCTTCCATCTCGTAGAGCATGCCGATCAGCCAGAGGATGAAGGCGTCCTGCTTGTAGACGGTGCCGGACTCGCCTTCCTTCTCGTAATGGACGAGCATCTTCTTCAGGAACTCGTCGGCGCGGCGCGCCTCGACGAGCGCGTCCGCCGGCTTGCCGAGCTTGAGGTTGTTGAGAGCGGTGTAGACGTAGACGAGGACCTTCTCGAAGTCCTCGCCGCCGTAATCGACCACGGTGTCGTTCGAGAGCATCGAGCCGACCTGGCCGGAGACCGAGGTGGTCCAGAGCTCCTGCATCGCGGCCTCGGCCTTGATCAGGTTGGCGTTCGAGTCGTCGGCCTTCTGGGCGTAGTGGAGGATCGTGCCCATGTTGAGCCAGTACATGACCCGGTCGCCTTCGCCGTACGGATCTTCCTTGGCCTTGTCGAGCTGAGCGGCGGCCGTGTTCCAGTCGCCGCGCTGCATCGCGGGACGCATCTCATAATACTGTTGGACCAGGCCTGCTTGGCTGCACGCCATCGACAGGAGCAGAGGAGCCCCCGCTGCGAGCTGAAGAGCTCTCCGTACCGAATTCATTTCTCGTAACCTCCCTGACGTTTTCTAGAGTGGAAAAGGAAAGCGCCGATTCGACCACTGCTGGGGCAAGCAGGATCGATCGGCGCTCGCCGTGCTCAATCGAGCAGCGACCTCACCAGGACGCGCCGGCCTGCTCGACGACCTTGCGGATCATCTTCTCGCCGATCCAAACCTTCTCGTTCGTCTCGACGTTCACGAGCTCCATGTTCACCAGGTACGCGCGGATGCTCTTGCCCGCGCCGTCCGTCTCGTTCTGCGAGTTGACGACGGTCTGGAGCGTGAAGTCCGCGCCGGTCTCGTTGCCCTGGCTCTTCACGCTGTCGTCGCTGGCGTGCGTGGCCTGGCGCTGCTTCTCGGCGACGTTGACGTTGTCCTGGCCCCACGCGGCGACCACGCGGCACTTGCCCGAGTTCAGGAGCTGACGCTCGAGCTGCTTGCCGAAGTAGTCGGTGTTGACGTTGCGGTCGTCCGTCCGCTTGATGACGCCCATCAGCTTCACGACCGGCTTCTTGCCCGCGTTTCCGGCCTGGTAGTCCGAGGCCCACGAGTTGTTCATGACGTCGGCGATCATCTCCTTCGAGACGAGGTTCGCGTCGATGTCGTTCCAGTAACCGGAGAGATCGCCCCCCTCGGTCGAGTCGGCGGCGGTCCGGGTGACCGCCTTGTTCGGGCCACAACCAACCACCAAGGCGGGCGCGGCGAGAGCGAGGCTGAGGGTGATGACGCGTGAGACGAGCATGGGAATTTCTCCTGGAAAATGAGCGGCACGTGGGGTCGCTCGCGTAACTTCGCACCGGCGTCTAACACGACGACGGAAAGGCATGCAATGCCCCCATCCGTCGAACGCTCGACCGGGGCCTGGGATCTAAGGATTTGCGGGGCTTCTTACGACCGAGATAGCGAATGCTACCCGGCAAGCCCAAAGGCGAGGCTCGGACTTGCTCCGGCCGAAGCCGACGGCGCGCAGTGAGCGCAGCGAACGAAGTCATCAGTACGGGGGCGGATCAGATCCGCGTCTCGAACTTCAGCGTGCCCCACGACTCGCCGCTGCAGGTCGAGATGACCTTGAAGTCCGCGCGCCGGCGGCCGGGGCTGCCGATGAACTTGCCTTCGACGATGAAGTCGACGCCGAGCTTGTGCAGCTTTTCGAGGTTCTTCTCGCGATCTCCGCCTTTGCCGAGATCGTTGGTGAGCGAGAGGATGTCGCCGCCGCCCATGCCCTTGAACGTCTTGTTCTCGTCGAGCTTCTCCATGAGCTTGTCGCGGAACATCTCGACCAGGTCGGCGTTGTCTTCCGCCTCGTCCTCGAGCAAGCCGATCGCGATCCGGTAGCGGTACTTCGCGTTCGAAACGCGGTTTCCGAGGCCGAAATCGCCCTTCTTCTTCTTCGACTTGTCCTTCTCCGCGATCCACTTGGCGACGAAGCCGTTGCCCTTGTCGTCGGGCTCGGTGACGTACACGACGCCGATCGGCTTGTCGTTCTCGCCCATGCCTTCCTCGAACACCGCGAGCGGCATTCCAGGGCGCGGCGAACCGGTCCGGAGCTTCACGTGGACCGTCTTGGCGTCCGAGTCTTCCTCGTCGATCTCGCCCTCGTAACGCCACATGCCCAGGCCGTTGAGCGCGCCGATCATCGCCTCGGCGGTGTCGTAGAAGTGCCGAGCGTCCATGTTCAAGAACGCCTCGTGCTTGCCCTTCACGGCGCCTTCGCCGCTGACCAGGCCAGCGATCTTCTTCGCGGACGTGCGCACCGCGACCCGGAACTTGTCGATCTCGCGAAAGTCGACGTCGTCGGCCATCTCGAGCTCGAGCGTCTCGACGTTGGTCACGTGGACCGTCATCGTGAAGGTGTCGCCGGTGAACGAGAGCGTGCCCGCCACGACGTAGTCGGCGTTCAAGAACTTGCCGATCTGTTTGACCTTCTTGGGGTCCATCAGGCCGGACTGCCCGCGCTCGAAGCGCTTGATGGCGTCCTCCGCGCGCTTCTCGTCGACGACCTTCACCTTGCCGGACTTTACCAGCTCCGTGATGAACGTCGGCTGCGCGTTGCGCCCCATCAGTCCGAGGTTGTGATCGTTGGGGGACCCGAACTCGAGGACCGCGACGGTCTTCTTCTCCTGCGCGGAGGCCGCGGTCGTGCCCATGATCAAGGCCGCCGCGATCGCCAGCGCGGCTACGCTTCTCTCACGCATTCATTGCTCTCTTTCGGGGCTCTACCAGAGCCCATTGCCCTTGGAGGCGCCCGAGCTCTTCGTACCCTTGCCGCCTTTGCCGCGGCGATGGTCGAGCTCGTTGCGCATGTCGTCCATGTCCTTCTCGAGCGCCTTCATTTCCTTGATCCTCGCCTCGACGAACGGCTCCAGCTTGTACGGCCGGGCCTTGGTCAGGATCTTCGCCTCTCCCGCCACGTTCGTGACCGCCGGCGCCTTGGGGTCCGATTTCGGGTCCTTCTTGCCCTGTTTCCCCGCCGGAAGCGAGAGCGAGCCCGAGACGTTGTTCGACGACTTGGCGGCCTGCTCCCAGGACACGTCGGCGACCTCCTCGCCCTTCTCGGGCTCCACCACGACGATCGCGCTCGATCCGTCGTCGCCCTTCACCTCATACGTCTTCTGCTTCGGCTCCTGCCCCGCGGCCGGCGACTTCGGCGGCGTTGCGGCCGCGACGACCACGGACGGCGTGCCGGGCTGGGCGTAGGCGACCTTCATCAGGTCCTTCTTCTTCATCCACTCGACGGGGACCGAGCTCTTCAGGCTGAAGTTGATCGAGGTGATGGCCAGGCCGTCGGCGGCGCGGCGAGAGATCGAGGTGTTGATGCCGACCATCTGGCCCCACTGGTTGATCAGCGGGCCGCCCGAGTTGCCGCGGTTGATCGATGCCTCGGTCTGGAAGACGTCCTTGCCCTTCACGCCCTGGAAGTCCTTCACCACCGACGACACGATGCCGGTCGTCATGGTCCAGAGGCCGCCGGTCTCGGGGTGCCCGATGGCGACCATCGGCTCGCCGATCTCGACCTGGTCCGGATCCGCGAACGGGATGGTCGGCAGGTTGCCCGGCGGGGCCTTCATCTTGAGGAGCGCGAGGTCGAGGTCGTAGTCGACGTCGATGATCTGGGCGTCGAAGCGCTCCTTGAGATCGTCCTGCATCGAGCCGCTGAGCTTGTCCGGCTTCAGGTAGATGAAGACCTTCTTGAAAGGCTTGCCGTCCTTCGAGATCACGTGGGCGTTGGTGATGATCTGCCCGTCGGGCGTGATGATCGAGCCCGTGCCCGCGCTGCCTTGCGCCGATCCGTCGGTGCCGAACACCAGGACCACGGCGCGGCCCATCTCCTTGTAGATCTGGCGCGGGCTCAGCTCACCGCCGGCGTAGGCGGGGTGCAGGGCGGCGAGGCCCACCGCCGAAGCGATGGCCACATTCAGGAAACCTCGAAACATCTCTCGTACCTCCGAAGGTCGAACGTCTGACGATGACCCCACCTTGTCTATTCCATCGTGGAGCGTTGCGCCATTGCGTTGGCGCTCACTGACGAGCGGAACCAGGACGGGTCCCACGGCCGGCGGAGCCGGACCGGACCCGTCCTTCCGCGCCACGAGGACGTGCCGATCACTGCTGCTTGGCCTCGGCGGCCTCGAGCTCGTCGAAAGCGGCGGCAGCGCGCTCGCGGACCTTGGCGATCTTCTGCTCCTGGGCGACGGGATCCTCGGCCGAAACCTCTTTTAGCTTCGCGGCGAGCGTCGCGGCCGATTGATCGGTCTTCATGCAGGCGAGCGCGAAGGTCATGCCCTGCCGTTGCACGGAACCGTTGGAGTCGTACCAATACTCGAGCACCTCGGCGCCGTTCACCACGACATCGGTGGTGGAGTCGATCACCTGACGGACCCAGCTGCCGTCGTTCTCCGCGACGTCGAGGAGGACCGAGTTGATCTTGCTCTCGACGGTCCGGGCCAGCTCGTTGCGCGCGGCCTCGGCGGCGTTCTTCATCGCGTCCTGCCGGTAAAACGTGGGATCGACGCAGCCGACGGCGCAGACATTGCCGGTCATGCGCGGCGTCCGCAGCACCCAATCGGGCGCGGGCTTGCCACCGCCCGAGGGCGGGCTGCTGCTCGGGAGCACCATGTGAGGGGCTACGTAACGGGGAGGCTCGCTCGCGCAGGCACCGGCCAGGAGCAGAGTGAGCGCGAGCTTCCAGCGAACCACCAACGGCATCGTCACCCTCGCACGCAGCGCAATCAAGTCACCCGAGGTGCGCGCGAGTACGCGGCACCGGAGCGACTTTCAGAGAGAGAGGGAGTGGAAAAGCGGGCGGCCCCGGGACACCTGGAAGGCAGCGGTGATTTCGCCGCAGGTCCCGGAACCGCGCCACACTCGGGAACTACTGATCCGCGCGCTTGGCTTCTTCGGCCTCGAGGTCCGCGAAGGACTTCTCGGCCGCGCGACGGACGCGCTCACGAACCTTCTCGTTGAGCTCCTTGGCCTTGCTCATCTGGTCCATGAAGCCGTCCATGTCGAGCCGGGCCAGCGAGTAGATCGTGCCGTCGGTGGGGTGGATCCAGTGATCCACGACCTCGACGCCGTTCAGGGTGCCGGCCGAGAAGGTCTTGATGGCCTGCGACACGAGCTGGCTCTCGTCGGACGCGCTGAAGTCGCCCGCGGTGGCCGACTCCTGGAAGTCCTTCATGAGGGACGCCGAGTAGGTCTCGAAGACCTTCTGGATCTCGGCGCGGGCGCGGTTGTCGGCCGTGGTGCGGGCCAGCGAGTGGTTACGGATGCCGGACGCCGATCCGACGCCGTACATGATCTTCTTCTCACCACCAAAGGCGCCGGAGCCCTTGTTGACCCATTCGGGGTACTCGACCACCGGACCGCCCGGGGTGATTTGACCCTCTTGGGTCTTTTGTCCGCCGCAAGCGACGGCCATCGGCAGAACCAGGGCAAGAGTCAGTGCGAGGCGTTTCATGTTCGAGATCTCCTTGTTCGAATGCGTCGGGTCGCGTCGCTTCGTAAACCGTTCGGGCTCTAGGCGCCTCGCGACTTGCTGTCAACGGCCGCTCTTTGTGCGGCCTGTTCGCTTGACTGTGTATCGCATCCAAAGACGTCCAGGTAGAGCGTTGGAGTCATTGTGGCGGCCGTCTCATGGCTGCGATCGCGCGGGGAGTACCCGGAGGCTCGCCAGCGGCTTTTTTGCATCGTACAAGACTCTCGCGTGCCGCGACGCCGGTTGAGGGTCTGTCAGTTCACCCCGTCGCTCTGGAACGGGGGCGCGGAAGAGCGAATGGCCCGCATCCTCGGGGCGTTGGACCGCAGCCGGTTCGATCTGGCGTGGATGGGGTTCGGCCCGGCGCGCGAGGCGCTCATCGCCCGAGCCGGTGACGAGGTCTACATCGAGCCCATTGCTCGCGATCACCTCAGCGGCATCGAGTTCGCCCTCGTGCCTCGGATCGCCCGAACGCTGCGGCGTCTCGCGCCCGACGTCCTCCACATCCACAACTGGTCCACCAGCGCGTACGGGATCGCCGCGGCGCGCCTGGCCGGCATCTCCAACATCGCGTACGAGACCGCCGGCCGCGAGTCACCCGATCCGCCCACCCCGCAGCGCCAGCGGGTGATGCGCACGATGGCGCCGCACATCCGGCGCTTCACGACGGTCTGCAAGTTCCTCGGCGACGAGCTCGAGGCGCACTGGGGCGCGCCGGCGGACGCCATCCGGGTGATGCCGACGGGCGTGGATCTGGCGCGCTTTGCCGCGGACAAGGACGCCAAGGCGGCGGCTCGGCAGCGGCTCGGCATCCCCCACGACGCGATCGTGGTGGGCAGCCTCAGCGTCTTGCG
>Ga0105047_10004524_pt1 | contig 24164 bp, 19 predicted proteins | sample MAT04_FD_78384 | JGI IMG/M metagenome (GOLD analysis project Ga0105047, IMG submission 78384) | Freshwater microbial communities from Lake Fryxell liftoff mats and glacier meltwater in Antarctica - MAT-04 (megahit assembly) | ecosystem: Environmental > Aquatic > Freshwater > Ice > Liftoff... | reverse complement strand
GTCAGCACGACCTCGTGCTGCTGACCGCCGAAGGCGGAAGCGGGCCGCTGCCCATGCTCTTCGGCAGCACCAGCCTGCACCTGATGCGCAAGTGCCCCTGCCCGGTGTGGGTGCTCAAGCCGTCCGCGCCGGCTCGCTTCGCCCGCATCCTCGCGGCCGTGGACCCGGACCCGCTGGATGTCGTGCGCCACGGGGTCAACACCAAAGTCCTGGAGCTGGCGACCTCGCTGGCCCGGTTGGAGGCGAGCGAACTGCACATCGTTCATGCCTGGGAACTCTGCGATCCAACCCTCTGGCGGGGCTGGCAGGCCCGGGTGGCCGAAGCGCAGGTGCGCGACTGGGCGGAGCAAACGCGCGAGGCGCACCAGCGGCGCTTGGACGAACTCGTGGGCCAGTTCGACCTGGAAACGCTGCGGCCCCGCTTGCATCTGGTCCAGGGGGAGGCCGGCGTGGTGATCCCGCAACTGGCCGCCGAGCAGCAGATTGATTTGATCGTCACGGGCACGGTGGCCCGCACCGGCCTCGATGGGTATTTCATAGGCAACACCGCCGAAACGGTGCTGCAACGCGTGGCGTGCTCCGTTCTGACCGTCAAGCCCGACGGCTTTGTCAGCCCGGTCAAACCTGACTGACGCACCATGAAACCGGAGCTCCCCGAAACCCAAGTTGCCTGGCACCAACTCCAGGCCGAGGAAGTCGTGCAGTTCCTCGGCGCGGACTTGCGCGCGGGCCTGGCGGCCGACGAGGTCAAGCGACGCCAGGAAAAGTACGGCCCGAACCGCCTCACCGCGCAGAAGCGCCGCAGCGAATGGTTGCGCTTCCTACTCCAGTTTCACGCGCCGCTGCTTTACATCCTGCTCGCTGCCACGGTCATCACCGCGTTCCTCGGCGAATGGGTGGATTCCTCGGTCATTTTCGGCGTGGTGCTGATCAACGCAATTGTCGGTTACTTGCAGGAGGCCAAGGCGGAAAAAGCGATCGAAGCCCTGGCTAAAATGGTTTTGACCGAAGCGACCGTGCGGCGGGATGGCCAGAAACGACGCGTGCCTTCCGATGAACTGGTCCCCGGCGACGTGGTGTTGCTGCAATCCGGCGACCGCGTGCCCGCCGAGTTGCGTTTGTTCCAGGTGCGCAATTTGCAGGTGGATGAATCGCCCCTGACCGGCGAATCCGTGCCGGTCGAAAAGCACGCCGATGCGCTGGCCTTGGACACGATTCTGGCGGAGCGCAAGAACCTCGCCTTCGCCGGCACGCTGGTCACCTACGGCCAGGCCGAAGGCGTGGTGTGGGCCATCGGCAACCAGACCGAGATGGGCCGCATCGCCACGTTGGTTTCAGAGGCGGTCAACCTCGCCACGCCGCTGACTAAAAAGATCGCGCACTTCAGCAAGATTCTACTCATTGCCATCCTCGCGCTGTCGGCGTTGACCTTCGCGGTGGGTGTCTGGCGTGGCGAATCGCTCACCGCGATGTTCATGGCGGCGGTGGCCTTGGCGGTCGGGGCCATTCCCGAAGGGTTGCCGGCGGCGGTCACCATCACGCTCGCGATCGGCGTCTCGCGCATGGCCAAACGGCGCGCCATCATTCGCAAACTCCCGGCGGTCGAAACGCTGGGCAGCACCACGGTGATCTGCTCGGACAAGACCGGCACGCTCACGGAAAACCAGATGACCGTGCAGCGGGTCCATGCCGGCGGTCATTGGTTTGAAGTCACCGGCGGCGGTTACGAAGCCCAGGGCGAATTCAGTCGGGATGGCCAGACGGTTTCCGCTGCGGCCCATCCCGCGCTCACCGAGTGTCTGCAGGCCGGGATCTTGTGCAACGATTCGCAACTGGTCAGGACAGATGGCCGGTTGGCCGTGGAAGGCGACCCCACCGAGGCCGGCTTGATTGTCGCCGCGCAGAAAGCTGGATTGCAGACCAATGAACTCCATGCCCGCCATCCGCGCCTCGACGTCGTCCCCTTTGAATCCGAACACCAATACATGGCGACCTTGCACGGACCGTCGGAGGGCGCAGCCAACGTGATTTACGTGAAAGGCGCGGTGGAGCGAGTGCTCGAACGCTGCGCCACCGTGCTGCAAGCGGACGGCTCGGAAACCCCGTTGGAAAATGAGGCCATCCATGGCCTTGCCAACGAAATGGCGGCGCAAGGTTTGCGGGTGCTGGCCCTGGCCCGCCGAGCGTTTCCCGCCGGGCAGCGCCAACTCACCCACGCCGATGTGGCGGGCGGACTGACCTTGCTCGGCCTGCAAGGGATGATTGATCCGCCGCGCGCCGAAGCCATCGCCGCCGTCCGCAAATGTCAGACCGCCGGCATCGGCGTCAAGATGATCACCGGCGACCATGCGCTCACCGCCAAGGCCATCGCCGGCCAGATCGGCCTCAACGGTGCCGCCGGTGCCAAGTCGGAGTTGATCGCCGTCACGGGCCGGGAACTCGACCAGTTGTCGGATGAAGAATTGCGCGACAAGGCCGAACGCACGGCCGTGTTTGCCCGCGTCGCTCCGGAACAAAAACTCCGACTCGTCAAAGCTCTCCAGGCGCGCGGCCATGTGGTCGCCATGACGGGCGACGGTGTCAACGACGCCCCCGCACTCAAGCAGGCCAACATCGGCATCGCGATGGGGATTGCGGGCACCGACGTAGCCAAGGGCGCGGCGGACATGTTGTTGACCGATGACAACTTTGCCTCCATCGAAGCGGCGGTGGAGGAAGGGCGGAACGTGTTCGACAACCTGACCAAGTTCATCGTCTGGACGCTGCCGACAAATTTCGGCGAAGGGTTGGTCATTCTGGCTGCCGTGTTTGCCGGCGTGGTGCTGCCCGTGTTGCCGGTGCAAGTGCTGTATATCAACATGAGCACGGCGCTGCTGCTGGGGCTGATGCTCGTCTTCGAGCCGAAGGAGCGCAACTTGATGGAACGTCCGCCGCGCGACCCCAAGATGCCCATCCTCACCGGCCCCTTGTTGCTGCGCATCGGGATGGTCACTTTCCTGATGCTGGGAGGTGCATTCGGGTTGTTCATCTGGGAGCAACAGCGCGGCGCGAGTCTGGCGGAAGCCCGCACCACGGCGGTCAACGTCATCGTCATGGTCGAGGTGTTCTACGTGTTCAACTGCCGCTCGCTCACCCGCTCGATGTTTTCCGTGGGCTTGTTCTCGAACTGGTGGCTCATTGCTGGCGTCACAACCATGATCGCGGCGCAAATGATTATCACTTACGTGCCGCTGGCCAACCGCTTGTTCCATACCGCGCCGATCGGTTGGGACGTCTGGCTGCGCATCCTGGCTGTGGCCACGCTTGCCTACGCCGTGGTTGGTTTTGAGAAATGGATTAGCTGCCGCCGGGCCAAGGCCCGCGAAGAGAACGGCCTTTTCCGAAATCCGAAAGCGTCAAACGCACCGAGGTGTTTATGAAAATCATCTGCGGGACAGACTTCACTGCAAACGCCGCCATCGGAACCACCGTGGCTGCCGCGCTCGCGGGAAGACTCAGGGATCGTTTGCTGCTGGTGCATGCGCTGGCCGGAGGCGGTCAGGGCGCGGTGTCCCCCGCGGTCATGCATTCGCTGTTCGCCAGCCTGCACGCGGAGCTGGCGGAAGAAGCCCGGCGACTTACCCAACACTGCACCGACATCGTGCTACACCTGCTTACCGGTTCTCCTGACGGAGCCATCATTGACAAGGTCGAGTCATCGGAAACGCGGTTGGTGGTGCTTTCCTCGCAGGGCCGGCTCGGCTCGAAGCACCGATTGCTGGGCGGCGTGGCCGAGCGCGTGGCTGAAAGTTGTCCCGTCCCGACACTGGTCGTTCGGCAGGACGAACCATTCATCCAGTGGGTGCGCGGCCAGCGCCCGCTCAAGGTGTTGTGCGCCTACGATTTCTCGGCCACCGCTGACGCCGCGCTGGCCTATTTGCACGAACTCCGCCACGTCGGCCCATGCGAGATCGTCGTGGCGCAGGTGGACTCGCCTTGGGAGGAAAAAAGTCGCCTGGGCATTCCCGGACCACTGCCGCTGGCCGCCAATCCGCCGGAAGTCCAGACCGTTCTCCAACGGGACTTGAAAGAGAAGGTCGCCTCGGTGCTGGGCGACCCAGGAGCACGCCTTCGAGTGGAGTCCGGTCTGGGCCGCCCGGATGCCCGCTTGATTGAAATCGCCAAAGAAGAACAAGCCGACGCCATCGTGACGGGCGAGCATCAATGGCACGGGTTGGATCGGCTCTGGCACGTCTCCACGTCGCGGGCGTTGCTGCACTACGCGCCCATGAGTGTGCTGGTCGTGCCGGCAGCCGCCGGCACGGTCCCGGGCCCGATCCCCGCAGTGACGCGCGTGCTGGCTGCGGTGGACTTCTCGGAACTGTCTGGCCACGTCGTGGCCCACGCCTGCGGACTGCCGCGCCCCGGCGGTGTGCCGCGGCTCCTCCACGTGGTGCATCCTTGCGAGCTGCCGCACGGTGAGTACGAAACCGGCCCGCGCACCGCTCATTCCAAGGCGTTGCACACCCATCACGTCGGAGCCTGCACCGACCAACTGTGGGCGCTCATCCCCGCCGGGGCTGCGGCGCGGGGACTCACGGTCGAAGTGGAAACGGTGGAACACCGGAATCCGGCGGACGGCATCTGCCAGGCGGTGGAGCGGTTCGGAGCCAACGTCATCTGCCTCGGCACCCACCGGCGTTCCGGTTGGTCGGAGGCGATGCAAGGTGCGGTGGCGCAGGCAGTGATGAAACGGAGCACGCGCCCCCTGTTCGTCGTGCATCCGCCGTCGCCGTGAACTGAACCCGACACGATAACAGACCGGTTATGAACCAGCTAAAGCACATCCCCGTTTACAAGTCCGCGTTCACCATCAGCTTCTTCTCCAACCCGTGGGTGTTGCTGGGCCTGGGCCTCACCCTCGGCAGCCAGTTGCTGATCGTCAATGTGCCCTTCCTGCAAACGGTCTTCCGCACCGCCGCCTTCCCGGTCGAATGGTGGCTGATCATCGGGCCGGGGCTGCTCCCCGGCTTCCTCGCGGTGGAGATCGAGAAGTTCCTCCGCAAACAGTTTGCCGCCGCCACATGAGATGAAAACACACGCCGATAATACCATCGCGGCCGGCCAGGCCGCCCGGACCCTGACGCGCGGAGCCAGCGCGCCGACTCCTGGGATCAGCCCTCCTGATCCCTGCGCTTGGGGTGTGCCTGGCCCAGGCAACCACCTGGTTTGCCACTGGGTCCGTCGTACGGGTAAAATGTCCCGGCCGGGACATTTTACCCGTACTGGCGCGCGTGCGCCGGATGCCCTCCGCTTCCTCGGCTCAGGCGTTCTGGGGCGGTTGCGGCTCGTCGTGCTGCTGCTCCTCGCCAGCTCCGCCCTGAGCGGGCGGGCCGGCGACCAACCCCAGTGGGGCCAGCGACACTCCCGCAACATGGTCTCCGCGGAGCGCGGCCTGCCCGTGGACTGCGACCCCAAGACGCGTCGCAACGTCCGCTGGGTCGCGGAACTGGGCACCTCCACCTACTCGACCCCGGTAGTCGCGCGCGGGCGGGTGCTCATCGGCTCGAACAACAGCCACCCGCGCGACCCGCGCCATCGGGGGGACCGCGCCGTGTTGATGTGCTTTGATGAGCCGAGCGGCGAGCTTCGTTGGCAACTGGTGTCGCCCAAACTGCCACGCGATCCGTACCTCGATTGCCCGGGCGTCGGCCTCACCTCCTCGCCGGCGGTGGAAGGGGATCGCGTGTATCTGATCAACAACCGGGCCGAAGTCATGTGCCTGGATCTCCGCGGCCTGGCCAACGGCAACGACGGCCCGTATCAGGACGAAAGTCGCCACGCCGCGCCGCTGGGCGACGAACCCGTCGAGCTGGGGCCGCTGGACGCGGACATTCTCTGGGTGACGGACCTGCGCCGCGAAGTGGACGCCTACCCGCACGACTCGGTCAACATCTCCGTGCTGCTGGTGGGCGACCAGCTTTACGTGAGCACGCCCAACGGCGTGGACCACACCCACCGGCACCGGGTCTCGCCGCACGCGCCGGGGCTGGTCGTGCTGGACAAACACACCGGCCGCCTGCTGGCGCAGGGCGCGGCCGGCCTGGGCGCCCGGGTCTTTCACAGCACTTTCGCCTCCGCCGCGTTCGGCGTGGTGAAGGAGCGGCCCCTGGTGTTCTACGGCGGCGGCGACGGCGTGGTTCAGGCCTTTGAACCGCTGGCGACCGCCGTCGCGCCGGCGGCCGCCCCCACCGGACTGGCCGCTTTGAAGACCGCCTGGACCTTCGACTGCGACCCGGTGGCGCCCAAGGAAAACATCTCGCAGTATCAAGGCAACCGTCACACCAGCCCCAGCAGCATTGTGGGCATGCCCGTGTTTCACGACGACCGCATCTACGTGGCGGCCGGGGGCGACCCCTGGCACGGCAAGCGCCAGTGCTGGCTCAAGTGCATTGACGCGACCCGCACCGGCGATGTGACCCACGCCGCCGCGCTCTGGTCTTACCCGCTGGAGCGCCACTGCATCTCCACCCCGTCGGTGACGGACGGCCTGGTCTTCATCGCCGACATGGGGCGGATGCTCCATTGCGTGGATGCGCGCACGGGCCAGGCCGTGTGGACGCACGAACTCGACGGGGAAGTCTGGGGTTCGACTTTGGTGGCCGATGGCAAACTTTATGTGGGGACGCATCGCGGCACCTTGTGGGTCTTGGCGGCGGGCCGGGACAAACGGGTGCTGGGGTCGGTGGATTTGGGGGATCCCATTCACACCACGCCCGTCGCGGCCAACGGCGTTCTCTACGTGGCCACCATGTCACAGCTCTACGCCGTGGCGGTCCCGGTCAGCCCGGACACGGCCCGATGAAAGCTTCCCCGTTGCCACCGCGATAAGATGATTGCGCGTTTCTTTTGGCTGTTGCTGCCCGCGGCGCTGTTGGCGCTCTGGGCGCAATGGCGGCTGCTCTCGGCGTATCGCCGGTGGTCCCGCCAGGCCTGCGTCCTCCGCCCCCTCACCGGCGCGCAGGCGGCGCGCGAAATCCTGGACGCCGCCGGCCTGGCCAACGTGGAGATTGAGCGGACGAGCGGCTATCTGGACGACCATTACGACCCGCGCACGCGCACGCTGGGATTGTCGGCGGAGGTGCATGACACCGATTCGCTGGCGGCGGTCGGCATCGCGGCGCACGAGACCGGCCATGCGTTGCAGCACCAGGAATTGTATTGGCCGATGCAGGCGCGGCTGGCGCTGCTGCCCTACACGCGGACGGGTGCCCGGCTGGCGCTGCCGCTCCTGGCCCTGGGCCTGGCGCTGCGGGTGCCGCCGCTCATGCTCATCGGCCTGGCGCTCTTTGTCCTGCTCGTGCTCTTCCAACTGCTGACGCTGCCGCTGGAGTTCGACGCCAGCCGCCGCGCGGGCCGGCTCTTGCGCGAGCGCGGCCTGGTCAGTCCGGCGGAACTGGCCGGCGTGGGCGAGGTGCTCCACGCCGCCGCGTGGACGTATCTCGCGGCGTTCACGATGAGCTTTCTCCAAATCTTGCGGTGGGTGCGGCGCCTCCGGCTGCCGTTCTGACCGCGTCCCAGTGAATCCTGCCAAAAAGAACATATATGAGTCATAACTACCAAGAACCTCCACGCCTGGACCAGCAATTGGCCCAGACCTTTGAAGACGCCCAGCAATGGCTGGGCAAACACCTGCCCAAAATCCTGCCCGTCGTGGCCCTGGCCGTGCCCGTGCTCTGGCTGGCCTCCGGCGTCTATGTCGTCAACCCCGGCCACAAGGGCGTGGTGCGCACCTTCGGCAAGGAGACCGCCCGCACCGAGCCGGGCCTCAACTACCGTTACCCCTGGCCCTTCCAGCGGGTGGATGTCGTCAGCGTCGAGCAGGTCCACCGCATCGAGGTCGGTTTCCGCGCCGGCCAGCGCGTGCCGGAGGAGGCCTTGATGCTCACCGGCGATGAAAACATCGTCGAGGCCCAGATCGTCATGCAATACCGCGTGGCGGACCCCTCGAAATTCCTCTTCCGCCTGCGTGATCCCGAAGGCTCGCTGCGGGCCGCCACGGAGGTCGCGCTGCGCAGCACCGTCGGCAGCATGACCATTGACCAGGTCATGATCGAGGAACGCGCCAAGGTTCAAGAGGACACCCGCGTCTTCGTGCAACGACTCATGGACGATTATCAGTCCGGCCTGGTCATCACCGAGGTCAAACTTCAGGCCGCCGATCCGCCCGAAGCGGTCAAGGACGCCTTCCACGACGTGGTGCGCGCCCGCGAGGACAAGGAAAAGGTCATCAACGTGGCCAAGGGCTATCAGGCCGACATCCTGCCCAAAGCCCGCGGCGAGGCGCAGAAAATCCTCCGCGAGGCCGAGGGTTACAAAGAGCAGCGCACCCTGCTGGCCCAAGGCGAGGCCGCGCGCTTTCTCAGCGTGCTGGCCGAATACGAAAAGGCCAAGGCCGTCACCCGCGACCGCCTCCATTTGGAGACGGTCGAGAAAATCCTGCCGGACATTGACAAAATCATCGTGGACGGCGACGTCGGCCAGCGGCTCATGCCGTTGCTGCAGATGGGCGGCAGTCCCACGCCCGCCCTCGTCGCCCCTCCGGCCATCCGCTAACCCACCCCTCACCTTTTACCTCCCCTTTATGAAAACCAAACTCTTCGGTCTCGGCGGTCTGCTCTTGATCATTCTCGCCCTCGTGCTGGTTCGTCAGGCCTGCTTCACCGTCAACGAAACGGAGCAGGTCATCATCACCCAGTTCGGCGAATACAAACGCACCATCAAAGACCCGGGCCTGGCCTTCAAGACGCCCTTCCTGCAAACCGTCAACCGCTTCGACCGCCGCATCCTGGCCACCGACGCGCCCAAGGCCGAATACCTCACGCAGGACAAGAAGCGCCTGGTGGCCGACCCCGTCACCCGCTGGCGCATCAGCGACCCGCTCCTGTTCTACAAGACCGTGCGCGATGAGTCCGGCGCCCGGGCGCGGCTCGACGACATGGTCTTCTCCGAACTGCGGCGCGAAGTGGCCAGCCACGACTTCGTCACCGTCATTGGCGGCAAGCGCGAGACCATCATGGACAACGTGGCCAAGAGCGCGCGCGCCAAGGCCCTCGAATTCGGCATCGAGCTGGTGGACGTGCGCATCAAGCGGGCCGACCTGCCCCAGGAGGTGCAGCTCAGTGTCTTCCAGCGCATGCAGGCCGAGCGCGAACGCGAAGCCAAACGCTACCGCAGCGAAGGCGAGGAGGAGTCGGCCAAACTCAAGGCGGAGACCGACAAGCTGCGCACCATCGTCCTCGCCACAGCCAAGCAGGACGCCGAGAAATTGCGCGGCGAAGGCGACGCCACCGCCACGGGCATCTATGCCGCGGCCTATGGCAAAGACCCCGAGTTCTACACCTTCACGCGCAGCCTGAGTGCCTACGAACTGTTCCTCGGCAAGCGCAGCACCCTGTTGCTGTCGGCGGACTCGCCCCTGTTCCGGTATCTGGCGGGTGCGCGCCCGGAGGACGGTAAACGGCCGGCCAGCCCCGCCCAGTGACGTCGGCGCCGGCCCCAGGCCACACGGGTGGATCGGCCTCGCCGCCGGTCCCCCCGTCTGACGTTATCCGTCGTCGCCCTCCGCGCGTCGCCCCCATTCAAACGTGAGCCGCAAGCTGTCTTATGCCCGCTGACCGGCTGCAACTGCAGCGTTACGAGCTGAAATACTCGCTGGACGCCGCCACGGCGCAGGCCGTGCGCGGTTTCGTCAGCCAGTATCTGGACTTGGACGAGTTTGGCATGGGCCGGCCCTTGGGGGCCTATCCCGTGAACTCCCTTTATCTGGACTCGGCCGATCTGGCGATGTTTCACCAGTGGGTGGACGCGGCCCGCAACCGCTACAAGTTGCGCCTGCGGTTTTACGACGAGGATCCCGAAACCCCGGTCTTTCTCGAAATCAAGCGCCGCTGCCTGGAGTGCATCCTCAAACAGCGTTGCAGCGTCAAGCAAAGCGCCGTCCCCCTGGTGCTGGCCGGGCAGTTCCCGCCCCTGGACCTCTTGCATAGCCGCGAACCCAAACATCAGGCCGCCTTGCTGGATTTCATCAGCGCCGTGCAGCATCTGCGCGCCCGACCCACGCTCTTTGTGCGTTACCTGCGCGAGGCCTACCTCGACCTGAAAAGCAACGCGGTGCGCGTCACCCTGGACCACCAGGTCCGCATGGTCCCACAGGCCACGCTGGATTTCAGCCCGCGGATGGATGCGTTCGTGCAGCCGTTCGGCGACCGGATCATTCTGGAGATCAAATTCACCAACCGCTTCCCCCGGTGGGCGGGCGAGATGGTGCGCGCCCTCGGGTTGGTCCGGGAAGGTGCGGCCAAGTATTGTGAAGGCGTGGCCAATCTTTGGTACCCGCAGCACGCGCACTGGCAGAGCGGCCCGCAAGCCCGCCCTCCGGGGCTGGGTTCCGGCTTCCAGCGCCCGGGCCGACAGCGGACGGCGCACCCGCCCGAAAAGGAAGCCATGACAGGAATGAAGTCCTTATGAAGCCGTCCCACCCACCTCGCGGCCGCCTGGTGTTGATCGCCAAGTGCGTCGGCACGGTGACGATGGTTTGCAGGCTGCGGCTGGCGATCTTGCAGGGGTCGCCCGGCGAGTTCCAGTGCCTCCCCCGTTGGTCGGCAAGCAGGGTGGGTTGGGCCGCGCGCAGCGTTTGGAGTGCGGGGAGCTTGCTCCCGCTTTCGGGTGCGCTGCGGGGGCGAAAAGCGCCGGCCAGCCGGTCGCACTCCAAACGCTGCCGCGTCACCCCCGCGTCGCTCCACACAGCCAGCACCGACAACTTCGGGAGGCACCGTGCGAGTTCGGCCGGCGGTCTTCGCGGTAGTGGTCGGCGCACACCTGCGGGTCCAACGCTTCGTGGGGACGCTCTTGGCTCAGAGTCCTGGGCCGTGTGGGGTAGCTTGGGCAAGCCTCCCCAATCGGCTCTTCGGCGCGTGCTGGTTTGCTCCCTCGCTCAGCGCGCAACGCGTGGGGCGAGATTCCTTTTCAGACTCTGTCAGAGACCGGCGAAAGGCCGGTCTCCCGGCACCGGCATGGCTCAGTTCAGCGTGATCCCGTGGCGGATGTAAGTCGGCAGGTCGAGGTTCTCGCCGTTGTGGATGGTCGGCTCGCTTTTCTCAAAGCGACCGCGCTGGAGCAATTCGAGCGGGAGTTGCGCCTGCTGGGGCGAGCGCGTGGCGCGGCGGCGCGTGGTCGGGGCGGAGGTTTCGATGCGGGCGCCTTCGGTTGTCTGCGACTGCGTGCGCGTGCCCAATGGCGGCGCGCCGGAGAGTTCGTTGCCCGGGACAAAGCGCGTCGCGGCGGCCCCGGCGGAGTCCTCCTCCGGGGCTTCGTCGGCGCCGGGGGCATCGGATCGCGCGAACAAGGTGATCCCCAGGCGGCCCGTCATCTCGGGCGTAGTGGCGGCGCTCAGCACGACACGCACGCCTTCGGCCGCGCCTTCCACCCCCTGAACGACCTGGCGCACGTCGGCGCGGCTCAAGTCCGCGCCGCCAGCGACGCTGACCACCACCTTCGTCCCCCGCAGCACACTGCCGCTGGCGAGGAGCGGATGAGCCAGGAGTTTTTGCACCGCGACCTGCGCGCGATCCGTGCCGGTGGCGTCCACGGCGGCGAAAGTCCGGCAGGCGGCGCCCTTGAGGTGCTGGCAGAGTTCGTCGGCGTGGAGCCGGATGAAAGGGGTGGCGGTCAACATGCGCCAGACCCCGTGCGCCGCAGCGGCGAGCAATTGGCCGGGCAGCTCAAACATCGCCGTGAGCGGCCCGGGAGCCTCGGTGGCGTCCGGCAGTTGATCGTGGGCCAGGCAGAACACGCCGGCGCTCGCGCCGGACAAGCCGGCCAGCGCCCGCCGCCCGCGCCGGCCGCGCTCGCCGCCTTCCTCCGCGCCCGGCAGGGTCGCGAAGGCGATGACGCGGCGGCAACTTTGACGCGCGTCGGCGGCCACGAGCGGTGCGAGTGCGGAGCCCGTGCGGCCGCCCAAGCCGGTGAGCACCAGCACCCATTGGCGGCCCGTGCAGGTGCGCCGCACGGCTTCGGCGAGGCCCGGGTCGAGGGCGGCAAGAGTCGTCGCCGGCGCGGCGCTGAAAGCCTCGAGGGCGCAGGCAGCCAGGGCAAGAACGCCGGTTTCAGCCGGGCTGGTTTCGCCCGCGTGGCGGGAGAAGACCGAGCAGCAAGCTTCGGCGGGCACGCCTGCGGCGCGCATCTGGGCGACCATCGCTGCGCCCGCGCGACCGACGCCGAGGACGGCCACGGGAGAGAAAGCGGCCGCGGCCGGGCCTTTGAGCGGGGATTCGTTCATAGCGAGAACAGGCGGGTGACGTTCAAGGCCGAGGTGAACCGCTGCCGCACGCCGGCCATCAGGTCAGGTTTTTTTTTTGGCAGGCGGGGACGCGCGCGCAGCGACCAGTATTTCACCAGGCCGATGGCGGTGGCGAATTCAGGCTTGTCCAGCGCCGTGGCGAGGCCGCTGACGCCGTTGGCGCGGCCGGTGGCGACGGGCAAATCGAGGACGAGTTCGGCGAGGGCATTGATCTGCGGCATGTTCGCGCCGCCACCGCAGATGAACGCGCCGGCGTTGAGGCTGGGCAGCAGTCCGGTGGGGCGGAGGTCGGCGGCCATGACTTGAAAAATCTCCTCCAGGCGCGCGTGCATGATCTGTCGGAGGTGGCCGAGGTTGACGGTTTTCAGCGGCATGCCGTGCTCGCTGTTGAACGTGAGCGTCTGGCCGTTGAGGCGTTCGTCGGGCAGCGCGCCGCCGTGTTCGAGCTTGAGTTGCTCGGCCCGGCGCAGCGTGACCTTGAGGCCCTGCGCGAGGTCGTTGGTGACGTGATCGCCCCCCACCGCGAGCGTGCCGCAATGCTTGAGCGCACCCTGCGCGAACACGGCGTAATCGGTGGTGCCGGCACCGAGGTCAATCACCAGCGCGCCGAGTTCCTTCTGGTCGCTGTTCAGCAGCGCCAGCGCGGAGGCGAGGCCGTTGAAGGCGATGTCGTCCACTTTCAACTGCAGGCCCTTGATGAGCCGGATGGAATTCTCCATCCGCGTCTGGCTGCCGCTCACGACGTGCATCTCGACTTCGAGCCGGCGGCCGGACATGCCGACGGGGTTGACGACCCGCTGGCCGTCGAGGGTGAAATGCTGGCGGATGGCGTGGATGAGTTCGCGGTCGGAGCCGAGGTTTACGACCTTCGCATTGCGCACGACGTCCTCGACGTCGGCCTCGGTCAGCCCGGATTCAGCGGAGGCGACGGGATGCGCGCCGCGGTTGTTGAGCGAGCGGATGTGGCTGCCGGTGACGCCGATGACGAGGCTGTGGACTTCGACATCGGCCATGTTCTCGGCCTCGGCGATGGCGCGGCGGATGTCTTCCTCGGCCTGCTGCGGGTCCACGATTTCGCCCTTGCGGACGCCTTTGGAAACCGCCTGGCAGATGCCGACGATGTGAAGGTTGCCCTCGGGGCTGAGTTCGCCGACGACGGCGCAGATTTTCGTCGTGCCGATTTCAACGCCGACGAAGATGGTGGGTTGGGCTTTGCTAAACATGGCGGCGGGTGCGGGTGCGGGCGGGCCGCGGTTCGCGGGGCGGGGCGGGTACGGTGCCGGCCTCCAGCCAGCGGGCGGGGACATTGTTGCTGACGGCCAGGTCGAGCGTCGCCAGATGAAGCTGCCGGGCCTGGCCGTAATCGAAAACGACGCGCCAGCGGGCGAGCTGGCGCTCCACATTCTGAGTCGAAAAAGTCACCTGCGCACCGAGATAAGTGCTGGCCTGGAGGATGTCCGGCGAAACCACCTCGACGCGCTGCAAGTCGTCCAGGCCGACCATCGTGGATTCCTCGAACGCGGCCACCAAACGCAGCGCGGCGAGCGCGGGCTTGGAGCGGACCTTTTGGCCGGGCAGGAGTTCCGCGGGATCGAGTCCGAGGACGAGCGGATACTGGATCGGCACCGCGCCGGCGGGTGGTTGGCGCGGATCCATCAGCGGCATCACCATGCCCTCGGCGTCGAGCCGGTACGTGGTGAACTGCATCAAACCATCGGGCCGCGGCCGGGCCACCTGCGCCTCCGCCACCGGCAGGCGCTCGGTGACGCGCAGGCGCAGCGTGCCGGGCAGCGCGCGCTCGAGCGTGACGGAGCGGATCATGGGGACTTTTTCCAACTCGCGCTTCATGCGGGCGAGATCGAGGCCGACGAGATTCTGCCCAAGTTTCACGCCGGCACGCCGCTGGATTTCATCCGTCGAGAGCAAGCCGTCAGTGTGGATTTCGACTTTGCGTACGGCGTAGCTGTGGTCATCGAAGAAGATGTTTTGCAGCACCCACTCGCCGCCGCGCCAGAAGATCAACAGCGCCAGCAGCGTCCCGCCGACGGAAAAGAACACCCGGCCTACGCGGCGGGTCGTCTGGGCGCGCTTGACGTCCGTGCGGACGCGCACTTGCAGGCCATGGCGGCGCTCGACTCGGCGGTTAACGGCGTTGCGGGTGAAGGGCCACATGTTAGGAAGGGCGGTCGGGTTGACGGCGGAGCGCGAGCAGGACCATCCGCTCGCAGAGTTCTGCGTACCCGATGCCGGCGGCGGTCGCGGCTTTGGGCAGCAAGCTGGTTTCCGTCATGCCGGGCAGGGTGTTGACCTCCAGCACGAGCGGTTCGCCGGCGCGCGTGAGCATCACGTCCACGCGTGCATAGTCCCGCGCGCCGACGGCGTGAAAGGCGGCGAGGCCGACTGCCTGGATGCGCGCGGTGAGGTCCGCCTCGAACGGCGCGGGGCAAAGGTATTCCGTGGCCCCTGCCGTGTATTTGCTGCGGTAGTCATACACGCCGGAGCGCGGGCGCACTTCCACCAGCGGCAGCGCGACGCCGTCCAGCACGCCCACGGTGGCTTCACGTCCCAGGATGCGTTCCTCGCAGAGCACCTCCGTGTCGTGGCGAAAGGCTTCGGCCAGCGAAACTGTCCAGTCGGCGACGCGCTCGACGAAGACGAGGCCGACGCTCGATCCCTGTCGCAAGGGCTTCAGCACGACCGGCGGATTCCAACCGCGCGGCCAACTTGCCGCCGGTGATGCGATGACTTCAAAGCGTGGCGTCGGCACGCCCGCCGCGACGCAGCGCTGCTTGGTCAAAAGTTTATCGAACGCCACGCGGCTGGCCTCGGCGTCGCAGCCGGTGTAAGGCACGCCCAGCGCATCCAACTCGGCCTGCACGGTGCCGTCCTCGCCATAAGTGCCGTGCAGCGCCAGAAAGACGACGTCGGTGCCGGTGGGCAGGGACCATTCGCCGGGGACGGGATCAAGTTCCGTGACCGTGTGGCCGCGCGTGCGCAATGCCGCCGCCACCGCCGCGCCGGAGCGCAGTGAGACCTCGCGCTCGGCGCTGGGTCCGCCGAGCATGACAACGATGTGAAGTGTGGATTTCGTCATGCGGATTTCGCCGTTGCTCCGGCGTCCTCACCGATGATTTCAACTTCGGTCGCCAGGGCGATGCCGCGCTCGACCAGGGCACGGCGACGGACCACTTCAATCAACGCCAGCACGTCTGCACTGGTCGCGCCGCCGTCGTTGACGATGAAATTGCCGTGCTCGAGGGACACTTTGGCGCCGCCGACGCGCGTGCCCTTGAGACCAAGTTCATCAATGAGCCGGCCGGCGGGGATGGCCGCGGGATTCTTGAAAATGCAGCCGGCGCTGGACGCGGCGGGCTGGCTGGCCCAGCGTTTCAGGTTGTAGCCGCTCATGCGCTCTTCAATGGCGGTGCGGTCGCCGGGCGTGCCGTGCAGCACGGCGCCGAGCGCGACGTGGGCGCAGAGCAGCGGACAGCAGCGGTAGGAAACTTCGATGGCCGCGCGGTCCCGCTCGTGGACCGCGCCGCTGGGGTCCATGAACCGCACCGACTCGACGACATCGAACATCCAGCCGCCCATCGCGCCCGCGTTCATGCGCAGCGCGCCGCCGAGGCTGCCGGGGATGCCTTCGAGAAATTCCAGTCCCGCCAGCGCGTGCCGCCGCGCCTCGTTGGCGATGTGCTTCAGTTTCAGCCCCGCGCCGCAGTGGAGTCGCTCGCCTTCGACCGTCAGTTGGGCGAACGACAGATGCCCCAGGCTGATCACGGCGCCGCGCACGCCACCGTCGCGCACCAGCAGATTCGAGCCGCGACCGATCAGGCAGTGGGGCAAGCCCTGCTCCGTGCAGAAACGCAGCGTCGCGGCGAGATCGGCCTCGGACGCCGGTTCAACCAACAAGTCCGCCGGGCCGCCGACACGCAGAGTGGTGCGCTTGGCCAGCGGTTCGTCCACGCGCACGAGCGACTCCGCCGTGAAGCGCGCCGACAACTCTGCGGCCAGCGCGAAGTGGTCGCGCCGCAGCGGCAGGGTGTTGGTGGCGGGTGGCGTCATGAGCGAACGGGTTGGGCGGCGACACCGAGCGGCGCGGCAGGGGCGCTCGCCGGGGCCTGATTCGCGAGCGATTGCAAAATGGCGTTGGCGATTTCCTCGGCGGCGCGCGGTTTGTCCCACGCGGCCAGCGCGGTGCGAAACTTGTCTGCGCCGGTCGCGTCGGTGAAGAGGGTGAGGATTTTTTCCACGAGCAACTCAGGCGTGGCGGACTGCTGTGCCAGCAGCAGCGCGGCGCCGGTTTGTTCGTAGGCGCGGGCGTTGTGCAACTGGTGGTTGTCCGCGGCAGCGGGATACGGGATCAGCAGCGCGGGCACGCGCAGCGCGGCGAGTTCGGCGAGCGAGGAGGCACCGGCGCGGTTGACGGCGACGCTGGCCGCGCCCATGACCATTTCCATCGCCTCCGAAAACGGCTCGACCAGCGCGCCGGATTGCAGCGCGGCGTGGCGTTGCCGGGCGGACTCGAAATCGGTCGTGCCCGTGAGGTGGATGAATTGGCACTGCGGCACGCGCTCGCGCAGCAAGGGCAGCGCGGCGAGAAAAAGGTCGTTGATGCCCCGCGCACCCTGACTGCCGCCCATGACGAGCAGCGTGGGACGTTCGGCGGCGAGGCCCAGCGAGCGCCGGCAGGCGGCGGCGGAGCGCGGTTGGAACTGCGGGCGCACGGGCGTGCCGGTCACCTCCACGCGGCGCGTGTGCAGACGCGGACCCGCTTCTGCAAAGCCGACGAACGCGCGGTCCACGACCCACGAGAGCCAGCGATTGGCGCGGCCCGGGATGGCGTTGGATTCGTGGAGAAAGGTTTTCGCACCGCAACGCCGGCCGGCGAGCACCGGTGGCGCACTGGTGAAACCGCCCATCGCCAGCACGGCGGCGGGCGGCGTGGCAAGGAACATTTTCCGGCACTCCTGATACGAGCGCACGAAGCCGCGGGCAAAGCCGGGCAAGTTTTTTCCCGCCAGCGCCACGGCGGGCAACGTCGCGATGCGCATGTCGCGGACGTTGCGCACGGCGGCCTGGTCCACGTCTTTGGGCGAGACGAGCAAGGTCACCGCGTAGCCGCGTCGGAGAAACTGCTCGCCGACCGCGAGGCCGGGAAACAGATGGCCGCCCGTGCCGCCACACGCGATGGCGAGGGAAGGAATGGGGGTGCGCGACGGCATCAGGCGGGTTGCGAGAACGGCGATTCGTCCTCGTTGAAACGGTCCTGGCCACCGGCGTCGGCGGTCTGCGCGTGGCGGGCGATGTTGTAAAGCAGGCCGATGCAGCCAAGCATCATCATGAGACTGGAGCCGCCGTAGCTGATGAACGGCAGCGCGAGGCCTTTGCAGGGGAAGGCGCTGGTCACGACGCCGATGTTGATGGCGGCCTGGATGCCGATGAGCGAAGTGAGTCCGACGGCGGACAACATGCCGAAGTTGTCGCGCGCATGGCGGGCGATGCTGAAGCCGCTCCACACGACCAGCACGAAGAGGGCGACGACGGTGAGCGCGCCGATGAGGCCCATTTCTTCGCCGATGATGGAGAGGATGAAGTCGGTGTGGTTCTCCGGCACGAAGCCGCGTTTTTGCAGACCGTTGCCGAGACCCAGGCCGAACACGCCGCCCTGGCCGAACGCGAGCATCGCCTGCCAAGCCTGGTAGGCAAGGTCGTCCTTGTAGTATTCCAGGTGCCACCACGCATTGAGGCGCTTCATGACGAAGGCGTCGTTCATGCCATAGATGACTGCACCCGCCAGGCCCACGACGGCGGCGGGCAGGACATACATCCAGCTCACGCCGGCGACGAGCAACATGACGCCGCAGATGACGGCGAGCAACGCCGCGGTGCCGCGATCTGGCTCGATGGCGATGAGGGCGAGCACCGGCAAGATGAACAGGGCCGGAAACAGGAAGCCGTGCCGCAGCGTGCGCATTTGCCGGAAGAATTTTTCCGCGTAGAGCGCGAGGGCCAAAATGAGCGCGACCTTGGCAAACTCGGAGGGCTGGAAGCTGATGCGGCCGAAATCCAGCCAGCGGCGAGCTGCGTTGTGGATGGTGCCGATGCCGGGAATGGCGACCAGGACCAGCAGTAGCAGCGCCACGCCGAGCAGCCAGAACGCGCGGCGGCGAAGGAGCTCGTAGGGCATCATCACGGCTGCGGTGAAGGTGCCCACGCCAACACAGGCCCAAACAAGCTGCTTCTGAAAGTGGCCGGCCAGCTTGGTCTGGGTCATGCCCACGCTGTAAACCGCCAACAGACCGATGGCGAGCAACGCCGCAACGCTGAAGAGCAGCGTGTAGGAGGCAGCGCGGGGTTTCATGGGGGGGTGGAGAGGGAATGCCGAAGCTTGAATGACGAATGTCGAAGGAAACCCGAAGCCCGAAGTCCGAATGACGCGTCCGTGCCCCTGCCGGGCCGGTCTGGCGCCAAGTTCTGCGTTCCGCCCAGCCCGGGAGCTGGCAGGTGGCGCGCTTCGGGCTTCGTCATTCTTTCGTTATTCGTCATTCGAGCTTCGGAATGCGGGTTAAGAACGGACGCCGGGCCGGAGCGAGCGGGCGGCCCGGCGTCCTGGGTGGGTGCAGATTAGGCGGGCCGCGGGCCGGCCGGCGGGGGCGCAATCGGGTCCGGCACGGGGGCCGGAACCGGCGGCATAGTTTCCGCAGGCGCGCCCTTGGTCGGGATGACGAGCTTGTCGCCGACCTTGATGCGCGTGGTGGTCATCTTGTTGGCCTGCTGGATGGCCTTGGCGCTCACTTTGTATTTCTTGGCGAGCTTGGTGAGGTTGTCACCGGCGACGACCTTGTGAGTGGTCGTGCCCGTTGCGGCGGCGGCGGGTTCAGCCGCACCTGAGGCAGCCGCGGCGGGCGCAGGCGTGCTGGCCTCGGGGACCATGATTTTGTCACCCGGCTTCAGCTTGCTCGCGTTGACGGTCGGGTTGGCTTTCTCGATGGCCTTCCAGCTCACCCCGAGCTTCTTGCCGATGGTGTAGAACGAGTCGCCCTTCTGAATGACGTATTCCTTCTGGCCCGCGGGAGCGGCGGGCGGAAGCGCCAGCGGGAGATCCTGCGGGGGCGCGGGCGGCGGCTGCAGCGTGGCGCCGGCACCGGCGGGCGGGATAATGGGGACGCTTTGGTCCGGGCCAGGCAACGGGCCACCGGCGACCGGCGGCGGGTTGGTGTCCACTGGCGCAGCGGCCAGCGGGGCACCGTAGTCAGTGGCCGGCGGGGGCGGCGGCGGGGCGAGGGGTTCTTCCTTCTTGCAGCCGACGGCGAGGAGGACGGTGAGACTCACGGCGCAGACCGCGAGCGAGACATAGACGGCCAGTTGGAAGCGGTTGCGCGCCACACTGGCGGCCTGCTCGAACTGGGAGCCTGAGGGTTTGAGTGGATTTGTGCTGTTCATACTGGATGACGCGAGTGCGTTCTTTCGTGAGGTTCGGGATTAATGTTTGCTGCGCCGCCGCCCGGCCTCTGAAGGCGGCAACGCAAAGTTTCCGGCCCCGCTTGGCGAACGACGCCGGCGGGATTGAAGGTGTGAAAGATGATGCTACGGCGCGGCGTTTGCATTGTCACCTTCACAAATGCCTTTCACCGCTGCCCGGAACCCGTCGCCCCGGTGCGGGTAATCGCGAAATTGATCCCGGCTGGAGCACGCCGGCGCGAGCAAAACCACATCGCCTGGCACCGCGCGCTTGGCGGCTTCGGCGACGGCTTCGGGCAGGGAGTTCACCAACATGCAGGGCGTGAACAAGCCCCACGCGGCACGGATTTGCTCGCGGGCTTCGCCGAGCAGGAAGGCGCCCTTCGCCCGGCGTGAAATCAGCGGGGCAACGCCATGGAAATCCAATCCCTTGTCGCGCCCACCGGCGATGAGCCAGACGTTCGGCAGGCCGCCGGGCGCGGGCGGAATGCCCCGCACCGCGCCCTGCATGGCGTGCGGGTTGGTGGCCTTGGAATCGTTGATGAACTGGACCCCGCGGCGCTCCGCCACGACTTCGCCGCAGTGCGGGGCGGGCGCGAGTTCGCGCAGCGCGGCGAGGCCGGAATCCAGCGGCAGCCGCAAAGCGCGACCAACGGCCAGCGCGGCCATGAAGTTTTCCGCGTGATGTGGCCCGCGCAAGGCGCAAGTGTCCATGTCGAGCAAGGGACCTTCCCAGCCGGGCACGCGACTCAGCAGCAGGCCGCGCTCGAGGATAAGGTCGGCCTCGGGATCATCGGCGCTGAAGGTGACGACCTTGCCGCGCGGGGCGAGGCCGAGCTTGCTCAGCGTGGCCAGCGCCTCGGACTGCACGATGGCCCAGTCGAAGGGTTGCTGGCGGGCGAAGATGCGGGCGACGGCCTGACAGTAGGCGTCGAAGCTGGCGAAGCGATCCAGGTGGTCCGCCGCGAGATTCGTCAACACGGCCACCGAAGGGTGGAAGTTATCGGCGGTCTCCAGTTGAAACGCGTTCGCCACCAGCACGAGGTAATCGAGGTCTTTCGATTCCTGCACTGCTTCACACACCGGCCGGGCTTGGTGGCCGCAGATCAAGGCGCGGCGGTGCTCGCGGGCGAGCATCGCGGCAATCATGCGCGCGGTGGTGGCCTTGCCGTTGGTGCCGGCAATCGCGAGCGTGAGGCAGCGGGCGCACTGGAAGCCAAGTTCCAGTTCACCCATCACGGGCACGCCACCGCGCTGGAGTTCCTGCACGAGCGGGTTGGCTGGGGCCACGCCGGGACTGAGCACGGCGAGGTCGAAGTGATCGGCGGGCGCCTGCGAGCAGCCGAGTTCAACGCGCGCGCCGAGGCCGATGAGTTCGACCGCGCGCTGGCGCAGGGCCGGCGTGTCGGCGGCGTCCAGCGCCAGCACGCGCGCGCCGGCCTGCACGAGCAGACGGCACGCGGCCTGGCCACGCTGGCCCAGCCCGAGCACGAGGACTTGTTTGTTGTTCAGTTCCGGCATCGGCGAAGAAACGTAGAGGGATGGGGTTGGAGGGGCGAGGGGCGCAAAACTCCGGCTTCGTTTGCTCTGTTTTCGGGTGTGGCTTTCATCGCACTTTCAAGCTGCTCAGGGCGATGACGGCGCAGAGCACGCCGAGGATGTAGAAGCGCGCCACCACTTGGGTTTCCGCCCAGCCTTTGCGCTCGAAGTGGTGGTGAATCGGCGCCATCAGGAAAATTCTTCGGCCCGTGCCGGTGCGCCGCTTGGTCCATTTGAACCAGCCGCGCTGCAGCATCACGGACACGGCCTCGACCACGAACACGCCGCCCGCGATGAACAGCAGGAATGGCTGATGCACCAACACCGCAATGATCCCCAGCGCGCCGCCCAGTGCGAGCGAACCGGTGTCGCCCATGAACATCTGCGCCGGGTGGCAGTTAAACCAGAGGAAGCCCAGGCCCGCGCCGACGAGGGCGGCGCAGACAATCGTGAGTTCGCCCGCGCCAGCGACGTAGGGAATGTGCAGGTAAGTCGCAGTCTTGATGTTGCCGGCGAGGTAAGTGGTGATGAGGAAGACGACCGAGACAATCAGCGTGCAGCCGATGGCCAGACCGTCGAGGCCGTCGGTGAGGTTCACCGCGTTGGAGCTGCCGACGATGGTGAGCAGCGTCAGCGCGAGGCCCACCGCGGGAAGCCCGACCGCAATGGGATACTTGTAAAACGGCACCATGATTTGCGTGACGAGCTTGGTGGTGGTGTCGTCCTGCCAGAGGTAAATACCGATGAACAGCGCGAGGGCGACTTGCACGACGAGCTTCACGGTCGAGGAAGCGCCCTTGGCGTTGCCCTTCGCGATCTTCGCGTAGTCGTCGTAGAAGCCCAATCCGCAGAACACGACGACGGAGAGCAGCGTGAGCAGGACCAGGCGGTTGTCGAGTTGCGCCCAGACCAAAGTTGTCAGCACGATGGCGAGGACGATCAACAAGCCGCCGGCGGTGGGCGTGCCCCACTTCTTGGGGCGCGGGGCGTCGGCGACGACTTCACCGGTGCGGCTCCATTGCTCGCCAAAGCTGAGGTGTTTGAGCCAGCGAATGATTTTAGGCCCAAACCACCAACTCAGCAGCAACGCGGTGATGAGCGCGCCGGCACTGCGGAACGTGATGTAGCCGAACAATCGCAGCCACGAAAGCCGCTCGGCCCACTCGGTGCCAGCCACTTGTTCCTGGATCCACTGGCTCAGGCTGTAAAGCACTCTGACCTCCTTTTCTCGGGGGAGCGCAGCACGTCGGCCACGCGCTCCAGGCGGGTGGCGCGCGAGGCTTTCAACAGCACCAGGTCGCCGGGTTTGAAGAATCGCTTGATGGCCTCTGCCGCGGCGTCCACGTCGGTGAATTCAAACACGCGCAAGAGGCCCGCGGCCCGCGCCGCGCCGCCCATCACGGAGGCCATCGCGCCGACGGCGATCAACTGCCCCACGCCCAACTCCGCCGCCGCGCGCCCGACTTCCGCGTGTGCGGCGTTGGACTGCGCGCCAAGCTCCGCCATGTCGCCGAGCACCGCGATGCGGCGGCCCGGCCACGGCAATTCCATGAGCGTCTTGAGCGCGGCGAGGACGGAATCGGTGTTGGCGTTGTAAGCGTCGTCGAGGACGCGCACGCCGTTGGTGTCCCAAAGCTGCATGCGCATTTTCGCGGGCTGGCACTCGGTGAGTCCGAGCTGAATGGCGTTGCGATGGAGACCGAGTTCCGCGCCCACGGCGATGGCCGCGAGGGCGTTGGCGGCCTGGTGGCGACCGAGCAAATTCACACGATATTCACCGGCGATTTCGGCCGGCGCGCCGACGACGTTGAAGGTGGTTCCGCGGTCCTCCACGCGGACGTTTTCCACGCGCCAGTCGTTGGTTTCGCGGAAGCCGAAGCGCAGCACGCGCGCTTTTGTGCGGCGGGCAATGGCGTCGGTGAATTCACTGTCGCCGCAGAGCACCAGCAAGCCGTCGGCGGGCAGGCTCTCGGCGAGCGTGCCTTCCTCGTGCGCCACGCCGGCGAGGTCGCCGAAGAATTCGAGGTGCTCGCGACCGAGGCTGGTGATGACGCCGATGCGCGGACGAATCATGGCGGCGAGCGGGGCGAGTTCGCCGGGGTGGTTGGTGCCGGCTTCGAGCACGGCGGCGCGATGGGTTTGGTCCAGGCGGAGCAGCGTGAGCGGGACGCCGATGTCGTTGTTGAAGCTGGCTTCGCTGGCCAGGACCGGGCCGAGGCTCCGCAGCACGGAGGCGAGGAGATCCTTGGTGGTGGTCTTGCCATTCGAGCCGCCGACGCAAATCACCGGCAGGTCGAAGTCCTGGCGGTAGCGCGCTGCGAGCCTGCCCAGCGCACGGCGCGGGTCGTCCACGACGATCACCGCGACGCCCGCCGGCAGGTCCGCGGGCAAAGCAGCAGGCCCGACGACGAGGGCAGTGGCGCCTTTGCGGGCGACTTCTGCGAGAAAGTCGTGTCCGTCGAAGCGGTCGCCCTTCAGCGCAAAGAATACGTCGCCAGCCTGTGCCGCACGCGAGTCTGAACACACGCGGAATGCGGTCGCGTCCCCGGTTCCTCGTTCTAGGGATCCGGCACAGGCGCTGGCGACGTATGAAAGGGGGAGGGGAAGCACGGGTTAGAAATCCGAAATCCGAAATCCGAAATCCGAAGGAAATCCGAAGGCCGAAGTCCGAAGTCCGAAGTTGAGCATCCGGCATCTGGCATCCGGCATCCGGCATCTGGCATCCGGCATCTGGCATCCGGCATCCGGCATCCGGCACCCGGCCTCCGGCAGCCGGCACCCGGCCTCCGGCCTCCGCCACCCGGCACCCCGCCCCCCCCCC